>Ga0065721_10049301_pt1 | contig 38339 bp, 48 predicted proteins | sample Mesricmetagenome_FD_59108 | JGI IMG/M metagenome (GOLD analysis project Ga0065721, IMG submission 59108) | Mesophilic microbial community from rice straw/compost enrichment Sample: eDNA_1 v2 (version 2) | ecosystem: Engineered > Solid waste > Grass > Composting > Bioreactor | place: USA: Davis... | reverse complement strand
CCGCCTTCGAGCCCCGCTCGAATGCGGCTTGAAGCCGAGCCGCTTGAGCTCGCCGAGCACCGCCTCGCGCTGCGCCGGTGTCATCGCCCTGAGCGAGCGCACGCCCGTCTGCGCCTCGTAGAGGTCGCGCGCGTCCTCGATGTCGATGCCGAGCTGCTTTGTGCCGATATTAATAAGGCGGATCGCGCTCATGGCCGGCCACCCCGCGCGCTGCCGTCAATGACGGCACGGACGATGTCGACGCCCTCGGCGAGGCACAGCCCTCGGCCCCACACGGTCTTCACGAGGACACCCGTCCCGACGAGCTTGCGGCGCAAGCTGTTCGTCCAGACGCTGATGATATTCACATCCGGTGCATCGTCGGCCCGGTCCGCGTAAACAAAGGCATGGATGCGCGCCCGCGATCGGGCCTTGCCGTCGGCGAGTGCGAGCAGCACCATGGCTTCGCCCGCCGTCAGCCGATAGCGCAGCATGAGCCGCGCCGCGGCGTGTGCAGGCCCGCCGCCGAGGAGGGCTTCGAGCCGCGCCTCCAGCGCGTCGATATGGGCGATCAGCTCGGCGCGGGATGCGGCATCGACGTCGAAATAGTCGACGTCGGGTGAGGACGAGGCCAGCGGGATCACGACAGCATCCTTTCCACCTCGCGGGCGACGTCGGAGATCCGGAAAAGGCTGACGCGGCTGCCGTCCTCCGGATCGCGAGGGCCCATCAGGTAGGCCTCGCCGTCGTCGTGCTGGACCGGGCAGTCGGCATGGTGCAGCGCCTTGCAGAGTGCCTCCTCGAGGAGCCATTGGCGCTCGCGGACGGATGCGGTGGCAAAATCGGTCATTGGTCGTCCTCTCTCTTGAGCTGCTCGACGGTCAGCGCTTGCAGCCGGGCAAGCAGCTCCACGCGTCGATGCGAATTCGGCTTGTGGGATGCGATGCGCTGGATCAGCTCCCGACGCTCCGCGTAGATCTCGGCGACGGCGCGCCAGGCGAAGAGATCGGGCTGCCGCTCGTCCCGCCCGGCGCGCATGTCACGCCGCCTTCCGCGCCGGCCGGGTGGCCTCCTGGCGCGCCTTGACGATCCAGCGCCGCATCACGTCGGCGCCGCCGATCCGTGACTGAGCACGGATGCCCATCATGGTGAGCGTCTCCGCCCCGCCGATCTCGCCGAAGCGGCCGGCCGGCTCCCGCGTCTCGAGGGAGAGCCGGATCATCTCGACGCCGTCGAGAAAAGCCCGCTTCTCGGCCCGCCATCCGGCAGGGTCCGAGATCGGATCGGCCTCGGCTGGCGACAGCATCGCGAGCTGGTCTTCGAGCCAGTGGACACGGGCCATGATCTCGATCGGCCCGGTGGCTTTGCGGCCGCGGCGGCTCATGACGCACCCTTGAGACGCTCTTGATCGTGCTGCCGCCTCGCGACCGCCAGCACCGCCGGCCCAACGTCATCGATCTCCTCGGCGTAGAGGTAGCCGTATCGGACACGTCCCCAGCCGCTGAAATAGGCTCCCGAGGCGCCACGATAAGCGCGGATCATAACTTCGTACCGGATGATCAAGCCTCTCCGGGTGCAGCGTTGGAGTGCCTCTGCCCACAGGTGAGGATCCTGCACGTCGATCAGCGCGACCAGCTCCGGAAGCGCTTCGAAGATCGGTCGCGATGGCTCATCGTGGTAATCCACGAAATCCTCGAGCCACGCGGGGATGCGTTCCGGATCGCCCATCAGAGCGAGAGGGTATATGGCCTCAACTCTGGCTTCTTCCTGGTAGAGCTCGTCGGTGTAGTCCTTCATCACGCACCGCCTTTCGCACGGGCCTGCCGCACCCAATTGCGGAGGGCGCCAATGACCCCCATCGACGAGGTCGCGCGCAGCCGGTACATCGTCACGGCTGTCAGATCACCGCTGCGGGCGATGATCGCGGGCGAGACGGGCAGGGCTTCGAGCAGCGCGACCAGCTCGGCGAGCGCGTGGTCGTAGGCCGAGCGATTGCTCCACTCGAAAGCGGGCAGCGCCTGGAGCCGCCGGTCGAGCTCGTCGGCGCGGGCGAGCAGTGCCTCCCGCCGGGTGCGCTCCACGCGATCGCGGAGCGCCGTGAGGTCTTCCCGAGGAGCGCCGGCGGCGTTGATCGCCGTGCAGAGACAGGCGGCGATGCGATGGACATTTTCGTCGGACCGCTGGCGGTGGATGTCGATCGTCAGGACGTGGCGGCCCGAGGCATCGAGAAGGTCACCGACCTGCTCGGAGCTCGGCACGAGCGGCAGGTAGACATGCAACTCGCGGAGGACCTGGCTGAAGCCTTCAGGCGTCGTCGGGCGGGGGATGAAAACCGGGTCCGCCATCACGCACCTGCCTTTGCGAGGTCGATGGTGACAGCACGCCAGCCCTCGGTCACCGCCGAGCGCTCATAGAAGCGGACATACTCCTTCGAGCCGGTGACGCGCATCGCCTCGCGGATCGCGTCCATCGCCCGTTTCCAGCGCTCGTCGTCGATGTCGAGCCGCAGAAGCATGAAAATCTCGGAGCGGTTGATCTGGCCTTCCTTGTCCGTGTTGAAAGCGCGGGTGACGATCGTCTGGATCTCCGGCCGCGCGTCCGTCGACCACTCGTTGAGGCACTCGTCGACCAGACCCTTGGCGACCTGCAGCGACGGCCCGAAGTCGACGAAATCCGACACCTGCACCTGCACCTTCTTCAGCCCGTCGAAGGTCTGATAGGTCCGGTTGCCCTTTGTGCCGCCTTTCGCCAGGCCGTATTCCTGCTCGAGCAGAGCGTCGAATTCCCCGAGATCGGTCATCGTGTGCCCGCGGAAGCGGGCGATCTGCGCCGACAGATCGCGGGCAAAGCCCATGATCTTGCGCACCGTCTCGTCCTCGAGCCGGTCGGCCGGCTTGATCAGCTCGAGCGGCACGAGCGAGCCCTTGGCGTCGGCCATGTATTTCTTGCCGTTGGCGATGATGACGCCCTCTTCCGGGCGCTCTTCGATGATGACTGCTTCCATTTTTGGTCTCCTCAAGAGGTGGTTCTGGGCTTGCGGATCGGCGCGAGCAGGTGCTCGACCGCGTCGATCTGCGACTGGATGGCGTGATCGCGGACATCGTCCTGCTCGTCATTGCCGGTGATCGGGAGCTTGAGCGCCCGTACCAGCACGTCCGCCTCGAGCGAGATCGCCCAGGCGAGCTCGAAGGCGAGCGCCAGGGCGAGCGTCCCGGCCTGCGTACAGGCGATCGTGCCGCGTACGGGGTTGGCGACGATGGCGCCGGCGAGGTCGACGACGTCGACCTCGGCCGCGGCCACGCGGAGCTTCTCCTCGTCGCTCATGCGGCACCGCCTTCCGGCGGCACCGGCCGGGCGATGACCGGGAAGGCGACGATCTTGTCGTCCGCTGCGGCGGCAGAGGCCTTGCGATTGCGCAGATCGTCGCCGCGCGCCCGCAGCCGGTGCTCCAGGACGCGGACCTCCTCCTCGAGCGCCCGACAGTCCTTGACGAGGCCTGTCAGGAGCACGGCGAGGCGACAGGTCGAGGTGCGGTTGAACCGCACCTCATGGCCTTCCAGCGCGGAGGCCGTGAAGAGATCGCGAAGAAAAGCGAGATCGTCGGAAGGCAGATCGTCGATATTCATTTCCGCCTCCCGAGCTCGACGACATTGGTATCGGCCGGCGCGGCGAGCTCCGCGTCGATCGCCCGATGCATGCCGACGCGCAGCTCGCGGCCGGCCTCGATGTCGCGGAGGATCTTCAGTTCGGCCTCCATCGACAGCGCGAGGTCGGCGAGCCGGTCTATGAGCCGGGCGATCCGGGTGAGGTCGCGCGCGTCGGCCCGGAGCACGTCCGCGGCGACGGTGCGCAGCTCGCGGGAGAGGGTATGAGGCGAGATGGCCGCGATCATGCCAGCTCTCCGAGGTCGCGATTGCGCCAGGCGGTGGCGAGGTGCTTGAGCGAGATATCCTCGCCGGCTCCGAGCGCGGCCATCGCAGCGGCCCGGAGTGTCCGGTCTATGTTGCGCAGCGCCCCGGGCTTGGTGGCGATCCCGGCCAGAAATTTCACGCTGTCAGGATCGTCGACGCCCCACGCCTCGATTAGCATGTGCGCGTCGCCGACCGGGTCGCGCTCGGTGCGCAGTCGCCGGTCGAAACGGGTGAGCACCTGCGCCCGGCTGGCGATCGAGCCGCGCTCCTTGAGGAACGCCACGCCCGTGTCTTCGTTGCCGACGAGGGCAACGCCGCACTGGTACATGTCCACAAAGTGCCTCAACTGATTGATGGCGTCCGGGACCAGATTTTGCGCTTCGTCGATGATGAGCAGCGTGCCCTCGCCGATCCGCTGCAGCTTCCGGCCGATCGCCCGGACGAGGCGGGCAGGATTGTGCTCGTGCACGTCGAGCTCGGAGGCGAGCTCGATCAGCATGCCATGCGTCGTCTTGGTGTGCGGACTGATCGTCGCCATCCAAGCATGCGGACGGGTCGCGACGAAGTGCCGGCACGCCGTCGTCTTGCCCGCGCCGGAAGGCAGTACCACCATGGTAAAGCCGGCCGAAAGCTGGGCGTAGAGCAGCACGTTGAAGACCTCAGCGCCGGTCGCGGTGCGGATGAATTTCGGCGCGACGGGCAAGCTGGCGGCGAGCGAGGAGCTCTCTTCGAGCGCGTCGAGCCAGCGGCCGACCTCGTCATTGACATTGGTGAGGAGCCCCGCGTAGCTCCCCGTGGTCCACTGCGAGAAGGTGCTCTCGCGGACGCCGGACCGGCGGGCGACCTCGGCCTTGCTCCAGCCGGCGGCGCGGGCGGCGTCGATGACGCGGGTCAGAAGCTTGCGCCACCGCTCGACCTCGGCCGGGCCGTGCTTGTCGGCGAAGGCGGGAAGCGGCGTCGGGACTTCCCAGACCTGGATTGTGCTGACTGCTTTTTTCATCTAGGGTTCCTTTGCTTTTGTCTGCGGCGGGCCCTTCGGCCCGCCATTTTTTTGGAACCGAACGCGGTACTAATCGGTCCTTCGCTGATCCCCTTTCGGGAATGGGAGAATGGCGGCCTCGCCGCCGGCCAGCCGCGCGAGCCCGCGGCTGAAATCGTCCGAAAATTGCTGCTCGTCGATCAGGCCCGGCGCCGGGGCCGCGGGCGCCTCCTGGCGGCGCGTGATCAGCCGCGTCACCTTCGGCCGCGACGGCTTCGCCGGGACGGCCTCCTCGCGCTCGCCGCGTTTCATGAGCTGCTTGAGCTGCAGGTCGGTGAGACGGCGGGCCGCGGCCTTCTGTGCCTTGGTCGCCCGCATGTCGTCAGCGCTCGCCCGTGCGGTCTCGCGCGCCGCCGCCTGGCAGTCGAAGCCGGTCTTGTCGATGCACTCGGCGTCGCAGATCAGCCGGCCCTTGGGGTCGTAGACCTTGATGGCCGCGTGCAGGTCTGACGGGTCGAAGCGCACGGTCAGCTTCTTCCCGATCCACTGATTGAGCTCGCGCGACCAGTAGCGGTTGCCGTGCAGGTGGATCGCGCCGGCCGGCTTGCGGGCGGTGACGGTCTCGGCTGTCAGCATCCAGAGCGAGCGCTGCGCCGGCGCTGCGAAACGGACGAGATTGGCCGGATCGGCCATCGACGCGGCGAAGACCTCGTCGAAGCTGCGGCCCCCGGCCGTCTCGGTCTTTCGGCCGGCACGGGCATTGTGCTCGGCGATCCGGGCGGCGACGTGGCGCTCGAGCTCCGCGATCGGCACCGCCCGCGAGCCGTAATTTTCCGGCTTGTGCTGCGTGCTGCGGCCGGTATAGGCGCCGGCCATGTCCGGATGCTTCGAAATTTCCTCGGCGAGGTCTCCCCACGCCCGCTCGATCGGTTTGGACTGGCCGCGATAGGGCGTGACGAAACGGCCGTCGATGCCCAGCGTCTTGAGCAGACCGGCCACCTCGTCCTCGGTGATCCGGAAGCGATTTCGCCGCCGCGCGCCGCCGGAGATTTTCTTCGACGCGAAGGACCGGCCATTGTCCATGTACAGGCGTTCCGGGATACCATGATCCTCGACCATGCGGCCGACGATCGTGCGCACCGCCTCCCACGTCTCCGCCTCGGTCAGCACCCACGACAGGATTTTGCGCGAGTAGATGTCCTGCGTCGCCATCAGGTAGACGCGGGTCGGCTTGTCCCGGCCGGGCAGGAGGACGTGCAGGTCGAGCTTGTGCCCGTCGGTATTGACGTATTGCATCGCCATCAGGTGGGCGACCGAACGTTCCTGCGCGGGGAAGAGCTTGCGCGCCTCCTCCTGGCCCTTTCGGGCCAGCACCTGCACGGCGTGCGGGACCTTGGCGTCCATGTGCCGGCGGAGCGTCCGCTCCGCGGGGATGGGCGTCCATCCCTTAAGCCGCGCGACTTCGACCATCCGGCGGTAGCAGGCCGAAAACCGCGGCGCCTCCGGCCGCAGGTAGTCGGCGGAAAGCACGTCCCATGCGTCCGGGTGGCACTCGGCGGTCTGTGCGACGGCGCCGGCCGAGGTGTTTGGGGCGAGCGCCGCGAGCCAGTCCTGGCGGGCGTGACCCTCGACCATCTGCCGCCATTCGTAGAGCGTCGAGCTCGCGACCTCGTGCTGGATCGTGCAATAGGCGGTCGCCTGCCGCGCGCTCATCCCGGCGGCGCGCATCTCCTCCCAGGTCAGCAGCACGTCGAGCCGCCGCCGGCAGGTCGCGCGCTGCGCCTCGGTCAGCGCCTCGTAGGCCCGCCAAAGGAGCTTCGAGACGGCCTCCGGCGGGGGCGGGGAGGCATCGAGAAAAGCGAGCCTTGCCCTGGCATCGGCCGGCAGGACGCCGACATGGTAGGCATAGCCGCCTCCGCGGCCCTCGAGCCTGCGCACCTTGGCGGCATCGTCCCGCCAGCCCCTCCGCGCTGCCATGTTGTTGAGCGCGGGCACCGTATGCGGCAAGCCCGGCAGCTTCGCCGCGGCGAGTTCGGCGAGCGTGTACCACTCCTTCATGCCGCGCCCGCCTTTTTCTCGGCGATGTAGCGCCGGATGTCGGCCTCGTGCTCGCGGCAAAAAAGCAGCGTGGCGCGGATCGCGTCGATCCGGTCCATCAGCATGACACGCTCCGCCTCGCGCATCCGGCCTTCGCGGACGAGGCGCGGGTAGAGCTTCTGGCGATGGGCGATCTCGCGGTCGATTTCCGCGATCTGGCCGATGATGGAGATCTTGCCGGCCATCAGCGCTCGCCCTGCCGTCGGATGCGGACGGGCCGCGATTTGAGCTGCTTGATCTCGGCCGCGATCGCCCGCTGCTCTTGCTGGAGACGGGCGATCTCGGCGAGCCGGGCCTCGTCGCCCTGCAGCAGCAACAGCCCGTCATCCGACACGACGAGGTCCCACAGCCAGATCGCTCCGGTCGCCCGCACGAAGGCTTTAAAGCGGACGAGGCTGACGTCGTGGCCCTCCTTGCTTTCCGCGGTGTAGGCGTCGAGCGAGGCTTTCGAAACCGACGGCACGCCGAGATAGGTCGCCATCCGCGCGGCGATTGCCGGCCGGTCATGCGGGCATTCGCGGATTGCCCGCGCCATCTCGCGCTTGAGCCGCGAGCGGAAGCGGTCGATGTCGATGCGCTCGACGGGCGAGCGCACCGGGAAGACCGGCTCGGCGAAGAAATCGGCCTGGGCGGGATCGCGGCGGGTCATTGTGCCGCCTCCAGGAAGCTCCAGTCGCGCATGTCGCCGACATGCTCCAGCACGCGGCGCAGCGTGGCGTCGTCGGCTTTTTCGAGGAGGAGCGCGACCTTGCGGAAAATCTCCGCCTGCTCGTCGAGGGCGCCGGCGGCGGGTTTTTCCGGCCGCAGGAAGGACAGCGCCAGCTTCAGGTCCGGCTTTTCCTTCAGCGCCGCCGCGACCCGGAGCTGATCGTCGACCGGCAGCTTCGCCAGCTTCAGGAGCTTCGCCTGGTCGCGCTCGGCGGGCGTGCCGCGCACCGCCGCGCGCAGTGTCGGGTGCAGGTTCTGGCCGATGCGGTTGATCCGCTTGAAGCTTGCCGGGCCGAACCCGAGCCGCTCATGGACGTCCTTCGAAAGCTCTCGCCCCGGCGCGAAAGTTCGAAAAGGATCATCGTGATCCTTTTCGGCTGCATAGCGCCCGCGCTTGATCTTGCCGCGGGCCTCCTCCCACAGCTCGCGGTATTTGAGGACAAACACCGCCCGGTCGAGCGCCGAGAGCTCGGCGCGATAGAGATTTTCCGCGATCTCGAGGAGCTGCGCTTCGGCGCCGTCCGCCTGGACGACGATCGCGTCGAGCTCGGCCCAGCCGAGGATGACGGCGGCGGCGCAGCGGTGCCCGCCGGCGATCAGCGTATAGGGCGTCGAGCCCTTGTTTTTCGCCGGCGTGCGCCGGACTGTGACCGGCGTGATCTGGCCGCGCTCTTCGAAGGATGCTGCGATTGCCGCGGCGACGTCCATGTCGACCGGCCGCAGCCGGTCGCCTTGATGGAGCTGGGCGAGGGGGAGACGGATCAGCTCGGCCATCTATGCGGCCTCCGCGTCGTCGGCGAGCGCCGCCATGAATGTGTCCATGGCCCGCGCCGCGATCCGGTCATAGGCCCGCTCGAAGACAGGGTCCTCGCGGCGCCGCTCGACGGTGCGGATCGACTGCAGCACCATCGCGCGCCCGACGCCGAGCAGCTTCACCACCCGGCGTCGCGGGATGTCGAAGCGCTCGCAGAGCACGTGGATCGCGATCTGCCGGGCGAGCTTGGCATCGAACATGTCGCGCGGCGGGCTGATCAGGTGGCGGATCGGCAGATGGTTGAAATGGGATCGGCAGGCCCGGACCGCGGCGCTGACCATCGCCTCGAGCCGCTCGTCTTCGGAGTACGGATTACGCAAGACTGTCACTCCTTCGTGGGTGGGACGGGAAAGGTAGAAGGTCATCACGGCACCGCCCGAAAGAGCGCCACGAGGACGGCCGCGAGACCGGCAGCGGTGATGACGACGAGGAGGAGGGTCTCCCCGGGCCGGCGCGCCGGCCGCGAGGCGGCAAAAGGAGAGACGGCGAAATCGGCGGAGCTTTTCGCCTTTGCAGGGGCCGCGTCCTGCGGCACGATCGGCCCATCGCTCTTGGGCGAAAGGAGACCGCGGATGATCGACGAGGCGGAGACGAGGGTCACGGGGATGTTGCTCCTCGAAATTGTGGACGCGCTGATGGAGCGCGGTGCGTTGAGGCGGGGGGACGTGGCCGGCGCGCTGTTGCGGACCGAGTACCGCGCGGGGATGGCTGACGACATCGCGGCCGAGGAAGGAGAAGGCATCAACGGCCTCCGCCTTGGCTGGGCCCGCCTGGCGACCGAAGAATGGACAAGAAGGCTCGGACTGCCGCCCGAAATCTACGCACTGCGCCAGCGACACGAGGCCTGGGTGCGCGCGGCATCCGGGGAGCCGAACCCCCTTTACGCGGAAGAGGTGGCCGCGCTCTTTGACGACGAAGATTGTCCGTAAATGCGCGCTGCGCCGCAGCGGTTTCGCGAGCGAAGATTGCGTCGTCGAACCTGGTCTTCTCCATCACGCTGCCTCGTGCGACGAGCCGCCGGCCGCGGCGCGGCGGGCATGGCGGTAGTTGATGGCCGGCTGCGGCGACAGGCGCCGGCCGTCGGCGAGGTAGCGCGACGGCCACAGGAGATGCGGATGCGTCCGGAGCGCGGCGGCGATCGCCCGCTCGCCGGCCACGTGCGGCTCGTGCACGGCATTGCCGGCCGTGCCGGCCGGCAGTCCGTAGGTCTTGTCGATGGCGGTGAGCGTGATCTGCGCGAGCGTCAGGAGCTCCCTGATCCTCGCGACCTCTTTCAGCCGGCGCATTTCGGCGCGGTTGACATTGCGGGCTCCGGCGTCGCGGTGCATAAATCGGTCCTGTCCATGAGGGAGGCCCTGGCCGGCCTCCTTTTTTGGGGTGATGAAATCTGCGAACTCAGAAAGGGATAACGAAGAAACATCGTTTTGTAAACGAAAAATCTTCGCTTTCAGGATGGCGCGACCAGAAACTTACAAAACGCCTCTCGGGCGTCGGCTGGCTGACGTCCGTAAGGCGCTCGGACATGATGGACGAAGCGGGTTCGCGGCACTTCTCGGCATCAAGCCTGACACCTTGGGCTCGTACGAAAGAGGTGTGGCCAAGCCGGATATGGAGCTTCTGGTAGCCTACCGGCGGCTTTTCGGCGTCAACCTGTCGTGGCTGATAGCGGAGGACGGCCCGATGTTCGACGATCCGTCCAAAGCGCCGGCGCCAGCAACGCCTGTCGTTCCGGAGCTCCTGCTCCGGCTGCAGCGCGCGGCGCGCCGGGCCTACAAGGCGCACCGGCAGGAGCCGCCCGAAGACGTGCTCGTCGTCGAGGCCGGCGGTCTCTACAACGCGCTGCTCCTTCGGGTCACCGACCTCCGCGACGAGGCCGTCGTCGACGCCGTCATCCCCGTCCTCGTCCGCGAGCTCGAGGAGCGCCTGGCGCAAGCGGCCGCCGAGCCCGGCACCGGCAAACGCGCGGGCTGATGCTGGTGCGGCTCGACCGCGGCCCGCGTCAGACATGACGACGCACGACGCAGCCCGGCCTCTCGGCCGGCGGCGCTGCGGATGATGATGATGGAGGGAGTTTCGGCTAGGCGGCCCGTCGCGGGTAAGACCCGCGCTCGCCTCAGGGGCGGTATCTCAATCTCACACGATGGCCACCCCATTTTCTTCGGCGACAGGCAGCTACGCTAGATTGTGGATCAGCCGCTTGCAAGCTTGACGGTATCAGCCGATGGCATACACATCCACCGTCAGCGCGCGGCGCCGGCAACGTCATCGCCATGGCGATGTGAGTCGAAATAATAGTTGTGATTCTACAATTTTAGATCAGCCTCCCGGTTCGGGAGGCTGATCGCTATTCGCCCGTCGCGAGAGTTCCCGCTCGATCGCAAGGCGCACGAAATCGGATATCCGCTCCCCCTCGCGCAAGGCCGCATCCACCTTGGCGCGATCGTCATCCGGCAGGCGGACCGCGATCAGCCCCGGACGGCGTGATGATGGAGATCGTCTCCCGCCATCGCAAACCATTCCCGCGACACCTCGACCCGCTCTTCGCCGGGCTCCTTGAGATCTGGGCGGCCGAGGGGCTTTTTCCGAGCGCCGCACGACGGCGGGACCGATCCCAGCTCGACCGACAGGCATCGTGAAACCTCGGATGCGCGTTCTCTGGCCTATTCGCTGAAGATTTCACCTTTGATTTCAAAGTCTTGGGCCGCATGATCCGCGAAGTTTCACGTTGTGTGAAACCTCAAATTGGATTTGAGGCCCCGCGGGACGATGGTGATAGGGGCGGCTAGCCTCGGTATCGCAAAGCCTCAAAGCCGATTTATCAACCACTTGAGGCCGCCTCAAAGGATCATCACGGGTTTTCGAAGGCGCCGCGAATGATGCGACGATTTCGTCGCCCCCGCCCGATCAATGGCGCTTCTCCCTGAAAATTCCGGACACGGGCCGGGCTCGCTGGCGCGCGCTCAACCCCTTGTTTTCCCGGCCTTTCCCGCCTCTTCCCGGGTAATCCCGGATATTCCGGTCCTCCTCGTCAAACAACACTGGGTGTCATTTTGGGTAACACGAGCGTGCGCTTGGATGTGGCGGGATGCTACGATAGCTGCTCAACAACGCTTTGATATTCGGCGGTCTGAATGAGCAGGGTGTGAACCTCCGCTTCTTCTCGTAGCCCTACTGGAACCCACGGCGCTCGAAGGGTAAAATGGGGAACAGCGTTCAGCGGAGATTATTAGATGCTGCCCCCGACAATTGAGGTCGAGAAGACTTTCACCGATTTTGTTCGGACATTCCGTAGCGGTGACATTCTGCCTCATTTTGTTTCGAGCATCCCAACAAATACCCTGAACGCCGACTACTACTTCCCAAACGATAATGTCATCGCCGAGCTAAAGACATTAGAGATAGATGCTCTCGACCTTGAGACAATTGATCGAAGGATTATGGCGAGCTACAAGTGGCTTGGATATAAATTGTGCGACTATACCGATTTTTTGTTTGGTAAAAAGTACCTTCCCGATGATGTCAATAAACGGGTATTTTCAACTATCTCGCGCCCAATCATCGATTGCGTAAGGAAAGCCAACAAGCAGATAATTTCCTCCCGGCGCTTGATAGGGAAACCTGACGCCAAGGGGCTTGTATTGATCGCTAATAGTGGCAATTTCGGCTTCCCGCCTGTCCAGCTAATGAATGTCGTCCTCGAAGGCTTTGATCGTCTCACTGACCGCAAAAGAGACGGCATCGTGTATTTCACTCCTAACGTGTACCACGATATGGGCGACGGCGTGCCCTACGAGTTGTGGGTTCCCATAGCAAATGAGCACGGCGACGAACTTCAAGAGTTCATAGATGACTTTGGAAAGGCGTGGTTTGATTATCGTGAAAAGACTGCGCAACCTGATGTTTCGCGAAGAGAAAACTCTGACTTCTTGCCCCTCTTAAATGCAAAAGTGGTGCAGCCAGATTGAGTGGATTAAACGTCGAGACGTGGTCTGGCGTGGTTCGGGTGAGCTAACCTCACCGCCACCCAGTTGAGAAATCCAAGGCGTGGATTAGGCCGAAACTGTCGATCCAACGAACGCCAAGATCATCGCAAACGTCAGGTACTTTGCGATTGGCTCGTTGAGCCTTTGGCCGCGAGACCTCCGCTGTGACCACCAGTCGTTCAGACGAATTGTGCAATGCGGCCGCAATCAAGAAGGGGTCGCGACCGATCTTTTCAATTTCAACATCGTTGAGGTCTGGTGCGTAGCCCTCGTCAATGACCCGCCTCACAAGCCCGACATCGGCGTCCTCGCCCAGCGATAGCGCTTCGAGACGATGGTGATCGGACATCCATTCCGCGAGGTTATCTGACCCGTCTCTGATCTCCTCGATCATCTCCAACGGCATTTTCACGTTGCCGGTCTCGCCCTGATGCACAAGCCAATCCCAGAATTCAGGCACACGCTCCAGCGGATAGTAAAGCCGGCTCGCCGTTATCAGGACGCTGGCGTCGAGGAGATACAGCAATCGCTACCCCTGCGCTGTACGGAGAGCGCCAGGGTCGCCCGATCCATTGTAGACCATGTTGTAGACGTTCGACGGCTTCACTCCGAGCAACTTGGCTGCCTTTGACGGAGAAAGGACCCGCCCCGCTAGCATTCGCCGCGTGAGGCCAAGTAGAGCCGCCCCCACACGATGCCTGCGCACAACATAGTAGTTCGGTCCCCCTTCGCGATCCCTGTTCCTCGCGCGTTGGTCTTCGCGACCCTGCCGCCATTGCGCGCGGTAGAAGCCGCTCAAGCGGCTCCACATGTCGCGGTCGATAATGCCTTCCCGAAACAGCTTATAGGCAACCATCGAGCGGCTAACGTTTCGCTGTTCTGCGAAATCGTTGATCGCCGCGACCGCATCATCGAACGAACTGCCCTGCAGATAGCTCAGTGGCTCAAGCTCCTCTCGCTGCAGGAAGAAGCGCCCAGCGACATCGTTGCAAAATTGTTCCACCGCATTCGCTGCGCTCGTGCCGCTAACCCCCGTCTGGCCTAGCCAGATATGGCAAAGCTCATGCAAGAGCGTGAACGCCCAAGCCTTCTCGCTATCCTGATCGTTGATAACGACGAAGGGCGCTACCTTGTCAGCAAGCGCGAAGCCTCGGAAGATCTCCACGTCGAGGCTGGTGTGGTGACTACCCAAATTGCCGATCAACAGAACGTAGATCCCCGCCTTCTCCGCTTGCTCGCGTAGATATGCGAAGCCGTTGAGACCGTGATTTCCTCGTCCGCGATAGTGGTCGAGATGCAAATCGAGGGTTTCTCGGATCGATTGGAGGACAGCCTCTGCGCCATCGCGCATGGACATCGAGCCAACGAAGGGTAGTGGTACAGCCTCGTCTTCTTCCTCAAGGAGCGCCCGGACCATTTCCTGCCGGGCACGCACGTCTCGGATTAGAGTGTCCACCAACGCGTCCTGAAACCGCGAATGCTCCGGCGGCAGGGTACGGAAGTCCTCCCCGCGCTCGGCGGTACGCGGGACCGAGGACATGTAGAAAGCAAGCAAGGGTCGGCGGTACTGCTTCGACATCCGCAGCAGCACCGGACGGGATGGCTCAGCTTCGCCCACCTCATATGCCGCCAGGCGCTCGTTGCCCGGCACACCTCTAGCGTCACCGATGCTGAGCTTCTCCGCCGCCTCTTCGAGCGTCAGCCCGGCGGTCTCACGTGCCCATCGCAGGATTTCTGGGTTCACATTCGGCATGCTTGTATCAAAGTTTCTCTACCTTTTGCGTGTCGGCCGCTTTCCAAGCCCCTTCGTCAGATTTCCAACATAGCTCCAACCGTTCTCGCGGGAGCGGGTTTCAGAGCCGAGGATTTTATTCTCGATAGCTTGGTTCAAGCTATCCTCGCGTTTTGAGCGGCGGGCGCGAGCCGCGTTGTCCGTCGCCATACTTTCCGCGATGACACGCAAAGCCGCCTGTGTGATGTCCTTCCGCTCCACCTCATAGAATGGGGCGTTCTCGATATCGAACGCCATAGCATGCAAATTTCTGATCGCCTCATCAAACACCGGCCCGATTGGAACTTCGCTTTCCCGAGCGTGCTCTAGAAACCTAAAGAACTGTTGCGTCAACTGATACGACGCGTCTCCAGCGGCGAGGCTCCGAAGTAAGACAACCACAAAGTCCTCGAAATGCCGCTGGGCGATTTCTCGATCCCAATCTCGCTCTTTGCCACCACCCTCTATCACCGTGAAATCCGGCATTGAGAACTCCTCTCAAATCAGCTCTCAGGCGCCTTGTCGTCCGCCGCTGCCCACTCAAATACGCGCTCCTGCTGTTCGCGCAGAAATGCTCTCTCATCGGTGACGGCATACCCTAGCGCGCGGGCCGCCTCGATGAACCCCTTGAGCGTCGTTGGCTCCATGGCGCCGGTCGCCACGTTTGGCTGATTGACAACGATGGCGCTGAGCAACGGCCAGCCCTTCCCATGAGCATAGTCGATCAAGTCACCAAGATGGCTGTTGACGGCGTATCGCACCTTTGACCACTCCGCGCGGCTCTCATCGGCCAACTCCTTGTACGACAGAAACCGCCGTTGGGCAGCCGCCTTGCGGATCAGGTCAAACGACTTCTGAAAATCGAGGCCCTGCCCCTTACGCCGCGCTAGTTCCTCCATTGCATTGAGGTAGTATGGCTCATGAACCTTGCCGTTCTTGCGGTGATTGTTGATAATATTCCGCAACTCCTGATCGCTGTGATCCCCGATTGGCTTCGCCAAATTGCCCCTCCTATACCTCTGCGTTCGGCTCCCCCGTTGCCTCGCCCGTCGGCGAACTAGCGAAACTCAACGATGCCGGTCGATCGATCGGTGCCGAAATGCTGTTTCGCGCACAGGCGCACATCTGAACCGCCGCAAGTTCGAAAATTGGCTGATCCACCCCTCCAAGTCCAAGCCGCGTGGATAGTGTCATAACTTGAAATGTATTGTCCATTCCTGGCAGCATGACGAAGCTTTCATAGAAAAAGGCGACTCCGAAGAACCGCCTTTATCGCTGATATCAGCCGGATCAGCGGTTGATCGCGGTCCTCGCCTCCTTCTCACCTGCCGATCCTTTCACCCACTGCCATGGCGTGCGGGACTTGTGGGTCTTGGCGAGTTCGGGAAACTTCTTCGCGTCGCGCACGGCAGCGCGCAGGCGCTCGCGGCATTCGCGCGGGTCGAGCTTCAGCTCGGCGCAGAGCTGCTTGAGGGTGATGATTTCGGTGGTGGCCATTGATCGTCTCCTATTGGCGTTGCAGACGATCTTTCTATTAAGATGACCAATACGGGCGTGTCAGGGAAAATCCCAGATCATTTCCGGCGAACTGCGATCACGGCTTCGGCCTGGGCGACAGCGGCCTGCAGATCATCATCGGTCATCACGGCTGCGGCAGCGTTCAGGCGCTCGATCAGAACAGTCCGCTTTCCCTTGTCCGGCTCTTCCGTATCGAGGCCGAGCAACAGGTTCGGCGTCGAGTTCAGGACTTCGGCAATCTTTAAGAGCATACCCAAATCGGGCTCGTTCCGCCCGCTCACATAATGCGCGTAGCGACGTTCGCTTAGTCCCACACGGCGGGCCACTTCGGCATTGGACAGGCCAAGCTCTTGGGCGCGTCGCCTCAAATTATTGGCGAATATCTCCATGCGGAACAAAATGTTCCTGACAGCCTGACCGCGTCTATGTAGGATATGTTCTATCGCACCTGAACATTTCCTGTGGTTTCCGCAATGCAGGCAATTCTTGATTTCGTCCGATCCTATCCTGCAATTCCGGTATTTGCTGTACTCATCGGCGGCGTCGCAATCTGGCACACGTGGGACTTTCGCCTGCGGCCCCTGTTCATCTCCAAATCCGAGATCAACGCCGTCGTGGACGAACTGATCGCGAAGTACGGCCCTCGCGCCGAGGAGATGGCCTACGTCGAGGAGGATCGGGCATGGCGCTATTCCGATACCTACGAGCAGGGGAAATGGCGGCGCATCCGTCGCGAGCTGTGGCGCCGATATCGTCGGGGCGAATGGGAATAGCGGCTGCCACTAACCGAACCGGCAGACGGACATCCGCGCACGCACACACTTCGGATGGGAGTCGAACCAGCCACGGTTGCAATGGCGGACGTGTGGCGGACGACATCACCAACATTGCGGAAAACACGAAACGATCGCTACACTGGCTATTGCCGTGAACGGGGGCTTCAATATTGTCCAATACAGACCGCGTCCTTGGATATCTCGCTTCAATTGCGCCGCGACCGGCAACGAATGCTGACATTGTGGCTCGAACGGACATTCGACCACATCAGCAGGTGTTTCAGATCACCAAGTACCTTGCAGACAAGGGCAAGATTGCATCGCGCCAGTATGGAACGGTATGGGAGTTCTGGTTTGTCGGACCATCCGCACCTCCCGTGATCAATGGCACTGACATTGGAGCGCCCAGCGGCTCGCCAAGCTCAAGTCCTCCACGTCGGTTCGAAACGGCGGCACGGGCCGCAATGCAAGCGCACTACGGCCAGCCGTTCCGGGAAGGTGAAATCGAGGGCATTCCGAAGCGATGGGACCTGCTTTCCGCTGATCGGCAAATCGTGGGTGATGCCAAATACTACACCATGGTTGGTGGTGAGCGCTTCCCGCCCGCGAAGATGTCGGTGATCGCCGAACATGTCTGGTTGTTGGAGAGAACGCCAGCCCATGAGAAGTTCCTTGTCTTTGGGAACGACAGGCGCGTACCGGAAGTGTGGCTTCAGCGGTTCGGCCACCTCGTCAAAGACGTGAGGTTCTGGTTCCTGGAGGAGAACGGGGCGCTCGATTTGTTGAGCCGCCGCGAGGGCATGTAGACGTGCGAGGCCGACAGGCAGAACAAACAGAACACCAAAAGCGCGTGCGCGCACATTGCATGCGCCAGCAGCGCGATTTCGTGCCGGTGTCGAGGTTGCCTGCCGGCAACGGCGAAACGCGCCTCACGGGGCAATTTTGAGCGATTTCGACGCCCATATTGTTACCCAGCCGAGAACGTTCCTGGCCTGTTCGCGTCGGAGCGATTGAAAACCTTTGATTTCGGGCGCTTTTTTCGCGCCGATCGATTGATCGATAGTCCGTGTGTCGGCCTGGGAGGCTTTGAGACAGAACGCGAACACATGCCAGTAGATGGTCAGCCACAGGAGGAGTATGGATCAGGACACCACGTGGCCGCAGCATTAGCCGTCCGCGTTCGGCATGTTGATCTTCACGTCGCTACCGAAGCGAAGGCCCATCACGCGACACGCCTCACGAATGATCCGTATCTTCTCGCGGTTCGCGATGTTCAGCCCGATCAACCATCCCGGAGCAATTTCGGCCGCCCGCGCCAGATCGGGTCTTGCGGGGTAGATTTCTTCAGGCGACGAGGCGATGTGGTTACGGCTTTTGCCACGCGCGGCCTCAGAGACGGCCTTCATCTTGTCAGGGTAGCGAGCCGCAATCGCACTCATGATTTCGATCAGGGCCGCTGACGCATGAGGTGCCGTTCGTCTCTCCCCGAATAATTCATACTCGATTGCACGGCTTGTCGAGACCTCCGCCGTGTTGATCCGCAAGGTATTAGGACCGCCGCCACTTACAGGGACCGCAGGCCGCGCCTTTGATATCATCGGGCCCAATGCATTGTTCTCGGCACCCGCGACTTTCAGCGTTCGCAGGAACCGCGTAACTTCGGCGCTGGTGGGGCGATAGCCGGAAATCGTCTCTGTCTGCTCGGCCAATAACTCGACCAACAGGTCCTCCGGTTGTTCGACCAATTCGGCCCAAGCAGCCGGCAGATTGCGCGCCGCTTCCCGTCTTGATGCAACATCGCGATAGTCGCGCATAGCGTCCTCGAAAGCATCGCCGGACTTGACGCGAGCGTGTGCCAAGTAGCGCGTCAATATGCGGGCGCATTCCGATGGCGGGCGCTCATTAAGTTGAAGCCGATAGACGCGCCGGTCATCATAGCTGCCTTGACCGCCGGGGAGATAAAAGCTCCAGTCGCGCCCATCCGTTAGAAGGCAAAGGGGAATGCCTTCATGGAAAGCATACTCGAAGAGCTGGCGATCACCGTCCAAGGCCCGGCCCACGCCCTTGACTTCGATGAACAGACTCGGGCGACGCCCCGCGCCACAGAGCGCGAAGTCGACGCGCCGGCCACCGCTCGCATATTCCGGCATAACCTGTTCGGGATCACTGTCATCCCAGCCGAGCGCGCGAAGGATCGGCATCAAGACGCTGAACGAGATCGCCGCCTCGTTGGGGTAAGCACCGTCCTTCAGGCGTCCCTGTATACGAGCGATTAGATCTTCCATGTAAAAGGCCACCCTCCCCGAATTCTGCATCTGCTTTAGCCTATTCGGGTTGCCGCATTGTTGTCGACTACCAAGAGAACTCGCGCAAGCTGACAGCCACGGGGCCAAGGACGATCGTTCAAGAATGCCAAGGATGCCAACATTGCCAGCGTTTTGTTGGCGATCTTGGTCGATGAAGAATGCCAGCATGAACGCCAGAAAAAGTGGCGTCCTTGGCAACCATGCCAAGAACGCCAAAGTTGGCGATCTTACCTCAAGGGGACCTGTGGCTATCCGTCGTCGGGCAACGACCAAGCCCAGCCGTTCCTCGTCTTCTTCGGCACGATCTTCAGCTCCTGCTTGGCTCTGTCGAGTGTGCGCTTGGCGATGCCGGCGGCCTTGGCCTTCTCCTCGACGAGGCGGGCCGGCTGCGGTCCTTTCTTCAGGAAGGCGCGCAGAAAGTCGATCGCCTGGTCGCGCGCCGATTTGCGGTCGCCGTCATCGCCGCCCATCAGGTCCTCGACCGTCAGGTCACTGGACCCGATCCATTTCAGGATCGGTAACCCGCCCTTTGTGTCCTGCACCAGCTCGTAGACCCAGCTCAGCCCGCGTTCGGAGAGGTTGTGCTTGACGTGCGCGACGACCTTCCAGTCCGGCTCATCCGGGTGCTGGGCGACGAGAAAGGCCGAGCGCGCGGCGCCGATGACGTCCATCGAGCCCATCCCCTGGTAGATCGCCTTGTCGCGCTTGGTCTTGGTGAGGTGACGCACGATGAGGATCGCCGTGTCGTTGTATTCCGCGACGCCCTTCAATTCCGACAGCAGCGCCCGGATGACGTTGGGCCGGTACATGTCGGCGGTGCCCGGCACATAGGCGAACAGCGGATCGATGATGATGAGGCGCGGCGGCTTACGCCGCACCTCGTCCATGAGCGCCTCGATGCCGTCGTCGTCGAGCGCCTCGTATTCGGCCTGAACGCGGATGCGCGCCGGGTCGCCTCCCATCGCGTCGATCCTCGGACGTATCGTGTAGGCCGCATCGTCCTCAGCACTTATGTAAAGGACGCGCCCCTTCGGCACCTTCTCAACGCCCGGCAGGCTACCGCCGATCGACACCTGCGCCGCGATGTGCATGGCGAGATAGGATTTGCCGATGCCGGGGTCGCCCTCCATGATGGTGATCATGCCGAAGGGGATGAGCGGTGGCATAAGCCACCGCACCTCCAGCGCCTCGACATCCGACAAGTCAACGAATGTCTCCTTCTTCTTGCTGGCGCTCATGACTCGCCCCCGAGCTTACCGATTACGCGGGCGATCTCGTCGTTGAGCGTTCCGAGGTTCTGCCCATGCTTTTCAACGAAATACGGGCTACGCCAGATGACACTCGCTATCTCGTCGGCATCCGCCCCTGCCTCGTGCAGTGCGGCGATGATCAGGTAGATGCAGCCCGATCGGTCGGCCTCGCGCACGCGGTCGTGATCGAGTAGGTATCTGACCTTTAAGTGCAGCTTGCGCCGGTAGCGTGCGATGACCTGTTGGGCGGAATAGGCGTACGGATTAACACCTTTCAGAGGTCGGAGAATTGGAACTTCCCTCTTGATGATGCGCGGGCGCTCCGCGATACGCCGCCAGTCCCGGTGGACCAGCCTAACGATCGGTTCGTCATATTGAGGTTTGTGGTTCACTGAACCGGGGATGCGCAGCATCTTGGTGATGGTCCAGCCTGCATCACCGCCGTGCCGCTCTGCAAGTGCACGCGAGAAGGCTTCCGCTTTCAGCGGCTCATGCCGTTTGTCCCACAGCCACAGGGCTTGAAAACGCCGAGGCGACGTCTCCCAAAGAAGACTCGGAACAGGCCTGTACATCCCTGGATCACTGTCGTCCATATCGCACCAGCCGAGGCTTGTCGGCAGGGCGAACTCCTTCTTACGAAATGGCTGCGAGAAGGCATTGGGGCAGAAGTAGAGGTTGTAGTTCCAGCGCGAGCGCCGGTTGAAAAACCCGTTCAAGCCGGCGGTCATGTTGTCGGCGTGGATTACATGTTCCTGCCATCCCGTCCCGTCCGGCCGTGACGATGCTAGGAAACAGAAGGTCCGGGGGCGGGCGCCTACCCAGATGCCTTCGAGGAAGCCGGTCATACTCTGGTGGATGGCGATATCGTCGTCATAGTCCTTGAAGGCCATGGGGAGGCCGCGATATGGGCGAGCGTGGCCCTTCATGCGCTTTGGCATTTTCATCTCCATCTGGTTTTCGAGGAAAGAGTGAGGGGCTAAAACGCCCCTCGATTAGAGCTTCGCGTCGGCGTAGTGGTGCCCAGCGCGTTCGCTGGCCCGCTGGTCAAGCCATGCGTACACTTCCGCTGCGAGCCATGCGACCGAGCTTCCGGCCATGCGAATGCGTCGGGGAAAGCGGCTACACGCCTCCCACCGCAGGAGGGTGGTGTTCGACACCTTGATGCCAAGGCGTTTCAGGTCCCCGCGTGTCAGCACAAGGGGCTGTTGGGGTCTCGGTGATCTTTTACTCATGGCTTCATCCTCTTGTTTTCGTTGCTATACGGACAGCAACGGGAGGATGACGGGGCGGCGCTTGCCGAAATAGCCGGCAAAAATCGATTGGGTCACCGATTAGATTTTGGTGTACTCGGTCGACGCCCCGATTTGGAGAGGTCCTGCCGCCCAGAATGCTCGATTGCACGCCTGCGAGCACGGTCGTATGCTGCGCCGGACAAACCTGGAAATTCCTGACCAGCCATTTGTCGAAGCACATCCCGTTTGGGAACATCACCGTCGCCGGACATCATGGCGAGCAACCACTGGAAGCATGCGCTTTCGGCACCGACCGTCAGCTTGGTCGAGGTCGCCCCTTCGGATCGGATAAAGGTCGCGAGTTGGTCCGCGTGGATGCCGCATTGGATCGGCTTCCCGGCGAAGAAGGACAGGTGAATGCAGTTGTCGTCGAGATTGACCCTGAAGAACTCGCCGGCGGCATCGATCGGGGTCAGTTCCCGCTCGTGGTCGAAGTCGTGCCAGAACGCATTCACTTGGCCGCTTTGCAATGCGGCGCGCAAATTTTTGAGCGCAATGCGTCGGTGCTCAGAGTCGGGATCATTCACGCAGTCGGGATGCCAATCAGGCCCGAAGCTCTCCCGACCCACGATCTGAAACGCCTCGACCGGCGACACGAAAAAGGTCTTCTTGATCTCGATCGGCATCGTTCCCCTCGCCATCAATCAGCGAGGATACACGATCGGCCCACCGCTCCAATGCCTCGCGCTTTTCATCGACATACGCGTAGCGATTGTAGACGGCGGCGACGCCGGACACGATACCCGTTTTGTGGTTCAGCACGGCCTCGATGATGTGCGGCTGGACGCTCATAATCGCCATATTGGTGGCGGCGGTGCGTCGAAGATCGTGGAAACGCCAATCCTCGGCATCGAGGCCGACAAACACGTCGAGACGACGCTTAAACCGTCCGAAGCCGGAAATCGGCGTCGTGCCGGTCGTGGTGAAGACGAAATCGGAGTCAAGGAAACGCGGTATAGACGACAGGATGGTGACCGCCTGCGGCGACAGAGGCAGGACATGCAGCGTGCCATTCTTGGTACGCGAGCCCTTCAGCGTCAGCGTCCCCTTGTCCAGATCGAGTTCCGACCAGCGCATATCGGAAATCTCCCTGAGACGCTGCCCGGTCAGCAGGAGCAGCTTGCCTAATTGTTCGAACGGATAGCCTTCGGCCTCGCATCCGCGCCAGAACGCCCTGATCTCCTCATCGGTCAGCCAGCGGTCGCGCGCGACTTCTTTAATAAGGGGCTTCAGGGCGGCCACAGGTGATATCTCGACAATACCCTGGTCGATGCACCACGAATACAATTTCTTTATCGCAGCTAGCCCGCGGTTTGCCCGCGTCCCCTTGCCGCCGTTCTCCTCGATGTCGGCAATCATCGCCTCAAGTTCGTGCACCACATCGGTACGCTTGATCTGGTCAATCGGCTTAGCGTGCAGTTGCTTCATGCGCAGGAGCACGCTCCGCGTTCCCTTCCAGTCCTTCGTGTGCCGCTTGGCGTGCCGATCGAGGAACTGTGGGATGATGTCGCCAAGCGTCGGCGTTGGCGCCTCAGGCGAGCCAGGAGCGCTTTCAGCGTATTTGCCGAGGGCGATGTCGCGCAAAATGCCTTGGGCGCGCTGACGGGCGTCCGAGAGCGAAATGATGGGATATGCGCCGAGCTTGATACGACGCATGCGCCCCTCGACGCGCGTGCTGAGATACCAGACCTTCCCACCTGTGGCTGACACACGAATATGCAGGCCGGGCAACACGGCATCGCGCACCTCATACCGCTTGCCTTTCGCGGGCGGCAGCGCGTCGATTGTCTTCGTCGTTAGCTTCTTGCGCATGACCCGACACATAAGACGAAAAAATCCGTGTGTCGGGGTATGATTTGGAGCTATTTGAAAGGGATAGTCATCCCGCTGAAAGGTCAGGAGTGAATTGGGAAGGCCGTCGAAGATCCGCGGATAGGCGATAAGCGTTCGCACTTTCGTCAATTCGCGGCTGGATTAAGTGGGGGGTGGAATGGCCGGCACTATTGAACGCTATCAAAAAGATATTCAGCGTCTCGCAAGACAAGGCGGGAAGTTCGTTTTAGCCATGCAGCGGGAGTGCGGACAATCGTCGGAGGTAAAGACCGACATGTCCGAGGAAGAGCTAAAGAACCTACCGAACTTCAGTTCCAACTACCAGGCGTGGTACTCCGAAGCCATCGCGCTCCTTTCGCAAGTGCTCCCCGAGCGTCTTGATGATTTCAAGGCGTACTACGCGCCAAAAACTCCACCCAAGGAGTACACGTGGGCGAACTACACCATCAGCGACTATCTGCGGGGGCTAACCGTTCGTCACTATGGTGACGTGGTTGTTGGGCAAAGCGGAGCCCTTCAACCAATGTACCAGCAGTTCAACATCATTGCGGGGCTGGCAAACCGCTTTGCGTCTACCCTGTATGACATCAAGATTTTGCTGCATGCGGACTTGATGGATGATGAGCTTCACGCGGCAGAAGAGTTGAACAAGAAGGGTTTTCGGCGGGGGGCGGGAGCGATGGCAGGCGTTGTTTTGGAGGGACACCTAGCAGCCGTTTGTGAACGGCATAAGGTTACAATCCGCAAGAAAGTCCCCGCTATTTCTGATCTAAATGACGCACTGAAGGCCGCATCCGTCGCGGACGTGGCTCAATGGCGGTTCATCCAGCATCTTGGTGATCTACGAAACAAATGCGATCACAAGAAGACCAGCGACCCTACACAAGAGGAAGTTGCTGAATTGATTGATGGTGTCCGGAAAATCACAAAGACTCTCCTTTGAGATCAATTGCCGATGACCGGCCAGAACAATTTTATATCATCGACCATATGCTTGATGCCGTCTATGCGGAGGGCTTCGGCTTCCGGACCACGATGCGGTCGATTATTTGTTTGCGGCCTGAAATGAACTCGAGAATTCGGAACTCTCCACTCGACCGCACCACGAAAGAAGGCGCGGCCCTAAGATCTGCTAAGGTTACCTTCCAGGTCCGCAGCTCACCGACAGAGACCGAGGCGCGAAAGCTGCGGTTCTCTCCAATCCTGCTGAAGCGCATTTGAACGATGTTGTTCTTCTCGGTGAGTGACGCCAACTCGTACAGATCGAGCGGCTCGCCATTCCTATTCCGGAAAGAGGTATGAACTCTCTGAGCTACAATCCTCACCGTTGCGGACTGCGACATCGGATTGTCAGTGCATCGGTGTTTTGGCCATGGCCAGCCCAGATCGTCAAAGAACACCCGCCCACCATTCGGACTCCGATAGAAAAATACCCGTTCGCCGCACACCGGGCAATGGGCGTTCGGGTTCACGTAGGAGGTGATCGTTTGAAACGGCTTGGCAACGGCGGGGCTGGAGCCGGAACTGTATCCCGTGCACCAGCGACCGCTTACATGAATGGGTGTGGGCCTGCCGCCAATGTAGCGAAATTCGATTTCTTCACCGCATAAATTGCAAGTAGGCATGCGCTCTCCCCCTTGGCAGACTAACCTGCTTAGAAGGGCAACGCCAAGAACGATTGTGACCGGTCGCTGACCCACGTCACCAGTTGGCGAACAGCCCACCGCTGTGGGTAACAGATGGGGGTCCGATGCCCGGTTGGTGAAATGGGTGAAGTTGAAATTTGGCGGAGCAGATCGGAAATGTTTTCCTGATCGGCGCCAATTACTTATTGAAATAGTCTAGGACAAGAAATGGCAGGACGCACTATCTACTTGCCAAAATCATAATCCTTGTGTCGGGGGTTCGAATCCCTCCTCCGCTACCATCGCACCCCCCGCAAAGGAACGTTGCGGGAACACATCGGCCCCCAACAGGCTTGCCAGATGGCCGCTAACCCGGATCACGGGCGCTTCGCGCGCGGGCGCGGGCATGACTGTTACCGTATCGATCAGGGATCGCAGGGCTAACGCCAAGCCGCTATCGCCTTCGGCCAGATCGGCGCCGATCAGTTCCGCTAGGCGATCAAGGTTCCGCAGGTATTCATCGACCACCGCCGGATGCAGGCTGATGACCTTCGGGGGCTTTTCGGCCAGTTCCAGTTCGCGCTTCAGGCTATCCCGCGCTTCCCGCAAAGCCGGCAGGCGCGCATCGGCTTCTTCATCGGTAATGCGCCCCTTAATCACCGCATCGATGATCCGGTCGAGATCCCTTTGGGCATCCGCCAGTTGCGTTTCCAGGCGCGCGAAGTTCGCCGCGGCCTGGGCCGATGCGCGCGATCGTTCTTCGTTGAAAACCTTGATATAGTAGGCGATCGCCTCGTGGCTTCCCAGCTGTTCCTGCAGGCCGCCGATGACCGTGCGTTCGATCGTATCCAGATAGTAGGACCGGCCGTTGTCGCATTGGCCGGCTTCCTTGAATTGCGAACAGATGATCCGCAAACGGCCACGATCGCGATCCTTGACTGACATCCCCGCGCCGCAGGCGCCGCATCGCAGCAGCCCGGAAAGCGGATGGCGCGGCTTGATGCGACCTCGAGGCTGAAGCTTCGTTCGCTGGTTGCGGCGATCCTGGGCGGCTTGGAAAAGCGCGTCTTCGATGATCCGCAGATGCGGGACATCCGCCGATTGCCATTCTTCCTTAGGGTTCACGCGGCTAACGCGCTTACCGGTATCGGGATCGCGCACCATCCGGACGCGGTTCCAGACCAGCCGCCCCATGTAGATCGGATTGCAGATTATCCCATGCCCGCGTTGCGGGTTGCCAAGTATGCTGGATGCGCGCCAGAAGCGGCCGCGCGGCGGCGCGATGTTTTCCGCGTTCAGCATCGCCGCGATTTCGCGCGGCGTACGGCCGCCCGTATACAGTTCGAAAATGCGCCGGACGGTTTCCGCTTCTTCTTCGATGGTTTCCAGTTCGCCCGGCTTCCCTAAGATCGGGCGATAGCCATAGGCGCGGCCGCCGGCGTTGCGGCCTTCGCGGATCACGCCGGCCATGCCGCGGCGAACATGAAGGGCGAGGTTTTCGATGAAATGTTCGGCCATCATCGCCCGAACGCTTCCATCGAGGCGCCCGACGACGCCGCCGGGCGTATGAATTTTGATGCCCAGGAAATCAAGGCGCTTGCGCGCCCAATGCCAATCGGCCTGATCGCGCGCGATGCGATCTACATCTTCGGCAACGATGGCATCAAACAGGTCGGCGCCCGCAGCCTGCATCATGGCCTGGAAGCCGGCCCGATGCGCGGTAGATGTTCCCGAAAGCGCGCGATCCTGATAGAGCGCCACGACTTCGTAGCCGGCGCGATCGCATATGGTTCGGCATAGCGCGGCTTGATCTTCGATCGAACGATCGTTCTGAAGATCGGATGAAAAGCGGGCGTAGATGGCGGCGCGGGTCATTGGCGTTCCGTTCACGGTTGCGGATCGCCGAGACTACCCGCGTGGGACGATCCCGCAATTGCTCGCTTTTCCCCCGCCGCACTGCCGTCTTGGGATGCATCCGGGCTTGTCCGTTGCAAGCGGCGCTGTTCGCGCCGCACTGCCGCGCGCGCGAATTCTTCGATGAATCTTGCAACCGCCGTATCCATCCCGGCCGGCGGCTCGATCCTTGCGCGGCGCCCGGTTGCCAACGATCCATTCCTTCGCTTCGTTTGCGAACGCGAAGATCATTGATCCCAAGGGCCAACCGGCATTTAGGCGCAATTCGGCGCAAAGGGGCGCAAAGTCAGTGCTTGGCTTTCGCCTGAGGCAATGGCTTATCTTTGATGAAGGCCCATACGTCGGCGCCGGTTTCCGATGAACGCGCACCGATCTCGATCAGCAGCCGGGCCGTTTCGTCCCGGCCGGCTCCGATCACACCCGACAAGGTCTTCATATCCCGCCACCCCTCCGGGCCGGGATTGTTCAGCATCTGCGTCAATAGCGCTTTGCGCTTCTGATCGCGCTCGCGCGTACCCCGAGTTTCCCATTGATGCTTCAGCCATTGGCCGGCAACGGTAACGACGCCTCCCACTATGACCCCAATGATACCGGCCCAGAATTCGTTCATAGCGCCCCCCAATATTGCAGCGGATCAGGGATTCTATCGCATCATTTCGACGGAGACAGGGCCCATCAGGGACGGGCCTCTTGATCCATCTCGCCGATAAGAACAAAATGAGAACTTTGAATCAGGCGGAACCGGGAATGCGCCTCTCGCAGTATCCATTCGTCATCGTAAGGATCGCTTGCGAGCGCTGCGGGCGATCGGGCCGCTACCGGCTTGCTCGCTTGGCGGCGGCTTATGGCCCCGAAACCGAAGCGGAAGAAGTTCTGAAGAAGCTTACCTTGGATTGCGTGCATCGAACCGGCGGGGGCCGTTGGTATCCGAAGCGCGATGAAGGCGGCTGCTGCGCAGCGCTGATCGATGTCACGGGCGCGCCTCGGCCGCCCGATCTGCCGCCGGCTATGCGCGCCTTCGCCGTTGTTGCCGGGGGAAAGAAGGACTGAAGGGGCGTGGAGGCGGGGAATCGAACCCCGCGCGGCACTCCCGGCCTGCGGTCGAATTCCCCTACTGTTCCATCGCCTGCGTGGTTCAGCTGACCCGCCAGGGCCCCACAGCACCGCTAGCATCCCCAGGCACCATTCGACGTGTGCTTCCATGTTGATCTCCATCGTTAGGGAAAACCCCGCGGAAATGGAGACCTGGCAGGTTGCGAACCACGCCGCGATGGCGATCAGTTCAAGGAACCCCGACCCTACGGCCAAGCCTTCACCCGCGAACATAGGCGCCGTTTCGCAACTCAACAATACATAGAACCAATCCGGCGGTGCCATCGCGCATCGCCGCCGCTGGATCGGTGCTCAATGCGAGCCCCCGTCCCCATGCCACTGCGTAGCGGGGCGCCCTGCAACGTTCGGTTTGTGATGGGCCATTCCGTTCCGTATGCGCGGGTCCATTTTAACCGCGTCCAGCGCCAATTTACCCACGTTCTCTGAATCTGCTTGACTCACGAGAGCCGCTAAATTATCCGAAAAATTATCGGAGTAATGCTGCGGCAATTCAGACGGTGATTCAGGGGAAGCAATGATGCTCAAAAAGGCAGACGAAACCGCTAAGGTGAAGAGTGCTGGCAAGCGGGAAAAGTTCGTCCAGCTCGCGGAAAGCCGCACTGTAAACGCAATGAAGGCGATCCGAGTAATCGGAAAACTGGGTAACAAATCCGCTTACGAATTTGACGAAAGCGATGTTCGCAAAATTGTGGCTGCACTGAACCGCGAAATTGAGGCGCTGAAAGCACGCATGACCTCGCCGGGCGGTAAAGAGACAATCGACTTCAAGTTGTGATAGGCTGATAGAAAAAGGGGGGGATGGGCGAGTGAAAGATCAGCAAGCGAAGGAATTGTGTCTGGCGCTCATCCAAGCGGATAGCGAGGATGAAGTTGTTCAAATCCTGAAGGATCGGGGGCTTTGGGACGATCCACGATATTGGCGCTACTACGGCGACGACGAATTGAACTGGAACCGCGCCGGCAACCAGCAGGGCCGGGCGGACTTCGCCATCAACGAAAAGCTTGTGAATACGATCGATACCCGGCTGATGCTGGAATGCATGCTGGCCGGCGTAGCCCCCGAAGGCCCGGACGCGCCGCAGTCGATCCGCGAGGCAGTCAATCGCTTCATCGAGAAATCATGGTCGGGAACCTTGAAGGTGTCCGGCGGCCGCGTCGAAGATTGGCCACCGGCCTTCCGGACGCAGGTAGCCGATAGCATTTCGGTCTTCGTTACAGGGCCGAAATCGTTGAAGCCATGCGTCAATGTCGCGGATATGGGTGAAGGCCAGACGCCTGAAGCCTTTCCCTATACGCTGCTAAGCCTTGGGAAGAACAACAAGATCAGGGTCAATTTCGTCCAGGGCAAATTCGGCCAGGGCAGCACGGGCGCGATCCGCTTCTGCGGACGCCGGAAACTTCAGCTGATCGTTTCCCGCCGCCATCCCAAGCTGCTGGGGAACCCGGCGGTCCCCGCCAGCTACCCAACCCATGAATCGGATGATTGCTGGGGCTTCACAATCGTCCGCCGCGAAGGCGAAGGTCAAAAGGTTCGTTCGCCCTTCCTTTCCTACCTGGCGCCGCTGGATGCCAAAGACGAAGGCAAAGAAAGGATGGGGCGGGTTCTGCGGTTCAAGGCCGATGAAATGCCGCTGTTCCCCCAAGGCGACAATGCCTACCAGCGCAACGTAGCCCATGGCACGCTGGTGAAGCTGTACGAATACAATCTAAAGAACGTTTCCAACATCCTGCGCCGCGATGGGCTGCGGCCGAAGATCGACCTGCTGCTGCCCGAACCGGCGTTGCCGATGCGTTTCCATGAATGCCGCGAGCATCAGAAGACGGGGCAGGAACAGACCGAAACGATGAGCGGCCTGTTCGCCCGGTTGAACAACAACAAGAATCTGGAAGATGTGAAGCCGGCCACGATTTCCTTAACCGTCCATGGGCATGAGCTGTTAGCGCGCATCTATGCCTTCAAGCCCGGCACGGCCAAAACCTATCGCGCATCGGAAGGCGTAATCTTCACGATCAACGGCCAAACCCAGGGCTACATCAAAGCCAACTTCTTCGCCCGGCCGAAGCGGGTTGGCCTCCAGCGGCTGGCGCAGGACCTGCTGGTGGTTCTGGACTGTTCATCGCTTTCGGCGCTGGAGCAGGACGATATGTTCATGCCTAGCCGCGATCGGCTGGTCGAGGACAACGCTTTCGCCATGGAGATCGAACGCAAGCTAGAATCGGCGCTGCATGATCATCCGGGTTTGCGGGATCTCCGGAACGCCCGCGCCAAGCTGGATATGGAAGAACAGCTAGCCGACAATAAGCCGCTGGAGGACGTGCTGAAGCGCGTTCTGAAGAGTTCGCCGAACCTGGCGCGCATCTTCGGGCAAGGGCCCCGCCTGCAAAATCCCTTCAAGCCCGACAACGTGCAGAAAACCGAAAAGCCGTTCGAAGGCAAGCCCCACCCGACCTTCTTCCGTTTCGCTGGCAAGGAACAAGGCGATGTGTTGGCGCGATCTGCCCACTACGGCAGCCGCGTGCGGCTAACCTTCGAAACCGATGTCGAGGACGAATACTTCACGCGCAAGATCGATCGGGGCGAGAAGGTTTTCGAGCGCTTGTTGAACGGCGAGCGGCATCCGATCCTGGATTATGTTGGCCCTAACCTTGTTGACGGCAAAGGTAACCTTACGTTCGATCTTCCGGAAGATGCCGCTGTCGGCGATACCGTTGAAGTCGAATTCACGGTGCGAGATCCCGTTACCGGCGCGGAATTCGTGAACCGGGCCAAGCTGCCGATCCTTGCGGCCATCGATACGCAGTCGGGCCCAAAGCCCAAGCCGAAGCCCAAGCCCGGGCCGCCGGACGGCAAGGAGGCCGAAGGCAATTCCGGCATTAACTTCCCGGATGTGTTCTGGATCGACCACAAATCGCCGGCATGGGCTTCGCATTTCGCTACCCTCGATGATTGCCTTCACATTCTCGAAGAAGGCGAAGAAATCGACGGGAAGTATGAACCGGCGTACAAATTCTACCTGAACGCCGATAACAAGGCGCTGAAGAACGAACTGGCCTTCACGAAGCTGGCGGCCGATGTCGTTAAGAAGCAATTCGAAATTGGCGTGGTGCTGATAGCCATGGCGCTGATCCATGACGACAAACAACACAAGGCCGCGCCTCAAAAGGCGACGAATGGTGCGGAAAAGGAAGAAGCGGATGACGACGGGACGGTAGAAAAGCGGGCCGCCCTGCTGGCTCGCGCGGTTGCGCCGGTCATTATCCCAATGATCCAAAGTTTGGGTGATCTAGCTGAAGATGCGATTGATCTGAGCGACCTGGTTGGGCAGGCCGCGTAGCCGCCGCCCCAGCCAGGCGATGGATCAACACTACCTCCTGGCTTCCGGGGGTTTCGCCGCGCTGATAGGCATACCAGCGGCGATTTGGGACGCTGCGCCATAGGCGGCCGTCCCGATCGCCGGCCAGCGCAGGCAGGAAGGCTTCGGCTAGGCCCGCTTCCTCCATGATTTCCAAGTAGCGGGGAAGCTGCCAGGAAGGATCAGAAAACGCAACCATCTGAACGATCGTGGTTGCCGCATCGCAAAGGCGAACGATCGAAGAAGTCGCCGCGCGTAGGTTTTCGAAATAGGTCCGCAGTTCCGGGTTCTTGCGATCGCCCATCGTATAGTAGCTTAGGCCGGCGCCATCCAGCTTGTTGGCGATCCAGAATGGGGCGGCCGTTTCCTTCCGCCCATCAACCTGCCAGCGATGGTATAGGACATGCACGCCGGGATATGGCGGCGATGTTACGACCAGCTTCGGGGGCGCCATCGATGCGAGCGCATCATCGGCTTCCAACCCCGCCGCGGATCGGTTGAATATGCGGATCGATGGGGATGCGCCATGGCGTTGCATGGCGCCGCGAAGCTCGCGGGCGCCAGCGATCATCTGCCCAGCGATTTCCCCCAGCATATTGCGGAATTCCGGCACCGAAGGCAACTTGCGGCGGCTATCCAGGGCCCATTGGGCGGTTCGAAGGATCACGCAACGCGCGAAAGCCTCAAGGCGGGGCGAAGGCAGGCAGATCGCGGTTCCCAAGGCTTGTTCGATGGCGCGGCGAAGGCGCCAGCGCGAAGGATCGTCCAAATGCTTGTAGTAGCCGCGTTCCGCGTAATCGGCGAAATGGATCGACGGCTTATGCTGATGGACGGCAACGCCGACGCGGCTGGCCCATTCCTCAAGCGCCGCGATTTCTTCTTCATCCAGAACCGTGGTTTTTACGGTCGCAACGAATTCTGCCAACTGGCTAATATCGATGCCCACGCCATGGCGTCCCAGCGCCAGGGCTTCCACCAGGCTCGTTCCGCCCCCGACATAGGGATCAAGGATCGTATCCCCAGGCGCCGTGAACGTTTCGATGGCTGCGCGCACGAAGGCAGGCGAGAACCGAGCGGGATAGCGATAGAAGTTGTGCGTCAGGCCGCTGACGGGCTGCGCATCGCGCGCGCCTTCGACTAGCGCTGCCTGCGCGGCTTCGGCTAAATCCAGCCAGTTCTGCGTTTTCGCTTCGATCATGGTTAACATCGTATCGCTCAACAAGGTTAAGAAAGCCCTGCCCTAAGACAGCTATCTCCCTGAGATTCCGCAGTGAATCCGTTTCTGTCCGCTCTACGCAACGCATGAGCGGGTGACGGATTGGGCGCTAAACCAGAGATTGTAGGCGGGAGAATGCCTACCGCTTCGTCGCTTTGGCGGCCGGCGCATCCACCGCCTTCAGCACCTTTTCGATCAGCTTGGCCGCATCGGCCGGCGCAAGGCCATCCTTGTTAAGCTGTTCGAATTCCTTCCGGTTCAACCCCGGCGGGGCCCATCCCGCATCCTTCGCCAAGGTTTCCCAGATCGCACGCGCCGCACCGCCCGTGGCGCCGATCGGCACAACGATCCGACCGGCGGCCTGCGCTTCCTTGAATTCTTCCAGAACGCCATCGGCGATCGCCGGCGCCGCCGCCCCAATATCCTTCAGGCCGCCGATGAAGATGCAGACGCCGGCCTGCTGGACCATCGCTTCCCGGTAGCGCTGATGGAAAACAGCCTTTGTCAGTCCCTGCGGGACCGTTTGCGGGAAGGGCCGCAACAGCAAGCCGCGCTCGAGGTTGGGGGCGGCTTCGGCAAGGATGATTTCCAGGGCGCCTGCGATGGCCGCGCTTCCTACAACCAGCCCGAAGCCGGAAACCAGGCGCTTCTCATGCCGGGCGATTTCGCGGCCGATCTGCCGCGCCATTTCTTCGATGTAGCGGCGATTATCGTTGGGCGCGTTTTCCGGGTAGCTTCCGGAAACCAAAACGCTGCGGCCGGCCAGCTTCAATTCCACCGCCCGCAGGATCTCGTCTACCTGCTCATATTCATCGATTTCGATGCATTGGATGCCGTAGCGCTGAAGGTCTTCAACCCAAAGCGCATGCCGAACCTTTTCAGTTGCGTAGCGCTTCTTCGCGCCTGGCCCGGTGCCTTGCTTCGGCCGCCGCACGATCGCGTAGTGCTCGGGCCCATCCTCCTGGAAGGCTTCGCGGATGCTGGCGAACAGATGCGCAAGATTGGGATCGGTGAAGCTGAACCCCAGGAACAGCATCTGTTTTGTAACCAGCTGGCCGGTCAGAACCTGAAGGAAGCCGGGCCGTTCCCGCCGGTACAGTTCGTAATCGTCCTTCGCGATCACCACCTCGGCAGGATGATCAACCGTGCCGTGCATCTTGTAGAGGGTCGCATGGGCCCAGGACCGATCGAAGCCCAGATCGTTATTGCGGGATTTTACATCCAGCAGCTTGCGTTCTTGCTCCCAGGCCGTTTCCGGCAGCTTGTCGTAGTTGGTTGTCCAGATATGCCGAACTGGCAGGCGCGCCAGGATGCGGAAGGGTTCTGGGGCATCGGCCTTCGGCGGGAAATGATCAACGATCAGGCGCGTAAGCTTATTGCGCTTCCGGGCGCTTCTGTTCAGGCTGTATTGGGCAACCGCCGCCAGATCGTGTTCGGCTGCGATATCTAGCCCCAATTCCTTTGCGATATCCGCCAGCAGGGTTCGCCAATCGGGATAGCCAGCGCGCCGCGAAAGCCCGGCGCCGATGAAAACGGCCGCGGCGCCCCCTTCCAGTGCCTTCGCCCATCGATCGATGAATTCCGCCGCTTCCATGTCCTTCCCCCACCCGCTGGCTTGGCAGGTTTGTGCAAGCCAGTCTATATTTTGACGGCGCAAGAATAATGGGGGGATTCGGCATGGCAAGGCGCACGTTTTTCAGTTTCCATTACGAACGCGATGCATGGCGCGCCGGGCAGGTTCGCAACAGCTGGGTAACGAAGCCGGATCGGGAAAGCGCCGGCTTCTGGGATGCGGCCGCCTGGGAGGAAGTCAAGAAAAAGGGCGAGGCGGCGATTCATAAATGGATCGATGATCAGCTGAACGGCACTTCGGTAACGGTCGTTCTGATCGGTGCCGAAACGTCGCAGCGTCCCTATGTCGGATATGAGATCCAGCAGAGCTACAAAAAGGGCAACGGTATGCTGGGCGTCTACATTCACAACATCAGAGATTCGAACAGCAGAACCGATCTCGTCGGCGCGAATCCGTTTGCGAACTGGAGCATCCAGCAGAATGGCCAGAAGGTACCGCTTTCCAGCATTTACCCAACCTACGATTGGGTAAACGACAACGGCCGCGATAACATCGGCTCGTGGATCGAGGCCGCAGCGAAGAAAGCTGGCAGATAGCGCGTAGGGCGCGCGCCAACCGCAAAATGCGTTCGCCGCCTAGCTGTATTCCAGCGCGGCGATGGCCCTGATCTGCCCTTCCAGCCATTGGCCCAGCGTATTATGGCCGGCTGTATTCGGATGAACCGCATCCGCCTTCGCATAGGCTACGCCCTGGGTATCGATGAAACTGAAGCCGCCGCGGCCCGCAACGGCGGCTTGGATGGCAGCTTTGCAGGCTAGATACGAGGCGGCCGGCGGCGATGGCGCGGCGGCATCCCACGGCCCCAGAACCGGCACTATCGCGGCGGGGCATTTCTGCCGGATGATATCGAAACAGACGTTGGCTTCGGCCGTGACGCCTGCCAGGCCAATATCGTTGATACCCATCGCCACTACGACGATATCCAGCGCCCCATAGAGCAGCGCGCTATCCAGATCGGCGGCGATACGTTCCGCAAGTTTGTACCGCGTGCCGCCGCTGGTATTCACGTAGCCGGTTGCCCCCACACCCGAAGCCCAGAAATCGGGAATGCCCAGGTAATCGCCGGCGATAGCGCATAGGCCATCGCCGAAATGCGTGGCAATGGCCGCCCCTGTGATGCTGTCGCCCAGAACGATCCCACGATGCGGGCGCGCTTGCGGCTTCGCCCCGAAGCTGTCGGCGTTCTTGATATGGATACGCCGCAAGGCCTGGTTTTGCTGAAGTTCGATCGTGATGACGCGAACCGCCTTGGATGCGAACTGGAGGATGATGTAGTTGGAACCAGTTCCGCTCGCCGCGGCCGGGAGCGTGCCGGCAAAATCGACATAAGCACCATCGACCAGGAAACGGTAGGGAAGCGCCGAACCGATGACGTAGAATGCGAGCAGATCGGCATTGGCCGTGAAGCTGATGCGCGAAACGACGTTTACCACCGTACCGGCGTTCATCCGCGCCTGGTAGGGCCGCATGAAATTGGTGGAAACCAACTCTTGGCGGCCGCCTTCAATTCGGCAGTAGGTATCGATATCCCCTTGGTTCGCCAGCGTGATGGTTTTCGGGTACGTTGGGGAAAGATCGGCCGTTGACGTGCTGATAGAAGGCGGATTCGCCATTGCCGGCAGCGAATGCGGATTATCGGCGCCGGTGGTTCCTTCAAGATATTCGCGCAGAATCGCGCGCGTCTTCTTCCATGGATAGACCACGCCGCTGGTTGCGATCGTGCCGAACTGTGCCGATGGATGGTTGCGCAGGTAATAGCCGTCCAGCATTTCGATGATCCCGTTTCTAGTTTTGCCCCGGCGCCCGCCAGCCGCAGATGCGTTCGCCGGCAAGGTTCAGCGCCACCGCCTGTTCCTTTTCCGCGCGCGTCCAGCGTTCGGAAGCGCCCGGATCGGCGATGATCGGGCCGGCGCTGCAAAGGCCGCCGCCGGTCGTTCCGCAGCCGGCCAGCGCCGCGCAAAGCAGCGCGGCCGCGATCAATCCTTTCGAGTCCATCGGTCCAGTCCCTTGTTGAGATCTTCGTTGCTTTGCCCGCGCGCTTCGGCGCGGGCGTCGGCAACGGTTTGCGCATCCCGCCGGTCCTTGGCGGCCTGCCGCGTCTGTTCCAGCGCCCGGCCGGCGGATTGCCCGCGCCAGAAGGCGATCGCCAGGGCGACGATGATGCCGCCGGCGATCGCCAGCCAGGTTTTGATCCGCGCCAGCATGATCAGACTTCGACCTTGCGGCCGATCAGGCTGTTCCAGCGCCGGGCGATCACATCGCGATGCCGCCAGATCGTCCAGGCCAGGGCCGCCGCAAGGATGGCGGGGATGATCCATTGCCAGGGCAACCCGGCCAGGGACGCCAGAACGCCGGCGGCAACGGAACCGCCGCCACCCTTGCCCACGGTATCGGCGATCATTTCCTTGGCCGCCTGCGCATCGCGGCGCAGCTGCGCCAGCGTAGCCGGCCCCAGGATGCCATCGGCAACCAGATGCGGATGGGCGCGCTGATAGGCCAGGATTGCCGCGCGGGTCTTTGCGCCCATCCAGCCATCTATGGCGCCGGGGTTGAAGCCGCGTTCGGTAAGGATGCGCTGCGCTTCTTCAACAACCGGATCGGGCTTAGGCCCGGCCTTCGGCGACGCCGTGCGCGGCTGCCCTTCGCCAGCGGCCAACATATCGACATCCACCCCCGGATAGACGCCGAATTCCAGAAGATACGCTTCTTCTTTCCGGCGCCGGACCAGCCCCGGCAGTTTCTTGCCGCCGGCAGTGTTGTAGTGGCTTGCCAAGTAGCTGGCCGCGTCGCCCTTCTTCCCCGCCCGCCAGAGCTTCGCCCATTCCCAACCCATGAAGCGGGCGCCAAGGTTGTAGGTTCCGGAAACGCCCGCATCGAATTCATGCTGGGCCGCGCCCGGCATGCCGCGTTCCACCGCCGGTTCGCATTCCTGATCGAGGACTTCCCGGAAGATGCGATCCGATTGTTCGGCCGTGATCTGCGTTTTGCCCGGCACGATCTTGCCCAGCATGCGGGTAACGGTCGGCGAACGGTTGGTGAAGCCGGTTCCGATCGTCGGCACACCGGCCGGATCGAGATAGGCGGTAAGCGGGTTTCCTTCATGGCCGCGGATGAAAGCGCGGCCCTTGGGGGAAGTATCCATGGCGGGTTCCTTTCGGGATTTCGGGCAACAAAAAACCCGCCTTGCGGCGGGCGGGGTAGGCGGAAACCGGCGGAAAGAAGCGGGCGCGCTTACTGCCGGAAATGCATGTAGATCAGGCCCGCTAGGCCGGCGATTAGCACGCCAACGGCGGTTATCAGGCTTTGGCGCGCTACCGTGTTGCGCGCCATCCGCAGGGATCGCATAAATTGGAAATCCTTCTGCGCTTCGATGATGGCGGCGGGGTTCGAAGCATCGATGCCAAGCATCGTAAGCGTTTCGCGGACGGCCTCGCGCGCCGCTTCCCGGGCAATTTCGCTGATTTCTTCAGGTGTCATTTCGGCGTTCCGTTTCGATCGATGCTTCAGGCGATCACAACCCAGGCGGAACCCTTCCGAAGAAGCAGCTGATCCGCGTTCTGATCGTAGGCCTGCCACCCCGGGCGCGGCGTAAGCCGTATCCATGCGCCATCGACGTAGTACGCGACATCGCCATCCCAGCCGGCCCAGGCGCCGGTTCCGCCAGCCGCCACGATGTAGCGCGAACCATCGGCCGGCGATCCCGGCGGGGCGCTAAGAACCCGGCTGATAACGGAAAGCTGGACGATGGCATCCAGCAGCCGGATCGCTTCGTTATGGGTGATATGCTTCTGCGCCTGGTTCGCCAGGATGTACGGCAGATGCAGGTTGGTGGATTCGTCGCTCATCTATGCGAATTCCCAGATCTCGATGTAGCCCGAAGAACCGGCGCCGCCGGCTTGGCCTGTAGCGTTGGCGGCAACCGCGCCCCCGCCCCCGCCAGCCCCCTGACCAAGACCCTGTTGCCCGGCCGCATTACCAGCGAAGGCTTGACCGCCGGCCCCGAAGCGCGAAGAAGCGCCCTTGCCGGCAAGGTTGTTCTGCGCATCCAAGCGGATGCCGCCGCTGCCGGCTTCGCCCCCGATGTTCAGATCGCCGCCGGAAGCGTTTTGGCCATAGCCGCCGGCGGTCGCCTGGGCCCAGTTGCCGTTGGTTTGCCCGTTGCCGCCAACGCCACCCTGGGCGCTAAGCGTCCAGCCCGATGGCCGCGATATGCTGGTTGTTCCGCCGGTTCCGCCATTGCCGCCGCCGGCCGTTCCCGCCCCGCCACC
>Ga0065721_10049300_pt1 | contig 38360 bp, 35 predicted proteins | sample Mesricmetagenome_FD_59108 | JGI IMG/M metagenome (GOLD analysis project Ga0065721, IMG submission 59108) | Mesophilic microbial community from rice straw/compost enrichment Sample: eDNA_1 v2 (version 2) | ecosystem: Engineered > Solid waste > Grass > Composting > Bioreactor | place: USA: Davis... | reverse complement strand
TATACAATCGAACCAAGCACAACCGCTAGTGTTGCCCGGAACACCGACTTGGCGCCAAACAGGGCCTCCCCGATAATAACCGACGCAAGACCAATAACGATCATCCCGACACCCATCGAAATATCCGCAAATCCGCTTTGCTGTGCAACAAATGAACCCGATAATGCAACCAGACCGTTCGAGAGAGCAATCCCTAAAATCTTGGTTGTATCCGTATTTGTGCCAAAGCTCCGGATCATCCGTTCGTTATCGCCCGTTGCGCGCAAGCTTAAACCAAGGTCCGTCTTGAAGAACAAATCAAGCAGAAGCTTAATCACAACAACGACAATTGGCATTAACACAAGAACCTTAACTCCCGAAAACACAGTCGAGATGTCGGATCCCATAAGTCCGATGTTTGGCTTGCCCATAATCCGCATATTAACGGAATAGAGCGCGATCATCATCAAAATACCGGATAGCAATCCGTTTATTTTACCTTTTGTGTGCAGCAAGCCTGTGATTGCACCTGCGGCAGCTCCGGCGCCAAATGCCGCAAGACATGCGAGCCATGGCGGAGTGCCGTTCGTAATCAGAACTGCTGCTACCCCTGCTCCGGTTGTAAAGCTTGCATCAACCGTGAGATCGGGAAAATCAAGGATGCGAAATGTAATATAGACGCCTAGAGCCATTAAGGAATAAAGCAGGCCTAGCTCAAAAGCACCATTTAACCATACCGGCACCGGGGCACCTCCTCCACATAATAAGAGAACGGGATGAACGCGAAGGAGCGTTTACCCCGTTCTCAAGTTTTTATTGAATAATGTTATTATCCGGATCTTTCACTCCGGCTTTCATTGCATCGGTAACGGTAATGCCTTGATCCGCTGCCGCTTTCAGGTTAAGGATCAAATCAAGTTTGTCAGGCGTTGTAACTTTCATCTCGCCCGGGTTTTTCCCGTTCAGAATTTCAGCAGCCATTTGACCTACTTGATAGCCATGATCGTAATACTTGAAACCAACTGTCGCGAATGCGCCTTTTTCAACCGTATCACGGTCACTCGAGAAGAATGGAATTTTATTTTCTTTTGCAAGCTGCAGTAGTGCATCTACGCCAGAGACAACGACGTTATCCAATGTAATAAACATGGCATCGACTTTACCAATCAGCGATTCACCGGCTTGTTTAACTTCCGATGTATTCGTTACAGCAGCTTCAACGAGTTCGATATTGTGTTTAGCCAAAGCTTGTTTTGCATTTGCTGTCATAACAACGGCATTAGGCTCACCTTTATTAATAACAACGCCAACTTTCTTCACATTCGGGAAATTGGCTGCAATAAAGTCCATCAACTGAACAACGGCATCAGGATTCGTATCGGAAGCACCCGTTACGTTACCGCCTGGAGCATCCAGATTTGCAACCAGCTTCGCATCAAGCGGATCTGTTACCGCCGCGAACAATACAGGAGCTTTGTTGCCAGCTTTATCATATGCATTCACAAGGGCTTGCGCCGAAGGTGTTGCAATACCTAGTGCCAGGTCTGCTTTTGCACCAGCGATTTTTTGAGCAATGGACAAGTTATTTGTTTGATCTCCTTGAGCTGTATTAAAATCTACACTCAAGTTTTCTCCTTCAACAAAACCGGCATCCTTCAGTGCAGCAAGAAACCCTTCTCTTGTAGCGTCAAGCGAAGGATGCTCAACAATCTGGGAGATAGAGATCTTGTACGATTTCTTTGCCTGCGAATCTGCAGCATTTGAAGCATTTGTTCCATTGTTGCTGTTTTCGTTGTTCTTCCCACTGTTTCCGCATGCTGCTGTAATAAGCAAAAGTACTAAAGCAAGCGGTACCAACCATTTCTGTTTCACTTCTAGTTTGCCCCCTCAGTTGGATATATGATCTGAATATTGCAAGTAGCGTCGAAAGACGCCTGTCCACTAATATTAATAGCATATAAAGTTATACGTCAATGGATTCAATTACAAATTACATAATCAAGGTGAAACGGCTATCTCCGTCCTTGGCGGAGCGCGTTTCAATCCGGAGAATTCTAAGCCATGTTTATAAGAAAAAACTTATAAACTCTTAAAATTTAAAAAAGACCCTCTGCCGAAGCAGAGGGTCTTTGGATAAAGCGCGGCTGCTGCCGCACTTTATTATTTTTGGATTGTTGCTACAGCGCCAGCGCCTACAGTACGGCCGCCTTCACGGATGGAGAAACGAGTTCCTTCTTCAACCGCGATTGGAGCGATCAGTTCAACAGTAACTGTGATGTTGTCGCCAGGCATAACCATTTCAGTACCTTCAGGCAGGTTGATGATACCTGTTACGTCAGTTGTACGGAAATAGAATTGTGGACGGTAACCAGTGAAGAAAGGTTTGTGACGGCCACCCTCTTCTTTAGTCAGAACGTAGATTTGAGCAGTGAAGTTAGTGTGTGGTTTAACCGAAGCCGGTTTAGCCAGTACTTGACCACGCTCGATATCTTTACGGTCTACACCACGAAGCAGTGCGCCGATGTTGTCGCCCGCTTGAGCGGAGTCCATCAGTTTACGGAACATTTCTACGCCCGTAACAACGGATTTGCGAGTTTCTTCAGCCAGACCAACGATTTCAACCTCGTCGCCAACTTTAACCACACCACGGTCGATACGGCCAGTAGCAACTGTACCACGACCAGTGATTGTGAATACGTCCTCGACAGGCATCAGGAAAGGCTTAGCTGTGTCGCGTTCTGGAGTTGGGATGTAAGTGTCAACTTGCTCGAACAGTTCAACGATTTTGTCAGCCCAAGGACCATCTGGGTTTTGCAGAGCTTCACGAGCTGCACCACGGATGATTGGAGTGTCGTCGCCTGGGAACTCATACTCGTTAAGAAGGTCGCGAACTTCCATCTCAACCAGTTCAAGAAGCTCTTCGTCTTCAACCATGTCGCATTTGTTCAGGAATACAACGATGTAAGGTACGCCTACTTGGCGGGACAGAAGGATGTGCTCGCGAGTTTGCGGCATAGGGCCGTCAGCTGCGGATACAACCAGGATAGCGCCGTCCATTTGAGCAGCACCAGTGATCATGTTTTTAACGTAGTCGGCGTGACCTGGGCAGTCAACGTGAGCATAGTGACGGTTAGGAGTCTCATACTCTACGTGAGCTGTCGAGATTGTGATACCGCGTTCGCGCTCTTCAGGAGCTTTGTCGATTTGGTCGAAAGCGATTGCCGCGCCACCGTATTTTTTGGAAAGTACAGTAGTGATAGCAGCAGTCAAAGTAGTTTTACCATGGTCGACGTGACCAATAGTACCGATATTTACGTGCGGTTTATTACGTTCAAATTTAGCCTTTGCCATTGAACTTAATCCTCCTTAATATAACTAAAGTTTTATGTGTGGGCTAAGCACAAATGCTGCAAAACAGTGTTTGTGCTTAGCCTAGCATACCCTAAGGTATCATTAAGCCGCTTAATAATTAAGCGCCTTTGTTTTTGGAGATGATTTCTTCCGAAATCGAACGTGGTACTTCTTCATAGTGCGAAAGCTCCATGGAGAATACGCCACGGCCTTGTGTACCGGAACGAAGTGTAGTGGAGTAACCAAACATCTCGGCAAGAGGTACCTTAGCACGGATGATTTGTGCACCTGCACGAGTATCCATACCTTCGATACGACCGCGACGGGAGTTCAGCATACCCATTACGTCGCCCATGTACTCTTCTGGTACTGTAACTTCAACCTTCATGATTGGCTCAAGAAGAACTGGGTTACATTTTTCCTTAGCAGCTTTAAGCGCCATGGAACCAGCGATTTTGAACGCCATCTCCGAGGAGTCAACGTCATGGTACGATCCGTCGAATACAGTTGCTTTAACATCAACGAGCGGGAAGCCAGCGAGAACGCCGTTCTTCATCGACTCTTCGATACCTGCTTGGATAGGAGCGATAAATTCACGAGGAATTGATCCACCAACAACTTTATTCTCGAATACGAAGCCTTGACCTGGCTCTTGCGGAGTGAATTCAACCCAACAATGACCATATTGACCTTTACCGCCGGACTGACGAACGAATTTACCCTCAACCTTAGCCGCAGAACGGAATGTTTCACGGTAAGCTACTTGAGGTTTACCAACGTTTGTCTCAACTTTGAATTCGCGAAGCATACGGTCAACCAGGATTTCAAGGTGAAGCTCACCCATACCCGAGATGATCGTTTGGTTCGTTTCTTCGTCTGTATGAGCACGGAACGTTGGATCTTCTTCAGCCAGTTTGGAGATTGCGATACCAAGCTTGTCTTGGTCAGCTTTCGTTTTTGGTTCGATAGCTACCGAGATAACCGGCTCAGGGAAGTTCATCGATTCAAGAATGATCGGGTTCTTCTCATCGCACAGTGTGTCGCCTGTAATGGTATCTTTCAAACCTACTGCAGCAGCGATATCGCCGGAGTAAACTTCTGAAATTTCTTGACGGCTGTTCGCATGCATTTGCAGGATACGTCCGATCCGCTCACGTTTGTTCTTAGTTGCGTTAAGAACATACGAACCGGATTTCAGGATACCCGAGTATACACGGAAGAACGTCAATTTACCAACATAAGGGTCAGTCATGATTTTGAACGCGAGTGCCGCGAACGGCTCTTCGTCAGAAGAATGACGTACCGACTCTTCGCCGTCTTCGAGTGTACCTTTGATTGCAGGTACGTCGAGCGGGGATGGCAGGTAGTCAACTACTGCGTCCAGCATCATTTGAACACCTTTGTTACGGTACGAAGAACCTGCAACAACCGGGAAGATCTTAACTTCACAAACGCCCTTACGGAGCGCTGCTTTAATTTCTGGAATCGTAATTTCTTCGCCTTCCAGATATTTCATAGTCAATTCTTCGTCCAGTTCTGCTACGCGCTCGATCAGATCGAGGCGAAGCTCTTCGACTTTGTCTGCATATTCTGCAGGGATTTCGATGATTTCAGGATCTCTCCCGAGGTCATCTTTATATTTGTAGGCTTTGCGCTCAACAATGTCGATAACGCCTACGAAATCACTCTCAGCGCCCATCGGCAATTGGATCGCAACAGCGTTAGCTTGCAGACGCTCGCGCATGTCTTTAATAACATTCAGGTAGTCTGCACCGATGATGTCCATCTTGTTGATGTAAGCGATCCGTGGAACGCCGTAACGGTCAGCCTGACGCCAAACCGTTTCAGACTGTGGTTCAACGCCTTCTTTGGCACTAAATACGCCAACGGCCCCGTCCAATACGCGCAGGGAACGTTCAACTTCTACTGTGAAGTCAACGTGCCCCGGGGTGTCGATAATATTGATGCGGTTGCCTTTCCATTGAGCAGTAGTCGCGGCAGACGTAATTGTAATACCGCGCTCTTGCTCTTGCTCCATCCAGTCCATCGTCGCAGCACCTTCGTGCACCTCGCCGATTTTATGAGTACGGCCTGTATAGAACAAGATACGCTCAGTGGTTGTTGTTTTACCAGCATCGATATGCGCCATGATCCCGATGTTACGCGTATTATTCAAGGAGAACTCTCTAGACATGAATTTGTCTCCTCTCGTGTATTGAGATTAACTCAATCAAGTTATTTAGAATCCTACCAACGGTAGTGAGCAAACGCTTTGTTCGCTTCTGCCATTTTGTGTGTGTCTTCGCGCTTCTTCACAGATGCACCAGTGTTGTTCGCTGCATCCATGATTTCAGCTGCCAGACGCTCTTCCATCGTTTTCTCACCGCGGTTACGCGAGTAGTTAACGAGCCAACGAAGACCAAGCGACGTACGGCGCTCTGGTTTTACTTCGATAGGCACTTGGTAGTTAGTACCGCCTACACGGCGTGCTTTAACCTCAAGTACTGGCATAATGTTTTTCAATGCTGCTTCGAACGTTTCCATCGGATCTTTACCCGTGCGTTCTTGGATCAGTGTGAAAGCATTATACAACAGTGTTTGAGCGACACCGCGTTTGCCGTCGATCATAATACGGTTGATCAGACGAGTTACCAGTTTGCTGTTATACAGCGGATCTGGCAATACATCACGTTTTGTTACAGGACCTTTGCGTGGCATGATAAAGTCCCCCTTTCTCAGTTAGTCGTTTTACCCGGATATTATCCGAATATGTTCAACTTATTATTTTTTAACTTTAGGGCGTTTAGTACCGTATTTCGAACGGGATTGGTTACGGTTGTTAACTCCCGCTGTATCCAATGCACCGCGAACGATATGGTAACGTACACCCGGAAGGTCTTTTACCCGTCCACCACGGATCAATACAACGCTGTGCTCTTGAAGGTTATGACCGATACCTGGAATATACGCCGTTACCTCTACGCGGTTAGTCAAACGTACACGCGCATATTTACGAAGTGCGGAGTTCGGTTTTTTCGGAGTCATCGTACCTACACGAGTGCACACACCGCGTTTTTGCGGAGCGCTGATATTCGTTGCTTCACGTTTCAGAGCGTTGAACCCTCTTTGCAAAGCAGGCGATTTCGATTTTACGACTTTAGCTTGGCGGCCTTTACGGACCAGCTGATTAATTGTTGGCATGTTGCCACCCCCTTCCCATGATTATGTCTTATTTATGGCAAGACATTTAACCCAATCATTAAGCCCACAGATCCAGGCGGTTCATAAAAGAACAAATAAAAATTTTCGCCAGTCCATCATCTTTCAATTCTGCACTAACAAAAATTATGTCTACATTATTCTTCATCAGGTATGAGCGCTGCCATAGCAGCCCCGACATCAATCCCGCAGGTCTCCCCGAGTTCTTGCATCGTATCCGTCCATTTCATTGGAACACTCAACCGCTCGCAAAGATGAACGATCTTCTCTATCATCCTTGGATCTGCATCACGAGCTACATAGACTTCGATAGCTTTCTCTTGCTCAAGCATCTTCGTCGTCTGTTTCGCGCCAACCTTAAACTGCATGATATCACCTTTCCTTTAGCGGTAGAGCGATCACACAATTAGGCACACTTCGATATAGTATCACCTAGATCTACAAGTGTCAAGCTGTAATGTACTCTGTCCAAATGCAAAGTTTTGGTTCATTCATTCGTACGGTTAAAGGTACGGCCCATCAACTATTATACATGTAAAAGAGCGGGCATCAACAGGGAAGACCAACCATCCCTGCCGAATGCCGCACTCTTCTCATCTATTACACTATACTATTCAATCGTAACAGCTTCGGATTCCAATTCGCCTTCTTCAGTTGCTTCCGGCTCATCTTCAAGGCCTACCAGCTTAATGCTGCGGTAACGGTTCATACCCGTACCAGCCGGGATCAGCTTACCGATAATTACGTTCTCTTTCAGGCCTAACAATTGGTCAACTTTACCTTTGATAGCAGCGTCGGTCAATACGCGAGTCGTTTCTTGGAACGATGCCGCGGACAAGAACGAGTCTGTCTCAAGGGATGCCTTCGTAATACCAAGCAATACCGGCTTCGCAACGGCAGGTTCAAGACCTGCAAAGATCGCTTCGCGGTTAGCTGCTTCGTATTCATGGATGTCAACAAATGCGCCTGGAAGAAGCGTAGTGTCGCCAGCGTCAACGATACGGATTTTGCGAAGCATTTGCTTAACCATAACCTCAACGTGCTTGTCGTTGATTTCTACACCTTGGTTACGGTATACGCGTTGTACTTCTTGCAAAATGTAGTTTTGAACGCCGCGAATACCTTTAATGCGCAGCATATCTTTAGGGTCGATCGAACCGTCTGTCAGCTCGTCGCCTGCTTCGATTTGCTGGCCTTCGGTTACACGGATACGCGAACCATACGTAATAGCGTATACTTTCGTTTCCGCCTCGCCTTGTACTTCGATTTCGCGACGGTCTTTCGCTTCGCGAATTTCTTTTACGACACCATCAAGCTCGGTAATGATCGCTTGACCTTTCGGATTACGCGCCTCGAAGAGCTCTTGGATACGCGGCAAACCTTGCGTAATATCATCGCCGGCTACGCCGCCGGTGTGGAATGTACGCATCGTCAGCTGTGTTCCTGGTTCACCGATGGATTGCGCCGCGATAATACCAACCGCTTCACCGATCTCCACATGCTTGCCCGTTGCCAAGTTACGGCCGTAGCAAATTTTACATACGCCATGACGCGCACGGCAGCTAAGCACAGAGCGGATTTGAAGCTTCTCAATACCTGCATCAATAATCGCATCTGCTTTGCCGGAGTCGATCAGCTCGCTCTTCTTAACGATAACTTCACCCGTCTTAGGATGACGAATCGTCTCGAACGAGTAGCGTCCTTCAATACGATCGTACAGATCTTCGATAACCTCTTTACCGTCCTGAATTTTGCTGACTGTAAAGCCTTTATCTGTACCGCAATCATCTTCACGTACGATAACATCCTGCGCAACGTCAACGAGACGACGAGTCAAGTAACCCGAGTCGGCTGTACGGAGGGCGGTATCGGCTAGACCTTTACGCGCACCATGCGTCGAGATGAAGTACTCGAGGACGGTCAGGCCTTCACGGAAGTTCGATTTGATTGGCAACTCGATGATACGGCCGGATGGGTTCGCCATCAGACCACGCATGCCGCCGAGCTGGGCGATCTGCGATTTGTTACCCCGTGCCTTGGAGTCAACCATGAGCATGATGGAATTGTAACGGTCCATCGATTTCATGAGGATATCCGTAATCTGATCTTTGGATTTGCTCCAAATCTCGATAACACGGTCATAGCGCTCTTCGTTTGTGATCAGACCACGACGGTACTGATTCATAACGACAGCTACTTTAGCGTCGGATTCTTTCAGGATCTCTACTTTCTCTTCCGGAACGATAACGTCCGATACCGCTACGGTAATACCCGCGCGTGTAGAGTAAGTGAAGCCCAGTTGTTTAATACGGTCAAGAATGATCGACGTTAATGTTGTATGGTAGATACGGAAGCATTCGCCGATGATGTTGCCGAGATACTCTTTGCCGACACCGCCGGCAATTGGCAATTCGTCAACAATTTTGTTCAAGTCGCTGCCTTTTTCGTAAACGAAATATTTATCCGGCGTACCTTGCAGCAAGTTCACTTTGGTAGCTTCGTTGATGTAAGGGAAGTCTTCCGGGAAAATTTCGTTGAAAATGACTTTGCCGACTGTTGTACTAATCAGCGAGTTCTGCTGCTGTTCCGTAAAGATCGTTTTCTTCAGTACTTTAGCTGGCACGAATACACGAGCATGAAGCGATACAATGCCGCGCTGATAAGCGGAGATTGCTTCGTTCACTGTCGAGAACACGGAACCGGAACCTTTAGCATCCTTGTTGTCCATCGTCAAGTAATACGATCCGAGAACCATGTCCTGCGACGGTGTTACAACCGGCTTGCCGTCTTTTGGGTTCAAGATGTTGCCCGATGCAAGCATCAGGAGACGTGCTTCAGCTTGAGCCTCTGCCGACAATGGTACGTGAACAGCCATTTGGTCACCATCAAAGTCCGCGTTATAAGCGGTACAAACGAGCGGGTGAAGCTTGATGGCGCGGCCTTCAACCAGAATTGGTTCGAATGCCTGGATACCAAGGCGGTGAAGCGTAGGGGCACGGTTAAGAAGAACCGGATGCTCCTTGATAACTTCTTCAAGAACGTCCCAAACTTCAGGGCTTACGCGTTCAACTTTGCGCTTCGCACTCTTAATGTTGTGGGCGAGTCCTTTGTTTACAAGCTCTTTCATTACGAATGGCTTGAACAGCTCCAGTGCCATCTCTTTTGGAAGACCGCATTGGAACATCTTCAGGTTAGGGCCTACTACGATAACGGAACGACCCGAGTAGTCAACCCGTTTACCAAGCAAGTTCTGACGGAAACGACCTTGTTTACCTTTCAGCATATGGCTGAGCGATTTCAAAGGACGGTTACCAGGACCTGTTACAGGGCGTCCGCGACGTCCGTTATCGATAAGAGCGTCTACTGCTTCTTGCAGCATGCGCTTCTCGTTCTGAACGATAATATCCGGAGCACCAAGGTCAAGCAGACGTTTCAGACGGTTGTTACGGTTAATAACACGGCGATACAGATCATTCAGGTCAGACGTTGCAAAACGTCCGCCGTCCAGCTGTACCATCGGACGAAGCTCTGGCGGGATAACCGGAAGCACATCGAGAATCATCCATTCCGGCTCATTGCCGGAGTTGCGGAAGGCTTCGATCACTTCAAGACGCTTAATTGCACGATTGCGGCGTTGCCCTTGAGCAGTCCGCAACTCTTCTTTCAGCGTTTCCAGTTCTTTTTCAACATCGATGTCTTGAAGCAGTTTTTTAACTGCCTCTGCACCCATGCTCGCTTGGAAGCCATAACCGTATTTCTCACGGTAGCTGCGGTATTCTTTCTCCGACAGCAGTTGTTTTTTCTCAAGCGGCGTATCACCGGGATCGGTTACTACATAGGATGCAAAATAGATGATCTCCTCAAGCGAACGAGGCGACATGTCAAGCGCAAGGCCCATACGGCTTGGAATCCCTTTAAAGTACCAGATATGCGATACAGGGGCAGCAAGCTCGATATGGCCCATACGCTCGCGGCGTACTTTAGCGCGAGTTACTTCAACGCCGCAGCGGTCACAGACAACGCCTTTATAACGAACGCGTTTGTATTTACCGCAATGACATTCCCAGTCTTTTGTGGGCCCGAAGATCTTCTCACAGAAAAGACCCTCTTTCTCCGGTTTTAACGTCCTATAGTTGATCGTCTCCGGTTTTTTGACTTCTCCGCGGGACCAAGAACGAATTTTATCCGGCGAGGCAAGCCCGATTTTCATATACTCGAAGTTGTTCACGTCCAACAAGGAGCAACCCTCCTTCGTCATGTATGGCTATGTCGTACAAATTGGCGGCTGCACGCCCTTCATGCGAAGGACGAGCAGCCTATAATCAAATCTTATTCAGCGCCTGCTTCGGCACCTTCCAAGTTCAGGTTAAGCTTATCGCTCGTACCGTCATCTTCGTCATCGATTTCTTTCATCTCGATCTCTTCTTCATTCTCGGTCAGGATCTTAACGTCCATACCAAGGGACTGAAGCTCTTTGATCAATACTTTGAACGACTCTGGAACTCCTGGCTCCGGTACGTTCTCACCCTTCACGATCGATTCATACGTCTTCACACGGCCAACAACGTCGTCGGATTTGACGGTAAGAATCTCTTGAAGGGTATAGGCAGCGCCGTAGGCTTCAAGCGCCCATACTTCCATCTCGCCGAAGCGCTGACCGCCGAATTGAGCTTTACCGCCCAATGGCTGTTGCGTAACGAGGGAGTAAGGACCGGTCGAGCGGGCATGGATTTTATCGTCAACCATGTGCGCCAGCTTGATCATGTACATGACGCCGACGGTAACTTCGCGTTCGAACGATTCACCTGTACGGCCATCGTACAGAACGGTCTTACCGTTGCGCTGCATACCGGCTTCTTCCATCGTGTCGAATACGTCATACTCGCGCGCGCCGTCGAATACCGGTGTAGCTGCATGCAGACCGAGCTGTTTACAAGCCATACCCAGATGGACTTCGAGCACCTGACCAATGTTCATCCGCGATGGTACGCCCAGCGGGTTAAGCACAACCTCTACTGGTGTGCCGTCTGGCAAGAACGGCATATCTTCCTCCGGCATAATGCGGGCGATAACCCCTTTATTACCGTGGCGTCCTGCCATTTTGTCGCCTTCGGAGATTTTACGTTTTTGTGCGATATATGCACGAACCAGCTGATTCACGCCTGGTGGCAGCTCATCGCCGTTCTCGCGGGTAAATACTTTAACGTCTACAACGATACCGTCGGTACCATGCGGTACACGAAGCGATGTATCACGGACTTCACGAGCTTTCTCGCCAAAGATCGCATGAAGGAGGCGTTCCTCTGCCGTCAGTTCTGTAACGCCTTTAGGTGTTACTTTACCGACGAGAATATCGCCGGCGCCGATCTCTGCACCAACGCGGATAATGCCGCGTTCGTCGAGGTTCTTGAGCGCTTCTTCGCCGACATTCGGAATGTCGCGCGTAATCTCTTCAGGTCCAAGCTTCGTATCACGTGCTTCGGATTCATATTCTTCAATGTGAATGGAGGTATATACATCCTCTTTCACCAGCTTCTCGCTAAGAAGAATAGCATCCTCGTAGTTGTAGCCTTCCCAAGTCATGAACGCAACAACAACGTTGCGGCCAAGCGCCAATTCGCCTTGCTCTGTCGAAGGACCGTCAGCGAGAATATCGCCCTTCTTGATCACTTCGCCTTTGCGTACCAGCGGACGTTGGTTAATACATGTTCCTTGGTTAGAGCGCATAAACTTATGCAGTTTATGTTTCACGAGATCGCCAACCACTTGTTTGCCGTCCAAAATCTCTGTGCGGCGCAGCCAAATTTCATTTGCCGAAACTCGTTCAATAACACCGTCATACTTGGATACAATACATACACCGGAGTCTTTCGCCGATTTATGCTCCATACCTGTACCAACAAGCGGCGCTTTAGGAATAAGAAGCGGAACGGCCTGACGTTGCATGTTGGATCCCATGAGCGCACGGTTGGAGTCGTCATTTTCCAGGAACGGAATGAGCGCTGTCGCAACCGATACAACCTGCTTCGGCGATACGTCCATATAGTCAACGCGCTCGCTTGGCATAGTCAGGATGTTATCTGCTTGTTTGTTGTAACGAACGATGACGCTGTCGTCGACAAATTTGCCTTCTTCGGTCAGCTTCGCGTTCGCTTGGGCGATAACATAGTTATCTTCTTCGTCAGCCGTCAAATACGAGATTTGCTCGGTAACGATACCCGTCTTCGGATCAACCCAACGATAAGGCGCCTCAATGAAGCCATACTCGTTGATGCGAGCAAATGTCGACAAGGAGTTGATCAGACCGATGTTCGGACCCTCTGGTGTCTCGATTGGACACATCCGCCCATAGTGGGAGTGATGGACGTCACGTACTTCGAAGCCTGCGCGCTCACGCGTCAGACCGCCCGGACCGAGTGCAGACAGACGACGTTTGTGCGTCAATTCCGCCAGCGGGTTCGTTTGGTCCATGAACTGCGACAGCTGCGAGGAGCCGAAGAATTCTTTAATCGACGCAATAACCGGTCGAATGTTAATCAAAGCTTGCGGCGTGATCGCGTTAGCGTCTTGGATCGACATTCTTTCGCGAACAACGCGCTCCATACGGGAGAGACCGATACGGAATTGGTTTTGCAGCAATTCACCTACCGAACGCAGACGACGGTTGCCGAGATGGTCGATATCGTCTGTGTTGCCTACCCCGTGCAGAAGGTTGATGAAATAGTTAATGGACGAAATGATGTCCGCAGGCGTAATATGCTTAACGGATTTATCAATAACACCATTAGCGATAACTTTGATAACCTTCGCGTCATCAAGCGGTGAATACACACTAATCGCTTGAAGCGGAATGCTGTCTGCATCCAACACACCATTAGCAACATGGTAGGTTTTGAAGCCGACGTTTTTCTCCAGCTTATCGAGAATCTCATCAAGCAGACGGCGGTCAATCATTTGACCTGCTTCCGCAATGATTTCACCTGTACCTGGATCAACAAGCGTCTCAGCAAGACGTTGATTGAACAACCGGTTCTTGATGTGAAGCTTCTTGTTTATTTTGTAACGGCCAACGTTAGCCAGATCGTAACGTTTTGGATCGAAGAATCGAGCAACAAGCAAGCTCTTCGCATTGTCCAAAGTAGGCGGCTCGCCCGGACGAAGGCGTTCATAAATCTCGATCAACGCTTTCTCGGTCGAATCTGTGTTGTCTTTATCCAGCGTGTTGCGAATATACTCGTCATGACCGAGCAATTCTAAGATTTCAGCGTCTGTCCCAAAACCAAGAGCGCGCAAAAGTACCGTCACCGGTATTTTCCGGGTCCGGTCAATACGAACGTAAATAATGTCTTTAGCATCCGTCTCAAGCTCGAGCCAAGCCCCGCGATTCGGAATTACCGTTGCCGTGTATGTTTTCTTCCCGTTCTTATCAACCTTCGTGCTGAAGTACACACTTGGGGATCGAACCAACTGGCTGACAATAACACGTTCCGCCCCGTTAATAATGAACGTACCGGTCTCTGTCATCAGCGGGAAGTCGCCCATGAACACTTCTTGTTCTTTCACTTCGCCGGTTTCTTTGTTGAAGAGCCGTACCTTAACGCGCAGTGGAGCAGCGTACGTCACATCGCGTTCCTTTGATTCATCGACCGAATATTTCGGTTCGCCCAAGCTATAGTCGATAAACTCAAGCGATAGATTGCCCGTAAAGTCCTGAATCGGCGAAATATCCTGGAATAACTCAAGCAAGTCATTGTCCAAGAATTTTTCGTACGATTTTTGTTGGATTTCAATCAGGTTCGGGACTTCCAGCACCTCGTTGATCCGGGCATAACTTCTCCGCGTGCGCCGACCATACTGAACAAGTTGTCCTGCCAACTTAACCTCACCCCTCATGTCTGTCTCACAGCATCGATATATCACTGCGTCACTACTTTAAATAAAGAAAAGCCCTTATCGAATAGTTCGAAAAAAGAGCGTGTTCCGGCAGCCAACCAAACGCAGCGCGGCGCGATGGTTCCATATCAAGTAATTTTGCCCAAAATGTAAACATTATACGTCAAATGCGCAAGTATTATGCATTCCGCGCCAAAATTCACACTTGACATTTTAGTTGACTAAAGAGATTGAGCCCAATTTAATGCTGACATTTTATAATATTACCATATCTAAAAAGTCAAGTCAAGAAAATCGTTAGCTAGATTTTATTGCCAAAAAAATCCTGTAGCCTTTATCCTTCGTTACCTCTTCAACATCTCCAAACAGCGCATCCAGCTTGGCTTCCGCCGAAGGCGCGCCTTGCTTCTTCTGAATGACAACCCACATCTTACCGCCGGGATTTAATAGCTCATAACCCTCTTCAAATATACGGTGAACGACCTGCTTGCCCGCCCGAATAGGAGGATTGGTCAAGATCACATCATATCGGTTGTTTTTCACAGTTTCATAGATATCGCTCTGCAAAACCGTAATATTGTTTATTCCGTTAAGCTTCGCATTCTCCTTCGACAGCTCAACGGCCCGTTCATTAATGTCGATCATGGTTACATGCCCCTCCGGCGCAAGCTTCGCCGCAGTTAATCCGATGGGCCCGTAACCGCACCCGACATCCAGCACTTGAGCAGACGGCGCAAGAACGAGCGCATCCAGCAGCACGCGACTGCCATAATCGACACCTGATTTCGAGAAAACGCCGGCATCCGTCATAAATCGCAGCGAATAGCCCCGAAGATTCGCCTCATGTATTTGCCTATCATGCTTTACTCCCGGAGATTGAGAATAATAGTGGTCCGACATCTCTTTGGCCTCCTGCCTATTGCTCTATATCGCTTAAACATGCAACGAACCCCTTGAAACGTGACGTTTCAAGGGGCCCGTTATTATAAGCTTGAAGCGAAATTACTTCACTTCTACAGCTGCGCCAGCTTCTTCAAGCTTAGCTTTAACCGCTTCTGCTTCTTCTTTGCCAACTTTTTCTTTGATTGGTTTAGGAGCGCCGTCAACCAGATCTTTAGCTTCTTTCAGGCCAAGACCAGTGATTTCGCGAACCACTTTGATAACGTTGATTTTGGAAGCGCCAGCGTTGTTAAGGATAACGTCGAATTCAGTTTGCTCAGCAACTTCTGCTGCGCCGCCTGCAACAACTGCAACTGGTGCAGCAGCTGTAACGCCGAATTCTTCTTCGATTGCTTTAACAAGATCGTTCAGTTCAAGAACAGTCATAACTTTGATTGCTTCTAAGATTTGCTCTTTAGACATGGTTATACCTCCGAGAATGGTTTATTTTTTTTGGTTTTATGCTGCCTTCCAAGGAAGGCCAGCGGATCGAACATGGTTTATGCAACAGCTATTATTAAGCTGTTTCTTTTTGCTCGCCAACTGCTTTAACCGCAAGCGCGAAGTTGCGCATTGGAGCTTGCAGGACGCTGAGGAGCATGGAGAGCAAGCCTTCGCGGGACGGAAGTTCCGCCAGTGCTTTGATCTCTTGCGAACCTACTACTTTACCTTCAACAACGCCACCTTTTAATTTCAGTGCGTCATTCTTTTTAGCGAAATCGTTCAAGATTTTCGCTGGTGCTACGGCATCGTCAACGCTGAAAGCGATGGCTGTAGGACCAACCAAAATGCTGTTCAGTTCTGTCAATTCCGCAGCTTCAGTTGCACGGCGAACGAGCGAGTTTTTCAGCACTTGGAATTCGATACCAGCTTCACGAAGCTGTTTACGAAGTTCAGTTACTTGCGCAACGTTCAATCCGCGATAGTCAGCAACGACAGTGCTGGAGCTCTCACGAAGTTTTGCTGTGATTACTTCAACCGCCTGTTGTTTCTCTTGGATGATTTTTGCGTTTGCCAAAACGTACACCTCCTGTAATAGTTGTACATTCCGTATATGACAAGCTTCCTCTGCTTAGGGTGCATGAGAAAGGCCTCCACAGCGACTGCGAAGGCCATGATATATTGTTGCCGCGAAGTTAATCACGCGCAAGTCTATTTATCATAACACCTCGGTAGGAAATTAAGCCTTACGGCACCTACTGTCTACGGTATGCGTATTCGAATGTTAGTTCCGTTCTCGTTTAACTTAGCGGTAAGCCGCTACGTTGACACGAGCGCCAGGGCCCATTGTCGAAGAAACGGAGATGTTTTTCAGGTAAACCCCTTTAGCTGCTGCCGGTTTAGCACGGTTCAGAGCATCGATCAGAGACTTAAGGTTTTCATTAAGTTTCTCAGCATCGAAGGAAACCTTGCCGATTGGAGCATGGATTTGACCTGCTTTGTCCAGACGGTATTCGATTTTACCAGCTTTGATTTCTTGAACAGCTTTAGTAACGTCGAATGTTACCGTACCCGCTTTAGGGTTAGGCATAAGGCCTTTACCGCCGAGGATACGACCCAGTTTACCAACTTCAGCCATCATGTCCGGCGTTGCTACGCAAACGTCGAATTCGAACCAGCCTTGTTGGATTTTGTTGATCATGTCCGCATCGCCTACGAAATCAGCGCCAGCAGCTTCTGCTTCTTTTGCTTTTTCGCCTTTCGCGAATACGAGAACACGTTTAGTTTTACCAGTACCATGCGGAAGTACAACAACGCCACGAACCGCTTGGTCTTGTTTACGAGGGTCAACGCCCAGACGTACAGCTACTTCAACGGACTCGTCGAATTTTGCTGTAGCAGCCTTCTTCACAAGCTCAATAGCTTCCAAAGACTCGTAAGTAGCTTCGCTGTTAATCAGCTTAGCAGCTTCTACATACTTTTTACCGTGTTTAGCCATTTGAGTTCTCCTCCTTTGTGGTTATAGCGGAAAATTCCCCGTATGGGACTCCTCCCACCTGTGCAAAGCCTAAGCTTCGCTGGACATCGTCTAAACGAAGCCCATGTGCAGTGACCGCGAGCGGTCAGCAGCACAATTAGTCAACGATAGTTACACCCATACTGCGTGCAGTGCCTTCAATCATAAGCATTGCTGCTTCAACGGAAGCTGCATTCAGGTCAGGCATTTTTTGCTCAGCAATTTCACGAACTTTCTCGCGTTTAACTGTAGCAACTTTCTTTTTGTTTGGTTCGCCGGAACCTTTTTCGATACCTGCTGCAACGCGGAGCAATACTGCTGCCGGCGGAGTTTTAGTTTCGAAAGTGAAGGAACGGTCTTCAAACACTGTGATAACAACCGGGATAATCAACCCCGCTTGATCTGCAGTACGAGCATTGAATTCTTTACAGAATGCCATGATGTTAACGCCTGCTTGACCAAGTGCCGGACCAATCGGCGGAGCCGGATTAGCTTTACCTGCAGGAACCTGCAGTTTGACCATTTTGATAACCTTTTTTGCCATGACTTACACCTCCTTACACTGGTAATCCCAATCTCGGAAACCGGATATTAAATCTTTTCCACTTGAGTGTAGTCCAGTTCAAGCGGGGTCTCCCTGCCAAACATGTTGACATGTACCTTGAGCTTCGACTTGTCGAGCAGAATTTCTTCCACTGTACCAACAAAATCTGCAAAAGGTCCTACTTTGACGCGCACGGTTTCCTTCAGGTCGAATTCAATCTTCGGCTTAGGCTCTTCCATGCCCATATGCTTCAGAATTTGTTCAACTTCATCAGGCATAAGCGCAATCGGCTTCGAGCCGGATCCTGTCGACCCTACGAATCCTGTGACGCCCGGCGTATTGCGAACAACATACCATGAATCGTCAGTTTGAACCATCTCCACGAGGACGTAGCCGGGGTAGACTTTACGTTGAACGGTTTTTTTCTTACCGTCCTTCTCTACCACTTCTTCTTCCATCGGAACCAGAACGCGAAAGATTTTATCTTCCATGCCCATCGATTCGAGGCGACGTTCCAAATTGGCTTTCACTTTGTTCTCATAACCGGCGTAAGTGTGTACGACATACCATCTTTTTTCCATTCCAATCCACCTTTGGACCCTTCTTAAACAATCAGTTCAACTAGAGACGAGATCCCGATGTCAAGAAGCCAAAAGTAAATCGTCACAAACGCGATCGTTAGAAGCACGACGATCGAATAGCTTGTCAACTCTTTACGGTTTGGCCAGCGAACCTTCTTAAGTTCTGCCCAGCTGTCGACAAAGAAACTAAACGTTGTTCCGAAGCTTTGCTTCAGTTTAGCCAAAAATGCCACGTCAACACCTCCAATGACTATCTCGTCTCGCGATGAGGAGTCTGCTCGTTACAGAACTTGCAAAACTTCTTCAACTCGATGCGGTCGGGGTGATTGCGTTTGTTCTTGCTGCTCGCATAGTTTCTCTGTTTGCAGTTTGTGCATGCCAACGTGATAATTACCCGCATTGAATTACACCTCCCGAACTGCTAAATACGGATTACGACGGCATAATAGATATTACGTCGTCCCAACATCAACCCCAATACGAAACAAAGCCTCGCATTAAGGCCTACCTAAAACAATTTATCACACGGCATATTCCATGTCAATGGAAACATAGGCTGAGCCGTAGCGAATATTATGGAAAAATGGCGACACCAGAAAGCTCGTCTCTACCATTATCGTCACAATTCCCTCTTTTAAAACAAAATGAGCCGCCCTCCGCCGCTGGCCTGATGCCGGACGAAAAGAACAGCTCATATCAACTCTATAAATCCTATAAAGATGCACAACCTATCCGCTGAGATCCCGAACTTCCAAATAACGCTCGAGCTTGCGTTTTACGCGCTGCAGCGCATTGTCGATCGACTTCACATGTCTGTCGAGATCAACCGCAATCTCCTGGTACGATCTTCCGTCCAGGTAGAGCATGAGCACCTTCCGTTCCAGATCGCTCAAGATCTCGGACATCTTGTCCTCAAGACCAACAAATTCCTCCTGGTTGATGATAAGCTCCTCCGGATCGGATACCCGGGTGCCGCAAATCACGTCAAGAAGAGTACGGTCAGAATCTTCGTCATAAATTGGCTTGTCCAAAGAAACATAAGAATTAAGCGGAATATGCTTCTGCCGGGTAGCCGTCTTTATAGCCGTAATAATCTGCCGTGTAATACATAATTCCGCGAAAGCTTTAAAGCTCGCAAGCTTATCCCCTTTAAAGTCGCGAATAGATTTATAGAGTCCGATCATGCCTTCCTGCACGATATCTTCCCGATCGGCTCCGATAAGAAAGTATGAACGCGCCTTGGCACGGACAAAGTTCTTATATTTGTTGATCAAATATTCAAGAGCCAGACTGTCGCCGTTACGAACCGCTTCTACGATATCCTCGTCAGAACTGCAGTCATACTCAAGCGTACTCCATTTTTTGAGGTCGATGCTCACGAACTATCCCTCCGGCCTGCAAGGCGTACGCCGCTAGATTCATATGCAACCTTTCACCGTGGCTTCCTGCCACAATGATCTAATCAAGACAAAACAGCGATAAAACTACCGTTCTCATCACTAAATATAGAGTCAGTATACATTATGTAATCTTACACCGTCAACCGATTTGCCGTTTCGAGAGAGTCGTATTACTAGAAAATCTGTAATTTTATGGATGAAAATGAAAGTTAATTACCGCCGCGCCGGAGACGCTCGAGCTTGGTCCGCACCTCAAGACTAAGATTTCCGTCAAGGGTATTGCGCTTTCCGGGCATGCCTTCCCGCAGCGTATGCTCGATCTGTTTGCGGTTCTGTTGGATCGTAATGAGAAGCTCCCGGGCCGATAACCGAAGGGCTCCTTTGCCAAAAGCCACATGCTGCTCGACAAGATCGGAAGTGGCGACAAAAACATTGCGGCGTCTGGCCATAAGCTCGCTGACCAGCCGCTCAATGCATTCATCGGCCGTTTCTTTCTCTTTCGTATAGACAATCGTCAGCTTGTGATGCCGGTAAGTCGCACCTAGTCCGGGCACCTGATGGGCGTCAAAAACAACATATACCATCATTCCCGAGAAGCCCTGATAGTCTGCCAGCATGTCCAGCAGCTTGTCCCGCGCTTCCTCCAGATCGATTTCCTTCAGCTTCTCTAAGACAGGCCAGGCGCCGATCATATTATAGCCGTCCACCAGCAAAATATCATTGCGCCGGTTCATCGGCTATACACTCCGGCGCTGCCTGACCACTTCATACATCAAAACGCCCGCTGCAACGGAGGCGTTCAAGGAATTAAGACGGCCGTGCATCGGCAGCTTGACAAGAAAATCGCATTTTTCCTTGATCAAGCGCCCCATTCCCTTACCTTCATTCCCGATTACAATCGCAAGCGGCAGATCAAACTTCGTCTTATATACATCCTGCGGCGCGCTCACATCCGTACCGGCTACCCATACGCCCTCTTCCTTCAGACGATCGATTGTCTGCGCGAGGTTGGTCACCCGGGCTACCGGCACATGCTCGGCCGCCCCAGCGGATGTCTTCAGCACTGTTGCCGTCAGGCCAACCGAACGGCGCTTCGGAATAATAACGCCATGCACACCAGTACACTCAGCTGTACGCAGAATGGAACCAAGGTTATGCGGATCTTCAATCTCATCAAGAATGAGCAGGAATGGCGTTTCGTTCAGCTCGCGTGCTCTGGCAAGCAGATCTTCCACCTCTGCGTAGGCAAAAGCAGCAGCTTGGGCAACAACACCCTGATGCTGTACGCCCTCTACCATCGTATCCAGCTTGCGCTTGTCCACAAACTGTACGATAACGCCATGTTGTTTGGCTTCGGCCACAATCGGCTGAGTCAAACTCTTCTGAGCGCCTTCAGCAATCCAGATTTTATTAATATCACGCCCGGAACGAAGCGCCTCCATGACAGGATGCTTGCCGGCAATCATTTCTTCTTGGTTGTAACGTTCAGTCACGCTTGTCCCTCCTTCTCTTCCAGCTGATCTTCAGCGGATGGTGCAATAGCTGCTGCAAATAACTCATGCAAACGCTCGATCCGATCCTCATAGTACAAATAGCCCACCAGACATTCCAGCGCGGTGGCCTGCCGATAATCGGCAGGGTCGGCATTCTTTGGCGGTGCTCCGGATTTCGTATTACGGCCGCGCCTTACGATATCCGCTTCCTCTTCCGTCAGCATCGGCTTCCACTTTTCAAGCAGCTTGCACTGGGCTTTCGCTGATACAATCTTGGTGGCTTCCCGGTGCAAATGATGTGATTTATGATTAGGGAGCGATACCAGATACTGCCTGACCAGCAGCTCGAATACGCTGTCTCCCACATAGGCGAGCACAACCGGATTAATGAGCTGGGTCTTCTTGGCTGGGCGGTGGAACAGAAGTCCCGCTCCTGCTCCGCCGCCCTGACCTGCTTCCTCCAAAATGTCGTCCACTTCCCATTCATTACTATTCAAAATAACACTTCCTCCATTCGGTTGGCGGTTAGAGGTCTACAGGCGCCGCCAACGAATCCCTTGCGGAGTGTCCTCAAGCGCAATGCCTTTTTCGGTGAGCAGGTTGCGAATTTCATCCGCCCGCGCCCAATTCTTCGCTTTACGAACTTCAGTCCGTTCCACAATAAGGGCTTCGATCTCTTCATCCAGCAGTTCTGCATCCGCACCCGCTTCCGGCAGCAGACCCAGAACAGCATTCATTTGCTCAAGCGCTGCCAGCAGAGCAGCCGTACCTTCAGCTGTTGCATCCGCGCGGTTCAAATACTGATTCGCTTCTGTTACCAGCTCGAATACAGCCGTTATCGCATCCGGCGTATTGAAGTCATCGCCCATCTTCGCTTCAAATTGCGTTTTCAGCTGTGCCAGTCTTTCATCAAGCTCCGTGCCGACAGCTGCTCCTTCAACTTGACCGCCAAAAGCGGAAAGACGGTGCTTCAGGTTCGCCGCACAGTTCGCAATCCGTTCCACGCTGTTCTCTGCCTGTGCAATCGTCTCATCCGTGAAATTAAGCGGACTGCGGTAATGGGTCGACAAAATAAAGTAGCGGATAGCTGCCGGCTTTATCCGCTTTACAAGTTCATTAACGGTAATACCATTGCCAAGCGACTTGGACATTTTCTCATTGTTGATATGAATATAGCCGTTATGCATCCAGTAGTTCGCAAGCGGCTTGCCGGTCAGCGCCTCGGATTGGGCAACCTCGCATTCATGATGCGGAAACTGCAGATCATGGCCGCCGCCATGAATATCAAGCGTATCGCCCAAATACTCGCGGGCCATCGCCGAGCATTCAATATGCCAGCCCGGACGTCCGGGTCCCCAAGGACTCTCCCAGTTAATTTCACCCGGCTTTGCGCCTTTCCACAAAACGAAGTCCTGCGGATTTTCCTTGCGCTCGCCAACCTCAATCCGGATGCCGAATTGCAGCTCCTCCAGATTCTGATGGGACAGCTTGCCGTAATCCTCGAATTTCGATGTCCGGTAATACACATCGCCTTCACTTGCATAAGCATAGCCTGTGTCGACAAGGCCTTGAATAAACGCGACGATCGATGGGATATGCTCGGTAACGCGCGGATTAAGCGATGCCTTATGCACGCCAAGCGAAGCAATATCTTCGTTAAACGCCTTAATGAACTTATCTGCAACTTCCGGAACCGTAAGCCCCAGTTGCTCCGCCTTCTTGATCAGCTTGTCGTCTACATCCGTAAAGTTAACAATATAATTCACGTCATAACCGGCATATTCCAGGTAGCGGCGCACGACATCGAAGAAAATAACCGGACGCGCATTGCCGATATGAATATAGTCATAGACCGTAGGTCCGCATACATACATTTTTACTTTTCCCGGCTCCTGCGGGACGAATGTTTCTTTTGCACGGGTCAATGTATTGTAAATTTGAACATTCATGTTCTTTTTTCTCCTCCAGCTACGGGCTCCCGAAGCTTCTCCAGCTCGGACTTTAAGCCATCTATTTCTTTTTGCATTTCGCGGAACATCTCAATGACAGGGTCCGGCAGCTGCTTATGATCAAGCCGGTCTCCTACACGTTCCCCATTACGTCTAACGACACGTCCCGGATTGCCCACAACGGTACAGTTATCCGGTACTTCACGCAGCACGACCGCATTAGATCCGATATTCGAATTATCGCCAACACGGAACGAGCCTAATACTTTTGCACCTGAACCAATAACAACATTATTGCCGATGGTGGGATGGCGTTTGCCCTTCTCCTTGCCGGTTCCCCCTAGCGTTACGCCTTGATAAATAACGACATCGTCGCCGATCTCGCATGTTTCCCCAATAACAATTCCCATTCCGTGGTCGATGAACAACCGTTCCCCGATAGTCGCTCCCGGATGAATTTCGATGCCTGTCATGAAGCGGCTGAATTGCGAGATGATACGGGCAAGCGTAAACCATCCCTTGCGGAAAAACTGATGTGCAATCCGATGCGCCCATATCGCGTGCAGGCCCGAATACGTAAACACGACTTCGAATCGGCTTCGCGCCGCCGGATCATTCTCAAAAACTGCATTAATGTCTGAGTGCAAATGGCGAAACATGCGTGCTCTCCTCTCCCAGGTGCAGCGGCCCCCCGCAAAAATCATGGCAAATAGGGTGAAGCTATAGCTTCCTAAAAATAAAAAAAGCCTCTGCAGCATCGAAATGCTGCAGAGGCGGGCGTGTAACGTCGCGGTTCCACTCTGCTTGAACGAACCAGGGTCGCGGACCAAAAGCTGCAGACGCGCTTTGGCCCAGCCTTATCCGGCTGTCCGTCTTAAAAGCCTGTAACGTTGGCTGACACGTTGCTGCCTACCCCGCTCCGCCAGCTTCGGTGTGCGAAGTGGAAGGATACGGATCGGAACAAAGCTCCCAGGTGCAATTTTCCGCCCCCCGAATTAGACAACTTCCAGCCTGCATCCCTATATACCATAACGTGTCGGCTCTAGGCTAATGCTGATTGTCCTCTCTGAAAATCCGGCAAAACGTACTTTTCCTGTTCATGGCTTTTGTAAGTCTCGAATTGTAATTAGTAACAGTATAACGAATCCCTATGAGGGTGACAAGGAATTTATCCCATAGCTTGTCAGCCTTGTCCGCCCCAAGTGTTCATTAGCCCAGACGGCCGTTAAGACGATTAATAACCTTGTCGCGTCCAAGCAGGGCGATTGACTGATTCAGGTCAGGACCATGCGTTTGGCCGGTAAGCGCGGCGCGGATCGGCATAAACAGCTGCTTGCCCTTGAAGCCTGTCTCCTTCTGAACCGCTTTAATCCAGTCTTTAATACCGTCAACGGTAAAGGCAGGGGCTTCATTTTCTTCGATTTTCGCAAGGAAGGCGGTCAGGACTGCCGGCACTTGTTCTTCTGCAAGAACAGCCGAAGCTTCCTCTTCATCTACAACCGTATCGCGGAAGAACAGCTCTGTTTGCTCTACGATATCCGAAGCGGCTCGCAACTTGTCCTGGTATAGGGCAGCAAGTGCCGATACCCACTCGCGGTCCGCTCCATCAAGCTGTTCCGCAATGCGGCCGGCTTTTTGAAGATGCGGAAGACACAGGTCAACCAGACGCTGCAGGTCGAGCTTTTTCATATATTCCCCGTTCATCCAGCTCAGCTTTTGCGTGTCGAATACGGCAGGGCTTTTGCTCAAACGTTCGGCCGTAAATACATTAACCAGCTCGTCATGCGAGAAAATCTCCTGCTCGCCTTCAGGCGACCATCCCAGCAGGGCAATAAAATTGAACAACGCTTCCGGCAGATAGCCAAGATCGTCGTATTGCTCGATGAACTGGATAATCGACTCGTCGCGTTTGCTAAGCTTCTTGCGGCTTTCATTCACGATCAACGTCATATGAGCAAATTTCGGAGCTTCCCAGTTAAGCGCTTCATAGATCATTAACTGACGCGGAGTATTGGAGATATGGTCCTCGCCCCGCAGTACATGGCTGATCTTCATCAGGTAGTCGTCGATAACAACCGCGAAGTTGTAGGTCGGAATACCATCCTTCTTCACAATAACAAAGTCGCCCATCTCAGCGGTATCAAAGCTGATCGAGCCTTTGACCATATCATCCCACGCAAAGGTCTTGCCTTCCGGCACACGGAACCGCACGCTGGCTACGCGGCCTTCCGCTTCAAAGGCCTGACGCTGTTCCTCCGTCAGATTGCGGTGGCGTCCGGAATAACGAGGCGTCTCGCCGCGGTTCATCTGCTCTTCCCGCTCCTGCTCCAGCTCTTCTTCCGTGCAATAGCAGCGGTAAGCAAGTCCGCGGTCAATCAGATCCTGCCAATACTCCTTGTAAATATCAAGGCGCTCTGTTTGACGGTAAGGACCGTAGCCGCCGCCAATATCAATGCTCTCATCCCAATCGATGCCAAGCCATTTCAAATATTTCAGCTGGCTTTCTTCCCCGCCCGCCACATTGCGTTTAACGTCTGTATCTTCAATCCGGATAATGAATTTGCCGCCCAGGCTGCGTGCATACAAATAATTAAATAAGGCCGTTCTGGCATTACCGATATGTAAATGACCCGTCGGGGACGGTGCATAACGGACTCTCACTTCTTGTGTCATGGCTATAATACCCCTCTCGTATAACTTAAACCGTTACTTGATTATAACATCCTGAATCAAGCAGACAACCGATTGTGAAGCAATTCCTTCGCCTCTGCCGGTAAAACCAAGCTGCTCGGTTGTAGTCGCCTTCACGTTCACCTGCTCGATGTCCGCTTCCAGCGCGCGAGCGATAATCTCCGCCATTTGCGGGATGTAAGGCGCCATCTTCGGACGTTGGGCGATGATGGTTGAATCGCAGTTGCCAAGCTTGTAGCCCCGCTCCTTCGCCAGCGCCCACACATGCTCAAGCAGCTTCAGACTGTCAGCATCTTTAAATTCCTCGGAAGTATCCGGGAAATGCTTGCCGATATCGCCAAGCCCAAGCGCCCCAAGAATCGCATCGGTAATCGCATGCAGCAGCACATCTGCGTCGGAATGGCCAAGCAGACCCTTTTCATAAGGAATGGTTACGCCCCCTATAATACATGGACGCCCCTCCACCAGCTGATGTACATCAAAGCCTTGTCCTACTCGAATCATTGTTTATTCTCCTCTCTCCACTGTTTCTCTAACAAAAACTCGGCCCAAGGCAGATCATCCGGCGTTGTGATTTTAATATTCGTATAGTCGCCTTCCGCAATCACGACAGGCGCGCCTGTCCGCTCGACCACCATGGCATCATCCGTACCGAGAAAATGCTCCTCTGCCGCGCGCTCATGCGCTGCGGTCAGCAAATCACGACGAAAAGCTTGCGGCGTTTGTATCGCCCACAAGCTTCGGCGGTCCGGTGTTGAAACGATCAGACCCGTGTCGTCTACCTGTTTGATTGTATCCTTGACCGGTACGGCCAGGACGGCTGCGCCGCTCTGCTCGGCTTTCTCGCAGCAGGCGCGTATCGCCTGCTGCGTGACAAGCGGCCGCACGCCGTCATGCACCATCACCCATTCGGCAGCCGACGACAACGCCTTGATTCCCGCAAAGACCGAATGCTGGCGCTCGCTTCCCCCGGCTACCACGGCGGTAACCTTGCCAAGCTTGTACTCCTGGACAAGCTTAGTGCAGCGTTCCACGTCATCCGCCCCAACCACCAGCGCTATATCTGCAATCTCGTTCATCGCCTGGAACAGCTCCAACGTATGGACGAGAATCGGCTTTCCGTGCAGCGGCAAATACTGCTTGCTTTCTTTGGTTCCCATTCGCGAGCCGCGTCCGGCCGCAACGACAACCGCTCCCCAATGTGCATTCATCGCCTCAAGTCTCCCTCGTACGTAACAACTACTCCTTACTATACAAGGTTACAGCGCTTTTTCCAACAGCTTCGGCTTCGCAAATATCATTCGGCCCGCAGAGGTTTGCAGAACACTTGTCACGAGCACTTCCATCGTTGTGCCGATATAGTCGCGTCCGCCTTCGACCACAATCATCGTGCCGTCATCCAGATAGGCGACACCTTGCCCATGCTCTTTGCCGTCCTTAATAACTTGTACGATAATTTCTTCTCCGGGAAGGACGACCGGCTTCACTGCATTTGCCAGATCATTAATATTCAGAACCGATACCCCTTGCAGCTCGCATACCTTGTTCAAGTTGAAGTCATTGGTAACAACCTTGCCTTTGAGTACTTTCGCCAGCTTGACCAATTTACTGTCCACCTCGCTTATTTCCTCAAAGTCTCCTTCGTAGATCAGCACACGGACATCAAGCTCTTTTTGAATCTTGTTCAAAATATCGAGTCCACGCCGTCCGCGGTTGCGCTTCAGCAAATCCGATGAATCCGCAATATGCTGCAGCTCTTCCAGTACGAACTCAGGGATCACCAAGGTGCCTTCAATAAAACCGGTCTTGCAAATATCCGCAATTCTGCCGTCAATGATCACACTCGTGTCCAAAATTTTATGCTCTTCGAACCAGCTTGTCTCTTCCGCTATTGGCTGCACGGCACGTTGTTCCAGAATAACGGAAGCTGCCGCAGCCAGCTCTTCCTTCTTGTGAAGACCGATCCGAAGACCTACATAACCGAAGAAGAGGGACATCACCGCCGGGATCAGGAGCCCCGGACCGCCAAGCTTTGCTACCGCCGGGTACAAAAGCGCGGACAGGAACAGTCCCGAGAGAAGCCCTCCGCCACCGGCCAGCAAATCTTTCATCGGCATGTCAGCCGTATGCTCAATTCCGCGCTGCATAAACCGGATAATCCGTCCTGCGGCCATACTGGCAACAAGAAGTCCAAAAAGTGCTCCAATCGCGAAATAATACAAGCTTGTTCCCTGCCAAATACCAAGGGACGATTGCGTCCAGCTCTCTATGCCATTTGTTCTGCCTTGCACTTCTAATCCTGCCAGTCCTCCAAATAGTAGACCGGCCAATTGAATAATTCGTTTCATCATAAATACCACCTCCATTACAATTATGTTCCAATAATGGGCGGGCTAAACCGTAGGTTCGTGAATGATTTTTCATTTTGAAATGATGGCAAGGTATGCTTATAATGGAATTAGCAGTTATTGCAGATGAAGCTGATGAAAGAGGTGGAATCGATGAGCGCTCCAACGCTGGAGCAATTCCAGCAGCAAGTATCGGAACTATTGCTTAGACATCGCAGCTTGTTAGATGTCATGTCCAAATTTGGTCAATCCGGCGCATCCGTTAACCGTGCAGTTACGAAGGCCGTGACGGATTGCGGTTGTATTGAGCTCAACGCACGCAAGCAAGAGTATGCAGACGAACCTAATCTCGAGAGTGCCAAATCTACGCTTCAAAGCCATATCTCCGGGGATGTATGTGAATCCTGCCGTGATGTGCTCAAATCCGAGCTCGGACGGAATCTGTTCTACATGACCGCGATGTGCAATCTGCTGGATATTCAATTAGACGAAGTAGTCGCTAATGAATACGACAAATGCTCAACACTTGGATTGTTTAACTTGACGTAATAAGAAAATGAAAAAAGGAGCTGTTCCTTGTTCTCGTTCATGACGAGTTCAAGGAACAGCTCCTTCTTTTTTTCTCTAGGTTTTCACACCGGGGTCCCCACAAAGTACTCGGATTTAGCTTCGAAGCATTTGCTTCACTTTGTGGGGAATTGTTTATGCAGTTGTCTCCGACTGTACATTTTCATCCTGTACATCTTTGCCGCGACGTTTGCGGACGCGCTTCTTCAGACGACTGTCAACGTTTTTTTTTAAGCCATAAAGCGCATATAACAGCATCGGTACAAAGATAATTTTAGATAACTGGTCAGGGAATTGGATGCCAAGGAAAATAGCCAAAGCGATTACAAACGGAATCGCCCAGATGGCGCCTTTGGAAATGCCGATTTTTTTAAAGTTCGGATATTTAATCGTACTAACCATAAGCAGCGACAGCACAAGCGTGCTCGCTAACAATACCGAGACTGCAATATCATCCTGGAACAGCGCAAGCGTGGACAACACGCCTCCGGCAGCAGGAATAGGAAGGCCTATGAAATAACCCGGTTTCCCAGATACAACGTTAAATCTGGCGAGCCTTAATGCGCCGCAGATCGGAAATAATGCGGTAATAATCCAGGCAATGGTTGGGTTAAGTTCTTGAAAGGCAACGACATACATAATAAAAGCCGGCGCCACGCCGAACGAGATCACATCGGATAACGAATCGAGCTCTTTGCCGAACTCGCTTTGCGCGTTCAGCGCACGTGCAACACGGCCGTCCACACCGTCAAGCAGCATTGCAATAATAACCATCATTGCGGCTGTCTCCGGCTTTTCATTAAACACAAGAATAATGGCGGCTATTCCAAGGAACAAGTTCCCGACCGTGAGAAGGCTCGGTATCGACTTAGTGATCATCTATTCCACCTCTTCTCTACTATGCCCTAAAACCGTTTACTAATGTATGATCGTAATACGGTACACATTCCATCCATTGTATGAGATTTAAATTTGTCTGTCAATGAACATCTGCTCCTGGATCCGTTTCAAGCCGTCCTTAATCGCACGAGCCCGAACCTCTCCAATTCCGTCCACTTCATCAAGCTCATCAATGGTCGCCATCAGGATATGAGGCAGGCGTCCGAACCGTTCGATCAGGTTGTTCATAATAACTAATGGCAAGCGAGGGATTTTATTGAGCAGCCGGTAACCGCGCGGCGATACGGCTTCTTCCACCATCGCTGCGGGATGAGTATACCCCAGAAGACGGATAATTGGCGGCGCATCAAGCAGATCCTCAGCACTTAGCTTCTTCAGAGCTGCTCGGATTTCGCGTATTTTTTCATCCGAATTATCTTTGGCATAATCCTTGAGCAAGTACCAGGCATCTTCATCAACACCGTTAACAAGCTCCTCCATCTGCATGGCGATAAGGCGTCCTTCCGTTCCAAGCTCCGTAACATACCGCTTAATTTCCATTTTAACCCGCAGCACCATCTCTACACGCTGAACGACATGGGCCACTTCCTGCAGCGTCACCAACTCCTCGAATTCAAGGGCGGACAGATTGGTCAGCGACTGGCTAAGTACGACCTTATATTTCTCAAGCGTTTGAATCGCCTGATTGGCCTTGGTCAAGATAACGCCCATCTCTTTGAGCGAATAGCGCAAGTTCCCCTGATACAGCGTGATGATATTACGGCGCTGCGAGATCGATACAACAAGCTTACCGGTCTGCTTCGCTACACGTTCCGCTGTACGATGGCGTATCCCCGTCTCGATCGAAGGGATTGCGTTGTTCGGGATAAGCTGTGTATTGGCATACAGGATGCGTTTCATATCCTCGCTGAGGATAATCGCTCCATCCATCTTAGCCAGCTCATACAAATAGTTAGGCGAGAAATCACAATTGATGGAGAAGCCTCCATCAACAACTTCCATTACTTCGGGACTATACCCTACAACAATTAGCGCGCCCGTTTTGGCCCGAAGTACATTATCAAGCCCATCACGGAACGGGGTGCCTGGTGCGACTAACTGCAAAAGCTGATTCATTATTTCTAGTTGACTTTGTTCCTTCATCATTTGCCCCCTATCCAAGTGCTGCGGACAGCGCTTCTGCTACCGTACTCACGCCGATAATTTCAATGCCTTCTGGCGCCTTCCAGCCTTTCAAGCTCTTCTCCGGCATAATGACTCGCTTGAAGCCAAGCTTCTCCGCTTCCTTCACCCGCTGCTCGGCGCGGGATACCGCCCGCACTTCGCCGGTCAAGCCGATTTCGCCGAAAATAACGTCATAAGGCCGAGTCGGTGCATCACGAAAGCTTGATGCCAGCGAGACTGCAGCAGCAAGGTCAACTGCCGGCTCATCCAGCTTTACGCCGCCCGCTACATTCAAATAGGCATCCTGCGTTTGTAGAAACATGCCGATCCGCTTCTCTAATACTGCAATAATTAAGGCCATCCGGTGATGGTCGATTCCTGTGGACATCCGCCGCGGCGACGGGAAATTCGTTGCAGCGACAAGCGCCTGAAGCTCGACGAGCACTGGCCTTGTTCCTTCCATGCTGGCTACTACCGTAGAGCCGGATACGCCAAGCGGACGTTCCGACAAGAACAGCTCCGACGGATTGAGCACCTCACGCAAGCCCTCTTCACCCATTTCAAAAATGCCGATCTCGTTAGTGGACCCGAACCGGTTCTTAACCGCACGAAGCAGCCGGTACGTATGATGCCGCTCGCCTTCGAAATAAAGCACACAGTCAACCATATGCTCGAGGAGTCGAGGGCCTGCAATCGCGCCTTCCTTCGTGACATGCCCGACAAGCACGGTTGCAATCCCGTTAATCTTCGCTACCCGCATGAAATGAGCGGTACATTCCCTTACCTGGGATACACTGCCCGGAGCGGATTGAACGCTTGGGTCATACACTGTTTGAATGGAGTCTATGACGAGAAAGTCCGGCTGGACCATCTCGATTGCATCATTAATCTGCTCCATATTCGTCTCGCATAGGACAAAAAGGGATTCTGTCAGAGCACCCAGCCGGTCTGCGCGCAGGCGCGTCTGCCGAACCGATTCCTCTCCGGAAATATATAGAACCTTCAGTCCTTTGGATGCCAAAGCATGCGAGGTTTGCAGAAGCAGCGTGGATTTCCCGATACCGGGATCGCCGCCAACCAGAATGAGCGAGCCCGGCACCACGCCGCCTCCCAGTACCCGGTTAAGCTCCTGCAACCGTGTTTCAATACGCGGTTCCTGCCCACTTTCTATATGTATGATGGATTTCGGCTTTTCTTTCGTCTGAGCCACACGAAGACCGACACCTTGTGTCTTGATAACGGTCTCTTTTTCCTCCACCATCGTATTCCAAGACTGGCAGCCCGGACATTTCCCCAGCCATTTCGGCGATTCCGTCCCGCACTCAGTACAAACAAACTTTAGCTTTATCTTTGCCATACAAGGCTCCTTTTAACAAGCGTTACCATTCAAAGTTTACCATTTTATCCGTAGGGTATAAACCCCTTCTTACGAACTAATGTACGGACCAGCCAGTCCCTGTCAGCAACAAAAGCTTTCTCTACTCCAATAATGGAATAAAGAAAGCTTTTGTAAAAAGATAAGAAAGTATAAGTTTTCTCTATGCTAAGCTGAATTTCAACGCAAATCGTTGCCTGCTGCTCGCCATTATGAGACCGCCGCCGCATCTCTGGATACGAGGATACGATGCGTCGTTAGCTGCGAGCCGAGCATAATGCGCTCACCGTCGTCTTCCTGCCCTTTTCCTCCCTCAGCCTGCTTATTTCCTTTGTGGGCATGCGCCTGACGGAAGGAATCGCTGTTAACCCAGCCTTCAAAAGCAGCCTTGTTCTCCCAGGTCGTGCACACCTTCAGCTCATCATAGTCAACCAGACTCTCCGTAAGCATAACCTCCATACGTACGAAGCCTGCAGATTGTTCAATGCCTTTTGTCTTCTGGAACCGCTCAGCCACTGTTTCTCCATGGCCTTTTTTTATTTTTATTGTATTCGTAACAACGATCATTATAAGTCCCTCCATCATTCCAAACTTCTCAGCTTCCAGCTTACTATTCTTACAATCAGCATATACGATAATGATTCTCATTGTCAAATGGATAAAACAACAAAAGCTGCCCAGTAACCTCACCAGGCAGCCTTGTTATTTCACTTATTACTTCGCAGCGGGTTCTTCCGATACCGCTTCGGACTTGTTAACCGTAAGCCCGCCATCCTTCTCATCAATCGTGAAGGAATCGCCTTTGCGGATCTTGCCAAGCAAGAGATCCTCAGATAACCGGTCTTCGATATGCTTCTGAATCGCACGGCGCAGCGGACGGGCACCGTACTGAGGATCGAAGCCTTCCTTCGCAAGGAATGCCTTCGCCGCATCCGTGAGGACGAAGTCAACCTCTTGCTCACGCAGCCGTTTGCGAAGCTCTTCGGACATCAGCGTAACGATTTGAGCGATATGCTCTTGCTCCAGCGAGTGGAACACAATCGTTTCATCGATCCGGTTCAGGAACTCCGGACGGAAGCTTTTCTTCAGCTCTGCCATGACTTTATCTCTCATTTGGTTGAACTCGCGGCCCGAATCCTGTACCGCTGTAAAACCAAGCGAAGAGTTCCGTTTAATTTGGTCCGCGCCAACGTTCGACGTCATGATGATCAGCGTATTACGGAAGTCAACCACTCTGCCTTTGGAATCGGTCAAGCGGCCGTCTTCCAGCACTTGCAGCAAGATGTTGAATACTTCCGGATGCGCCTTCTCGATTTCGTCGAGGAGGACAACGGAATACGGTTTGCGGCGTACTTTCTCGGTCAGCTGACCGCCCTCTTCATAGCCGACATAACCCGGAGGCGCTCCGACGAGGCGGGAAGTCGAATGCTTCTCCATATATTCCGACATATCGATGCGGATAACCGCGTTCTCGTCACCAAACATCGCTTCCGCAAGTGCGCGAGCCAGCTCTGTTTTACCAACCCCTGTAGGACCGAGGAAAATAAACGAGCCAATTGGACGTTTCGGATCCTTCAGACCTGCACGCGCTCTGCGGATCGCTCTCGATACTGCTTTAACAGCATCCTCTTGGCCGATTACGCGGTCATGCAGGATGTCTTCCATCTTAAGCAGACGTTCGGTTTCTTCTTCCGCCAGCTTGCTGACCGGAATACCCGTCCAGCTCGCTACAACCTGTGCGATATCTTCAGGCGTTACCTCGGAATCGGTACGGCCTTGTTTTTCTTTCCATTGGTTCTTCGTCACGTCAAGCTCTTCACGGATTTTTTGCTCCGTATCGCGAAGGGCTGCCGCTTTCTCGAACTCCTGGCTTTGGACCGCGGCGTCTTTCTCCTTGCGGATATCCTCCAGACGGTTCTCCAGTTGTTTAAGATTAGGCGGTACCGTATACGAGTTAAGTCTTACCTTGGAGCTTGCCTCGTCGATTAAGTCGATCGCTTTATCCGGCAGGAAGCGGTCTGTAATATAACGGTCAGACAATTTCACTGCTTGAACAATCGCTTCATCTGTAATTTTCACACGGTGATGCGCTTCGTAACGGTCACGCAGGCCGTGGAGGATTTGAATGGCTTCTTCCGGTGACGGCTGATCAACCGTAATCGGCTGGAAGCGGCGCTCCAGAGCAGCATCCTTCTCGATGTATTTGCGGTACTCATCAAGTGTTGTAGCACCAATGCACTGCAGCTCGCCGCGTGCAAGTGCAGGCTTCAGGATATTGGAGGCATCAATTGCACCCTCTGCGCCGCCTGCACCAATAAGCGTATGAAGCTCATCGATGAACAGGATGATGTTGCCGGCTTGACGGATCTCATCCATGATTTTTTTCAAACGGTCTTCGAATTCGCCCCGGTATTTGGTACCAGCAACAACCGAGCCCATATCCAGCGTCATTACGCGTTTGTCGCGCAGTGTCTCCGGAATTTCGTTTGCAATAATCTTCTGAGCAAGCCCCTCGGCAATCGCTGTTTTACCAACGCCGGGCTCACCAATCAGAACCGGATTGTTTTTTGTACGGCGGCTAAGCACTTGAATAACACGCTCAATTTCCTTGCTGCGGCCGATAACCGGATCCAGATTACCCTCACGAGCATAAGCTGTCAGGTCACGGGCTAATCCGTCCAGCGTAGGCGTGCTCACATTGGAAGGAGAGCCATGGTTGCTGGATACCGCTTCGCTGCTGCCTAGCAGCTGCAGGACTTGCTGACGCGCTTTGTTCAGGCTGATGCCAAGATTGTTGAGAACCCGTGCTGCGACGCCTTCCCCTTCACGTATCAGGCCAAGCAAAATATGTTCAGTCCCTACATACGTATGGCCAAGCTTTCTTGCTTCATCCATCGACAGCTCGATAACTTTTTTCGCACGCGGTGTATAAGCAATATTCGTAGGCTGCTCTTGACCACGTCCGATCAAGGCTTCCACTTCATCCTGAATTTTCTCAAGACCAAGGCCAAGCCCGATTAAGGCTTTCGCTGCAATGCCTTCCCCTTCGCGAATAAGCCCCAGCAAAATATGCTCCGTACCAATATTATTGTGACCAAGACGAACCGCTTCCTCCTGCGCCAAGGCAAGTACCTTTTGCGCTCGCTCCGTAAATCGTCCAAACATCATGTTTCATGCACCCCCATGCTCGGTTTGACCCCGCAATTGATTGCGGATTAATTCGGCCCTGCGGTAATCCCGCTGGTCAGCGCTCATCTTCTCGTTGAACGTCTGCTGCAGAAACCCGGGCTGTGTCATCACTAATAATTCATTTAAAGATTGGCTCGTCACATGATCCAGTAATCCCAGATCAACGCCCAGCCTTACATCAGACAACCGCTGTGCGGATTCCTTGGAATCCATTACGGCCGCATAAGACAGAATCCCGTAGGATCGCCTTACCCGATCTTCGATGCGAAGCCGGGACTCGGACATCAGCCTTTGGCGGGCTGCCTTCTCATGCTCGATAATCTGCCGTGCTACGCCATGCAAATTATCAATAATCTCGCTTTCGGTCTGACCAAGCGTAATCTGGTTCGAGATTTGGAACAGATTGCCGAGAGCTTCGCTGCCTTCCCCATACATCCCTCGGACAGCGAGCCCGACCTGCGTGACAGCCGACAAAATGCGATTAATTTGTTGAGTAAGCACAAGCGCCGGCAGATGCATCATAACGGATGCTCGAATACCAGTTCCTACATTCGTCGGACAAGTGGTCAAATAACCTCTCCGCTCATCAAATGCGTAATTGGCTTCCTCCTCGAAAATATCATCGATCTGATTGGCCAATGTCCAAGCTTCTTTGACCTGAAAACCTGGATACAGGCATTGAATACGAAGATGATCCTCTTCGTTAATCATAATGCTGACCGATTCATTCTCGCTTAGGATGATTGCCCCTCCGCGTGATTCATTTGCCAGATTAGGGCTGATTAAATGTTTCTCGACCAATACCCGCCTCTCCAGCTCGCTTAGCTCCGATAGAATGATCGTATCGAATCGGCCAATCGGATCCAGCTTGCCGGCTTGCCCTATTGCAGTAAGCTGATTCATTACTTCAAGCGACTGCTGATTGGTGGCAAGCATCGGGAATGGAAAGTGCCTCAAGTTTCGCGCAATGCGTACTCGGCTGCTTATGACGATTTCGGAGTCAGGTCCAACTCCCTTCATCCAATCGCTTAACGCTTGCTCAGAGAAACGACGACTCGCCAAGAGTAACCCTCCTTCGTGCGCCTTACAGATCTACTATTTTACGCTCCAGCTCACGGATTCGATCACGAATATGAGCCGCGCTTTCAAATTCTTCTCGTTCAATACGGCTTTGCAAATCTCGCCGCAGCTGTTCAATCTCTCGCTTGTACTGAATTTGGCCGCCGGAACGCTTCGGTATCTTACCGACATGCACCGTATTGCCATGTACCCGTTTCAGCAATGGATCTAGCTTATCGGAGAATTGGCGGTAGCAGTTGCTGCAGCCGAATCTGCCGATCTTGCTGAATTGCGAATACGTTAATCCGCAATGCTCGCAACGGATCATTTGCTGTTGCTTGGCGCTGTTTGCGCCGGTGGTGCTGCTCGGATCGAAATCGAGAAGGCCCGACAGCAGACTGTGAATAGAGAACCCGTTTGGAGCGCCGGGGATACCTTCCCCCCGTTCTCTTGCACAGGATTCACAGATGTGAAATTCGGTTTTTTCACCGTTCACGATTTTCGTAAAATGAAGCGTTGCCGGCTTCTTGCCGCATTCTTGGCAAATCAAGCCGAATCCCCTCCTTCCGGTGTAACCTTCTCAGGCGCTTTATTTGGCTAATAAAGATATCAGCATGGAGCGTAATAATCTGGCTCTGATCTCATCACGAAGCGGCAGCTTCACAGCAATGGTCTCGCGGTCAACCGCGGCCCGAAGCAGGTTCGCTTCCCTTTTCGTGATTAGCCTTGCCTCTTCCAGCTGATAAATCAGCCCCTCCGCCACGCTTTGCTCGACACAATCGCCAATCGTTTGATGGATATGGAATTGGATCGTCTTAAGCGCCGGCAGATCTACCCGCTGAATACGGATATAACCGCCGCCGCCGCGCTTGCTTTCAACCATGTAGCCCTTCTCTAAAGTGAACCGGGTACTGATTACATAATTGATCTGCGACGGAACGCAGGAAAACTTGTCTGCCAGTTCATTACGTTGAATTTCAACGGCGCCTTCCGGGCTTTCCTGCAACATGTGCTTCAAGTACTGCTCGATGAGATCGGAAATGTTACGCAAATTTACCAACCCCCTGGCGACATGAGCTGTGGATGCATTTAAGGAAATGCTGCCCCAACTGACTTTGACTTTCTTTGACTTTAACTTTATTATACGCAAAAATCAGGAAAGGTCAATACTTGGAATTTCAATTTTCTGATAATTTAACAATCACACTATCGCCATTATCTAGCATGATGCGAATGGAGATGATTTATACACAGTCCGTCCCATTAACCAACAGCTGCAGCTATACTTGGGACTGTTCCTCCACCGTTTACTCACACTTGTGAATAAGCCGTGTATGGAAAGTAAAATGATACCGGCGCTCTATATAGTTATTCAACCATATGCCGGAGGTTATAAACAGGCTGCGAACAAAAGTTTTGTTTACTCCCTCTCTATCCACCGGGTTATTCAGTTATCCCTGCCGCCAAAGCGCATGAATACAGGGATTTCACCGTTTATACACAGCTTTATCTACAAAGCGACAGACTATTTGTAATGGAGTGATTATTCACATGTGGATATCAAAATAAAAAAGCAGCTTAATCCTAGTGTGGATCAGCTGTTCAGGATGTGGATGAACCGTTGATAAGTGAGGAGGTTGTGGAAACAAAAAGCCTGCCGCATATATGCGGCAGGCTCCTCATTGCTTGGCGACGTCCTACTCTCCCAGGACCCTGCGGTCCAAGTACCATTGGCGCTGGAGGGCTTAACGGTCGTGTTCGG
>Ga0065721_10049299_pt1 | contig 38411 bp, 32 predicted proteins | sample Mesricmetagenome_FD_59108 | JGI IMG/M metagenome (GOLD analysis project Ga0065721, IMG submission 59108) | Mesophilic microbial community from rice straw/compost enrichment Sample: eDNA_1 v2 (version 2) | ecosystem: Engineered > Solid waste > Grass > Composting > Bioreactor | place: USA: Davis... | reverse complement strand
ACTTCCGCATCCAAAATCAAATTCCGCATCCGCTCATAAAGCCGCTTCTGCTGGGTAATCAACTCTTCCGAAATTGCGCCTAACGTCTGCACCTCCTGTCGCACCACTGCATTTTTTTCGCGGACTTGGTGGGCGTTTTGGGTCATGAGTTTACTGACGTGATCCTGCTCTTGCGTCGCGGCGGCGATGGACTGGTTGAGTTTGGCGATACTGCTTAAATTGGTTTTGAGTTTGTCGAGGGCGAGGGTTACTGCGAGGCCGCGCTGTTCGGTTTCTGCGGAAATGCGGCGGCAGGATTCGAGCACACCGAGGGTTGTTTCCGAATCGTCTTGCAGTGCCTTGATCAGCGCGACAATTTGATTGGTGGATTCGCGGGTGCGGCCGGCGAGGGCGCGGACTTCATCGGCAACCACCGCAAAACCTCGCCCATCCTCGCCAGCACGCGCTGCCTCAATGGCCGCATTAAGCGCGAGGAGATTGGTCTGCTCCGCAATGCTGGTAATGACCCCCACCACGCTGTCGATGGTGTGGCAGGCGTTGTTGAGATTGCGCATGCGCTCGGACGCTTGTGCCAGTTGTGTGTTGATTTCCTGACCGGATTGAACCACACCGCGCAAAGAGGCTTCGTCGCTATAAGCGTCGTTTACCGCTTGCGCGGCGGATTCCGCATTGGAAGCTATGTCGTGCACGGCGTTGGACAGAGTTTCCACGGCGTCCACCAAATGGTGGATATCGTGCTGCATGGATTCACTGCGCAGATGCAGATATTCGCGTTTTTCGTCGAGCTCACCAGCGGAGGCTGCCAGTTTGTTCGATACTTGCTGCACATCGCTCAATAGGAGTTTGAGCACCTGAATCAGATTGGCGAAGTGTTTTAAGCCACTGATACGGTCATCCACCTGGACGCGAAAGTCGATGGCATGATCCCGCTCCATCATTTTTTGTGTGGTAACGGTAAGAACATCACCCACGGCCACATCTTTGCGGGCGGCGTGCGTAAAGATTAAAAAGAACACTGTCTCGGCGACCACATAGCCGGCATGGATAAATACTCGCAGCCAATGGTCCTCCATATCACGAAATACCCAAACACCGGCGCCGTGGTGCTGCAGATAGCAGAAGAGCAGGTGGTGTGTAGCGATGAGCGCGGCAGCGACGATCAAAGGCAGCCAGTCCCGATAAATCGCAATAAAGGCGATCAGCACAAATACACCAAAGTGCATTTCAATAAGCCCCTGCGCCTGGTGGATGTGCAACATCACAAATACCATGCCCAAAGAGGCCAATATCACCGACGAAAGGCGCGTGGCGGGGGAGAGGGAATAGGCGGCAAAACTCATAATGACCAGTGGCATGCCGACCATTAAGGCCTCATTCCAAGTCCCATACCAGGGAGCTAATGCCAACGCATAGAGAAATTCGAGAACAATAACGCAGAGAAAAATTTTATCCGCACGCTTCGCGCGCTCTCTGCGCAAATCGGCAATTGTGGTCGCACTTGACATATCCGTACCTAAATGCGTGAAGGGACAAATATCTTATAACCTTTTCACCCTAGCACATGAGGCTAAATCTGCTAGCCAAATTGTGATATTGACTGGGGCTATATAAGACAAGTTATAGCGAAAAATTATTGATACGGCGTTTTGATAATTTCCAGATAGATTTGCTAATGTCCTTATTAGCGAATTTCGGAGAGAAGCGAGCGCGTTGATTATGAATATTTCTCAATTTAACTATATTGAAGCCGCTCTCTGGTTTCTTATCGGCAATATTGGGCGCTCAAACTCTTAGAAATCCAATAGCCATTACTTCGAAGTTTTAGTGGTGTCATCCCTGACCTTTTGCGTCTTCGGCATTAGCGATGTGCTAGAAGCCACCACCGGCGCTTGGTGGCGCCCATGGTGGCTCTTGCTGCTAAAGACAACTTGCGTCATCTCATTATTGATATGTTTTATCTGGTATAGGCGGATCAACGCAGGAAACGCTAAAGATTAAATCAATCCATCAAACCGGCCACCTTCTCCATCAATTCCCAAGTTATATTGCCTTTGGATGTAAACCTGCCGTCGTTAGCAGCAATGGCAATCACAGTGCTGGACTCGGGGATAAGAACAAGCAGCGCATCCCAGTGACCGTTGGAACCGTTGTGCCAGATTACTCGTCCTTTGGCCCATTCCTCGTCGGGGTTTATTACCCAGCCGAAACCGTATTTATCCAAAACTCGCGCATGTAATTTTTGATAGGTTTCAGCATTGAGCAGTTTGCCTTCGCCCCTTTCACCCGTTAAATGATCGTTGCCGTAGATCAACAGATCTTGCAGGCCGACATGAATCGAACCCGCTGGGCCGAGTACGGATACTGGGTCGGAGCCGGTGGATTTGATAAATCCTAGAAAACTTTTATGGCCGTGCGGTTGCTGCAGGTCGCCCGCCTGTTTATGCGGATGGCCGAAACCGCCACTTTGAATACCAAGGGGATTAAACACTTCTCGCCGAACCAGATCTTCCCAAGTCAACCCGGTAATTTTTTCGGCCATAACCCCGGCTATAAGATATCCGCCGTTGGAATAAATAAAGGTGCTGCCGGGCAGTTCCGGCGGTTCTTCTTCCATAAACCTCGCAACTAAATTTGTGCGCGCAGTTGTCCGCTGCTCACCTTCGGCATAACTGCGAAATAGAAAGGATAGCGGAGGTCGAAGACTGGCAGATGCACCGGAGGTGTGGGTTAACAATTGTTCGATGGTAATTGCAGCCCAGCTTGCGCTGATAGTTATGGAATCACCCAGCACATCGCCGATGGTGGTATTCCAATTTAATTGCCCGCGCGCCACCAGCCGCGCGATGACGGTGGCAGTAAAAGACTTGGTGATAGAACCTATATGCCACTTATCATGAATCGTCACAGGCACACCGCTTCGATATTTGCGTTCGCCTGCGGCGGCAGAAGCGACAAGCTCGCCGTTACGCATCACGGCCACCCCCAACCCGACAATTCCATGATGGTCCCGATATTCAGCGACGAGCTGCTCGAGCTGCTGTTGCACGTGTTTAGGTTCAGCTTGAACCGCAGCGTTTGCACTTATGGTGATAAAAAATGCCGCGATCGCAGGGGCACAACGGAAAAATGCTTTCATGGACGGTCCTTCTATTTTTAATTATCAGCGAAAGGGTCGGGATCTTAGCATGAGAAGCTCTTCATAATCAGCGCAGAACTTGCGCATAATGCCGGACAAGCTTAGCTAACAAATTTTCTTATGGTGAAATTAATCTCGTTGGTCTTCATAGCAGCAGTTTTGTCCTGCGCTACCACCGCTCCGGCGCCACAGCTTTTGCAGGGATCTGTAATCACGCGCAATGATGGATCGACAGTCCATTTTTATCTGCAATCCAATTCCGAAGGCAAGGCAAAGACACTTTTGATCTACTTCCAGGGTTCTGACTGCAACAGTGTCGTACACGATAAATTTTTGCAGAACCATGCAAAAGCCGTGTGGCCTGCCGCTGATGTACTGACCGTTGAAAAACACGGCATTACCGCCGATTTGCCTTACCGCGCTGATGGAGAACAACCGGATTGTCCTGCGGAATATATTCAGCACGATAATCCCGAGCAAAGAGTTGCGGATATCCATTTGGTTCTTAATTCAGTTCTACCGCATCATCAATACAACAATGTTATTGCTCTCGGTGGCAGCGAAGGCGCTCAGATTGCCGCTATGGTCGCCGCTGCATCGGATGATGTTGATGCCGCTGTTTTGATTAATTCTGGTGGGCGTTATTTTCTGGATGATGTGCGGCACAATATCGCGTTAACCACTCCGCCGGATGCGCGGGAGGAAGCGCTCCAAGGTTTTAATGAGTTTGCCAAACACATTCTGACCAATGAGCCTATTGCTGTGGAAGTCAGTAATCATGGTTACAGCTGGTGGCGCAGCATGCTGACTTATGATCTGCAAAATATTCTGCTCTCCGTGAATGGCCCCACGCTGATTATTCAATCCGGTCAGGACCTATCGGTTTCGCCTGACGCTGCAACCACCATGATTGAGAATTTACGCACTTCGGAAAAGACCAATTTTGATTTTGTGGTCTATCCAGACCTTGATCACGGACTTGTAAACTCAGCGGGAATTTCAATGGTCGATAAAGTTGTCCGCGATATTCATCTCTGGCTGAAGAAGCAACTTAAGTAAGCCGGAAACGACTCAATCGCGGCCACTGTCGGATAACCAAACAATCCGAACCGCTTGGTCCACCACCAAGATCGCTACTTTTTCCTGGGCGGCAGTTCGCTGTACTTCGGCAGCTCATGCGACTCCGCGTACCAGCAAGCGCGGGAGTCCCAAAAAATATTCTGCTGCGGCCGGATGCCCGGATCATCGTCCAGGGTGCCGGCCGGGATCACTACGTTTTTGCCGCCTTTAACGTGCCAGGGAAGGGAGGAGCCGCAATTCCGGCAAAAGCAGGTGGAAAAATATTTGCTGTCCGGTAATTCAAATCGACCCACTAGGTCTTCGCCTGCAAGCCAGCGAAACTGCGGCGGCGGCACAAAAATGTTGGAGGCGTGAGCACTGCCGGTAAATTTGCGGCAGCGCTGGCAGTGGCAATACTGGAAAATCCGGAAGGGTGGATCGATCTCATAGCGGACGCTGCCGCACAAACAACTGCCTTTCATCAGTCTTCTCCCTTGTTCAGCCATTGACTCGACAGAGAAACCTTTGGCCCTGCCGACTTTTCTTACAGATAACTGGATATAACTGCCCTTTTGTCGTTTTTGGTGTCAAACCAATAAAAATATTATTTTATAAATCAGCCACTTATATGAACCCGGCCCATTGAACATTCATTTGGGTATAAAAGCTGCTTGACCCCCGGCTCGTTTCAAGGGACAACCCAAAAACGCCACCTTTGAAATCAACATAACGATAGGACTGAATATGAACCGATTGATTTCCCGAGCCATTGTTTTGGCCGCTTCCAGCTTGATCAGCTTGGGCGCCGCAGCTCTGCCTCTTAGCGAATACAACTTGATAGTAGCTGACGACTATATCCACCAGTCTTCCTCCGTTGGCGGGAAGGTGTTTGTGGGCGGCAACTTGCTGACCCAGAGCTCGCTTGACCTTGGCCTCGACCTCGACCCCAAAGCATCTTTTGATTCATTGGTCACCGTGGGTGATATCAAAGGCAACGGCGGCTGGTTCAATGTCAAATCCGGTAGTGTTGTCTACGGCGGCAACCTCAGCAATGTCGGCGGCTTTAATCTCAACGGCGATCGCAGTGTTCAAACCGTTGGTAAAGGCAACCAAGCAGAACTGCGCAATCAGCGTGATGCCATCGTCAGCGAGTTGAACAACGCCTCTGCCAGTTACTCTCAGATGAACGCTAATGGCCAAGTGGTAGCGGAGCAAAATAAAGTCGCTCTGAACTATTCTGGCACTGGCAGCACCGCTGTTTTCAACGTTCACGCAACCGACGTGTTTAAACAAAATTCACGCTTGGAGCTGAATGCCGGCTCTGCGGAAACCATCATCATCAACGTATCCACCGCACATTTGGCGGGCGGCGCCGGCCAGATCGCCTATGATTTCACCGCGCCGGGCGGTATCAATTTCACCAGCGGTTTTGCCGCCAATGCCAACGCCAACAACATCGGCGCCAGCAACATTCTGTGGAATTTCTACGACGCCACCCAATTGAACCTGCAGGGCTTGGATACCTTCCGCGGTTCTCTGTTGGCCATGGGTGCGAATGTGACGGCCATAGGCACTGCTGATGGCAGCATCGCTGTGAAGTCGCTGATTCAAAATCGTCAGATTCACAACTACACCTTCGTACCGCCTTCTGAAGTTCCGCTGCCGGCTCCGATTCAATTTATGTTGATCGGTCTGTCCTGCTTGCTGGCCATGCACCGCTGGCGCAAGCGCAAGGCGCAAGGCGAAGTTCAGGCGGATGGCAATTTGGCTCTCGCCTAAATCGCTAAAAGCTAAACGAAAAAGGCCCCTTATGGGGTCTTTTTTATTTCACCGTTTTGCGCAATTGCGCGATTTTTTCGGTCAGCTCCGCATCTTTATTCGCCACGGCTGACTCTTCCGTTTCCGCCAGCAATTCCAACGCCGCTGTCCTTTTCCCGGAAGCGTGCAAGGCTTCGACGTAGTGCAGTTTTATATCCGGTATATCTGCAAGTGAAAGCGCTTTTTTAAAGATAAATACCGCTTTATCCGCACTCTGATTTTTCACCAGCGCGTTACCGTAAGTGTCCAGCAGCGCCGGATTTTCCGAGGAGGAGAAGGCTTCGGTCAGCTGCAGCGCTTTGCGGTTGGCCTGGGGTGAGGCGATTTTTTCCAGGAGGAAAAGCGCGTAATTATTGCGCACGATGGTGTTATCGGTGTGATTGGTCAGCAGCTCTTCGTATAACTGGCCCGCCTGTTCCGCAGTGCCGAGTTTTTCCAGATAGCGCGCGTAGGCGACGCCCACTCCTGCGGTCGGATTTTCCTGATAATGCTTTGCCAACAATTCCATGGCTTTGTTTTCGTCGCCGCTCTGGCGATATAAATCAGCGAGCACCACCGCGCCGGCATCCCATAGCGGCGTGGTGCGCAGGGCATTTTCGATATCCGGAATCAATTTCACGGCTTCACCGGGTGGCGCCAAGCGGGCCTGCGTGAGCAACGCGCTTTTATCAGCGGGATTCGCTTTTAAATGCCGCGTCAGAAAATTGCGGAAGCCGTTCATGTCACCGGCAGATTGCGCGCTGGTAAACATTGCCTGCAGCGCTTTTTCATATTCGCCGCGTTTGCTTACCGCCTCGCCAAACTGCGCCATGGCGGCTTTGTGGTCGCCTTGTTTTTGTTTGATAAAGCCTTGGAAAAATAAAATGTCCGCTGCGTCCACCTTGAGCTCGCGCAATTTGTTGAGCAGCGCATTGGCCTCGTTGTAATTACCGAGCATGGCCGCCAGTTGCAGCTTGACGCTCAGCAGCGGCATATCGTTGGGATAAACCTGCAATGCCTTGTTCAGCTGCGCGTTGGTATTGGTGTAATGGCCTTTGCCGAAGGATTCGCTAATGGCAAAACGCAGAGCTTCGTAATGATTGGGATTGCGTTCGAGGATGCGCTGATAGTAATCGGCGGCGACACCAAATTTGCCGAGGCGTTGGTTAATGGCGGCGAGCGCCTCCATGGCGGGAACGGAATCGCGGTCCAGGCCGAGCACTTTGTTGAAATAGGGTACGGCTTCGGTAGCGCGGTTTTCCCGCAGCAGCAACCGGCCTTTCAGCTGCAGTGCGGAGAGATGATTGGAATCCGCTTTCAGCACCTGATCGACCAGCCCATTCGCCGTCGCCCAGTCCTGTTCCAGCCACGCAATTTCCGCCAACAGCGCCTGGGCTTCCGCTTGAGCTTTTTCGGTCACAGCAGGGCGGTTGAGGATGGTCTGCAGATCCTGGCGGGCGAGATCCACCAAGTTGTTCGCCAGCGCAGCGGAAACGCGATAGAACAACAAACCGGTAGGGTCCGCCGCCTGTTGAATATAGCTATCCAATAAATGCCCAGCTTCCTGCGGATCGCGGTTTTTCACCAGGTCCACATGCAAGGTCTGCAGGGCGTAAGCCGTTGGATACTGCTGAATATATTGCTGCAGACGCGCCATGGTCGCGTCGTGGCCATCGCGCTGATAAAGCAGTTTGCTCAAGTGGATGATCTGCGCCTCCGGTGCTTTGCTGATGCTGATCAGCTCGCTGAGGTCATTAATGGTCGCTTCCAGATTGCCGCGCTCCTGATTCACTTCAATGCGCAGCAAGCGGTACTGCAAAGGATCGTCGGAGAGCGCTATGGCTTTGTCGAGCGCCTGCAGTGCCTGTTCCCACAGCCGCTGTTTTTTCGCCGCAACGGCGGCCAGACCCCATAAATCCGCATTGTCCGGATGGGCCGCCAAAGCGGCATCGGCAATATGTTTAGCCTCATTCCAACGGCCCTGGGTGACGGCGAGCGCCAACGACAATTGCGCGGTCTGCGCGCTGTTGGGCTGGAGCTCGCGCAGACGGCGCTCCGCCGCTGTGGCCGTGGCGATGTCGCCGGTGAGCAACGCCAGTTCGCCGTATTCGAACTGCCAGGCGGCCTGCCGCGGATCCAATTGCACGGCTTTGCCCAGATGGAACTGACGCGCGCCGGTTTCGTTTTTATCCCGCGCTATAACGGCTAGGCCGTAATGTGCAGCGGCGTTGTTGGGATCGAGGGCGAGCACATTGCGATATTGCACCCGCGCGCGCTCCAAATCCTGCTGCTGATAAAAGGTATCGGCGCTGGAGAGGTAATCCTCCGGCGTCTTTTTATCGCGGCAGCCGGAGGTGAGCGCCAGGCACAGGGCGCAGGCGGCAAGGGTAATCGGGGAAAAACGCGGCACAGAATTTACCTGTCAGTAAGAAGAGTCGGGAAGATATTGCATAACCACGGGATGCGCGAGGGCGATAAAACTGCGCAGCGTGTGTTCAGACTGCTCAATTTTAAGATTGTCCACCACCGGCATGGCGACCCGCACCAGGGCGCCGTCACTGCGGCCGGTCTGCACAAAGTCGCGCAACAGCAGCCATTTTTTGACGTACTCGTTGGCCACCACGGTGCCGCGCTCGGCAAACCAGTAGTAGACCAATTGTTTTTGCCCCTCGCGGGTGATGAGCACCCGGTTGACCGGCCTACCGTCCACCTCGGTGCGCTCAAAACTTTCAATTTCCCAACCGCCGCCCGGAATACAAACCCGCGGCGAGTGCGGCGATTCGCCATTGCGCTGATTGGCGTAAAAGGCGACGTACAAATTTACCGGCTCCACCAGATCCAGGCGCTGATAGTTGAGCATCAAATGGTCGCTGAATTTGAGCTTGCGGACGACGTCGGCGTCCAGCTCCAGGGAGCGGCCATTCCAGTCGCCGAGTTGATTGGGAAAGAGGCTGAGGTGGGTGTCCGGCAAGTCCATATGCTGGATATTCGCCAACAGGCGCAGACCGCCGCCGGCAAGAATCAGCAAGGCCAGGGACACAGCCGCCGGCCAATAGCGTTCGGACGTGGTTGGGGCTGGTGGTGCCGCAGTCGCCGTGGTGCCGGTGCCCATAATATCGAGCAGGGAACGGCGCGTGGTCAGCCACTCCAGCAGGAGAATCTCCACAAACAGCAACACCAGACAGCCGCCAAAGGTCAGCCAGCCTTCCGCGTCGTGCACAGTGCCTTCCACCATCACTTGACCGTAGCGTTCGACCAAGAGCGCGGTCAGAGCGATGCGCAGGCTGTTCATCAGCACGGTGATGGGCACCGTCGATAGAAACACCAACAGGCGCTTGGCCCAATGGGCGCGGTAAAAGTAGGCGACAATAAAACCGATGCTCATCAACGGGTAGAGAAACCGCAGGCCGCTGCAGGCTTCCACCACCTCCAGCTGCACAACGCCCAAGTCGATAACATTGCCACTGAGAAATACCGGCATGCCCAGCCAGCGGATAAACACCACCCCCAACTCCGATGACAACAACTGCAGCCGCGCCGTCAGCACGGCTTCGAGGAAATAGGGCGGCGGAATGGCGAACAGCAGAATCAGTATCGGAACGTTGAGCAGACGCGCTGCGGAAGATCCCAACCAGGCGTAGGCGAGGCCGAGCAGGAGTAGCACCAGGGAAACTTGTTTGAGCGCGAAGAGGGCGCTGATTTCACCGACGATCAGTGCCAGCAGCGCCAGCAGAATCAGCAGCGGCCCCCAGGCACTGGCAGCACCGGCGCGACGGAGGACTTCCTCGCGCCTATCCCAAGCGATGTAAAGGCTTACCAAGGGAATGAGCATGCCGTGGCCGTATTCCGTCTCGGTGAGCCAGCGCTGCCACAGATTGAGCAATGCATCGCTGTAGAGAAAGGGAATCGCGGCCAGGAAGACGCCCGGCCAGTACCGCAAAAAGGCAGTCATAGAGGTGGTTGTCGAATCATGAATCCATCGGCCCGCCTGCGGCGGGTATTACAAGCGCCGGGTATTTTTATAGGCGCAATAGGCTTTTTGGATACCGGTGATATCCGGAATCACCAATTCCTCCACCCCGACGCGCACATGCATCAACTCATAGATATGGGTAGCGGTGTTATAGCCGAGAATATCTTCCTGGGCGACGGTGATGTTGCGCGGAATGCCCTGGGTGGGGATAGCGATAAAAGGCACGTCTTCATCCACGCCGGTGCTGTTGAACACCGCGATGCGGCCGTTGGGGTTGATACCGGCAACGGATTCACCGTTGAGTTTTTCAAAGCTCACCAGCGGCACCCGGCCGTTGCGCCAGCTGTAGTAACCGAGAAACCAGTCGGGACCGCTGTTGTCCGGGAAGATCGGCGCCACCATGGCCATTTCCGCCACCGATACCACCGGCACCAGCAGGGTTTGCGCCTTGATGGGAATCATCATGCACTCCACCTGTTGAACCTCATCCGCTCTGGCTTGTTGCTCGGTCATAGCCCTTCTCGCTCGGTTGCGGCCGCTACGGTCGCACACCTTGTGTATGCAGTTTGACAAATTGCTGCGCCAGCTCTGCCGGCGCCGCACTGAAATGAACAAAACCTTTTTTGGCCACGCTGACAGGCATGGAGTCGATCGTGCAGCTGGCCGCCGTCTGAATCCACACCTGCCCGCCGCGATGGTGCAGCATGGTGCAGCTGTTGGCGCCGTCGTCGCCCATCCCGGTAAATACTATGGCGCCGCCGCGCTCGCGGTAGATGCGCGCAACCTTGGCGATCACCTGGTCGATGGAGGGCCTATAGCGACCGCCCCAGGGTTCTGGCAGCGGCGACAACACACCGCCCTCTAACAGTTCGAACTGATGCTGCGGCGATACCAGATACACCGTCTTTTCACGGATCACCCGCGCCTCGTCGGTATTTTCGACCCACCAGCCGCAGTGGCGCTTCACCACTTTTTGCAGACTCTCCAGCGCCTGCTGCTCGATATGCTGGACATAAATCAGCGCGACGCCGGACAGGTCATCGGGAATGCCGGCGAGAAACTGCGCCACCGCCTCCGGTCCGCCGGTGGAGGCGGCGAGCACCCACACCTTCTGCGCGCGCCTCCGGGTGACCGGTTCCGAATGCCGCACCAGCTGGCGCAGCTTCAGCGCCAATCGGCGCTCTTTCTGTTGGCGGATCTCCGCCGGCAGGAGGGGTTTCTCACCCGCGGATTGGGTGGCTGCGTCCGGCACCAGCTGCAGGTCGTCTTCGTAAATCACCGGCGGACCGTCGAGGTCCAGCCCATCCATAACCGCGCGCACGCCAGGATCGTGCAGATCCAGGTTGGCCACCCACACATCCACCTGCGGCAGCGGTCCGGCAAAGCCGGGTTTGATCTCAACCGATGCGGACACCGTGTAACCGGCACCTTTGACCAGGCGCCCGAGCTCGCTCATCTGCTTCACCGAAGCCGCGATGACGCCTACCGCCAGACCACTGCTCATAGCTGCTGCGGATTAAGCCCGCTTATGCTTTTTGGCGAGCAGGGCCTCCATGGTCTTCAGCAGCACATCTTCCTGATAGGGTTTGCCGAGGTATTCGTTAACGCCGATGCTGAGCGCGTGCTGACGGTGTTTGTCGCCGGTGCGCGAGGTGATCATGATGATCGGCAAATGGCGCAAACGACTGGTGGAGCGCACGTTCTTCGCCACCTCGAAACCGTCCATGCGCGGCATTTCGATATCGAGCAGCATCAGGTCCGGGATCTCCTCCTGCAGCAACTGCAGCGCGTCCACCCCGTCCTTCGCGGTGACCACGTTGTAACCCTCGCGCTCGAGGAAGCGCGACATAACCTTGCGCACCGTAACCGAGTCGTCCACCACCATGATGGTTTTGTGAACCGGCTCCGGCGCCACTTCCGCTGGCAATTCGCGCACTGGCGCGGGCAGGTTGCTGAGCGCCACTTCGCGGCGCACCAGGGCGTGCGGGTCGATAATCACCACCACCGAGCCATCACCCATCACCGTAGCGCCGGACAGCCCCTGCACCGAAGCGAACTGCGGCCCGAGGCTCTTTACCACAATCTCGCGGCTGCCCTGCAGGCCGTCGACCTGCAACGCCATGGTGTGCTGGGCAGTGCGCACCAGGATCACCGGCAATGGCAGCACCTGACCTTCCAGGCGCGGCTGCATGTCGCGGTCGAGCATGGTGCCGAGGTGGCGGACTTGATAGTTCTCGCCGGCATATTCGAAGCGCGCGTCCGGATGGCTGTAGTAATGCTCAAGCTCAAACGGGCTGACCCTAACGATACCTTCGATGGTGTTGAGCGGAATGGCATAGGTTTCGGTGCCCAACTGCACCATCAATGCGCGGTTCACCGATACGGTGAACGGCAGGCGCACGGTGAACTGCGTGCCGACGCCCATTTTGGAATCAATAACGATGGCGCCGCCGAGCTGTTTAATCTCCGCCGCCACTACGTCCATACCCACTCCGCGACCGGAGATATGAGTGACGCTCTCGGCGGTACTGAAGCCGGCCTGCAGAATGAACTGCATGACGTCGTGATCGCTCAGCTGCGACTCCGCAGTCATCAGGCCGCGTTCGATCGCTTTGGCGCGCACGCGGCTGAGGTTGATGCCGCGGCCGTCGTCGGCAAGGCGCAGCAATATGTCGCCACCCTCCCGTGCAAGGCTGAGCAGAATGCGTCCGGTTTCGGGTTTGCCTGTGGCGATACGATCCACCGGCGCTTCGATACCGTGGTCCACAGCGTTGCGCAACATGTGTTCGAGCGGCGCGACCATGCGCTCGAGTACCGAGCGGTCCATTTCACCTTCGACGTTATCCAGTTCGAAGTTGACGTGTTTGCCGAGTTCGCCGGAGACCTGCCGCACGATACGGCGCAGACGCGGCACCAAGCGTGAGAAAGGCACCATGCGCGAGCGCATCAGACCTTCCTGCAGCGCCGAGTTGATACGCGATTGTTGTAGCAATAGGGTTTCGGTGTCGCGGATCTTGTCCTTGAGCGTGATTTTCAAGTCCACCAAGTCGGATGCCGACTCCATCAGCGAGCGGGTGAGCTGCTGCAACTGCGAGTAGCGGTCCATTTCCAAGGGGTCGAACTGTTCGTGGGACGCCATCTTCTCTTGGCGGAACAGCACCTGGGCTTCGGTTTCAATATCCAGGCGGCGCAGCTGTTCGTGCAGACGGCGCAGCGTGCCATCCACCTCGTCCACAGCGCCACTCAAGTCGCTGATCTGCTGTTCGAGGCGACCGCGGCTGATGGAGGTTTCCCCTGCCAGGTTGACCAGCTCTTCCAGCAGGTCGGCGGAAACTTTGATCATTTCCTGCGGGCCCTGGCGTTTGCCGGTCTGGGTCACCACCGGACCGCGGTTGGCCGCAGGGGCCATAAAGTGGTCGTCGAGATCGTCGCCCTCGTCCACCGCTTTGACCACTTCGGCCACCGCCGGCAGCTGTGTCGTGGTCTCGGTAACAGGCGCGGCAACCGACGGCGGGGTTATCGGGGCCGGGCGGGGTGCGGGCACCGGCGCGGGCGCCGGCTCGCCATCCAGACGCGCGCGCACACCGCGCACGCCGTTGAGCACCTGATCCTGATAGGCCAACAGTGTCTGGAAATAATCCGGGCGCGACGCCGGGTCGCTGGACACCATCAGGAAGGTTTCGTAATCGTGGGCGAGTTCGCCCAGGTTCTTCAATCCAGCCAGACGCGCACCGCCTTTGAGGGTGTGCAGGGCGCGCTTCATGGTGTCCGGCGGATTGCGATCGTTCCAGTCGGACTCCCAAGCGTGAATCGCCTCGTCCATTTCCTCAATCAGCTCACCGGCTTCTTCCAGGAAGATCTCCAGGATGTCCGGATCAAAATCGTCGGCGTCGATATGGGCGGTATCGAGATGAGATTCGGGGGCGGGCGGAGCCTGAGTAATCGTAACTTCGGGCGCGGCCAATTCGACCTCTGACTCCGACGCTGCGGGCTCAGGTTCAACCTCGGCTGCCAACACCTCGAGACTTTCATCCGGCTCAAAGGCGTCCTCGGTGGCATCGACTTCGACTGGCTCGGCATCGGCTTCGCCCTGATCGTCATCGACGGCGAGATCATCTTCCGCCGCGACAAAGAGATCGGTTTCCTCGGCCTCGTCTTCTACAAATAAAGGCTGCTCTGCCGACACTTCCTCGACATCGGCGAACACCAGATCTTCCGCATCCTCGGAGAGCTCTTCACCAACGAATTCCTGTACAACCGGGCTCAGCACATCATCCGCGGACAGTTCAACCGCTGCGTGATCGCTATCGGAATCGCCGTCGAGATCCATAGTGCCCGGGAACAGTTCGGCCAAAGGTTTGCCGGACAGCGCTTCGGCGAGCGCCTCCATAGCCCCGGAGTCGCTGGCCTCGGAGTGTTCATCGTCGATCAGAACAGGTTCGGAGCTGTAGATTTCCTCGGCGGCGAACAACAGATCACCTTCAAGAACTTCACCGGCATCAGCGGATTCCTCGTCCGCCACCAAAAAGTCGCCTGCGCTGAATTCATCATCGCCAGCCTCGGCGAAAAAGATCTGCTCCTCACCCTCCAGCGCGAGCTCGTCGGAGGCCACTTCGTCAGTGGTGGCAAAGTCGTTGGCGAACAACAATTCCGAACTCGGCAGTTCTTCTTCCCGCCAAGTGGTTTCTGTGTCGGAGACTGTTGATGCATCTACGAGATCCGCTTCGGCGGTCTCGTCGATATGCTCTGTCAGCAGCGTTTCCTGGCCGAGCCAGGGTTCGGCAGGCGTTGAATCCGCGGCGTCAGCTTCGGCGGCCTCCTCGACGGGCAGCAGCTCGGCATCTTCAATTTCGACTTCCGCGCCGAAGTCCTCGGCGGCAAAGCCCGCGTCTTCCTCTTCAAACTGAAAATCGGCGAAGGCGTCGGTGGCTTCCTCAGCGGGCGCGGCCATGAGGGCGTCCAGGCGGGCCAGCAGTTCGGCCGGGACCGGCAGTACGTTCTGACCCGCGGCGACCTGATCCACCATATCCAGCAATTTTTCCTGGGCGGCGATCATGGTGGTAAAGAACGTTGCATCCGCCGGCAATTGACCGGCCACTACCGCGCTGTAAATTGTTTTCAACTTCTCAGCGAAGCCGCTCATATCCGGCAGATTGGCTTGGCGGGCGCCCTCGCTGAGGGTTTGCAGCTCGGCGATCAATGGCGGCAGCTCGTTGCTCAGCGGCTCCGGCAGCTCACGCCAATAAGCGAGCAGGCGGTCCGCGTCGAGCAGCAGACTCATCTCCTCGGCCATAAAAATCGCCAGCAGACGCGGGTCCACCGCCTTGTGCTCGCCTTCGTCACCAATTTCTTTCAAGTGAATCAGCGGCGCCAAATGCAGTTCGCTCAGTTCCTGCACGCGAGCGATAAATTGCTCCTGCTTGGGCAGCACTACCGGCTGACGCGCGTAGATGCAATCCAGTCCTTCGCGGGTGTATTGGGCGGCGTCCTGGAGCAGCTGGAGAATGTCATCGTCGATGCGCAGCTGGTAACTGCGCAGCTCTTTGATGAAGCTCTCCAGAGGCGTCATGATCGCGGCAATGGGCGTGACAGCGGCCATATGGGCGCTGCCTTTGAGGGTGTGTAGCGCGCGTTGTAACTGATCCGTCGGCGGCGAGTAGAGCGGCGCAGCGGTGACCATATCGGTGATGTAGCCGTCGAGCACCGCCAAGTGGGTGAGGGCTTCGGAGGCGAAGATTTCCCACAGCACCTGATCCTCGTTTTCCTCCTGCGGCTCGACCAGCACTGCGGACTCCGGCTCCTGCACCACCGGTGCCGGCACATCTTCGTAACTGCTGAGCGAGTCCAGCGCCTGGGGCACGCGCCCTTGGGCCAGATCCTGCGCCCACTGGATAAATTGATTGCAGCGCGCCGGATCCGGGTGCGGCCGGCGGTTTTTGAACGCATCCACCAAATCCGGGATGACCGTCAGCACTTGCTCGATCAGCTGCACCTGCGCCAGCTGCGGCGGCACGGTGCGGTCGAGTACGCGGTTGAGCATGTTTTCGATGGCCCAGGCGAGCTCGCCAATATCCTGCGCGTCCACCATGCGGCCACTGCCCTTGAGGGTGTGGAAGGCGCGGCGGACCGTGACCGTGGCGTCTTCATCTTGCAGATTAGAGGCCCAGCGCGGCACATATTCTTCCAGAGTCGCCAGCACATCGGCGGCTTCTTCGACGAAGATCTCGATGATTTCGTCGTCGATGGGATTCTCGTCGTCCTCCGCCTCGGCTTCTGCCGACACAGATTCAGCGACTGGCACCGGAGCTTCCGCTACCGGTTCATTCTCAACGGACTCCTCCAGAGTTGCCGGCTCGGAAGCAGCGACAGGAGTTGCGTCCATCGCCGTGGCAACCGCTGCTTGCGGAGTTACGGCACCGCCGTCGACGAGATCGTTGAGCTGGGCGAGCGCTTCATCAGCGCGGGCGAGATACATGTCGATATCGTCGCCGTGGCCGCCGACCAAGCGTTCGAGGTAGTAATCGATACTGGCAATGGCTTCCGCCAGGGTTTGCAGTTCTTTGGACGGCTGCGCGGTGCGGTGCGACAGGTGATCGCGGATATAGACACTGCACGCTTCGGCGATGGCGGCAGGGCGCGGCAGAGGCACCATCAGTAGGCCGCCCTGGACATGGTGGAGGGTTTCCACCGCGCGCGGCAGGTTGCTGGTATTCCATTGGTTGGACATGGCCTCGACGATGGTTTCCTTCACCGTCTCCAGGCCGGAGCGGCATTCCACCAGCACTGCGTGTTTGGCCGAATCGATTTCAACGTCGCGCTCGTTGAGGCTGGCGTAATCGGTCGTTTTGCCAGCGCCTTTGGCGATGGCTTCCAGGCGGTTTTCCAGATTGGCGAGGCCGTTGGCGATATCGATCAGCTCACCGTCGGCAAACGAACCTCGATCGCGGATGGCCACCAGCATTTCGTGCTGCGCCATCGCCTGCTTGCGCATCTCGCCGATGCCAAGCACCGCCAGGGTATCGCCGATGCGTTTGACGATCGGCAGCATTTCTTCGAGATCGCTCATGCCGCCCTGGCCGGAAAGCGCCAAGTCGAGCAGATGTTTGCAGGTGTTGAGCTCGTCCTGCAGGGCCACCACCACCGCGCGTATCGCGTCCGGCTCCGGCGGTGAAATCAAACCTTTGCGCATTTGCGCCTTGGACGACGTGCCGCCGAACAGCGCTTTATCGAGGCCGTAAAGTTCTTTGACTTCAGCGACGCGGGTGCCGCCATCTTCGGCGCGCGCCACGTAATACAGCAGGTTGCGCAGCAAGCCCTCCCGCGGCGGCGCATCCAGGGCGGCGACGCCGTGATCTTCCAGGACGTGCAGCTCGCGGGCGAGCTGGCGCAGCAGGCCGCGCACCGCAATGCTCAATTCCACATCGTCGCGCACCAGGGCTTCCAGCAGCGCTGCGGCGGCATGCCACAGCGGATGCGAGGAGGTGCCGCGACTGATGCCTTCGGCGCGCACCAGAACCTTGTCCAGATAGCTGAGATGCTCGTCGATCTTCACCCCGCGCAATACGCTGGCGGTGGCGTACTGGTACATCTCGCGCAGCTTCTTGAAGACCTCCTTCAACTTCGCCTTGTCCTGCAGCACCGGGTGGCGCTCGCCTCGCACCTGGCCGAGGGAGGAGAGGTCTGGGTTGAACAGATTGGTCTCGCTGAGATAGCTCTGCTTGCGCACCGCGCGCAGATCGTTCAGCAGAGGCAGCACTACGCCGGGGTGGTCGTCGTGATAGGTTTTGACTTGATCGAGATACAGGGGCAGTTGCAGCAGGGAGCGCATCAACGCTTCCTGGGCTTCTTTTTCGTTGGTCACCCGGCCGTGCATCAAGGCTTCGGCGAGGGCTTCCATTTCTTCGGCAAACAGAGAGGCACCGTGAAATTCCACCATCTGCAGGGAGCCGTGCACCTGGTGGATATGAGTCAGGCAGAAACGTATGCGCGCCGTATCGCGAGGGTCCTCAACGTAGGCCTCCAAAGACTGTCGCGCGTCCTTGAGGGTTTCGCCGATTTCGCCAATCACCCAATCGAGGGCGGCGTAGTTACGTTTATCTCCCATTGCGGAGTCCTGTTCTATTTATGTACGTACGCCTGCACGGCGTCCACCGCTACGCGCTTCATTTCGGGGTGAACCCAGTCCACCACTTCGCCCAGGCCGATCACCAGGATGCCGCCGGGTTTGAGACGCGCAACGAATGCGTTGAGTATTTGTTCACGCAGCCAGCGCCGGAAATACACCAGCAGGTTCTGGCAGAAGATGGCATCCACCTTGATGATGGGCATCTCGTTGATATTCAGCACATTGCCCTGGTTGAAGCAGATGCGATCGCGCAGCAGGGATGAGATCTGATACTGGCCGTCCGCCACCTGATGAAAGTAGCGCTGGCGGAAGTGGTTATCCACCAAACCGACTTTGCGCTCGCCGTACACCCCGGCGCGGGCCACGCCCAGGGCGGCGCGGCTGATGTCGGTACCGGTGATGGCGTAGCGCGGTTCCAGCCCGGCATTTTGGTAGGCGTCGTTCATCACCATCGCGAGGGAATAGGGTTCTTCCCCGGAAGAGCAGCCGACGCTCCACAAGTCGTAGGCGACGTTGCCGGGCGTGCGCTGCAAACGCGCGGCGACTTCGCGGCCGACAAAATCAATAGAGGGGCGATGACGGAAAAAGCGGGTTTCATTGACCACCAGCCGATCGACCAGCAACGCCCACTCGACCATGCCGGCGACGCCATCCACCACACAGCTGTAGTAATCGCCGTAATCGCTGTAGCCGAGCTCGCGCATGCGCATGGCCACCTGGGTCTGCAGAAACACTTTCTGCTGCTCACTCAGGTAAATGCCCGCGCGCTCCTCCAGCAGTTTGCTCCATTGGGCAAACTGGGCGTCGGTAAGTACAGGAACGGATTGCAGTGACCAAACCATAGGTATCGCCCGGCACAAGCGCAGCATCAACCTCTGGCGCGGCTTGGTTTATGTTCCGCTTGGTCGTCGTCCTCGCCTTCCTCCACCAGCACCGCTTCATTCGACCGTGCAAAGCGCGAACGGGTAGAGCCGGCCGATGCCGCCACGCCCGTCGTAGTGAACTCCGCCTCGGCTTCCACCCCGGACATCTCCTCCGGCAGTTTGAAGCCGGCGACGGATTCGCGCAGCTTGATCGCCATGCCGGCGAGGTTTCCGATCGCCGCCGCGGTAGCACTGGTACCCGCGGAGGTCTGCGAGGTGATTTCCTGAATCACGTTCATGGTATTGGAGATATGGCCCGCAGACGCCGCCTGCTGGCGCGCTGCGTTGGAGATGTTTTGAATCAATTCCGCCAGGTTGGCCGATACGGTTTCGATTTCTTCCAGAGCCACACCGGCGTCCTGCGCCAGGCGCGCACCGCGCACCACTTCCGCAGTGGTCTGCTCCATAGAGATAACCGCTTCGTTGGTGTCGTTCTGAATGGTTTTTACCAGCGCCTCGATCTGCTTGGTCGCTGTTGCAGAACGTTCAGCAAGACGCTGAACCTCGTCCGCAACCACCGCGAAACCGCGGCCCGCGTCACCGGCCATAGATGCCTGGATCGCCGCGTTCAAGGCGAGAATGTTGGTCTGATCCGCGATGTCATTAATCAAGCTAACGATATCGCCGATCTCTTGTGATGATTCACCCAGACGCTTGATCCGCTTGGAGGTCTCCTGGATCTGCTCACGGATGGTATCCATGCCGTGGATGGTGTTCTGTACCACTTTGGCACCGTTGTTGGCGATGGATACCGAGCGCTCCGCCACCCCGGCTGACTCGGCCGCGTTGGCAGAAACCTGGTCGATGGTGACCGCCATTTCGTTCACCGCGGCAGATGCCCCGGCGATTTCCTGCGCCTGGTGCTCAGACGCTTCGGCCAAGTGCAAGGCCGTCTGCTGGGTTTCCTGTGCCGCCGAGGCAACCCGCGCGGAAGTTTCGTTAATGCGCGATACCAGTACGCGGAGCTGGTCGATGGTGTAATTGATAGAGTCGGCGATCGCCCCGGTGAAATCCTCGGTTACCGTCGCGGTGGTGGTCAGGTCACCATCCGCCAAGTCGGCCAGTTCGTCGAGCAGACGCAAAATCGCGTTCTGGTTGCGCTCGTTGGTTTCCGCAGTGACTTTCAAGCGGCGATTGGTGGCTTGGTTCAACTGCAGACCTATGGCGATCAGCACGATCAGCGCGAGCGCACCGGCGATCAGCAGAGTGGTGTTGTTGGCGCGGCGGGTTTCCGGAAGCGCGTCGATACGCTCGTTCAAATCACCAAGGCGCTCGAGCAGCAGCGGGGTGCCGTCAAGGATGGCGTTGGTGGCCTGACGGGCACTGAACAGAGCGGGTGATTTTTCAAAGATGTCGCGCACCGATCCACTTACGAAAGCGAAGAGTTCGGTAATACGCTGCAGACTTTCCACCGCATCGCGGTCGGATACTTTGGTGATGCCCATGGTGGCGTCACCTTTTTTCATCGCCTCCAGGACTTTACCGAAACGGTTGGCGTCGATATTGAATTCGTCCGCAGCCTTATCCGCGTCCAGACCACCGCGCAGCATTTTGTCGACGTTACGACCGATACGTTCAGCGAACCAGGACTGGCGCTGCGCCATGGAAACTTGTTCCGCGGGAGCGCGGTTTTCCAGAAGGATTTCAACGATGTTGTCGTGCTCGGCCTGCAGTTGTGGCAGAGCTTCGTTCAAGGTGGTGGCGACATCGTGCATTAGAATGATGGCGGCTTCGTTTTCGGTGATCACCTGGGAGTTTTGGCGAACCCGGCTCCACACACCTTCGTAGGCAGTCATTTCTTTATTCAGGGCAGCTTTGGTCTGGGGATCGCTGTCCTTGAACTGGTTCCAGGTGTTGTCCATTTTGCTCACCAAACGGGACAGGCGCTCAAAGGCCTGCTTGTTTCCCGAGGTGGCATCGCGGGAAAGGGACGTCAACTGGTAGGAGGATGCGCGCAGTTCCGCCACCAGATCGCGCAAATGCTGGTCCTTATCGGAGTAGGTCAGCAGTTGGGCAACTATGAATGCCATGACCACCATGCAGCCCAGCAATAGAAAAATCAAAACCGCCAATAACGGGTTCGCTTTGAACCGCGAGATGAGGCCACCTGATTCAGTTTTCATAGGACACTCCCGAGTGAATCAATAACCCGGCGCGCACGCTCTGCGCAGCGCAGCAGCGAACGCCGGATAAAAACAAGTCTGCACAGGACCTTTCGGCCCATCACAATTTTTTCTACAGCCTTAACCGACTGCCGCATTGGCAAAACGCGGATCCTGCAGCAGCGATGGAATATTCATGACGGCCCAAGTGTTGCCCACTGCATCAGTGTAGGCGCCTTGCACCAAAGACTGGACGACTTCCGGAATATCGGGCGCCGTTTCGCTGAACCGCTCCGAGGTGAAGTGCTGCATTCCGTAGGCTTGGTCGACGATCAGCCCGCTGTAATAATTATTCGAATCAATCACCAACACCCGGTGTTGCTTGCGCTGAGCGCTCGCGTGACCGCCGAGAAACTGCGCCATATCAAAGAGCGGCAACAAGCGGCCGCGAACATTGGCCAGTCCCACCACCCACGGCTGCACGCCGGGAAGTCGGGTGGATGCAGGAATTTCCAACATTTCCGCAATCTGTCCAAGCGACACCACAAAGCGGTGGTTCAGAAGAGAAAATCCAATGCCGCTCCAGCGAGGGGAAGCGTTTACCTGGGCGGGCAGTGCCTTGGCGTGGCTGCGGCTGAGTTCAGCGAGTTCGACGAGCGCCTGAAAGGCAGCTTCCTGTGACATAGAGTCCTGCGCTTAACCACATAACTGGGTAATGGCTTTGATCAGCTCCGCTTCGTTAACGGGTTTGGTCAAATACTGTTTGGCGCCCTGGCGCATGCCCCAGACGCGATCGGTTTCCTGATCTTTGGTGGTAACGATGATCACCGGGATGGAAGCGGTTTCCTGATTGCGACTCAATTGACGGGTGGCCTGAAAACCATTCAGACCGGGCATCACCACATCCATGAGCACTATATCCGGCAACTCGCGACGCGCTTTTTCCACGCCTTCTTCACCATTGCCGGCGCATGAGACAGAGTGCCCATGCTTTTCCAACATGCTGGTGAGTTTGTGGGTTTCCGTAGGAGAGTCATCCACAATCAGTACTTTAGCCATAGCTTCCCCAGAATCTCAAAAACACGCTTCCGGTAATTTAACCGCTCGGTGCAACACGCGGATTACCTTGGGCCTCTGCACCTCAACTGGCTTTCGCCACCTTGACGTGAGCCTCGATAGCGCCAAGTAATTCGCCTTTGCTAAAAGGTTTAGTCAGATATTGGTCGGAGCCTACGATGCGACCTTTGGCCTTGTCGAACAGGCCGTCCTTACTGGACAGCATGATGACCGGCGTCGATTTGAATTCGCTGTTGTTCTTGATGAGTGCGCAGGTTTGGTAGCCATCAAGGCGGGGCATCATGATGTCGACAAAAATAATGTCGGGGCGGGTATCGGCGATTTTCGCCAAGGCATCAAAGCCATCTGTGGCGGTGACCACAGTGCAACCGACTTTCTGCAAAAGGGTTTCGGCGGTGCGGCGGATGGTCTTGCTGTCATCAATCACCATCACTTTAAGATGCTCTAGATTCACGTCCATAGAAAGACCCTACTCGATTGTTATAAAAAGTTTTTGCCACCAAACCTCCCTATTCTCGACTGCGGCCACTTTTAACATAGTTCGCGAGTTTAATCCATAAACGCCTGCGGGATTGGAATAAGCGCTCCGCCCAACAAAACTGCGGAACATTAGCTCGGTTCCCGCCACCGATGGGCCCTTTTATAATCGTTCAAACTCTTCCAAATCGCCACTCCGAGGGCGACGCATTTTTTCATAGATTAGACTTGCGACGCAGTTTTGCAGTATAAGCAGGATTATTCCTTTTCACCCGCCCCAACCGGACAAAAAATCATGTCGAAGAGCGCCTCCGCGTCGGCCTTGAGCAGCAAAAATCTGCTGGTGGTCATGGATCCGATTCAGGATATCTATTATCAAAAAGACACGACGCTGGCCCTGCTATGGGCAGCTCAAGATGCGGGTTGGCAACTGTTTTATGCGGAGCAGAAGGATTTGTACCTACTGCAGGGCAAGGCCATGGGCCAATTGCACCGCCTCAAGGTGTTCCGTGATCCCGAAGGCTGGTTCACACTCGATGAACCGCTGACTGTGGCACTTGCGGATATGCAAACCATTTTGATGCGCAAGGACCCACCGTTCGACAATCAATTCGTCTATACCACTTATATTCTCGAACAGGCGGAGCGGGAGGGCTGCCTGGTGGTGAACAAGCCGCAGAGTCTGCGCGATTGCAACGAAAAAGTGTTCGCCACCCGTTTTCCCCAATGCTGCCCACCTGTATTGGTGAGCCGCGAGGCTAGCCTGCTGCGGTCGTTTCACCAGGAACATGGCGACGTTATTTTCAAGCCGCTGGATGGCATGGGCGGCAGCCGCATCTTCCGCTGCCGCGCCGACGACCCGAATGTATCGGTCATTCTCGAAACCCTGACCAACCACGGCTCCGAATTCATCATGGCGCAGCGTTTTATTCCCGCGATCAGCCAGGGCGATAAACGCATCTTGGTGGTGGATGGTGAAGCGGTTCCTTATTGTCTGGCGCGTATTCCCGCCAGCGGCGAAACCCGTGGTAACCTAGCCGCCGGCGGTCGCGGTGTGGCGCAGCCTCTGTCGGAACGCGATCAGTGGATAGTGGAACAGATCGCGCCGACGCTGAAGAAAAAAGGGTTAATGTTTGTCGGCCTCGATGTCATCGGCGACTATCTGACGGAAATCAACGTAACCAGTCCGACCTGCGCCCGGGAAATCGATAAAGCCTTCGATACCCGTATCGGCGAACGCCTGATCACCGCAATCGAACGCCGTTTGGCGCGCTGAGGTGCGCCAAACGGCGGATTGACGGTGCCGCAGGTCGCCTCGGCCTGCGCTGACGGCCGCAATCCCCTATGATCACCAACGATTATAAAAATAGCTAAACAACCATGAGTCTCGACAAAACCAGCAGCGGCGAACGTTTGAGTTTTACGGTCTTTTTGGCCGTGGCCGTGCATGCGGTTCTGATCCTGGGGGTGACCTTCACCATAAGCCGCACCCCCAAACCAGCGCCAACACTCAACATTACTTTGGCTACCCACCAGTCTCAGAGGGAGCCCGACAAAGCGGACTACCTGGCGCAATACAATCAGGAAGCCAGCGGGACCATCGCGGATACCAAAGAGCTGACCACCCGGGAGACCTCCGAGGTGGTATCCCCGAATATCAACCAGATCACCCCCGTGCCGCAGCAGAGGAGCATGGTGGCGACGGTGAGTCAGCAGGAATTTCTCACCGCAACCAGCAGTGACCTCAAGATTCAGCAGCCGCTGGACGTGGAAGCAGCAGAAACCCAAGAGTTTCTCGACGCACAACTGGAGGACACCCCGCTGCTCAACCCGGAAATTGCCAGCCTGCGCGCCAAGCTGGACCGCTTGCAGCAGGAATTCGCCCGCCGCCCGCGGATCAGAAGAATGACTTCGGTGGCGACGCGCTCGTCGATGGATGCGGAATATTTGAATCGCTGGACCCAAAAAGTCGAGCTGATGGGCAATCAGAATTTCCCTAAGGCCGCCTTGGAAAACCGGATTTTTGGTAGCCTGCGCTTGTCAGTCATCATCAACGCCGACGGCACAGTCGATAAAGTGGAGATTCTCAAGCCGTCCGGCCATCCGATTCTGGATCAGGCGGCGTTGCAGATTATTCGTATGGCGGGACCTTTTGATCCATTCCCGTCGGAAATCCGCCAGACGGCGGATCAACTGGACATTATCCGCACCTGGCGATTTGAAATAACGGGCCTGAAAACCGGCGGCGGCGAGTGACTGATCGGGATTTGCTTCCTGCGCGCGCGCTTGTTTTCGAGGCGATTCACCCCATACTTGAGTTATGCCAACCAAAACATCTCTCACCAACACATCCGGCGATAACCTGCGCAACCACTTTTTGGTGGCGATGCCAGGTTTGAGCGACCCTTTGTTCGCCAATTCCATCACCTATATTTGCGATCACAGCGCCGAGGGCGCCATGGGGCTGGTGGTCAATCGCGCTATGGATCTACACCTGAGCGATGTCTTTGAGCAGATGTCCTTGGATTACGATGAGAAACATGGGCAGACGCCGATTCTCGCTGGCGGGCCGGTCAATACCCAGCGCGGCTTTGTGCTGCACCCAACCGGCAGTGTGTGGCAGTCCACTATCCAGATCACCCAGGAAATTGCCCTCACCGCCTCCCGCGACATCATCGCCGCCATCGCCAGTGGTGAAGGCCCGGAAAATGCGCTGTTTGTTCTGGGGTACTCCGGTTGGAGCGCCGGTCAGTTGGAGCGCGAGATCAAGGAAAACAGCTGGCTGACGGTGCCGGCAGATGCGGACATTCTGTTCCACACCCCGCTGGAGCAGCGCTGGCACGCCGCGGCCATGCGCCTCGGCGTCGACATGAATCTTATGCCCACCCAGGCGGGTCACGCTTAGCCCTTACACAGGCACTTCCTTTGACACAACTTGCGCTTCTGGCCTTTGACTATGGCCTGAAAAACATCGGCGTCGCCTACGGCCAAAGCATCACCGGCACCGCCAGTGAGCTGCAGCCGCTGGCGGCGCGCGACGGCGTACCGGATTGGGAGCAGGTGGGAAAATTGATCCGCGAATGGCAGCCGCAACGGCTGCTGGTCGGCCTGCCGCTCAATATGGACGACAGTGAAAGTGAACTGAGCGCGCGAGCGCGCAAGTTTGCCAATCGCCTGCACGGCCGCTTCGGGCTGCCGGTGGAGTTATTCGATGAGCGCCTGACCACGCGGCTGGCCAAAGAAGAAGCCCGCGAGCGCGGCCACGGTGGACACTACGCCAGCGCGCCTATCGATTCCATTGCGGCGCGCCTGCTTTTAGAGAGTTGGTTTAATTCCCGTAGGGCATGTTAACCCTAGGTCATTCCCACCACAGTCGCGATTGCCAACAGCACAAACAGTACAAAGGCCGCCTTGCGCGCCAGGTCGAGCGGCATGCGATCCATCAACCATTTGCCGGCGAAGATCACCGGCACATTGGCCAGCAACATGCCCGCAGTGGTTCCCATAATCACTGCGAATGACGACCATAAGTCCGTGCTGTATTTCGCCGCCAGAATCACTGTGGCGACCTGAGTCTTGTCGCCGATCTCCGCCAGAAAAAACAGAATCAGCGTTGCCATAAATGGCCCGTAGCTCGCGAATCTGCCCATCTCCTTGTCGTCTTTATCCGGCACCAACAACCAGACCGCAATCGCCAGGAAACTGCCGGCGATCAGCCAGGGAATCCAGTGCTCGGGAATTAACGAGGCAATCGCTAGCCCGAGCCAAGCAGACAGCGCATGGTTAACCAATGTCGCAACGAACACCCCCATGGTAATGACAATGGGCCGGTGGTAACGGGCGGCGAGAAAGAGCGCGAGGAGCTGGGTTTTATCACCGATTTCCGCAACGGCGACGGCGAGGGTCGAACTGAGAAAAGCTTCCATAATGGGATCCGGGGGCGGGATGAACACGAGAGATACAACCGCCATCCCGCCCCGGGTCAGCAGTGGTATCTCAGGTCTCATCAGTCCACAGAAAGCGGACGCTGTTGCCATGCCCATGAGGGGCAAGTTTGTTGACAAAAGCACCGGGCGACGAGCACCGGGCAGATTACTCCCCCGAGAGAGTGCGCGGATTATAGGGGCGGATCAGTTGGGGGACAACGCCGACTTCGGCCGAAGTCGGCGCATTGGGTGGATTAAAACCGGCGTGAGCGGTTGTCGTCTTCCTGAATGCTGAGCTCTTTCGCCGCGTTGTTCAGATAATCCGCGTCGGTTTCCGATTTCAGCTTGATCATCAAGCGCAGGTCGTTCGGAGAATCCGCGTGCGCCAGCGCATCTTCGTAAGTGATTTCGCCAGCGTCGTAGAGATCGTAGAGCGCCTGGTCGAAGGTCTGCATGCCCAGTTCGGTGGACTTTTTCATCAGCTCCTTCAACTCGTGCACGTGGCCTTTGCGGATCAGGTCGGCGGCGAGCGGGGTGTTCAACATCACCTCCAGACACGCGCGGCGACCGTTGCCGTCCGGGGTCGGAATCAACTGCTGCGCGACTATGGCTTTGAGGTTGAGCGACAAGTCCATCCACAACTGCGAATGGCGATCCGCCGGGAAGAAGTGAATGATCCGGTCGAGCGCCTGGTTGGCGTTGTTGGCGTGCAGGGTACACAGGCACAAGTGACCGGTTTCCGCGAAGGCAATGGCGTGGTCCATGGTTTCGCGCGAGCGCACCTCACCAATCAGAATCACGTCGGGCGCCTGCCGCAGGGTGTTTTTCAAAGCCACATCAAAGGATTCGGTATCGATACCCACTTCCCGCTGGGTGATCACGCAGCCCTGGTGCTGGTGAATAAATTCGATGGGGTCTTCGATGGAAATAATGTGACCTTTGGAGTGACGGTTGCGGTGGCCGATCATGGCCGCCAGTGAAGTCGATTTACCCGTACCGGTGGCACCCACGAAGATCACCAGACCGCGCTTCACCATCGCCAGCTCTTTGATGATTTCCGGCAGGCCCAGATCATCGATCTTCGGAATATTGGTTTCAATACGTCGCAATACCATGCCAGCGAGGTTGCGCTGGAAGAACGCACTGGCCCGGAAACGACCGACGCCGCGCACGCTGATGGCGTAGTTGAGTTCCTTTTTCTCGGCAAACTCATTACGCTGTTTGTCGTTCATGGTGCTCAGCACTGTCTCCCGGGCTTTTTCCGGTGACAGTGGCGTAGTGGTGACGGGCACGATACGGCCGTGGAGTTTGATCGACGGGGGAATGCCCGCAGTGATGAAAAGGTCGGAGGCGGATTTTTCCACCATCAGAGACAAGAGACGATCAATATCCATAGCGGATTCCTCACACGGTCGCGGTGGACCGATATTACATAGTTATTATCGTGGTCATTCGGCTATCGTCAGCATAGCCGGGGTTTTAGAAATTCTCTGGCATTTTGGCTTTTTCCCGCGCGATATCGCGGGTGACGATGCGGCGCTCCACCAGATCGGCCAGGCACTGGTCCATGGTCTGCATGCCCAGGGCGGCACCGGTCTGAATCGCCGAATACATCTGCGCAACCTTATCTTCGCGGATCAGGTTACGGATCGCCGGCGTACCGCGCATGATTTCGTGGGCCGCGACACGACCGCCGCCAACACGCTTGAGCAGGGTCTGGGAAATAACCGCCTGCAGCGACTCTGACAACATCGACCGCACCATGGCTTTTTCCGCCGCCGGGAATACGTCGACCACTCGGTCAATGGTTTTGGCGGCTGAGGTGGTGTGCAGGGTACCGAATACCAAGTGGCCGGTTTCCGCCGCTGTCAGGGCAAGGCGGATGGTTTCCAGGTCGCGCATCTCGCCCACCAGGATGATGTCCGGGTCTTCCCGCAGCGCTGAACGCAAGGCTTCCGCAAACCCGTGGGTATCGCGATGTACTTCCCGCTGGTTCACCAAGCACTTTTTACTTTCGTGCACGAATTCGATGGGGTCTTCGATGGTGAGGATGTGGTGGTATTTGTTCTCGTTGAGGTAGTCCACCATGGCAGCGAGAGTGGTGGATTTACCGGAACCGGTAGGACCGGTCACCAGTACTAAGCCACGGGGCACCGCACAGATGTCGCGGAAGACTTGGCCCATGCCGAGTTCTTCCATGGTGAGTACTTTGGACGGAATGGTTCGGAATACCGCGCCGGCACCGCGGTTCTGGTTAAAGGCGTTGACCCGGAAGCGCGCTACCCCTGGAACCTCAAATGAAAAGTCGGTTTCCAGGAACTCCTCGTAATCCTTGCGTTGCTTGTCATTCATGATCTCGTAGATCAGACTGTGCACCTGCTTGTGCTCCATAGGCGGCAGATTGATGCGCCGCACGTCGCCGTCTACGCGAATCATGGGGGGCAGTCCCGCCGAAAGGTGTAAGTCGGATGCACCTTGTTTCGCTGAGAAGGCGAGAAGCTCAGTAATATCCATAGTCAACAAACCTGCTTATTAGAGTTTAGGGGCGTGGGGATGTCAGCCAAGCGTGGGGGAGCCCTATTTAAAACCGATTCAAATACCGCCACAACTGTGGTTTAAGTATATGCCGAAGATTGCCGACAACCTAACTCAAGTCCGACGCCTGATTCAACAAAGCGCCAGCGAAGCCGGACGAAATCCGAGCGACATCACACTTCTCGCCGTCAGCAAGACCAAGACAGCCGCCGATATAGAGGAAGCGTATCAGGCCGGCCAGCGGGATTTTGGCGAAAACTATGCGCAGGAAGCGGTGGCGAAAATCGCCCAGGTCAACCATCTGGACATCAATTGGCACTTCATCGGCCCCATCCAGACAAATAAAAGCAGGTTGATTGCGGAGAACTTCGCTTGGGTGCACACGGTGGACCGCCTGAAAGTCGCCGAGCGTCTGAATCAGCAGCGCCCGGATAATCTGCCGCCGCTGCAGGTCTGTATCCAGGTCAATATCGACGCCGATGACGCCAAGTCCGGCTGTCTGCCGACCGAAACCGCCGTTCTCGGCGAAGCCATCCGCCGCCTGCCGCGACTGCATCTGCGCGGTCTTATGACCATTCCCAAAGAGGGCTCCGGTCGCAAACCCTTTGACGATCTCGCCGAACTGGTGCATTCCCTGCGCCGGGATGGTCTGCCCATGGATACGCTATCGATGGGCATGTCCGGCGACTTGGCCGATGCCATAGCCGCCGGCTCGACCCTGGTGCGCGTGGGAACCGCAATTTTCGGTAGCCGCTCCTAAGGGCATGGCATCGTTATAATGGCGCCCGCTGACACCGCTATTATCGAAATTCATTAGAGGACTGCTTTTGAACACTCCCCAAATTACCTTTGTCGGCGCAGGCAATATGGCCAGCAGCATCATCGGCGGGCTGGTCAAACAGGGTTATCAACCCGACAGGCTCTGCGCCAGCGCCCGCACCGCCGCAAAACTGGAAGTCCTGGCCAGCCGCTTTGGCATTCGCGTCCAGCAGGACAACACCGCAGCCGTCCGCGATGCGGACGTGGTGGTCCTGTCGGTAAAGCCTCAGGTAATGAAGGAAGTCTGCCTCGAAGTGCGTCCGCACTTGTCTCCATCCACCTTGATCATCTCCGTCGCCGCCGGTATCCGCTGTGCCAGTCTGAGTCAATGGCTGGGTGAGGAACAGCATCTGGTGCGCTGCATGCCCAACACCCCGGCGCAGGTACAAATGGGTGCGAGCGGTTTGTTTGCCGCAGAAGGTGTCACCGCCGATGAAAAAGCGACGGCGGAGCGGATTCTTGCCGCTGTCGGCACGGCCGCCTGGGTAGCGGACGAAGAGCTGCTGCACGCGGTGACTGCGGTGTCCGGCAGCGGCCCCGCCTACTTTTTTTTATTTCTCGAAGCCATGACCCAAGCGGCGGTGCAGCAGGGGCTCGACCCAGTCACGGCACGCCAGCTCGCCGTGCAAACCGCCGCCGGGGCGGCGCGTCTGGCACAGTCCGATGATTCCGATCTCGCGGAATTGCGCCGTCGCGTGACCTCACCGGGTGGCACCACCGAAAAAGCCATTGCCGCCTTCGAACAACACCACCTGCGCCAGACTGTAGATATTGCCATGCAGGCTTGCGCCAACCGTTCCCGCGAACTGGCGGAGCTTCTCGGCCGCTGAGTTTTGATTTAATCGCCCGCTCCAACGGATTTTTATCTATGCAGACACTGATCGACATATTGGTATTTCTGATCAACGTATTTGGCTCGCTGTATCTGAGCGCTATCTTGCTGCGGTTTCTGCTGCAGACGGCGCGTGCGGATTTTTATAATCCCCTGTCGCAAGCGCTGGTGAAAATAACCAATCCATTGCTGTTGCCGCTGCGCCGGATTATTCCCGGTTTGTGGGGCATTGATCTGGCGTCACTGGTATTGGCGCTGCTGTTCCACTGGCTCGCCATGCAATTGATGGTGTTGGTGTCTGGCGGGCCATTGTTGCCGCCGCATTTGATGATCGTGTGGTCGCTGTTCAGCATCTCCCTCAATATCATCACCTTGTATTTTGTCGCGGGTTTTGTGTTGTTTATCACCAGCTTTCTCGCGCCTTACAGCCGCCACCCGATCATTGTGCTGGTGCATCAATTGCTCGAGCCGCTGTTGGCGCCAGTGCGCCGTTTTATTCCGCCGGCTGGAGGGCTGGATTTTTCGCTGTTTTTTGTCGGCATTTTTCTCGCCGTGTTGCGCATGGCGGTGATCGGCATGGGCAACTCGATTCGCGTGCCTTTCGGCTCTTTAATCGGTTATCACTTTTAAGCTCATCGCACATTTAGCACTCAACAAAAAGAAACTTATGGCAAATGCCTTTCCTGAAAATTCGGTTGGCCTGGTCAAACCGGAGGTCTTTCATTTCGACACGCCGCTGACGCTGGCGAACGGGCGCCAGTTGCTGCATTACGATCTGGTGGTGGAAACCTATGGCACACTCAACCCAGCCAAAAGCAACGCAGTGCTGATTTGCCACGCACTTTCCGGCCATCATCACGCGGCGGGCTATCACACTGAGGAAGATCGCAAACCGGGTTGGTGGGATCACTACATTGGCCCCGGCAAACCCATAGACACCAACCGTTTTTTTGTCGTCGCCCTTAATAATCTCGGCGGCTGCCACGGTTCCACAGGTCCACAGAGCATCAACCCAGAAACCGGTGAACCCTGGGGCGCGGATTTTCCCACTTTGCGAGTGCGCGATTGGGTTGCGAGCCAACACCGTTTGATGCAACGTCTCGGCATTTCCCAGTGGGCAGCGGTGGTCGGCGGCAGTCTCGGCGGCATGCAGGCCATGCGCTGGTCGCTGGAACATCCGGATTGTCTGCGCCACTGCGTGGTGATCGCATCGGCGATGAAATTATCCGCACAAAATATTGCGTTCAACGAAACCGCCCGCCAGGCGATTTTTTCCGATCCGGATTTTGCCGACGGGCACTATTTGAAAAAAGGTACACAACCCACTCGCGGCTTATCCGTCGCACGCATGATCGGCCACATCACTTATTTATCCGATGACGGCATGGGCAAAAAATTCGGTCGCGAATTGCGCTCGGGTTCATTTGAACAAGGTAGCGAAGAACCGGTGGAATTTCAGATCGAAACCTACCTGCGCTATCAGGGTAACAGTTTTTCCAAAACCTTTGACGCCAATACCTATGTGCTAATGACCCGCGCGCTGGATTATTTTGATCTCGCGCGGGAATATGGCAATGATCCGGTGGCGGCATTTCGCCGCGCGCAAAGCAAATTTCTGGTGGTTTCGTTTACCTCGGACTGGCGCTTTTCCCCCGAGCGCTCGCGGGAAATTGTCAACGCGCTGACCCGCGCGGAAAAAAATGTGGTCTACGCCGAAGTGGAATCACCTTATGGCCACGATGCTTTTCTGGTGCCCAATCAACCGCGCTACCAGGATTTGTTCGCCGCCTACATGCAGGGGATCAAAATCTGATGCGTATCGACCAACGTATTATCGATCAATGGATTCAACCCAACAGCCGGGTGCTCGACCTCGGTTGCGGCGACGGCACTTTGTTGCACTATCTCGCTGAAAACAAAAATGTGCGCGGCTACGGGTTGGAAATCAGCCCCGAAGGTATACAGGCGTGTGTTGCCAAAGGTGTGAACGTCATTGAGCAGAACCTCGACGAGGGTTTGAGGAATTTTGATGACGACAGTTTTGACACAGTCGTTATGTCGCAAACCTTACAGACCATGCGCCGTCCCAAAAATATGTTGGCGGAAATGACCCGTATCGGCCGGGAGTGCATTGTCACCATTCCCAATTTCGGTCATTGGCGCGCACGCCTGCAATTGTTATTCAAAGGCCGCATGCCAGTTTCGGATTTGTTGCCTTATCAATGGTACGACACCCCCAATATCCATTTTTGTACCTTTCGCGATTTTGAAATTTTGTGCCGTGAGATGAATCTGCAAGTCGTGGATAAAGCAGTGGTGACGGAAAAATCCCTCGGCAAAGGACTGAGCCAATGGCACCCCAATTTATTTGCGGAAACCGGAATTTTTCGAGTGAGAAAATAATGCGATTCATTAAACAATTTCTTATGCTGATCTGCGGCGGCTTGATATTCAGCACTGCGCAAGCAAATGATGCGGAGAGCACCAAAGTCTTCGGGCAATACACCGTCCACTACAGCACCTTCAACAGTCTGTTTATTCCTGCAGATATCGCAAAGTTGCATCAACTCGTGCGCGCCAAGGATCAGACGCTGATTAATATCGCAGTGCAAAAAACCGCTGACAGCAGCCCGGTTGCGGCACAGGTTTCGGCCACGGCAAAAAACCTGCTGCAGCAACAGAAAAGCATCGAGTTTAAAACCATTCAGGAACAGGATGCGGTTTATTACTTGGGCGCCTTGCGCCACACCAATGAAGAAATGTTTCATTTGGATTTCGTGATCTTGCCTGATGGTGAAACTCAGCCGCTGACATTCAGACTGTCGCGCAAACTCTATACGGAGCCTTGATGCAAAAGCTCGTGCTCGCCAGCGGCAATCGCGGCAAATTAAAAGAATTCGCCGATTTATTGCAGAATCGCGGTTTTGCGGTGCACGCCCAGTCCGAATTCGGACTGGATAGCGCGGATGAAACCGGCCTGACCTTTGTTGAAAATGCCCTGATTAAAGCCCGCCATGTTTGTCAGCAAACCGGTTTGCCCGCGCTTGCTGACGATTCCGGTATTGAAGTGGATGCACTCAACGGCGCGCCGGGAATTTACAGTGCGCGCTTTGCCGGCCCTAATGCGAGCGACACCGACAATAACGCCAAGTTGTTGCAGGAATTGGCCGAGGTGCCGGATGAATTGCGCACTGCGCGCTATCACTGTGTATTGGTTTTGATGCGCCATGCCAATGATCCAACGCCGCTGATTTGCCAGGGCGCCTGGGAAGGTAGGATTTTGCGCGAACCGGTCGGTGAGGGCGGCTTTGGTTACGACCCGCTGTTTTTTGTGCCGACGCACAATTGTTCCGCCGCACAACTGGATAAAGCGGAAAAAAATCGCATCAGTCACCGCGCCATTGCGCTGCAGTCGCTGCTGCAATCCCTCGCGCATTTTCCGTCCGCGAAATGATTCTGCCGCCGCTCAGCCTTTACGTGCACATCCCCTGGTGTGTGCGTAAATGTCCCTACTGTGATTTTAATTCACACGAAACAAAAACGATTCCAGAGACGGAATATGTCGCCGCGCTGCTGAACGATCTGGAACAGGATCTTCACCTGGTCCAAGGGCGCAAACTGCGCTCGATTTTTTTTGGCGGCGGTACGCCCAGCCTGTTCAAGGCGACCAGCATCGCGACAATACTCGCGGCTGCTGAGAAAAAAATCGGTTTGGAAGAAGATGCGGAAATTACTCTGGAAACCAATCCAGGCACCGCGGAGTACGACAACCTTGAAGGTTATCGCAGCGCCGGCGTGAATCGCCTATCTTTTGGTATTCAGAGTTTTAATGACGCGCATTTACAGCGCCTGGGCAGAATTCACGACTGCAGCGAAGCCTTGGCGGCTTTTGCTGCGGCGCGTCGCGCAGGGTTCGACAATATCAATCTCGACTTGATGCACGGCCTGCCGGAGCAAACCGTGGCAGAGGCGTGCAGTGATTTGCAACAGGCCATCGCCCTGCAACCGGAACATATTTCCTGGTACCAGCTCACCATCGAGCCCAATACAGTTTTTTACAGCCGTCCACCGCCGTTACCGGAAGATGAAATTCTGTCGGATATTCAGGATGCCGGGCAGTCGCTGTTGCAGGATTCCGGTTTTGCCCAATACGAAGTCTCCGCCTACAGCCGCCCGGACAGGCGATCACAGCACAACTTGAATTACTGGCAATTCGGCGATTATCTGGCGGTGGGTGCCGGCGCTCACGGCAAAATCACCATTCCCGGTGAAGGCATTATGCGCTATCGCAAAACCCGCAAACCCGCCGATTATCTCGATCCGATAAAACCTTTTACTGCGAGCTGGGATTACGTGGAAAAAGAACAGCAAACGCTGGAATTTATGATGAACGCGCTGCGCTTGGTGGATGGCGTGCCGCGGCGCTGGTTTGCTGAACGCACCCAATTGCCTGACGCGAGCTTGGCGTCCTATCTACCGCAGCTTATTGCACGCGGACTGTTGGAAGGCACTCCCGACCGATTGCAACCCACCTCTCTTGGCCTGCGTTTTCTCAACGACACCCTGGCCGCCTTCGACGCCTGAGACGCGCACCCACGCGCACATGCAGCGGGTGGGTTATAGTTAAAGGGTTACGCAAAATCGTCAAAAATGACCGCGATAATCGCGTGCGTATTTGTGCATCCACTTTTTGAGGTTTGGTCCGCGCACTTTTATGTCCGATTTACAGGAAAGCAAAACAGAAGCCGCTGATCTGGTTCTGGATAATCCGAACTATTTCATTAACCGTGAGCTCAGCCATCTCTATTTCAATGAGCGGGTGCTGGCGCAGGCGCTCGACGAGACGCATCCGTTGCTGGAACGGCTGAAGTTTCTGGTAATTTTTAGCTCCAATCTGGATGAATTCTTCGAAATTCGCGTGGCGGGTCTGATTCAGAGTATTCGTTTTGAACGCGAGGTGACGGGCCCGGACGGATTGCAAACCCGCGACTGCTTGAAGCTGATCAGCGAGATCTGCCACGACATAGTGAAAAAGCAGTACGACATTCTCAACGATACGCTGATACCAGCCCTCGCTGACGTCGGCATCCGCTTTCTGCGCCGCAGCCAGTGGACCGCCGCCCACGCCGCCTGGATCGAAGAGTACATCATGCAGGAAGTGCTGCCTGTAGTAAGCCCGATTGGGCTGGACTCCGCGCACCCGTTTCCCCGCTTGGTCAACAAAAGCCTCAACTTTATTGTCGCCCTGGAAGGCAAAGACGCTTTTGGCCGCGACCTGGGCTTGGCCATAGTGCCAGCGCCGCGCTCCCTGCCACGCATCATTGCCGTGCCCGAGCATATCAGCGGCAAAGCCAACGATTTCGTATTCCTGTCATCGATGATCCACGCCCACGCGGACAAATTGTTCCCGGGCATGACGATTAAGGGCTGCTATCAATTCCGGATCACCCGCAACGCCGACCTGGACGTAGATATCGAAGGTATCGCCGACTTGGCGCGCACCCTGCGCGGCGAGCTGCACTCCCGCCGCTTTGGCAACGCGGTGCGTCTGGAAGTCGCCGACAATTGCCCAAAAGAGCTGACCGATTTTCTCCTCAACGAAATCGGCCTGAAAGAGGACGACCTCTACCGCGTCAACGGCCCGGTAAACCTGAAACGCTTGATGCGACTGCCTTCCATGGTGGGGCGTGCAGATCTGCTCTATCCGCCGTTCACCCCCAGTCTGCCCAAAGGCTTCAGCCGCAAAGACAATATTTTTGAAGCGATCTCCAAGCGGGATTACCTGCTGCTACACCCGTTTGAGTCGTTTACGCCGGTGATCCAGCTGTTGCGTCAGGCGGCGAAAGACCCGGATGTGGTCGCGATCAAACAGACGCTCTATCGCACCGGACACGAATCCTCCATCGTTGACGCGCTACTCGACGCGGCGCGCAACGGCAAGGAAGTGACCGTGGTGGTAGAGCTGCGCGCGCGCTTTGATGAGGAGGAGAACCTGGAGCTCGCCAGCCGGTTACAGGAAGCCGGCGCGGTGGTGGTCTACGGGGTGGTGGGTTATAAGACCCACGCAAAGATGATCCTGATCGTACGGCGGGAGAACGGCCAGTTCAAACGCTATTGCCATATGGGCACCGGCAACTATCACAGCGGCAACGCCCACTTGTATACCGACTACTCCCTGCTGTCCGCCGAGCCCGCCATCTGCGAAGACGTGCACCGCATCTTCCAGCAGCTCACCGGGATGGGCAAAACCGAGAAAATGAACAAGCTGTATCACGCCCCGTTCACCCTCAAGCGCCAGTTGCTGCGCCTGATCGACGGCGAGATCAAAGCCAAAGCGGAAGGGAAGGATGCCCGTATCATCCTCAAATGCAACGGCCTGACCGAATCCAAGGTGATCCACGCCTTATACAAGGCGTCCCAGGCAGGGGTGAAGATTGATCTGATCATTCGCGGCATGTGCGTATTAAAGCCGGGGATTCCCAGTATTTCGGAGAATATCCGCGTATTTTCCATTCTCGGGCGGTTTCTCGAACACTCCCGCGTCTACTACTTCGCCAACGCCGAACCCAAGGTCTACTGCGCCAGCGCGGATCTGATGGAGCGCAACCTCAACCGTCGGGTGGAGGTCTGCTTCCCTATAGAATCGCCGGAATTGGGCGCGCGGGTGCTGAATGAACTCGAGCTTTACTTGAATGATGGTCGCCAACGCTGGGAGCTCCTGCCGGAAGGGGTTTATGTGCAGGCCTATTCCGCAGATCACCCGGCGGCGCAACTGGAGTTGCTGCGCCATTACACCGCGCCCAGTGCCGCCACCCCGACCTGGCCACCGGCGATCAGCAACTCTCCCTGAACCATTCGGCAGCTGGCCTGCCCAAGATCAAACCCCGGTGGCGCAAGCCGGGGCTTGTTCCGCACATCGTCTGTCCTTAGAATTGCGCGTTTGCTGTACTGTCCCTGGAGACTCCAACATGAGCAACATCGTAAACGTAACCGACGAGACCTTTGAGCAGGAAGTGCTGAAGGCTGACCTTCCCGTTCTGGTGGACTTCTGGGCTCCCTGGTGCGGCCCCTGCAAAATGATCGCCCCTGTGCTCGACGAACTGAGCGGTGTTTACGAAGGCAAGATCAAAATCTGTAAAGTTGATGTCGATGTTAATAAGAGCTCACCAGCCAAATTTAATGTGCGTGGCATTCCAACTTTGATCCTGTTCAAACAGGGCAACGCCGAGAGCACCAAAGTGGGCGCTCTGTCGCGCGCTCAGTTGACCGCCTTTATTGACTCCAATCTCTGATCGGGTTTAAATACCGACCACTGCGGACGGTGCTTGCCGTCCGTAATTATGTTCCGACCGGCTTTGCACTCCGTTGAGATTGTGACTATACTCAGCCTGCTGGCCGACCAAAAAATCATTCGCACATCCCTCCCATCGGCAATTACCTCCTGGATTTCTGCTAGTTCGATGGGCGAATGCCATAGTCAAACCTTATTCAATGCTTCTGTTGAATTTCCTCGATTTATTTTCTATGACTATTCGTGACGTCTGGCAAAACTGAAACGCGGCTTTCTAATCATTTTTTCTAAAAATTTTTAATAACAAAATACCAGCTCGGCTTTTCTCTGGCCCTGCCA
>Ga0065721_10004168_pt1 | contig 38419 bp, 38 predicted proteins | sample Mesricmetagenome_FD_59108 | JGI IMG/M metagenome (GOLD analysis project Ga0065721, IMG submission 59108) | Mesophilic microbial community from rice straw/compost enrichment Sample: eDNA_1 v2 (version 2) | ecosystem: Engineered > Solid waste > Grass > Composting > Bioreactor | place: USA: Davis... | reverse complement strand
ATGACCAAGGACCTGGCCCTGCTCGTGGGCCCGGATCAGCCCTGGCTGACCACCCTGGGCTTCCTCGATGCCGTCGACGCCAACCTGCAGAAGGCCATGGCCGCTTAAGCCAGGTCAGTCATTCGGAAAACCGAAGGCCGGGTCCCCGACCCGGCCTTTCTTTTGCGTCGACCGGGCCGCTTACCGTTACAGGCGACGCCAAAAAGCGAGGCGCCCCGTTATGGGGCGCCTCTGGCCTCTCGGCACTTGTCCGGGCTACTTTTTCTTGGTCTTGCCAGCGTCTTCCGCCTCCGGAGCGGTGGCACCGGGGACAACGGTCAGCTCAAGCCGCTCGCCAGCAACCACGGAGAACGGCAACTCGACCTCGCTTCCGTCCTTGAGCTTGGCGACAATGACATAGTCACCCTCGTTGAAGGTCAGCTGCCAGTCTTCATCCCAGAACATTGTCCGCTCATTCCGCGAACCATCGATCGACTTCTTTGCGTCATAGATGCGCGCAACGTCGATGCCGGGAACGGTGAAGGCCACGACGCCTGCATTGAGGGTGCCGATCACTTCGATTGCGTCGCCCGAGCTAACCGAGAAGGCAGATTCGGCCACTGCTTCTTCCAGTTCGAAATGAGCCACATATTCACCCGGCGGCAGATCAAACTTTACGTCCGGACCATAGCCTGACGAGACCTGCTCGCGGCTGCCATCCAGGGCCTTCTTGGCCTTGAAAATCTTGACGGACAGGCCACTCGCAGTCACCTCTGCGCCTTCTGCATAGACGGCATTGGTGAGGACCTGGGCCGCGCCAAGCACGATGTCCTTCTCGATATGTTCGCCAGCAGCGACGGTGAACGTTTCCTCGACCTCTACAGCGTCGACATAGGTCACCATGCGCATCTCGCCTGCCGGCACACGGAATGTCCCGCTGCCATAGACGGTCGACTGATCCCCGGGGAAATGCACCCGGACGCCGATGGCGCTGGACGGCTCTTCGCCGGGATTGCGGCGGGCGGTGACGCTGATGATGGCCGCGTTGAGCACAAAGTGCGGTTCAAGCAGTTCGCCCTCGTTCACGGTGATCTTCTGCATCACCCTTGCGTAGCCAAACTGGGCTTCAAGATGATACTCGCCCGGCTCTGCATTGAACCTGGCGCCGCTGTTGTATTCGGTGCTGATCATCTCGCCGCGACTGCCATCGGGAGCGACACCGTAAAGGCGCCACACGAGGTCGGCACGGTCGTCGACCAGATCAGGGCCGCCTTCAGCAAGGGCGGCGGTGGGGACAATGTTGAAGTCGAGCACGGCGGGCTCGGGCGCCGGCTCCGGCTCTGGTTCCGGCGCGACTTCCGCCTGAGCAACCTCGGCCACCGTGGTCGTGAGCGCCTCCACCAGGGCAGCCCCATCATCGGCGGAGAGATATCTGCCGCCGGTATTCTCGGCGAGACAGGCGACCTGCCGGCCCTCTTCATCGGAAAGTCCGAAGCCCAGCACGTGAGCGGTAAAGTCGATACCCTGACTTTCGAGCTCCAGTCCCAGTGCGCAGGGGTCGACCTCGCAGGTCTCAAGTCCGTCGGTGATGAGGATGACCGTGGCCTTGTCCTCGGTATAGCGCAGCTCCTCGGCGGCGATACGAACGGCATCGCTCAGCGGGGTCATGCCCTTGGGATTGATCCTGCCGGCAGCGGCATTGATCGCTCCGGCAGTGCCCGCAGCGGGTTCGACGAGCATTTCGATGTCACCGCAATTGCCTTTCTCGCGGTGTCCATAGCTCATAAGCCCCAGTTCGAGGTCCGCCGGCATGGTGGCCAGCACCTCCGACAGCGTGTCCCTGGCAATAGTGATCCTTGCTTCGCCATCGATCTGGGCCCACATCGAACCCGACCCATCGAGCACGATAATGGCCCGTTCGGCAGCAACCGCCGGCAATGCCAGCCCCGCCATCATGGCGGCGACCACCGCCACCTTTCCCAACAATTTCATCAAGCCCTCCACGACGCAAACATCATCCGGTCGGATGATCTGCGGCAGCAGGCCACGTGCAGCCTGAAGCCATCATGAACAGGCGGTTCAGACTTGTGCTTGTGCGCCTGTCTCAACTTGGACAGTTTTGTTCGAGAACTTGCTGCCGACAAGGAGATTCGCCGTGAAGCGCCGTTACTGGGTCACCCTTGCTGCCTTGGCAGTTATCCTTGTCGTGTATTTCTTCAATGCAGGCTGGCGCGTCGGACCACAGCCCGATGCAGACGTGCGCCTGATTGCCCACCGTGGCGTCCACCAGACCTACAATCGCGAAGGTCTGGATAATGACACCTGCACCGCCGAGCGGATCCATCAGCCCACCCATGGGCTGCTCGAAAACACCATTCCTTCCATGCAGGCCGCCTTCGCCGCGGGCGCCGACGTGGTGGAACTGGACGTGCACCCCACAACCGACGGGCAATTCGCCGTCATGCACGACTGGACGGTCGATTGCCGCACAGATGGCAAGGGTGAAACCCGCAGCCACGCCATGGATGACCTGCGGGCGTTGGACCTGGGGTATGGCTATACGGCAGATGGCGGCAACACCTACCCCTTCCGCGGCAAGGGCTACGGTCCCATGCCCGAACTCACCGAAGTGCTTGCCGCCATGCCGGATCGGCACTTCCTGGTCAATTTCAAGAGCCGCGAAGCCCGCGAAGGCGACATGCTCGCGGCGCTGGTCGCCGCGCATCCGGAATGGCGCAACGCCATCTGGGGCGCCTATGGCGGCGACGAGCCCACCTATAGGGCCGCCGGCGCCATCGATGGCCTGCATGTCTGGTCGCGGCGCGGTCTGATCGACTGCCTGTCCCAGTATGTGGGCCTGGGATGGACTGGCTTTGTGCCCGAGCCCTGCCGCAACACCAAGGTGATGATCCCCATCAATATCGCCCCCTGGCTATGGGGCTGGCCAAATCTGCTGCAGCAACGCATGGCTGATGCCGGCAGCCAGATCATCCTGCTTGGCCCCTATGGCTCGGGCGACCCCGGCACTGCCGGTATCGACGATCTTGAAACCCTGGCCCAGGTGCCGAAGGACTTTGACGGTTATGTCTGGACCAACCGGATCGAATTGATCGGCCCGGCCTGGAAGGGAATCGAACCGGTGGAATTACCGCCGGCGCCGTAATGACGCGCTTATAAACTGCTTGTATGGTAGCGGGGCATTTCCGAATCTGCCTCTGTCTGGATTATTGCGATGCCCATCGGGGTCGTCCTCGCCTTTATTGCCTATGCCAGCTTTTCCGTGGCAGATGCCCTGATCAAGACCACCGGCCAAACCCTGTCGGTGTTTGAAATCGCCTTCTTCACAACCAGTTTCTCCATCCTGCCCGTGGTCGTCACCACGCGCACCGAGCGCTGGCGGGACATTTATCGCCTGCATCATCCCTGGCTGGTTCACCTGCGCTGCGCCACTGCCATAACCGGCACGGCCTGCGTCATGTACGCCTTCACCCACATTCCCTTTGCCGATGTCTATGCCATCGGCTTTACCACGCCGCTCTTTGTCACCCTGCTCTCGGTGCTGGTGCTGCGCGAGACCGTTGCCCTGCACCGCTGGGTGCTGCTGCTGATCAGTTTCCTCGGCGTGATTCTGGTGATCCGCCCCGGCATGCGCGAATTGGAGACAGGCCATTACGTGATCATGGTCGGCGCATTCCTGGGCGCCATCACCACCACAATTTTGCGCCATGTTGCCCAGAGGGAACGGCGCCTGAGCCTGGTCGGGCTGCAGGTGCTCTATTCGGGCATCATCAACGGCGTCCTCATGGTCCCCGATTTCGTGGTGCCCACGTTTGAACAGCTCGCCATCCTTCTGGCCATCGGCCTGCTGGGCGGCATGGGCGGCCTGCTGCTCATCCAGGCCACCAGGCAGACACCGGCCAACCTGATTGCTCCGGTGCAATACAGCCAGCTGATCTGGGCCATTCTGTTCGGCGCCATGTTCTTTGGCGAATATCCCGATTGGGTCGCCATTGCCGGCATGTTCGTGGTGGTGGGCGCCGGCCTGCTCAACGTGCTGACCGAAAAGCGCCCGCTGCGCTGGAAGCCGCGCATCTTCTTCTTCCGCATCGGCCAGTAGGCTTGCGCGCTCAGGTAAGCTCCGGCGCGGCCCGCAGGCCGGTCTCGGCGCGCCGGTAAGCTCCCGGCGTTACGCCCAGCATTGCCCGGAACTGCCGCGAAAAATGGCTCGCATTCTCGTAGCCGACGCGGCGCAGGACTTCGGAGACCGGCAGCCCCGTATCCCGCAACAGGGTCGCCGCGAGCTCCATGCGCCTGCGCATGACATAGGCATGCACGCTGCTGCCCACGCGCATGCGGAACGCCTCGTTGAGAGTGGAGCGATTGGTGCCGCAAAGCCGCGCCAGCTCGGTCACCGTCAGCTTCTCTTCCAGCCGCTGCTGGATGACGGCATTGGCGCGGTCGAAAAGGTCATCGCGCCGGCCCGCCCCCGCCTGCTCGAGCGCCAGCCGCAGGATGAACAGCAGCTCGATGAGATGGGACCGGGTGCGGCATGGCCAATTGGCATCGCGCTGCACTTCACCCTCCCGGGCAATATTGTCGAGCGAGCGGCGCACCACCAGTTCTGTCCGGGGGTCGATGCGCAGCGCCCATACCCGCTCGGGCGGAAAGAAGGCGCGCAGCAGATAGGCGTCCTGACTGACCGTGCCGGTAAGAGTATGCGGCTCGGCCAGCGCCCTCACGGACAGCGCGCCATTGATCACGCCCGGTTCAAAATCCACCACTGTGGCGCAGGCCTCGCCTAAGGCCACGTCCGGCCCATCCGGTCCGATCAACATCAGCACCGGCGCCTCATAGTTCTGCCCCGCGACCCGGCAACACCCCTGCTCGACGAGGATCAGCCGGAGCTGGTCCGGAGCGAGCGCAGCGGCATCCGCGCCCTGCAGCCAGATCGGCATTTCGTATCCGGGGTGATGCACGCGGCCGATGAAGGAGAGCACGGAATGAGGTTTTGTCATTTCGCACAATATTGCAGATGAGCCGGGCTGCCTCCAGAGGGCCTGGGCAAGCATCATGACCGGCAACCAAGGGAGAAAACAATGCTCAAGAAGACATTGATTGCAGCTCTTTTCGTGGCCTTCATGCCGGCCGCGCCTGCGCTTGCGGCAGAACCGTCACCGGGCGAGACCGTGACCTTTGAGGCAACCGACGGCACTCCCCTCTCCGGAGTCTGGCGCGGCGACGGCGGCAAGACAGTCATTCTGTCTCATCAGGCCGGCATTACACAGGAAGGCTGGGCCCCCCTCGTGGCCGGCCTGCAAGCAGCCGGCTACACAACGCTCACCTACAACTTCCGGGGACACCCGCCCTCATCGGGCACTCTCAACACCGACATGCTCGATGCCGACCTGCGCGGCGCCATCGCCTTTGCACGCAGCCGCGGCGCCGATCACCTGACGCTGATCGGGGCCAGCATGGGCGGCATTGCAACCGCCATGCTGGCCGACGAAGTACTGCCCGACGCCTATGTGGNCATCGCCTCCTCGCGCAGCTTCGGCGCGTTGCGCATCACCGACGATGATCTGGCGGTCCCCGCCGCCAAGCTGTTCATCACCGCCGAAAGGGATGGCGCCGCGGCAAGCATGAAACGCATGGCCGAAGCTGCAGCCGACCCGGCGACGCTGTCGCTCTACCCGGGCTCCTTCCACGCTCTCCTGCTGTTCAAGACCCCGGCGGCGGACCAGTTGGTGGAGGAAATCGTGGGCTTCGTGAAAACCCACATGCCGCTCTGATCCGTATGAAAAACCGCCCGCTTCGAACCTCTCCGAAGCGGGCGGACTAACTGTTCCAAATAGGGCCCGGGCCTAAAGCAGCGAGCGGATCGCCGCGATGGCCTCATCGGCCCTGGACCCGTCCGGCCCACCGCCTTGGGCCATGTCGGGCCGACCGCCACCGCCCTGCCCGCCAAGCGCGCTTGTGGCCGACTTGATCAGCGTGCCGGCCGCATACTTGCCGGTAAGATCCTCGGTCACCCCGATGGCCACCGTGCCCTTGCCGTCCTCGCCCTTGAGCACGATGACGACGACGCCCGAACCGATGCGTTTCTTTTCGGCATCCACCACGGACTTGATGTCCCGGGCAGCCACACCTTCCACCACACGGCCGACAAAGGTGACGCCATTGACGGTTTCGCTGGCCGGGCCTCCGGCACCGCCGCCACCAAGGGCCAGCTTCTGGCGCGCATCGGCCAGCGCCCGCTCGGCGCTCTTGAGCTGATTCTGCAGCGCCTCGATGCGTTCGAGCACTTCATGCGTGCCGGAGCGCAAGAGACCCGCCGCCGACGCCACGATATTGGCGTTGGCATTGCCGCGATGACGCGCGGCCTTTCCGGTCAGCGCTTCGATGCGGCGCACGCCGGCCGCCACGGCGCCTTCCGACACCACCGACACCAGCCCGATATCACCGGTGCGCCTCACATGCGTGCCGCCGCACAGTTCCACCGACCACCCGAGGCCATTGCCGGTGGGCTCGCCCATCGACACCACGCGCACCTCGTCGCCATATTTCTCGCCAAACAGCGCCCGCGCGCCCGATTCCTTGGCTTCCTCGACGCCCATCAACCGGGTTTCCACCGGCGTATTCTGCAGGATGATGGCGTTGGCGATATCCTCGACCTCGGCAATTTCCTGCGGCGTCATGGGCTTGGTATGCACGAAATCGAAGCGCAGCCGGTCAGCCGACACCAGCGAGCCCTTCTGCGCCACATGGTCACCCAGCACCAGTCGGAGCGCCTCATGCAGCAGGTGCGTAGCTGAGTGATTGGCGCGGATCGCAGAGCGGCGCTCGTGGTCAACCACCAGTTCCACCGCCTGCCCCACCCTGAGCACGCCTTCGCTAACCGTCACCTTGTGCGCAAAGACCCCATGGTGCTTGCCGGTATCGACCACCTCAGCGGCAAAGCCGTCGCCCTTGATGACGCCGGTATCGCCGACCTGACCGCCGCTTTCGCCATAGAAAGGCGTCTGGTTGACAACCACGACCCCGCTCTGGCCAGCCGCAATCGCATCCACTTCCGCGCCGTCGATCAGGAGAGCCTTGATCTCGCCCTCGGCCGTCTCGGTTTCATAGCCGAGGAATTCGGTGGGACCGAGCTTGTCGGCCAAACCGAACCAGACCGTATCGGTGGCCGCTTCGCCCGAACCGGCCCAGTTCTTCCTCGCCTCGGCCTTCTGCTGGGCCATGGCCGCGTCAAAACCGGCCTGGTCGACGCTGATATTGCGCGAGCGCAGCGCGTCCTGGGTGAGATCGAGCGGGAAGCCATAGGTGTCGTAGAGCTTGAACGCCGTCGCCCCGTCGAGCACCGCGCCCTCGCCCAGATTGGCCGTCTCGGCCTCCAGAATCTGAAGGCCCCGCCCCAGTGTCTTGAGGAAACGGCCTTCTTCGAGCCGCACCGTCTCGGCAATCATCGCCTCGCCGCGGCTCAGCTCGGGATAGGCCTGGCCCATTTCGCGCACCAGCGTCGGCACCAGCTTGTGGATGACCGGTTCATTGGCGCCCAGCAGGGTCGCGTGGCGCATGGCGCGGCGCATGATGCGGCGCAGCACATAGCCGCGCCCTTCATTGGAAGGCAGCACGCCCTCTGCAATGAGGAAGCTCATCGAGCGCAGGTGGTCGGCAATGACGCGCAGGCTCCGGTTTCCCGGGCCGGAGACGTCCGAATTGGTGACGTTGGCAGCGGCCGCGATCAGCGCCTTGAACAGGTCGATGTCGTAATTGTCGTGCACGCCCTGCATCACCGCGGCAATGCGCTCCAGACCCATGCCGGTGTCGATCGAGGGGCGCGGAAGACCCGTGCGGGAACCATCGGCATGCTGTTCGAACTGCATGAACACCAGGTTCCAGATTTCGATCCAGCGATCGCCATCCTCGTCGGGCGAACCCGGCGGGCCACCCCAAACCTTGTCGCCGTGATCGTAGAAGATTTCCGAGCACGGGCCGCAGGGGCCGGTATCACCCATCTGCCAGAAGTTCGACTTGGCGCCCAGCCGTACGATGCGGTCTTCGGAAAGGCCGGCGATCTTCTTCCAGAGCTCCATGGCCTCGTCATCGTCCTGATAGACGGTGACCATCAGCTTTTCGCGCGGCAGCGCCCAATCCTTGGTAAGCAGGTTCCAGGCCAGCTCGATCGCCTGATCCTTGAAATAGTCGCCGAACGAGAAGTTGCCCAGCATTTCGAAGAAGGTGTGGTGGCGGGCCGTGAAACCGACATTGTCGAGGTCGTTGTGCTTGCCGCCGGCGCGCACACACTTCTGGGCCGTGGTGGCCGTCGAATAGGCGCGCTTTTCAACGCCGGTGAAGACGTTCTTGAACTGCACCATGCCCGCATTGGTAAACATCAGCGTCGGGTCGTTGCGCGGCACCAGCGGGCTGGAAGCGACGGCCTCGTGGCCGTTGCGCGCGAAGTAGTCGACAAAGCTCGAACGAAGATCGTTTACGCTGGTCATGCAGAGGCTTTCATGGCGCGCGGGCGCAAGGGCCCGAAAGACAAATTTCCGGCGCTTTCTAGCCCGTAGGCCACAATCCTGTCCAGCATGGCAAGCGCGCGAACCCGTGCCGCTGACAAGAAAAAAGGCACCGGAGAGCCGGTGCCTTGTCAGTGAGCATGGGATCGTAACGGTCTAGTCGTCGCTGCCGACGTCGTCGTCGCCACCGGCCACCAGCAGCACTTCGCCCAGAAGCCCGGAGCTTTCGCGCACACCCTGCTCGATCGTGTTGGCGATTTCAGGATTGTCCTTGAGGAACTGGCGGGCATTTTCACGCCCCTGCCCCAGCCGCTGGCTATCCCAGGAGAACCAGGCGCCGGACTTCTCCACGATGCCCGACTTGACGCCCAGATCGAGCAATTCGCCGGTCTTGGAAATGCCTTCGCCATACATGATGTCGAACTCGACCTGGCGGAACGGAGGGGCAAGCTTGTTCTTGACCACCTTCACACGGGTCTGGTTGCCCACGATCTCCTCGCGGTCCTTGAGCGCGCCGATGCGGCGGATATCGAGGCGCACCGAGGCGTAGAACTTGAGTGCATTGCCGCCGGTCGTGGTTTCCGGCGAGCCATACATGACGCCGATCTTCATGCGGATCTGGTTGATGAAGATGACCAGGCACTTCGACTTGGAGATGGACGAGGTCAGCTTGCGCATGGCCTGGCTCATCAGGCGCGCCTGCTGGCCGGGAAGGCTGTCGCCCATCTCGCCTTCGAGTTCGGCGCGCGGGGTGAGCGCGGCCACCGAGTCCACCACCAGCACGTCGATGGCGCCCGAGCGCACCAGCGTATCGGTGATTTCCAGCGCCTGTTCGCCGGCGTCCGGCTGGGAGATCAGCAGGTCATCGACATTGACGCCCAGCTTGCGGGCATAGACAGGGTCAAGCGCATGCTCGGCATCGACAAAGGCGCAGATGCCGCCCTTGCGCTGCGCCTCGGCAATGACATGGAGCGCCAGCGTGGTCTTGCCCGAGCTTTCCGGCCCGAAGATTTCCACGATACGGCCCTTGGGCAGGCCGCCGATGCCAAGCGCGATATCAAGGCCGAGCGAACCGGTCGAGATGGCTTCCACCTCAATGGCGGAATTCTCACCCAGGCGCATGATCGAGCCCTTGCCGAAATTCCGCTCGATCTGGCTCAGCGCAGCGGCAAGAGCCTTGTCCTTGTCCATCGATCCACCCTCAACAACGCGAAGCGGCGAAGCTGCCATGATGCTGTCTCCTTATTTCACGCCCCCGAAGCCCATGCAACGAGAGGTGGCCGATGGCTCATGTGTTTGTTCCGTGCTTTATTTGTTCTCATTTTGTTTCGACCTCGTCAAGGGACAAAATGAGAACGCGGACACATTCATGCGAGACAGCGCTCGCCCTGCTGATAGGGCGATTCTCGTGCCCGCGTCAGTCCCGGCATAAAAGTATGATTTTTAGCTGGACAGCCGACTTGCGGACACGTTTTATGCGGCCCAAATCAATCCCGAGGACTGCATGATGCACCTGATCCAGTATTTCGACGACAAGGGCGACCGCGCCGTGGCCGTGACCCGCGATGGCCATACCCGGCGCCTCAACGGCGTGGCCACTGTCTACGAACTGGTCCAGGCTGCCCTTTCGTCCGGTCAGGGTCTGGCCGCAGCGGTCGACGCCCGCGGCTTGGGCGAGGTCGTCGACAAGCAGGCACTTGCCCGCGATGGCCGACTGCTGGCGCCCATCGACCATCCCGATCCGGCCCACCTGCACGTCACCGGCACGGGCCTCACCCATCTCGGTTCCGCCGCGACCCGCGACGCCATGCACAAGGCCAACAGCGACAAGCCCGCCGGCGAATTGACCGACAGCATGAAGATGTTCCGCATGGGGCTCGAAAACGGCAAGCCCAAGCCGGGCGAAAAAGGCGTGCAGCCCGAGTGGTTCTACAAGGGCAACGGCCATATCGTCGCCAATCCGGGCAAGCCCATCATCTCCCCGTCCTTTGCGCTCGATGGCGGCGAGGAGCCCGAGATCGCAGGCATCTATGTGATCGACCAGAATGGCCAGCCACGCCGGCTGGGCTTTGCCCTGGGCAATGAATTTTCCGATCACGTGACCGAGCGGATCAACTACCTCTACCTGGCGCATTCCAAGTTGCGCGCCTGTTCCTTCGGTCCGGAACTGCGGGTGGGCGACCTGCCCAGCCATGTCGAGGGCACCTCGCGCATCATCCGCAACGGCCAGGTGCTTTGGGAAAAGCCCTTCCTCTCCGGCGAGGACAATATGAGCCACACCATCGCCAATCTCGAATACCACCACTTCAAGTACGACCTGTTCTGCCAGCCGGGCGATGTGCATGTGCATATGTTCGGCACGGCCACGCTGAGCTTTGCCGACGGCATTTCCACCCAGCCGGGCGACACGTTCGAGATCGAGGAAAGCCAGTTCGGCCTTGCCCTGCGCAATCCGGTCGCGATCGAGGCCGAAAAGCCCGTGGTGATTGAGGGGCTTTACTAGGCTCCCTCCGCTCCACTCACACAGATCCGCCCTCGGGTTCGGCCCGAGGGCCGCTTGCCCCACGCGCAGACTTAGTCGCTGTGCTCTTGGACAGTGTGGGGTCTCTGAGGGCGGTGGCGCAGTCGGCCTTTACGCGCCCCCACTAACATGTCAGTTGTATTTCAACGATCTGGGAGGGTTGAAATGCATGGTCGCACATTCGAAAGGCGGCGGGTGGGAGAGACTGGTCTTGAAGTGACGGCGCTCGGGTTGGGGGGAGCCAGCCTGGCTGGCATCTTCTCCGCCGTACCCGCGGACCAGGCGCGCGCCACCGTGCGCCATGCGCTGAACGCCGGCATCACCTATGTCGACACCGCTCCCCAATACGGGCTTGGCCGCTCCGAACACCTTATGGGCGAGGTGGTGCGCGAAGCCTCGCCGCGGCCGGTGATTTCCACCAAGGTGGGGCGTCTGTTGCAGCCGGTGAACCCGGCACATCAGGACAAGGGCAACTGGGTCGATCCCCTGCCCTTCAACCAGCGCTACAACTATTCCTACGACGCTATCATGCGCTCCTACGAGGACAGCCTGCAGCGGCTGGGGCTGGAGCGCGTCGACATCCTCTATGTCCACGATATCGGCGTTGCCACCCACGGCGTGGAAGGCAACAAGCCGCTCTGGGCGCAGCTGGCCAGTGGCGGCTACCGGGCCCTGCGGGAGCTGCGCGACAGCGGCGCCATCAAGGCAATCGGCCTCGGGGTCAACGAATGGGAAGTGTGCATGGATGCCTTCGCGCTGGGAGATTGGGACGTCTTCCTGCTCGCCGGCCGCTACACCCTGCTCGAACAGACCGCGCTCCNGCCCTTCCTTGCCACCTGCATGCAGCGCAAGGCCTCGGTNGTGGTTGGTGGCCCCTTCAACTCGGGCATTCTGGTCGGGCGCGACACCTTCAACTATGCCAAGGCGCCGNAAGAAGTCGTCGCGCGCGTCCGNGCCATCGANGCGGTCTGCAAGTCCTTTGGCGTGGCCCTGCCTGCAGCGGCGCTGCAATTTCCGCTGACCCATCCAGCCGTCTGCACGGTGCTGCCCGGCCCCCGCTCACCCCAGGAACTGGACGGCATTCTGGACTGGTGGGACGCCGAGATCCCGCAGGCGCTCTGGACCACCCTGGCCGCCGAAGGCCTGCTCGCGCCGGGCACACCGATCCCCGGCGGCACAGCCTGAATCATCAATTCAGGTCCAGCGCGCAAGCCTTTAGGAATTCGAACGGAATCATGTCCAGCACCCGCTGGTTGGTCTGTCTGAGATAGACCCGTGGCGCCATACCGGCATTGTATGCCTGCGCCCATCTCGCGGCCACAAGGCACCAACGGTCGCCGGCGACGAGCCCGGGAAAGTTGAACTCCGGCAGCGGCGTCGAAAGGTCGTTGCCCACGCTTTTCGAATAGGCAAGAAACGCGTCGCTGGCCTGGATGCACACCAGATGCACCGCCATGCCCTCTTCGCCCGCCGCGCAATAGCCGGAGCGGAAGTAGCCCGTCAGCGGATCATGAGAACAGGGCTGCAGCGGCTCTCCCAGAACGTTGAGTTCAGACTGGCCCTCGATGCGGGGAACGACGGTCACGATTGCCCTTTCCTGGTCCCTGGCACCCCTCGCCGGTCAGGTATGCAGTCCGCTGCACGAACGAAGCTATTCACCCTTGTCCATACGCTGGAGCACTTCCTTGACCTTGGAATTGATCTGGTCAAGCGAATAGGGCTTGGGCAGAAAATCCACGCTCTGGTCGTCCTCGATATCGCGGCGCACGCTTTCCTCGGCATAGCCGGACACGAANATGATCTTGAGCCTGGGCATCTTGTCCCGAACGGCCTTGAGCATGGTCGGGCCATCCATTTCGGGCATCACGACGTCCGAGATGATGAGGTCGACCTGGTAGTCGAGGTCTTCGAGCACTTCGAGCGCCTCTTCGCCGCCATCTGCCTCGAACACCTCGTAGCCGGTGGCCCGGAGGGCCCGGGCGGAGAAGGCGCGAACGCTTTCCTCGTCCTCCACCAGAAGGATGCGCTCGTGCCCCGTCAGGTCCTTGGCCGTTGCCGTTGCGCCGGCGGCCTTGGCAGCCGCCTCCTCGGCAGTGGGCACATAGCGCGGCAGGAAAATCTTGAACGTTGTCCCCACGCCCAGCGTCGAGACGGGATAGATGAAACCCTCGGTCTGCTTGACGATGCCGTAAACAGTGGACAGCCCCAGTCCCGTACCCTTGCCCAGCTCCTTGGTGGTGAAGAAGGGCTCGAAAATCTTGCTCAATACCTCCGGGCTCATGCCCGTGCCGGTGTCCTCGACATCGATCAGCACGTAGTCCGCCGGCACCATGCCTTCGAAATTCATGCCCGCCACATCGGCTTCGGTCACGTTGGACGTGCGAATGGTGATCGAACCGCCATTGGGCATGGCATCGCGCGCGTTCACCACGAGGTTGATGATCACCTGTTCGAGCTGCACCACATCGGCGCGGACCGGCCAGATATTGCGCCCATGCTCGACCGTCAGGTTGTTCTTCTCGCCGATCATGCGCTTGAGCAGCACGGTCAGGTCATCCACGATCAGCGGCAGCTCGAGAACCTGCGGCCGCAGCGTCTGGCGGCGCGAGAAGGCCAGCAGCTGGCGGGTGAGACCTGCAGCGCGGTTGGCGTTCTGCTTGATCTGCATCAGCTCGTTGAAGCTCGGATCGCCCGGCTTGTGCTTGAGCAGCAGCAGGTCCGAGAACCCGATAATGGCGGTGAGCAGGTTATTGAAGTCATGCGCCACACCGCCCGCCAGCTGGCCGACGGCCTGCATCTTCTGGCTCTGGGCAAATTGCGCTTCCAGCTTGCGCTGGTCGGTCATGTCCAGCGCATAGACATTGACCCGCTCGGGCGAGCCGGTGCTGGCCTCCGAGGCGGAAATGTAGAGGCGCACAGCATGATCGCCTTCCACGCTGAGCACCGCGTCCACGGGTTCGACTTCCGAGCGCTGCGCCATGGCGTCGCCCAGCGCCCTGAGGAACTTGTCGCGACTGGCCTCTCCGATAAGGTCCAGCAGCGGCTGCTGTTCGAGGCTCTTGTCCTCTCCCGACCAGTGGAAGATGCGTCCGAACGGTGCGTTGGTGCGCACAATCCGGCCCTCGCCATCCAGCGTGGCAATGGCGAAGGGCGTGTCGTTGAAAAAGCGCGAGAACCGAACTTCGGCCGCGCGCAATTCTTCCTCGGTGTCCGGCGCGCTCGACATGTCGAGCACCAGCGTACGCGTTTCGCCCAGCTCGCCATCGGCCAGGCGTGCGGCCCGATGCAGGAGCCGCACAGGCAGGGCGGTGCCATTGCGGCGCACGAGGTCGATATCGATGATTTCGGTGCGGATTTCCCCGTCGCCCCTGCCCCGCATCAGAAGATGCGAGCCGTCGCCGCGCACGATATCGCTCAGCGCCAGCTGCCCGGCGTTGAACTCGGCCAGGTCATAGCCCAGCCAATCGGCAAGGGTGGAGTTGAGATACTGGATGCGCCCCTGGGCGTCGGCGGAGAAGAAGCCCGAGGGCGAATGGTCGAGATAGTCGATGGCGCGCTGCAGGTCGCGGAAGGCCGTCTCGTTGTTCTCGCGGTCGCGGGTAATGTCTTCCACCGACCACGACACCAAAGGCTTGCGAGCGTCTTCGGTCTGCGGCAGCGGCCGCACCGACACGCGATACCAGAACGCCCGATTGGCCTCGGCCTGCGATCCGCCCAGCCCGCCAGGAACGCGGATATCCTCAATGGCGCTGCGCCCGTCCCGCGCCGCGCGCGACAGGCGATAGATGGCCTCGCCCGCATCGGCATAGCCAGAAAACAACCTGGGCACACCCACCGGCACCCCATTGGTCACCGCCCCGGGAAAGCTTCCATAGTGCTGGTTCACATAGGTGATCTTGCCATCCCGGTCGGCAATCACCGTGCCGAAAGGCAGGCTGTCGACCACAGCGTGGCTCAGCGTGCGCCTCTCTTCATTGGCGGCGAAGCGGAACAGCCCGGCCGCCAGGCCAAACAGGAAGAAGACGCCGGCCACCGCCAGCAGTCCCACAAAGCTCATTACCAGCTCGGGCGGAATATGTTCGCTGAACAGCGTGAAAATGACGGCGCCGACGACCAGCAGGAGGCCAAGAACGACTACCCGCCACAGGCCGGAGCCGGCGCGGCCCGAATCGAGCATGGGTTCGGGATAGCTTTGCTCGCCGAGCGGCGTCGATGCCATTGTGTTCTGCTCCAGCGCCAAACAGGACAGTCCCGAATCGGGACATCATGAATGGTCTAGCAAATCGACCCAGCCCATGGGAGTGCGAACCGGCTTTTCAACATCGCTGTTACGCAGAAGTTCCGATTGGCCCTGGCTGCGCGCAACCGGCCTCGGGCCGCCCTCGGGCTCGACCCGAAGGCCAGGCGCAGCAAGCACAATATCGTAGTCAGCGCCCCATGCCACCGACGCGGATGCGGTGGCTACGGCAAGTGCCTAAGCGCTCGGACGCCAGCCGCCTGGCTTCTTGAGGCGCATCACAAAGCCGATGACTTCGGCCACGGCCTTGAAGTGTTCGGTTGGGATGGTTTCGTCGATATCCACCGACGCGAACAGGGCGCGGGCCAGCGGCGGGTTCTCGACAATGGGAACATTGTGGTCCTTGGCCAGTTCACGGATACGCAGTGCCACGGCATCGGCGCCCTTGGCGACGCATTTGGGCGCGTTCATGGACTTGTCGTATTTGAGCGCGACGGCAAAGTGCGTCGGGTTGGTGATGACCACCGTGGCGTCGGGCACGGCCTGCATCATGCGGCTGCGCGCCTTCTCCTGCCGCAGCTGGCGGATGCGCCCCTTCACATGCGGGTCGCCCTCCATCTGCTTGTATTCCTCGCGGGTCTCCTGGACCGTCATCATCTGCCGCTTCCACCATTTCTGGCGAACATAGAAATAGTCGGCCGCCGCAATGGCCGTGATTACCGCCAGAACGGCCCCGAAGATCTTGATGCCGATCTCCTGGAAGTCGAGCAGGATCATGATCGGGTCGGCTGTCATCATCGTGTCGAGCCGGTCGCGCTCGGGCCAGCAAACCGCCACCACGATCGCCCCAACCACCCCGATCTTGACCAGGCCCTTGCCGAAATTGACCAGGGCGTCGGTGGAGAACAGCCGCTTGAACCCGCCAATGGGCGATATTTTCGACAGTTTGGGCGTGATCGGATCGACCGACCACACCGGCCGGTGCTGGATGAGATTGGCCAGGATGCCGCACACCATCAGCACCACCAGAGGAATCGCCGCGACGCCGATCAGGGCGAAGGCCAGGCCATAGAAGAATTCGCTGAACCCTGCCCCTTCGACATCGAACTGGTCGGCATTCATGATGATCAGGCTGAGCGACCGGCTCAGTTCGCTGCTTGCCCAGGGTGAGAGCATGGCAAAGACCATGGCCGAGCCAAGCAGCATGAACCAGGTCGTAACCTCCTGGCTCTTGGCCACGTCACCCTTCTTGTGGGCGTCCTCGAGCTTTTTTAGGGAGGGGTCTTCTGTTTTGGAGTCCTGTTCGGGGGCTTCATCCGACATCGCTTACCCCCTCCACATCGCAAGGTGATTTTCGAACGAGGTGATGTACCACCCCATCATCATCACCAGCAGGATGGCGAACAGCAGCAGGCCCACAATGATGTTGGCCGGCATCAGGATGAAATAGACCTGCAACTGCGGCATGAGGCGCGCCAGGATGCCGGCCCCGAGGTTGAACACCAGACCGAAGACGATAAAGGGCGCGGCCATCTGCACACCAATCGAGAAGGCGCTCGCCACGGTGCGCACTGCCAGTTGCATGGCATCCTCGAACATCAGCGGATCGGTGGGCGAAAACACCACATAGCTTTCATAGATCGCCGCCAGCGCCATATGGTGCAGATCGGTGGCAAAGATCAGCGTGACGCCCAGAAACGACAGGAAGCTGGAAAACACCGCCCCCTGGATGCCTGCCTGTGTGGGGTCGGCAGCCAGCGCGCCGGAAAGGCCGGTCTGGAATGCCACGATGGTGCCAGCCACCGATGTCGCCATGACGGTGATGCGCACGATGGCGCCGATGATCAGTCCCACCGCCAGTTCGTGGAAGATCAGCCCGACCATACCCCCCAGGTCCGGCGGCTTTGCCGGCATGGCCTGGCTCAGCAGTGGAAACACCACCAGCGTGAAGGCTAGCGCAAATCCCAGACGCATGCGCACCGGAATGGTCTGCTCGCCCAGCGCAGGCATCAGCATCAGCATCGCGCCGATGCGTATGAACAGCAGAAGGTAGATGAAGGCGGTGGCCGGCAGCCAGTCCAGGCTGAGCGTCACCGTCAGCCACCAACGATGATCATGTCGACCACACGATCCATGTAGCCGGCCATGGTGGCGCCCAGGAACGGCAGGGTGATGAGCATAGTGATGAAGATGGCGATGATCTTGGGCACGAAGACCAGGGTCATTTCCTGGATTTGCGTCAGTGCCTGGAACAGCGCGATGACCACGCCGACCACCAAACCAACCAGCATCATGGGCAGCGACACGATGATCAGTGTCCAGATGCCCTGGCTGGCAATGTCGAGCACTTCTGCGCCGCTCATGGGTCATCCCTCGATTCGCCGACTAGCCTACCACCGGCTGTCACCCCGGCGAAGGCCGGGGCCCATCTCGAGGTACTGCGATCGCTCCGCCGGCTTTGTTTTCCCCTACATCTCAGGATAGGCCCCGGCCCTCGCCGGGGTGACATGTAGCGGGCACACATGGCGCCGTCAGATCGGCATGCGCATGATTTCCTCATAGGCGGAAATCACCCGGTCTCGGATCGTGACCATGCTTTCGATGGCCATTTCGGTTTCGCTCAGTGCCGTCACCATATCCACGACATTGGCTTTTCCGCTGACCATGTCGAGCGCCATCTGGTCGGCAACCTTGCCCTGGTCGACGACACCCTGCACGTTCTGCGCCAGCAATTCGGCAAAGTTCCCGCCGGCAGACGGCGCGGTGGCGGTCAGGTCGGCCTGCGGCTTGGCCGCCTGGCTGATCAGCCGGCTGGCATTGCCATAGGCCGCCGCTGCGGCATTGTATGGTGTGGTGATAGCCATGGTAGGGACCTTCCGGATTATCAGCCGCGCAGGATGTCGAGCGTGCGCCCGAGCATCTGGCGGGTCACGGTGACCACGTTGAGATTGGCCTCGTAACTGCGCTGGGCCTGGCGCATGTCCACCGTTTCGATCAGCGTGTTGACGTTGGGATACTGCACATAGCCGTTCTCGTCGGCGGCCGGATGGCCGGGCTCATAGCGCGAGGTGAAGGGGCTCTGGTCAAAGGCGAGGCGCCCGATCTCCACCACCCGCCCGCCAACCTCGGCATCGTAGCTGGTCTGGAATGTCGGGATGCGCCGGCGATAGGGCTCATCCCCCGGCGCCTTGCCGGCAGAATCGGCATTGGCAATATTTTCGGCAATGACCCGCATCCGGGCCGTCTGCGCATGCAACCCGGTCGCGGCGATGCGGAGCGAGGAATTGAAGTCCATGGTCTACTCCTTACGCATTCTTGCCCAGCGCCACGCGCAGGATGCGGATGGATTTCTGGTAGAGCGACGTGGCGGCCTGATAGTCCATCAGGTTGGTCGTAACCTTCATCATCTCATCCTCGAGCGTGATGCCGTTGCCCTCGGGCGTGATCTCGAAATTAGCCATGCGCTGGGCATCGAATGCCCCCTGCCCCGACGAGGCGGAAAAGTGCATCGGCTGGGTGACGGTCGTGACAACGGTCGATGACGCCATCATCCCGCGCCGATCGTCGAAGTCATACTGCTTGAGGTCACGGCCTCGATAGCCGGGCGTCTCCGCATTGGCGACGTTTTCGGCCAGGAGACCTTGACGGGTCTGGTGCCAGCGCATCTTGTCGGTCAGCGCCGAGAAGACGGGCATATCCATGAGGCCCATGGGCCAATCTCCGATACGTCTCAATTGGGCAATAATTGCCGGGCAAATGGTTAACCCTCCGTTAACCACGCGCTGCGACCTCGTGCAGATTGCAATTCCGGGCGGAGGCGCTAGGCAAGAAGTGCCGATCCGGCGCCCTGCGCGACTATTGCGCCAACCGGAATCGCGCTATGTGCGTGCCGTGGCGGACGATATGTGGAGGCGGTGCCCGTGCAATTCCTTACCGGCCTGTTCGATGGCGGCGGCAACATGATTCTGACGATGCTCCTGGCGCTGGGCATCGTCATCGTTCTCATCGTGCTGGCAGTATGGCTGCTCAAACTGCTTTCCAGTGTCTCGGGCAATGCCGTGCGCGGCCGCAACAAGCGGCTGTCGGTCGTCGACTCGCTGGCCATCGACCAGAAGCGGCAATTGCTGATCGTCCGGCGCGATGACGTGGAGCACCTGATCCTGACGGGCGGCCCGCAGGATCTGGTCGTGGAAGCGGGATTTGCCGCGCCGGAGGCAAAGGAACAGGCAGCGCCTGCCCGGCGGCCGCTCCCCTCACTGGCGATGCGCAAACCGACCCCTGAAAAGTCCACCACCGCCCCTTCCGCCGCTACCCCCGGTGCAGAGGCAGGCCCGGCCCGTCCCCGCTCACTGCGCCACACAGGCCTGTTGCGCCCGGTCAACGCAGACACGGTATCCGTGCAAAACCCGGAGGCACAGGCAGGTCTGGGCGCCGACTCAGCTAAAGAGAACAGCGGCGGCACCACCAGTGAAGGCAAGGCGGTTGAGAACCAGGACGGAGATCAGGGCAACCGGAGCTGATCCGGCGCGGGCCTCGCGCCGGCGCTGGCACCGTTACCTGCCGCTTCTGACCGCCGGTGGCCTGCTGATCCTGTGGACCAGCGGAGCCTTTGCGCAGGACCTCTCCATCGATTTTGGCGACGAAACGACGCTGACCGAGCGGGCGATCCAGCTCATCGGCCTGATAACGCTGCTGTCGCTGGCGCCGTCCATCCTCGTGATGGTGACCAGCTTCACCCGTATCGTGGTGGTGCTCTCGCTGCTGCGCACCGCGATCGGCCTGCAGACGGCGCCGCCCAACACGGTCATGGTATCGCTGGCCCTGTTCCTGACCCTGTTCATCATGCAGCCCACCCTGCAACAAAGCTACGAACAGGGCATCGCGCCCCTGATGGCCGGCGATATCGAGTTTGCAGAGGCCTTCGAGGCCAGCGCTGCGCCGCTGCACGAATTCATGCGCTTCAATGTGCGCGACAAGGATCTCGAACTCTTCTACGACCTGACGAATGCCGAAGTTCCGGACGAGCCGGAAGCCATTCCTCTGCAGCTACTGATTCCGGCCTTCATCATCTCCGAATTGAGGCGGGCCTTCGAAATCGGCTTCCTGCTGTTCCTGCCCTTCGTGGTCATCGACATGGTGGTGGCCTCAGTGTTGATGAGCATGGGCATGATGATGCTCCCGCCAGTGGTGATCTCGCTGCCTTTCAAGCTCATCTTCTTCGTGCTTGTCGATGGCTGGTATCTTGTCGCCGGCTCCCTGGTCCGCAGCTTTGCCGGATAGGGCGGGAATAGCTGACAAGACCGGGCCCTGCCTGACCGGGAGCCTAGAGCGAAGCGACGGACTCGTTAGTGTCGCTGGCCTTGAGCGGCGTCAGCGCACCTTCGCCGCCATAGGCATCGCGATAAGAGGCAAGGAAGGCAGTCAGACTGTCAAGCGCCGCAACTTCGGCCGCCACGCGCTTGAATTCGAGGCTCGTGGCCTGGATTGGCCCGGTCACGAAGTCGAACATCGGCCACTCCGGAGATGCAACCATCTGCTCCCCGAACTTGGCGCGCAGGCGCGACAAGCCGAAGTTGTCACCGGCAAGCACATATCCCACCGCGGCCTTGATCAGCCCCATCCTGGCGACAAGATCCATTGGCTTTCCAGCGGGCAAATCCGAATACATCGCCTCGATCATCTCCCCGGCCTGCCTGTAGCGACGGGCCTTCCAATGGGCGTCGATGCGCAGCAGCTGAACGTCCTTGCCATCCATGTTGCTGATGAGATCGAGTGCAAGTTGATCGCGCCCGCCGTCGATCATGGCGCGCGCCTCGAGAATACGACGCTGGCGCTGCAGCGAGTCCGGCAGGCCCGGCATTTGCGTGGCGTTGAGAACCCGGATGGCATCATGCGGCTTTCGATCCGCAAGGTAGATTACAGCCAGATCTGAGGCGATCTGCGTGCGGGCAACGCCGCGTAGCCGATTGTCCAGCTGGTACTGCAGCAATTCGGCAGCCTGGGCCAGAAGGTCGACACGCACCAGCCGCCGCGCAAGGTTGCGGATCATCTCGTCACCGCGCGCGCCCGGAGGGGTCAGGTGCTGGAAGTCATAGTAGATCGCCAGGGCCTCGATCTCGCCAATCGAGTCGGCCACGCCATTGAGAAACAGATCGGCGAACATGGCCTGGGCCTGGTCCCGCAGCGCATTCACCGACGGGCTTTCAGGGTAATTGGCAACGGCGGCCTTCACCGTCTCGAAGCCGAGCCGGTAGTCTCCGTTGCGGAAATAGAGTTGCGCCAGCAGCGTCTGCATTTCCGCTTCAAGGGCATCGCCGCGCCACAACATGGTCTCGGCGGCAAGGGTTTCGGTCCCTTTGGCCAGATCCAGCCGCCCCTCCTTGTCGAGCAGAAGCAACGTCCGGTAGACAGCCTCTGCCCGGGTGGGACGCACCTCCGAGGAAATCACCTGGCCATAGGTGTCGAGCGCTTCCTGGTTGCGGCCTTCGGCTTCATCGACCCGGCCCGAAAGCAGGTGGTGCAGAGAATTGTCCTCGACGCTGATGCTGGCAAAATCAATGGCATCGAGCATTCTTTGGGCCATGCGCGGATCGTCCGATTCCACGGCGGCACGGGCAGCAGACAGGCGGAACCAGTTACGTGCCCATTCCGGATAGCTGTCCGCAATCTCCCTGGCCTCTATGGCGTCGAGCCGCGCGCCGCGATAATCTTGGGTTTCTGCGCGGGCGATGGTCCGCCAGAAGAGGGCATCGACTTCCTGATCCAGCGAGGCAGCATTGAGCATCTGCAATGCATCGCGGGGCCGCCCGGCAAGCACATTGGCAATTGCTGTGGTGTTGCGGATTTCGCGCGTTAGATCCGTTGCCCTGAGATCGTCCGCAAGCACCCGGAGCACGCCCAGGGCCTCAATGGCGAAGCGGTTGGCAACGAGGAACTGCGCCAGCTTCAACCGGGCAACGTCACGGTCGCGCCCTTCGCTTTTCGCGGCCCTGGCCTCGAGTTGATCACGGGTTGCGATGAAAGCCTTCGGATCGCGTTGTTCGAGTGAAATGAGATCAAGATAGCCGGCCCGCGCCGCTTCCTGAGCTTCGGTGCCGGTGTTGCGCAGGGCATCGATGGCCGAAACGGTCAATCCGCCTGTGGCAGAGATCACAGCGTCGGGGCTGGCGACACTGACGTCCAGGCTGTCGGATTTTGGCTGGACGACCAGTCCATGCACGCTGCGCAGGGCAACGAAGTCCACATAATCGAGCGTGCGGGTCAGGCCACGGGCCGGCGGAAAGGCGGTTACCACCTGGAGCACGTCTCCAACCAGGGGATCGCGGAATTCATGGACACGACCGGGCCGCTGAATGTCGGCCACCATCTGAAACGCGCCTTCAATGTCGCGCTGGCGCGACAGCGTCATGGGCTCCGTGGGGCTAAGCATCATGTCGCCCAGTGACAGAACCCAGGCCATGCCTTCCGAGCCAAGGGTCGCGAGGCGGTCTTGCGACAGATCGAGCCGTACCACCTGCGTATCACCTGAGGAAATGACAGCCAGGTCCCGGGCAATGCCATCGAGTGCACTGATATCGTTGGGGGGCGCAATACCGCTGACCGTATCGAAAATCATCCAGACGGTATCGCCACGCCGGAACACGGCGGCCGGCGTGTCCTGGTCGAAGGGAAAAACGACACGAACAGTATTGCCCAGCACATTGACGAAGGGGGTTATGGTCTGGGCGGCGGCAGTCTGAAGTGCGGCAATGCGCGGGCTGGCGGCAGCCTCCGCTTCCGCCACGGCTTCCTGCTCGGCGGCAAGTTTCCCGGCTTCGTCAACAAGAGCCGCTGTCGTGAGTTCGGGCAAGCCCTGCACGGCAATATCGACGTCAAGGACATACTGCGACGGCGAAAGCGCATAGAAACGCGGCTCGACACCGTCGGCGAAAACGAAGGACGCGGCAGCACCATCCGCCGAATGCCCGGCCTGTACCGACACCACCTCGGGCGGCAGATTGGTCAGCAGGTTGCCGATGTCCATGTCCACCGGCCACTCGAAGGTCACGGCGCCCACCCCGCCCTTCTGGACAAACTGTCCGTCGGTGGGCACGCTCCAGTCGAACTGCACGCGAAGAAAGGTCGCGTTCCGCCCCACCCGAACATTGACCCTGGGATCCAGCTCGGCCGCCATGCGCGCCTTTCGATCACGCTCGGCCTTGATGGCGGCCAGCCGCGCGCGTTCGGCCAGTTCGTCGATGATCTCCTGCGGCAGCGCTGGTGGCATGCCCTGCCAGCTCAGCGGCAGCAGATCGATGAACAGTTTCTCGCCCGCCTCGATACGATTGAAATTGAAGCTGCTTTTCAGCGCCAGCCGCATACCGCGCTTGTCCGGGTCGATACGGGCCATGGAAAGGTAGTTGGGCATCGTGATGGCGACATCGGGCAACAGGATGTCCACCGGGTTCTCGAATTCGACCGAGAGCACGCCATTGTCGATACGGAAGCTGTAGGGCGGAAGTTCATCAAGCGAGGGAAAGCTGAGGATCAGCCGGCCATAGCCTTCTTCCTCGGTGGTGTAGAGCTGTCCCTGGTCCTGCGCAAACGCAGGCGCCGCAGCAGCCATGATGCTGGCCACTGTGGTCGCGACGAGGACCATAAATCTCCGTCGCCATCCTGACTTGATTGCGGTCTCCACCGGCCTTCTGCCCGCCCGACGCACGCTGTCGCGATTGGGCTCGGGACAGAACCCGGCAACCTCAATACGCGAGGGTTACAACACTCCCAGGCGCTCCACCTTCTGGATGAAGCCTGCCTGATGGTCGCAACCCTAGCGGCGCGCGCCTTAACACCCCCCTAAGGGCATGAACGGCAATTGCCTATTGTCCGACGATTTGCGGCAGCGCGGCCAGGTCTTCCGGTGCCATCTGGTCCAGCGGGTCAACACTGGCAGAGGCCATTCGTACCGTCAGCTCCTGAGCCCGGTTCGTATCCATCTCGGCCAGGATGGGCGCCATCTTGCGCGGACTCATCATCTTGGCCACCCGCAACAGCACCTCAATGTCGAGTGCATTGAAGATGTTGGCCGCATCCTTGGGCTTCATGGTCTCATACATGGCTACGATGCCGGCAAACTGCCCTTCTTCCATGGCCTTGCGCTGTTCCACCAGCGAGGCAATCTGGCTTTCGATGGCTTCCAGCGTCTGCTGCCGCTCGGCAATGCGCTTTTCGGCAGCTTCCACCAGCGAAGCCCGCATGGCCAGTTCCTGCTCGAAGCTTTCGAGTTCGGTGCGGCGGGTGGACAGACGCTCGATCAGGGCCTGCTCGGTGAGGGATGCCTCGCCGGACGAAAGGGGCATGGGACCATCGGCCGTCAGCAGCTGCGGCAGTGCATCCTGCAACGGAGGGCAATCTGCGGGAATAACCAGCAGTTCGCCTTCGCCGGTCGCGGCTTCACCTTCGGCGGCTGCCGGGCGAGGCGCACAGGAATTCTCATCGGCAATCGGATTTATGGACGTAACCGCAGCCGCATCCGTCTCTCCAGCGGGGGCGCCATGTTCGCCAGAGGCCCCGCTGTCCCCCGACGCCGGGGCACCATGGCCCCCAGCGGCGGCAGCCGCACCCATCGTGGGCGTGCCATCCTGCATGGTCGGCGTGTTGTCCTGGATGGTCGGCTCACTGGGCAGCGTGACGGTGACGCCCTGCGCTTCGGCCGCACCGCTCGCACCGTTACCACCGGCCGCCTGGGCGACACCCACCCCGGTCAACACATAGCCACCACTGGTGACAAGACCGAAAGTCTTGAGCACCAGAAGCGCGGTGATGGCCAGAATGACAACCGGAAGCAGGCGGATGTTGGTCACGCAGCAACCCCACGGCTACGCACCCGCTCGGACAGCTGCTGGAGGGCATTCTGCACCTTGTTGGGCGGCTCCACCGGCTCGATGGCCTGGCTGTGGCGCGCCACGCTGGTGATCTTGGCAATCCGTTCCATCAGTACGGTGCCAGCGGTGACATGATTGGCCAGCTCGACACCGAAACGCTCGGCTTCTTCGAGGCGCGACGTGAGCGCCAGGTCTGCCTCCACGGCCGTCGACTTCAGTTCCTTGATCGCCTGGTTGGCCAGGTTGGTGGCGCTGACCAGATCGGCCACCATCTGGCGCATGGCGTCCTTGTCCTGATGCAAGCGCTTGAGGCGCTGGTTGAGAAGGACGCAATAGCCAATGGTCAGGGCCATCAGGATGGCCACGGCACCTTCAATAAAAAGTCCAAGAGGCAGCCCGAACATCATCGTCCTTCCATAGTCTCGTCGATTGCCTCGAAGGTCGCCATGGTGACCTTGGGCGGGTTGAGCGGGCGCGTGACCCGCACGGATACGTGGTTGCCGATATGGCCCATGATGGCCTCGGTCAGTTCGACGTCGCCACAGCGCAACCGCACCGGGTCGGTGGGACTGCGCTCAAACATCAGGGTCTGGCCCGGCTGCAGGTGCAGTACTTTCGAAAGCGGCAAATCCTGCTCGTGCAACACCGCCTCGATCTCCACATCTGCCTGATAGATTTCGGTCGCCAGGTGACCTTCCCAGATCGGGTCGCGGCCGAACTTTTCACCCATGAACATCTGCAGCAGCTGTTCGCGGATCGGCTCGATCGTCGCATAGGGCAGCAGGATCTCCACCTTGCCGCCGCGGTCGTCCATTTCGATGCGCAGCTCGATAAGGATGGCGGCATTGCCGGGGCGGGAAATGGCGGCAAAGCGCGGATTGGTCTCCATGCGCTCAAGCTTGAAATTGATCTGCGTCACCGGTTCGAAGGCGCGATGCGTGTCTTCGAGAATGACCTCGATCATGCGGCGGGCCAGCGCCATTTCGATGGTCGTATAGGGCCGGCCCTCGACGCGAATATTGCCGCCCACGCGGCGTCCGCCGAGCAGCACATCGATCATCGAATAGATGAGGTTGGAATCGACGGTGAGCAGCCCATAATTCTCCCATTCCTCGGCCTTGATGACCGAGAGGATGGCCGGCAGCGGGATGGAATTGAGATAGTCTCCGAAACGCACCGAGGAGATGGAATCCATGGTGACTTCGACATTGTCGCTGGTGAAATTGCGCAAGGACGTCGTCGACAGCCGGACCAGCCGGTCGAAGACGATTTCCAGCATCGGCAGGCGTTCATAGCTTACCAGCGCCGAATTGATCAGCGCCTGGACGCCGGTCAGCTCGACATTGCTGCCCGCACTGGCATCAAAACCGAGCAGGCTGTCGATTTCATCCTGATTGAGGACGCGGTCGGCCCCGCCCTCCCCGTCGGCATCGGTGCCCTCGAGCATGGCCGCCCATTCGGCGGCAGCAGCGGCGGCACGCTCATCGTCGGTCATCTCGCTTTCGTCGGGGACGGTGGCAGGTGCATCGGCAAGGTCGCCGATATCCTCAAGCCCCCAATCCTCGCTCAGCTTGTCCTGGTCGCTCGGCCCGGCCATCACTGCACCAGGATTTCCTTGAAGAGCACGCTCTCCACCTGGGCGGGATATACGGCCAGGTTCACCCGGCGGAGCAGCTCTTCCTTAAGCCGGTAGATACCGGCAGAACCTTCGAGGTCGCTCTTGCGCAGTTCGCGCATATAGACCTGGAAGGCGTCGATCACCTTTGCCAGCCGGGGCTGGATCTCGGTCATGGTCTTTTCGTCCGCCACCTCCAGCGCAACCGTCAGCTTCATGAATGCAGCTGCTTCCCCGTTGGAGTTGAGGTTCACCATCATCGGCGGAAGATTGAAGATGAAGGTATCGTGGCTCTGCGCCACCTGGGCGCCATGGCCATCGGCCGCGGGTGCAGCGTCCCCGCCACTGGACGACAAGAAGAAATAAAGACCGGCTCCACCCAGCACCACCACGGCAATCGCCGCTCCGATCAGGATGAACAGCTTGGGAACACCCTTCTTGCCCGGCACTTCTGTTGCAGCATCCGCTTCCGCAGTCATCCCGGTGCCCTGTCAAAATCCCGCAATTCCGGTCGATTCCGGCTTGTGTCCAGCTAAGGCCCAGTTGGTTAACGAAGTATTACCAACGCCCTTCAATCGGCAGTTTTTGCCGGGCAGCATTTGCCGATCGCACGGGAAGGACCTGCCGCTGGTTAGCAAGCCGGAATTTCTAAACCATTGATTTAATTAAATTTGTTCGCTTGGCACGGTTTCTGCAAAGTTAATTGGCGAGGCGGCCAGCTTGGGGAAGCGGGCCACTTCGGGGACCAGACCGGGGACGACCATGATAGAAAACGCGCAACTCATCGGCCTGAGCAGGCAGATTGCATTGCAGCGCCAGATGGATGTGGTGGCCAACAATATCGCCAACCTCAATACCACTGGCTTCAAGGCAGAGCAGATCCTCTTCGAGGAATATGTGATGCCGGTTGCCCGCAACAAGGATTTCCCGACCCTCGACCAGCCCCTGTCTTATGTGCAGGACTGGGCCACCATACATGACCTGGCAGGTGGCGCCATTGTCCAGACCGGAAATGAGCTGGATGTGGCGCTCAATGGCGACGGCTTCTTCGCGGTGCAGACGCCTGCAGGCGAACGCTGGACCCGAGCCGGTTCATTCCTGCTCAACAGCCAGGGCACGCTGGTCGATCAATCCGGCAACCCGGTCCTGGGCGTCGGCGGCCCCATCACCTTCGGCGCCGAGGAAACCGGCATCACCATCGGTGCGGATGGCGCCGTGTCGTCCAGCGCCGGCCCCAAGGGCCAGTTGCGCATTGTCGAATTCTCCAATCCCCAGGTCCTGGTCCGCGAAGGCTCCAACCTGTTCTCAGGTGGTCAGCCGCAGGTGGCCACTCGCACCCGCGCCATGCAGGGCCACCTGGAGCGATCGAACGTCTCAGGCGTGGCCGAGATGGCCGAAATGATCCGCGTACAGCGCGCTTATGAATCGGTGGCCTCGCTGGCCCAGAAGCAGGATGACATGCGCCGCAGCGCTATCCAGCGTCTGGGCGACGCGAACGCCTGAACCTGAGGAACGACCGCCATGAAAGCTCTCTACATCGCATCGACCGGCATGGGCGCCCAGGAACGCAATGTCGAAGTCATTTCCAACAACATCGCCAACATGCGCACCACTGGCTACAAGCGTCAGCGTGCGGAATTCCAGGACCTGCTGTACCAGCAGATCACCCGGGCCGGTTCGCAAACCTCTGCGGAAGGCACCATGGTTCCGGCCGGCCTCGAAATCGGCTCGGGCGTGCGCACCGTATCCACCCCGCGTGTCATGAGCCAGGGCTCGGTAAACATGACCGAGCGCGAGCTGGACGTGGCCATCCGCGGTGAGGGCTTCTTCATGATCCAGTTGCCCGACGGCCGCACCGCCTATACCCGCGACGGCTCATTCGAGCGCGACGCAGAAGGCACGCTCGTCAATTCCAGCGGCTACATGCTCGACCCCGGCATCACCATTCCCGGCGACGCGCGCGGGGTATCCATTGCACCCGACGGCACTGTCGAGGCCTATATCGGCACCGATGCGGCACCCACCCAGCTGGGCCAGCTTCAGCTGGCGCGCTTCGTCAACAAGTCGGGCCTCGAGTCCATGGGCGACAACCTGTTCCTCGAGACCGCCGCCAGCGGCCCGGCCCAGATCAGTGTGCCCAATACCGATGGCACCGGCGACCTGCTGCAGCACTATCTCGAAATGGCCAACGTCAACTCGGTGACCGAAATCGCCGACCTGATCGCCGCCCAGCGCGCCTACGAAATGAACGCTCGCGTCATTTCCGGTGCCGACGAGATGATGCGCGCCACGAGCCAGTTGAGCTGAGGAGACGGATGATGAAAGCCCTGCGCGCCCTCTCCCTGGTCCTCAGCGTTACCCTGCCGACCAGCCTTGCAGCCGCAGCACCCGTGCTCAAGGCTCAGGTCACTGTCGCCGATCCCATTGTCACTGTCGGGGACATGTTCGAAGACGCCGGCCAGTTCGCCGAGATGCCCCTGTTCCGGGCCCCCATGCCGGGGACCACCGGGCAGGTCGACCTCAACGCCATCCGCTCGGCCGCTGCCCGGGTCGGCCTCACCGAATTCCAGATCAACGGCCTGTCGCAGATCGCCGTGTCGCGGACGGCTGCCATCGTCGACCACGACCTGCTGGCCAGCCTGATCGACCAGGATCTACGCCATCGCGGCATCCTGGGCGCGGACATGACCGCCAACATGCTCTTCTCCACCCCGGTCGACGCAATCAAGGTCGCAACCGATGCCCCCCCTGCAGTGCTGGACAACCTGCGCTACCTGCCGGGCAATGGCACTTTCTCGGCGCGCTTCCGCCTCGCCGGCCACGCTCGCCCCCTCGACGTCACGGGCACGATCGAGATCAGCATCCAGGCTCCGCATCTTGTAGCCGGCCTGCCCGCGGGCACGGTGCTCCGCCCCGACCATATCGTCATGCGCCCCCTGCCGATCCAGCAGGCCGACGCGCAGGGTGTCGCCTCGGTCAACCAACTGGTCGGCATGGCGCTCAATCGCCAGAGCCGAGAGGGCATGCTGCTGCGCGCCAGCGATGTCAGCCAGCCCGTCGCAATCGCCAAGAACGACCTCGTCACCATCTACTACCGCCAGGGCCCGATGACCCTCACCGTGCGTGGTCAGGCAGTCACCAGCGCTGCTGCCGGTGCCCCCTTGCAGGTCCTCAACCTCGTTTCCCGGCGCATCATCAGCGCCACCGTCGTAGCCCCGGGGGCAGTGGCAGTGTCCACGACGCCCGTCACACTCGCCGGCCTCTGATTTAGGGACAGATGAAAATGAACATCGCCAAGATCGCTACCATCCTGACCCTGACGCTCACGCTGGGCGCCTGCAACACCATGGACCGCCTCGCCAATGTCGGTCAGGCTCCGGTACTGACGGCCATTGCCGACCCGACCACGACGGCAGGCTACCAGCCGGTGCGCATGCCCATGCCCGAACCGATCGCCGATACCTATCAGCCGAACTCGCTCTACCGCACCTCGGCAAAGGGCTTCTTCAAGGACGAGCGGGCTCATCGCGTCGGCGACATTCTCACCGTGATGGTCACGATCGACGACAGCGCCAAGATCAACAACCAGACCCAGCGCAGCCGCAATTCGTCGAACAGCGCGGGCATGGGTGGCCTGTTTGGCGCTGCCGTGGACAACATCACCCAAGGCTCCTTCGACCCCGCCTCGGCTATCGACCTCTCCTCGGGAATGCGCGACACCGGCAACGGCTCGGTCAACCGCAGCGAGGCACTTGAAACCTCGGTCGCTGCCGTTGTCACCCAGGTCCTGCCCAACGGCAACCTCGTCATCGAAGGGCGGCAGGAAGTCCGCGTGAACTTTGAAGTGCGCGACCTGATCGTCGCCGGTATTGTCCGGCCCTCCGATATCCAGGCCAACAACACCATTCCCTCCACCAAAATCGCCGAGGCCCGCATTTCCTACGGTGGCCGCGGCCAGATCACCGATGTGCAGCAGCCGCGCTACGGCCAGCAAGCGATGGACGCCATCCTGCCCTTCTGACCTTTCCCCTTCAGCGGCGCGCTTCCCCATACGCGCCGCTGCATTCCCCGGCCGGCCCAGAACGGACCGGCAGGGCCCGGACGCAGAAAGTACCGGGCCTTTCCCCACGGGCTCAGTCTCCCCAGGCGAGAGCCCACTCCCCCACGAGGCGCAGCTCCCCGGCTGCGCCTCTCTCCATTTTTGGGAACATTTTCGTCGACCGGACTTTTCCTCTGAAGGAGAAACCCCATGACCTTCGGAGCCGCAATTGCCATCGGGCTTGGTGTGGGTGTCGCAATCGGTGTGGCGCTCGACAATTTCGCCATCGGGCTTCCCATTGGCCTCGGACTGGGCGTAGCGCTTGCAAGCGCTGGTTCCAGCAAATCTCGCAAGGACGATCCTGCCGACAAACCTTGATCCCGTCCGAGCGCTGTGGAACACCTTCCGCAGATTTCGGAGTGATCATGTCTTTCCAAAAACTTGATGAATTGGGCCGTCGCCTCGAGGCCCTTGAACATGCCTTGTCCATTCTCGGCGCGGACGAAGCGACCCATATGGCTGTCGGCGGCGGCACCAAGCGCGCCGAGGCAATGTCCACCCTGTCCGGTCTCTATCACGCGCAGATCACGGCCCGGCACATTGCCGACAGGATCGATGCCGCGCACAACGAGGATCTGAACGAGGACCAGCGCCTAGCGGTGAACGAGTTTGAGCGCGCCTACCGCAACGCGACCTGCCTGCCGACCGAATTTGTCGAGCGGCGCACGGCCGCCACCATGCGTTCCGAACAACTCTGGCGCGACCTGCGCGCCAAGGGTGACTGGGCCAGCTTCCTGCCCGCGCTTGAGGGTGTCGTTGCGCTGGCCCGCGAAGAGGCGCAGTTGCGCGCTGAAGCGACCGGCCTTGCCCCCTATGATGCCCTTATGGATCAATATGATCCGGGCAATCGCACGGCCGATATCGATGCCGTCTTTGCCGACCTCAAGCTCTTTCTCAAGGACTTCATCCCCACCGCTCTCTCGGTACAGGCGGAGCGTTTGTCCCGCCGACCGCGCAAGCCGCTCAACGGGCCCTTCCCGATAGAAAGACAGCGTGAGCTTGGCCTTGCCGCAATGCGCGCGGTAGGCTTTGATTTTACCCGCGGTTCCCTGGCGGTTTCGCACCACCCCTTCTGCGGTGGCGTGCCGTCGGACGTTCGCATGACCACGCGCTATCGCACCGACGAATTCCTGTCATCACTGATGGGCGTCCTGCACGAGACCGGCCATGCCCTTTACGAGCAGGGCTTGCCCCAGGAATGGTCGCACTGGCCGCTCGGCAAGGCACGGGGCATGGGCATGCACGAAAGCCAGAGCCTGTTTGTAGAAATGCAGCTCGCCCGCGCACCGGAATTTTGGGAGTTCATGCTGCCCCTGGTGCATCAGCACCTGGGCGCTGACGCCATCGCCGGCTGGGACATTGCCGATGTGCTCAACGAAGTGAACTTCGTCGAGCGAGGCTACATCCGCGTCGATGCAGACGAGGTAACCTACCCGCTGCACGTCATCCTCCGCTACGAACTGGAACAGGATCTGGTTTCCGGCAAGCTCGAGGCCAGCCAGATACCGGAGGCGTGGGATGCCAAGATGACCGAATATCTGGGCATTTCCACCATCAACGACCCCAAGAACGGCCCGATGCAGGATGTGCACTGGCCCGGCGGTGCCTTTGGTTACTTCCCAAGCTACACGCTGGGCGCCCTGATTGCGGCCCAGATTGGCGCCGCAATGGCCAGGGATATTCCCGACATGAAGGATCAGATGCGCAATGGCGAATTCGGCGCCATCAACCAGTGGCGTGCCGACCAAGTGTGGAGCCAGGCATCGCGATATTCAACACCAGACCTCATTACCCGCGCCACTGGCGAGCCGCTCAATGCCGAGCACTTCAAGGCGCATCTGCGCCAGCGATACGGCGGCTGAAGCTGGCAGGCAGGGCCCCCGGATTCTCCATGCTCACGGCGCGGTAACGCGCTAGTATCTCAATGGACCAATCCGGAGGCGCCCCGTGGCCAAGCTCGTGCACCTTGAGATCACCGCCGACGATGTCAGCGCTACATCCCGCTTCTACGCCCACGCGCTGGGCGTCGAGGCAACCCCTTCCCCCTTCATTCCAGACTACATGTTGCTGATCGGCGAGACCGGACAACTCGGAGCGGTCATGGATCGGGCCTATCAGCAACAGCCGGTGATCCCGTGGTTCGAAATCGAGAACCTGGACGCGCGGCTGGCTGCCGTGATGGACGCTGGCGGCCGACCGGTGGGCAAGATCAACACCATTCCTGGCAAGGGTCGGCTGACCTACGTAGCCGACAGCAACGGAACCATCTTCGGGCTCATGGAGCCCCAGTAGTATCGCGGTTTGGAACCGCCTCTAGACCTGGCGCACCTGCGCAGAACCCGATGAAAAAAATGTCGAACTGCCTGGCGGCGGTTCGTCGGCTCGGCAGGAAGGCAATGTCGCCTTCGTCATCAGGAGAAAAAAATGCGCGTTATCGTATTCGTGAAAGCCACCGCCGACAGCGAGAATGGTGTCATGCCCACCACTGAGCTTCTTGAGGCCATGACAAAGTACAATGAGGAGCTCATCAATGCCGGCATCATGCTGGGCGGCGATGGCCTGCAGCCCTCCAAGTTCGCCAAGCGCGTGCACTTCAGCGGCTCGGACCGCTCCGTGATCGACGGGCCTTTCACTGAGACCAAGGAACTCGTTGCCGGCTACTGGATCTGGCAGGTTCGCGACATGGACGAGGCAGTAGAATGGGTCAAGCGTTGCCCCAACCCCATGATCGGAGAGAGCGACATCGACATCCGCCCGGTCTACGAGGTTGAAGCCTTCGATGAGATCATGACGCCGGAAATCCAGGAAGTTTACGACCGCAACGCGGCCCGCGTGCCCGGTCGCTGACCCTGCTCACGACGCGATCTGCAGACGCCAAAAGAAAAGCCCGCAACCATGCGGGCTTTTCTGATCTGGATCGGACTGACTTATTCGTCGCGATAGACTTTTTCGCGGCGCTCGTGCAGTTCCTGGGCTTCCAGGCTCAGCGTTGCCGTGGGGCGGGCGTCAAGCCGCGCCAGACCGATCGGATCGCCGGTCTCCTCACAATAGCCATAGGTACCGTCTTCGATGCGCTTGAGCGCTGCGTCGATTTTCGCGATCAGCTTGCGCTGGCGATCCCGCGTCCGCAATTCCAGCGAGCGATCGCTTTCCGAACTGGCGCGGTCCGCCATATCCGGATGATTTTGGCTCTCTTCCTGGAGGTTCTCGAGAGTCAGGCGGCTTTCACGCAGGATCTCTTCTTTCCAGGCGAGTAACTTGTTCCGGAAATACTCCCGCTGGCGCGGGTTCATAAACGGCTCGTCCTCGCTGGGTCGATATTCCGAAAGTTCAACCGAAGACATCAGCAGACTCAACTCCAATGCGCCCTTGGCGGCCTATATATGCGCCTCGCCCCGCTCGGGCAAGCACACTTGTTACCGCTCGTTAACGTCTGTGAATCTGGCAACGGGAATGCTGGAACAGATCGACAGTATTTGCAGCCGATCGGGTCCTATACGATGCCTCTACAGCGGAGGAAAACGACCCAACTTGGCCAGTTCTACACGCACACGCAGCTCTATATCGTCAATGAGCGCGTCAAGGCCCGGTTCGACCCGCTCCCGCATGGCCCCCAGTTGCTGGATCATCGCATCGAGACGATCCGCCGACACGCGGCCGACGAGCAAATCGGCCTTCATGCCTTCGAGCAGATCCAGCAGTGTGCTGCCCCGCTTGACTGCCTTGCGCCGGCTCTCGGTGAAATCCCCCACAGCCTGAAGTGCCAGGATGGCATCAAGGCCGGCGGCCGGCATCACCGGAGCGGCCGTGCTGACCCGCGCAGCACCCTGCTCGCCCACGGGCACGAAGGCCGGACCGCTGCCGGCCTTGCCGGTGGCGCTCCGCCCAGCGACGCCGCTGGTCCGATTGGTGGCATCGATGCGCAAGGGTCCTGACTCACTGAAAATGGCAACACCGGCAAAATCTGCCCACCGGGGTTAACAAGTCCTTAATGTGCTCGGCAAGAATTGCACGCCATGGCGGAAGCGATCCATCGCTTGCCTGTCAGCAACCAGAATCTACCTTTAAAATCAATGCGCTGGGTCTGGCATCAAGACTTGGCACGCTTTTGGCATTGAAGTGACCGAAGGCCGCGACATGGGGATGGAGCGGCATCATTCGGGGAATAAAATGCCTGATCGCCTGTTCCGAACCGTCATCGCCTCGCTTCTCGGCGTCACACTCGCAGTTGCTGCCCTTGCGCCGGCACATGCCGCACCCGCGCGGATCAAGGACATCGTGGACATGGAAGGCATCCGCGAGAACCAGTTGGTTGGCTATGGCCTTGTGGTGGGTCTCAACGGCACGGGCGACAGCCTCAACAATTCTCCCTTCACCAAACAGTCGCTGCAGTCGATGCTGGAGCGTCTCGGCGTCAACACCCAGGGCGAGAACGTACGCACCGCAAATGTCGCGGCCGTCATGGTCACCGCAAACCTGCCGCCATTTGCCACTCAAGGCTCCCGCATGGATGTGTCGGTGGCCGCGCTGGGCGACGCCGATAGCCTGCAGGGCGGAACGCTGCTGGTGACGCCCCTGCTCGGCGCCGATGGCGAAGTCTATGCGATTGCCCAGGGCGCCGTGATCATCAATGGCTTCAGTGCCCACGGCGAGGCCGCCAGCGTCGTTTCCGGCGTGCCCACCACCGGCCGTATTTCCTCGGGCGCGCTCATCGAGCGCGAGATTGACTTCCACCTGGGCTCGCAAAGCTCCCTCCGCCTTGCGCTGCGTAATCCCGATCTCACCACAGCCCGTCGCATCGCCCTGGCCGTCAACGACTTTATCGGTGCGCCCACGGCGGTCCCGGAGGATCCGGCCACCGTGCGACTGACGCTGCCGCACAACTTCAACGGCAATATCGTCGACCTCCTGACCGACATCGAGCAGCTGNTNGTNCAGACCGATCAGCCTGCCAAGATCGTCATCGACGAGAACTCCGGCATTATCGTGATGGGCAAGGATGTGCGTGTTTCCAGCGTTGCTGTTGCCCAGTCCAACCTCACNGTNACNATCGCCGAAAACCCCGAGGTCGTGCAGCCCAATCCATTCTCCCTGGGCGAGACGGCCGTGGAGCCCAATACCAATCTCAACGTCAATCAGTCCGACAGCGCCCTGCAGGTCGTGAACGAATCCGTCACCCTTCAGCAGCTGGTCGATGGCCTCAACGCGCTCGGCATCTCACCGCGCGATCTCATCGCCATCCTTCAGGCCATCAAGGCCACAGGCGCCCTGCAGGCCGAGATCGAGGTGCTGTAATGAACGCCATCAATCCCGCCTCGTCCAGCCTGTCTCCCGGCCAGCTGCTGAATATCCGCAGGCAGGCCGAAGAGCTCGAGGGCGTGTTCCTCAATATGCTGACCAAGGAAATGTTCGCCTCGATCAAGGGCGACGAGAATTTCGGCGGCGGCTTCGGTGAGGAAACCTGGCGCTCCATGCAGGCCGAGCAGCTTGCCAACGCCATGGCGCAGAATGGTGGCATCGGCATTGCCGACGATCTGGTGGGGCAACTGGTTGCCCTCCAGGAGACCGCCAATGCCAGCCGTGGCCTTACCAGTTCCAATCTTGTCGCTAGTTCCGGAGTATACGGAAAATGACCGCAGCCGCCCGCCTCGCCGCCCTAGACGCCCTTCCGGCGCAGGATTTGTGCAACCACGCCGAACAGGCCCTCTCTGCCCTGGTGGACGTGATGAACCAGGAGACTGTTCTGCTGCGCGCCGGTCACCTGCGTCAGGCCGGACAACTCACTCCCGACAAGACCCGACTGGCACAGGATTACGTGACCTTTGCCCGCGCCATACAGCGCCAGAGCGAGCGGCTGGTTGCCGAGGCTCCCGCTGCCATGGAACGGCTGCGCATGGGGCACGAGAGCCTCGCCACCCAGATGGCGGAAAATCTGCGCGTTCTGGCCACCGCCAAGACGGTAACCGAAGACGTGCTCAGCGATGTTGCACGCATGGTGGGCCAGCAGAACCGCGCCAGAACCTATGGCACCGCCGGAACGGTCGCAACGACCAGCGATTCCGCAGCCAAGGGCATCGCCATCAACCGCGCACTATAAGCATTGCCTTTGTCTCAAAAGCGAAACGATCCGGTTACAAGACAATAACAGCCGCTCCTTAGGGTTTCCGCGAATAGGTGTACCCGGGAGCAGGTTATGGTCATGAGCCTCACCGTCGAGCCCGTATCCACGGGCGTTGCGCATTACAACGATTACCGCCATCGCCCTGCCATGGGCGAGCGGACCTTATTGCAGGACAGCACCCAGAAATCGCCGGCCTCCCCCGGAGCCCGTGATCGCGACCGCGGCCTCCTGTCCGAACGCCGCGCCGAGGGGAATGAGCAGCAACTCGAGGCGGAACGCAATCGCGCCGCCGATTTCGCCGCTGCCGTCATTGCGGGGGCCCTGCCCCCCCAGCCTCAAACAATGGAGGAGCTGCTGCGCCGCATCGGCTCGGCGGAAATTCCGGAAGAATCTCAGGCACGCCTCAAGGACCTTATCGCCTAGGTTAACGGTTCCCTAGACCCTCCCAGGTCGACCTCCAGAAAAGGCCCCGGAAACCGGGGCCTTTTTCTTTTGCCAGATTAAATTCGCTCCCCGATTTTGCCCAAAGTTTCAGCGTCGGTTTAACCGTTCCTTATAGGCTGCGGGACGAGGATCGGCCCTGCCTCAGGAAGAGGCGTGTTTGTATGCGTAATCCTAGAAAAGGACTTAAGCCAAATGGCCGATATCTCTCTTTCCAAAGCCGTCCGGTCGAACCTGCTGTCCCTCAAGGGCACGGCCGACATGATGGCCGCAACCCAGAACCGTCTCGCCACCGGTAACAAGGTGAACTCGGCTCTGGACAACCCCTCCAGCTGGTTCACTGCCAAGGGCCTCACCAATCGCGCCAGCGATCTGGGTGCCCTGCTCGATTCCATGGCCAACGGCGTCAAGACCCTTGAAGCCGCTGACAATGGCCTCACGGCAATGACCAAGACCCTGGAATCGATGCAGTCGACCCTGCGCCAGGCTCGTCAGGACAAGTCCTTCCAGACCGCATCCTACACCATCAACAAGGATATGGACCCGGCCTCCGCCGGCAACATTTCCTTCAAGGGCGGCGCCGTGGGCGATGATGCCGTTGATGTCTCGCTCAAGAAGACCACGGTGACCGGTGCGGGCGGTTTCGCCAACGGCACCCTGTCCGCTGCAGCCAACTTCACCATCACCTCGACCGATCTCAATAACGGCGCTGCCGTGTCGGTTGCCCTGGACGTCGGTGACGACGTCAAGGCCGCCGTCGAGAAAATCAATGAGGCCCTCAACGGTGCCGCCGGCGGCAATGCCGGCATCTCGGCCTCGGTCAAGGATGGCCAGATCCAGCTGGTAAGCCTGTCTGGCGATGCCGTCACGCTGGCTGGTGCAGACCTGGCCAGTATCGGCCTCGGCCCTGCAATCGCGACCTCAGCGACCCCGACCACCTCCGGCACCATCACCTATGACGAAGCCAATGTGGGCGGCGGTGATCTCACCATCAACGGCAAGACAATCACGATTGGTGCAGGTG
>Ga0065721_10004166_pt1 | contig 38427 bp, 32 predicted proteins | sample Mesricmetagenome_FD_59108 | JGI IMG/M metagenome (GOLD analysis project Ga0065721, IMG submission 59108) | Mesophilic microbial community from rice straw/compost enrichment Sample: eDNA_1 v2 (version 2) | ecosystem: Engineered > Solid waste > Grass > Composting > Bioreactor | place: USA: Davis... | reverse complement strand
CGACCATTGTACCATGAAATACGTAGATAATGGACGAATTCGGGAGAAAACCATTCATTTTATTACTAAAACAACGGAATATGAATTGCTGAAGATGATGAGTTATGAACAGTTAATCGACAGTCTCACTGGCGACTCTTAAACGCTGATTTATCGCTCTTTGGAAATATTACGGACATACAGTCCTTTAGCTTTCGGAAATGGCCTTGAAAAGGCGCTTTTAACGTTCTAAGGGTTTTCTATGTCCGTTACCTTTTATAAAGGTCATTTCGACGTTTTTAACGGTCTGTATGTCCATAAGAATCGCAGTTAACCCGTTTGAAGGCGTAGTGATTGCCTCGAGCGTATGAACCTTACCTGCAGTTTTCTTCGACTAAGACGTCATCGTTATTTATTGTCACAGTCGAATAACCTGAAACGTACTCGGTATAGGAACATATGGCTTGTTGTCTGCTTTCACCGCGAGAATCTTTGAATTTCATATAGATTCCGCCTTCGCCGGCAATGCCGAGCTTTGGCTTGATCGTTTGCTCTTGGCCGGATTTTATTGCTTTCGCATATGTATGTTTAGAGCCGCTTTCCATCGTTTTTCCGGATGAATCGCTTGTCAGAATACCCGTCTCGACGGAAACGATGTCGAAGTCGGATTGATTGTCAATGGTTAAGGAGTAGCTTTGAAACTGCCGAAATAATTCGCTTTTCCACAAAGACGAAACGGCTGAGATCAACAGTATGGCAACTAAAAGCACGGCGAATGCAAGAATGGATCTTTTAGCCCTAACGCCCATTGGATTTTTCACCTCTGTTCCGTTTGGTCTATATACAAACTTTGTTATGTAGACGAAAAACAGGAATAATAGGTTTCAATGGAGTATTGGATCCGATGACAACACCGAGTCGCCTACGCAAAAGGCTGCCTCAATAGCATTTGAAAGCTCCGATTCAAGATACGCCGGCGTTACCCTATTCGACGGCAACCGGCTTGGCGTCCGGGGAGGCTGGCCGAAGGAAGAGACGAATAGAAGGCAACGGATTAACGCTCGAAGGCCATCCCGGGGAGGATGGCCTTCATTTTTTTAAAAATAGGGCTGAGAATTTCGTCCGGTCGAGCGAATCATCGCCATAATTCGCTTCGGCCGACGGCTTCCCGCTGGCGATCTACCGGATCGTGCAGCGTCAGCGTCCGGGCGTTGCGGTAGTAGCGGTCGATCGCGTACTTGCGGGTCGCCGCTCGCGCGCCCATGACCTGGAACACCTCGTTCGTCACCCCGAGAGCCGTCTCGGTCGCGGCGATCTTCGCCCTGGAGGCCGCCGCCTTGATGCTGCCCCGCAGCTCCGGCTTCTCCTCGAAGGAGCCGAGCATCCGGGCCGCGCGCAGAACGAGCTCCCGGGCTCCCGCGATGCGGGCGGACATGTCGCCAAGGCGTAGCAGAACATAAGGATCCTCAGCCGCGCTCGGCACTCCCGGCCAAGGCCGCGCTTGCTCCTTGACGTACCGCAGCGCTTCGCGGTAAGCGCCTTGCGCCATGCCGACGAACTGCGCGGCGAAGTTGACGTGGAATTGCGTCGCGAAGTAGTCGGCATGCTCGCCGTAGGAACCGGGCCCGCCCATGACATTCTCGGCGGGGATGAAGACATTCTCGGCCTCCACCTTGCCGCTGCCCGTTCCCCGCTGGCCGATGCCGTCCCAGTCGTCGATGACGGCGACGCCGGGAGCGGAGAGCAGGACGATCGGCATCATGTACCGATCGTCCTGAGTACCCTCGGGCGCCGCGATAACCGAGCGCCAGAACGCCCACTTCGCTCCCGGGGAGCCGGTGGCGAAGATCTTGCGGCCGTTCAGGATGTAGCCCCCTTCGGCAACGTTCAGGACGCTTGCGAGCGCGGAGCGATCCGCGTTCGATTCGCTGCCGAAGCTGCCGAACAGATGGCCCTGCAACGCCTCCGCGAAGAAGAATTCCCGCTGCTCCGCATCGCCCATCGCATGAACGAGCTGCACTCCCGTATTGTGCAGGGCGAACACCTGCGCGGTCGAGGAGCACCAGGAGGCAAGCTCCATCAGCACGAGAGGAAGCAGCAGCGTGTCTCCCCGATAGCCGGCTCCGCCGCCTCCGCGCGAGCGGGGAACCGACAGCGCGGGCAGCCCCGCCTCCTTCAAGGCGGCGATGCCCTCGAAGGGATAGGCGGCCTCGCGATCCGTCCGCTCGGCCGTCGGTCCGACGACCTCGATCCCGAGCTTGCGCACGATCGACATCGTTGCCCGCTGTTCCGGCGTCCACTCCCAAAGCTCCTCCGGCGAGAACAAGGCTGCCTTTTCACCCTTTTCACCCACCATAACGTTCACCTCTTAAGACAGACGCGAGACGTCGCGGAAGGCTGCGCCCGGGTGGTGCTCCGGCAGGCGAGAGGAGCCCTTGCCGAAGAGACGTTCGCGGAAGGTGCCTTCCTCGTAATCCTTCTTGAAGATGCCGCGCTCCTGCAGAACGGGCACGACCAGGTCGATGAAGTCCTCGTAGGAAGCCGGCAGGATGTAAGGCTCCAGGTTGAAGCCGTCCAGGTCCGTTTCTTCGACCCAGTATTGGATTTTGTCGGCTACTTCTTCGGGAGTGCCGATGACGGTCAAGCCGCGGAAGCCCTTCTGCAGGAAGTCCTCGGCCACTTCGCGGACGGTCTTCTTCGTCTTGCTGTGCTTCGTGAAGCGGTCGGTGTGCGTCTGGCCCATCTCCGTGTGAACGTTCTCGAAGTAAGAGTCCGGATCGAGCTTCGTCAGGTCGATGCCCGTGACGTTCGCGTAGCTGGACAGCGTCGCTTCCTTGCTCTGGTAGGAGAGGTACTCCGCATGTTTGCGTTCGGCTTCCTCCTTGGTCGGGGCGACGACGACCGACAGGCCGGTGAACACCTTGATCGAAGCCGGATCGCGGCCATACTCGGCGGCTTGGCGGCGGATGTCGCTAATCTGGTCGCGCAGCACCTCGATCGTCGGAGCCTTCAGGAAGACGCCCTCGGCGTGCTTGGCCGCGAAGGCGCGTCCCCGATTGGAGCTGCCTGCCTGGAAAATAACCGGGGTCCGCTGCGGGGAAGGCTCGGCCGCGTGATAGCCGGTCAGCTTGAAGTACTTGCCCTCGTGAACGATCTTATGCACCTTGTCCGGGTCCGTGAACGTGCGGTTCTCGCGGTCGATGCGCACGGCGTCGTCCTCCCAGCTTCCCTCGAACAGCTTGTAGCTGAGGTCCATGTACTCGTCCGCCATGTCATAGCGCTCGTCGTGCGGAAGGAACAGGTCGTCCCGGCCGAAGAGATCGGCCGCGGTCTTGTTGCTCGTCGTCACGACGTTCCAGCCGATGCGGCCGTCGGTGACGTGATCGAGCGAGGAGAAACGGCGAGCGTTGGCATAGGGGGCCTCGTAGCTGGTCGAAGTCGTCATCGTGAACGCCAGGTTCTTCGTAACCATCGCGAGAGCGGGGATGAGCATCATCGGGTCGTTGCCCGGCAGGCCGGTCGCCTCGCGGAACGCGAGCTCCGTCCGCTCCTTCGGATAGCCGTACGTGTCGGCGAAGAACATGAAATCGAACTTGCCGCGCTCGAGCAGCTGCGCGATGTTCTTCCAGTATTCGATCTTGCTGTAATGGACGCGATTCTGGTCCGGATGCGCCCAGATGCCTTGAGTGAGATGATTGACGCTGTTGACTTCGAAGACGCCGAGATGGATTTTTTTCATGATCGGTTCCTGCCTCTCTGGAGTGTCTTTGGATTTAGAGCAAATGGCACGCGGCCGAATGGCCGGCTTCTACTTCGCGCAGCGGCGGAGTCTCGCTGCGGCAGCGGTCCGTCGCGTACGGGCAGCGGGTGTGGAAGGCGCAGCCCGTCGGCGGATCGAGCGGAGATGGGAGATCTCCCTCGAGAACGATGCGCTGGCGCTTGGCGGCGGAGGGATCCGGCACCGGAACAGCCGACAGCAGCACCTGCGTATACGGATGGCGCGGATTCGCGAACAGCTCGTCCGTCGGAGCTTCTTCCACCAGCTTGCCGAGGTACATGATGCCGATGCGATCGGAGATATGCCGGACGACCGCGATGTCATGGGCGATGAACAGGTACGTCAGGTTCAGCTCGGCTTGAAGCTTGCGCATCAGGTTGATGATCTGGGATTGAATGATCACGTCGAGCGCGGAGACGGGCTCGTCGCAGATGACGATCCGCGGGTTCAGGATGAGCGCGCGGGCGAGCCCGATCCGCTGCCGCTGTCCTCCGGACAGTTCATGAGGCAGCCGATAGTAGTGCTCCATCTGCAACCCGACCGTCTGCAGCATCTCCATCGCCCGAGCGGTGCGCTCCTTCGGGCTCCCGATGCCATGAATGGCTAGCGGTTCCTCGAGCGCCTGGCCGACGATCTGCCGGGGGTTCAGCGAGGAGAAGGGATCTTGGAACACCATCTGCAGCTCCCGGCGGTACGCTTGGAGCGATCGGCGCGATTGCTTGAACAGGTCGACGCCGCGGTAGACCGCTTCGCCTTCCGTCGGTTCCGCGAGGCGGAGGATCGTCTTGCCCAGCGTGCTTTTGCCGCAGCCGGACTCTCCGACGAGCCCGTAGGTCTCGCCCTCGCGGAGGTCGAAGGAGACGCCGTCGACGGCCTTGACGACCGAGCGGCGGAATCCGGACTTGCCGGAAGCGGAGTAATGCTTCTTTAAGCCGTTCACCCGCAGCAGCGGCGGCGCGGAAGCTTCTCTGGGATTAGCGGTCGGCATGGACTGGTTATTGGTCTCGTTCTGGCTCTTGGTCTGGAGCTTGATCCGGTTCATGGCGTGGCCTCCAATCCGGCGATCCGGCCGGCGTGCCAGCACCTTACCTGGGAGTCGGTACCCGGCAGGGCGGCAAGCTCGGGCAGATCGGACCGGCATTTATCATCCGCATAAGGGCATCGCGGCGCGAACCGGCAGCCCGGCGGGGTCTGGTGAAGGGGCGGCACGCTGCCGGGAACGGCAGGCAGCTCTTGATGGCGGTCTCCATCCAGCCGAGGAACGGACCTCATCAGCCCGATCGTGTAAGGGTGGAGCGGCTTCTCGAACAAGTCGCGGACGCTGCCGCTCTCGACCACTTGGCCCAGGTACATGACGACGACCCGGCTGCAGGTTTCCGCCACGACGCCGAGGTCGTGCGTGATCAGCATCACGCTCATGCCGAGTCGGCGGTTCAAATCCTGGATCAGCTCGAGGATCTGAGCCTGGATCGTGACGTCCAGCGCCGTCGTCGGTTCGTCGGCAATGAGCAGTTGGGGCTCGCAGGCCAAGGCGATGGCGATCATGACGCGCTGGCGCATGCCGCCGGACAGCTGGTGCGGATACTCCTTCGCTCTTCGCTCCGGCGCCGGTATTCCGGTCAACCGGAGCAGCTCGATCGTCTTCGTCGCCGCTTCCTTCTTCCCGATCGGGCGGTGCAGCCTTAGGGTCTCGACGATCTGGTCGCCGATCGTATGGACGGGATTCAGGGAGCTGAGCGGATCTTGGAAAATCATCGAGATCTCGTTGCCGCGAACGTCGCGCATTTGCTTGGGAGTCAGTCTCAGCAGGTCGCGGCCGTCATACCGGATCTCGCCTTCGTAGCTAGCCAGTCTTTTCTCGTCGAACAGGCGCAGCACGGACTGGGCCGTCGCGCTCTTGCCGCAGCCGGATTCTCCAACGATGCCGACGATTTCTCCCTTCCCCACTTCCAGCGACACGCCGTCCACCGGGGACACCCTTCCGCGCTCGGTGTGGAAGAAGGTTCTAAGCTCTTTGATCTGCAGAATAGGTTCGGCCGTCATCTGGGGACCTCCTTGTCGTGTCATGGAATGGCGTCGCGTTTCGGATTCGTTGAGGATCATCGTTTCTTGCCCGCGCGGCGGGCGTGAGGGTCGAGCAGGTCCCGCAGTCCGTCTCCGAACAGGTTCATCGCGAGCACGACGACGACGAGAGCCAGGCCGGGGAAGATCGTCATCCACGAAGAGTTGTAGATGAAGAGCTTGCCGTCCGACAGCAGGTTGCCGAGGCTCGGCGTGGGAGCGGGGATGCCGGCTCCGAGGAAGCTGAGCGCCGCTTCGACGATGATGGCTTCCGCGAAGATAAACGATCCTTGGACGATAAGCGGGGACAGGGTCGACGGCATGATGTGCTTCCAGATGATTCGGTTATGGGAAGCGCCGACGGCGTGCATGGCTTCGATATAGGTCTGCTCCTTGGCGATCAGGGCCGAGGAACGGACGATCCGGGCGATCGAAGGAACGAAGACAATCGTCAGGCAGACGATGAGGTTGCCTACGCTCGGGCCCAGGGCCGCCATCATGGCGATGGCGAGCAGGACGGCCGGGAAGGCGAACAGCCCGTCCATGACGCGCATGAGGATCTGGTCGAGCCACTTGACGTAGCCGGCGTACAGGCCGATGACAAGGCCGATCAACGAGGAGGCTATCGCGACCGCGAAGCCGACCTCGGCCGACATTCTCGTGCCGTAGACGACCCTCGTCAGCAGGTCCCGGCCGAAGTTGTCCGTGCCGAACAAGGAATGCGAGCTTGGCGGCTTCAGCCGGTTGACGACGTCCAGAGCATACGGGTCCCTTCCGGTTAACCAGGGCGCCAGCAGCGAGACGACGGCAACCAGCAAGAGGAGAGCGCTGCCGATAACCGCCGACTTGCTCGCAAAGAAACGGCGGGCGAACAGCTTGCGATTCTCCCGTCTCAACTGCAGCCGCATGGCCGCGAGATCGGGAGGGTTAGGCGTGCCGGGCGAGTTGGGTTCTAAAGAAGCGTCTATCGAAGTCATCCGTTCCTCTCCTTCCTTCGTCACTTCAGTCGGATTCTCGGGTCGACGATCGCATAGAGCAGGTCGACGACAAGGTTGACCAGCACGTAGGCGAAAGCGACGAACAGAACGACTCCCTGGATGACCGAATAGTCCCTTCGCTGTACCGAATTCACCAGCAGTTGTCCCATGCCCGGAATATTAAAGATCGATTCGATAACGGCCGCCCCTGCGATCAGCGTTCCGAACGAGCCGCCGATGACGGTCAGGATCGGCAGCCAAGCGTTGCGCAGCACATGTCGGTAAACGAGTCCTCGTTCCCCGACGCCCTTGGCGAGCGCCGTCTTGACGTAGCTCTCGTTCAGGACGTCTAGCATGGAAGAGCGGACGACTCTCGCCAGCAGTGCTGCTTGCACGACCCCTAGGGAGATGGCCGGGAGAATCAGGTACTGCAGATGCGTCCATAACCCGTCGGAGATCGGCTTATAGCCGGAGACGGGAAGCCACTTCAGCTGAACGGAGAAAAGAAGCACCGTGAACATGCTGAGCACGAAGCCGGGGACGGTGATGCCGAACAGCGAGAAGCCCGTGAGCGCTTTGTCCGCCGCTTCGCCCCGCCTAGAAGCCGCGCGGATGCCGAGCGGCAAGGCGATGACGACGGCGATGATCTCCGCCAGCACGGCGAGCGAGAGGGTGGGGCCCAGGTGCTCGGCGAGCGCCGTCCGGACGGACTGCCTCATGAAGTAGGAGTCGCCGAGATCCCCTTGCAGCGCATGGCCGATCCATGTTCCGTACTGCGTAAGCAGCGGTAGGTTCAATCCCATCTGCTCGCGCAGCGCCTCGATCGTCTCGGGGCTGGCGCCGTCCCCGAGCATGACGGCCGCCGGGTCCCCGGGAATCAGATAAATGATGAGGAAGACGATGACGGACAGGACGAAGAGCACGGGAATCGTGGCCAGCAGCCGTCTCGCGATGTAGAATGCCAAGGGTGGCTCCTCCTTCCGGACTAAGGGCTTAATATAGGACAAGGGGCCGCATCGATCCGGGGAGGATCCATGCGGCGCCAGCGTATCTTATTTCGAGAGCTTCACGTTGGCCAGGTTCGGGTAGCCGGCCAGCGTGACGAGTCCGGTCAGCTTGTTCCGCGTCGCGCTCTGGGAGTACGTATCGCCGATCTTGACGGCAGCAAGATATTCCCATTCGTATTGCTGCAGCGCGTCATTAGCGGTCTTGATCTCTTCCTCCGTCGAGGCGGCCGTCAGCGCCTTGGTCAGCTCGGCGAGCTTGGCGTCGTCGGCGAAGCCGTAGGTCGGATTCAGGTAGAGCAGCTGGGACGGCGTGGACGGCATCGTGAACAGGCCGACGTAGATGTCCCAAGCGTTCGGATCGGCGCGCTTCTTCAGCAGAGTCGCGAAGTCGGTGATGTCGAGCTTCGTCTTGACGCCGATGGCTTCAAGCTCCTTCTGCACGACGATCGTCGCGTTATAGAACGTGCCGCCGAGCTCCTTGGTCGTCAGAAGCGTCACTTCCTGGCCGTTATAGCCGGCTTCTTGAAGAAGCTGCTTCGCTTTATCCGGGTTCTTCTGGTTGTAGTTCTCCTTGCCGGCTTCGCTGTACCAGGTCGTGTTCTCCGGATACATGTAGCTCGAGTTCAAGCGGTACAGGTCGGGAGAGCTCACCGTGCCGAGCAGGATTTCGTCCGCGTCGAGAACCGCGGCGACGGCTTCGCGATACTTGACGTTCGAGAAGAGCGGGGACTTCTTGTTGAAGACGAGATTGATGTCGGAGCCGAGATTCTTGTTCAGCGTTACGTCGGACAAGCCCTGAACCTGCGGCAGGTTGTCCAGCGTGACGTCGACGTAATCGTAGGTGCCGGACAGGAACGAGGCGAAGCGGGTCGCGCTATCCGGAACGATGTCGAAGATGACGTCCTTCAGGAACGCTTCCTTCTTGCCGGAGAGGCCGGAAGCGGGAGCTTCGACCGATTGGTAATCGTCGAACTTGGCGAGATGGACGTATTGGTCCTGCTTCCACTCGACGAACTTGAACGGGCCGGTGCCGATGTATTCCGTTACGCCGTCCGGGCCGGCGGCCTCAACGACTTCCTTCGGCAGGATGGCTGCGTTGTTGAGCACGTGGCTGAGCTGGGACAGGATGTCGTTGCGCGGCTCGGCCAGAGCGAGCTCGACCGTATAGTCGTCCTTAATCGTGAACTCGGAATCGCCAAGCGAGGCTTGCGCGCGGCCGGTGAGCGACTTCCAGCGATTCAGCGAGGCGACGACGTCCTCTGCTTTCATCTCCTTGCCGTTATGGAACTTGACTCCGTGGCGAAGGTGGAACGTATACGTCTTACCGTCTTCGCTCAGGTCGTAGGACTCGGCGAGCATGGGAACCGGCTTGAAGTTCTCGTCGAAGGCGAACAGCCCTTCGAAGATGTTAAGCGTCACGTAGACGTTGGTATTGAGAGCGAGATGCGGATCGAGCGTCGGCACCTGCTGCGCGAGCGGGAAGCGCAGCTCCGTCGCCAGGTTCTCCGAGACCGTCTCGGCCGATCCGGCGGCGCCGGTCGAGCTTGCGGGCGCGCCGGAGGCGGCCCCGCCGTTCCCGTTATTGGAAGAGCAGCCGTAGACGGCGAATAGCGCGAGGATCAGCAGAGCCAGAAAAGAATGCCGGTAAAGCTTGGTCATGTCGTGTTCTCCCCTTGTTTTTGCCTAATGTCGATAATTCCAACGTGTATTATCGGAATAATGGTTATAACTATATCGGATTCCGCTCTACTTGTACATTAAATCCTTTTTATGAGTGAATTTAATAATCGTAAAGGGAAGGGACACCCTGATCAGGAATCCCATTCCAGAAGCTTCTCCGCGGCTCGGACGAACAACCGGACGCCGGTGGCGAGAGCGTCTTCGTCGAAGGTGAACTTCGGGTGATGGTGGGGGAAGACGATTCCCTTCTCAGGGTTGCCTGCGCCGATGTTGACGAACGTTCCCGGCGCCTTCTGCTGATAGGCGGAGAAGTCTTCTCCGCTCATGCCCGGAGGCGAAAGCACGACGGCGTCGCGGCCGACCAACTCGACGGCGGCTTCCTCTAGGACGCGGGTGAGGGCTTCGTCGTTAACAACCGGCTTATAACCGAATACGTAGTCGAAGTCGAATTCGGCGCCGTGCGCCGAAGCGATGCCTTGCACGATGCGGAGCAGCTGATCCCTCGCGTCCTGGCGGACTTGCTCGCCGAAGCTGCGCACCGTGCCCTTCAGGACCGCGCTGTCGGGAATGACGTTATGCGACGCTCCGGCCGTGAACTGGGTGACGGACACGACGAGGCGGTCCAGCGGGTTCGTATAGCGGGAGACGATATGCTGCGCGTTCGCGACGATCTGCGCCCCGATCGCGATCGTGTCGACCGCCCGGTGGGGGAAGCCGGCATGGCCGCCGTAACCCTTGATAACGATCGTGAAGTTGTCCGGGGATGCGGCCATGTCGCCATAGGCGACGCCGATCTGCCCGAGAGGCAGCTGGGACGCCAGGTGCTCCCCGAATACCCAGTCGACGCCGTCCATGACGCCCGCCTCGACGAGCTCGACGGCTCCGCCCGGAGGCAGCTCTTCGGCGTGCTGGAAGATAAAGCGAATCTCGCCGTGCAGCTGCCCGCGTCGCGCGGATAGCAACTGCACCGCGGCGAGCAGCATCGCGGTGTGGCCGTCATGGCCGCAGGCGTGCATGACACCTGGCGTGGCCGAGGCGAACTCGAAGCCGTTCTCTTCCTGGATCGGCAGCGCGTCCATATCCGCGCGCAGGGCGAGCGTTCTTCCCGGTTTGGAGCCGATCAGCCGAGCCACAACGCTGGTAGGTGTCGGGCGGCTGATCTCAAGACGGCTATCGATGCTCCTTAACGTCTCTTCTACGAAACGGGCGGTGTTCATCTCTTGAAAGCTCAGCTCGGGATGGCGGTGAAGGTGTCTCCGCCAGGCTACGAGCCGTTCGGCAAGTCCGTCCGGCCACTCTTCCAGATAGATGTTCGATTTGTCTGTCATAACCGCTTACTCTCTCTCGAACGCCTGAAGGGCGTTTACGCGGTGCGCCATCGCGGAACCGGCTTTAAGCACGGTGGCCACGAGAGTCGTCTCGGCCAGCTCTTCGATCGTGATTCCCGCCTCTTTCGCGCGGCGCGTGAACGCTTCGATCGAATAGGCGCTGCCTTCGACGAGAGCGGATCCGACCGCTATCAACAGCTTCTCCTTCTCGGAGATTCGGCCGCCGCGAAGCGATTGATAGAGGAACTGTTGGAAGCTGTTGTACAGTTCCTCGTTGACGTCCTCGAGCTTCTCGGCGAGCTCGATATTGGAGAGCGGGAACAGATCCGGGTCCTGGCTGCCCTCGAACGTCTTCAGCGCGTTGGTTGCGTTGAAGAAGGCAGAGTGAGCCTTGACGGCCGCCGCGACGGTCACCGATTCGAAGATCTCCTCGAAGGAGGCTTGCTCGGCCTTGGACTTGCCGACGTGCGCTTCGATGCAATACGGGCATCCCGTGATATGCGCGACGGCGACGGCGATCAGCTCCTTGGTCTTCACGGACAGCGCTCCGGCGGACAGCGCCTTGACGTTGAATTCGCCGAACGACTTGAAGCCTTCGGGGGCGAAGGAGAACAGCTTGGCCGAGAAGCTCGGCGAGTGGCGGGTGTACAGGCTTGCGTTCGTATTATCGTTGGTTTGGCTCATGATGTGGACCTCGCTTTTCCAGAGTTATTTTAATTCATTGTAATCCGCTTGGATTATTCGATATCATGTCTGTTATAATAGGGGAAAACCATAGACTTGTATAATTGATATCTCTAAAGAGGCAATTTATAAAAATTAAACTCTAGCATCCGGAAGGGGCGTCGCCCGTGGAAATTCGACTCATCAAGACCTTTCAGACGATCGTGAAGCTTGGCAACTTCCAGCGGGCGGCGGAGGCGCTCCAATATTCCCAGCCGACCATTACGATTCAGATCAAGAAGCTGGAGGAGGAGCTGGGGGTCAAGCTGTTCGAGCGGGGCAAGACGATTACGCTTACGACCGCGGGGCGGCTGTTCCACGAACGGGCGGATTCTCTGCTTCGCGAGTACGATGACCTCAATGTCGCGCTCAGCGACTTCATTCAAGGAGATGCCGGGCTGGTCCGGTTCGGCGCTTCCGAGCCGTCGGCGAGCAACCGCGTGCCGGAGATTCTTGCTTCTTTCACTAGGCAGAAGACCAAGGTGCAGGCGAAGGTGACGATCGGAACGACGAGGGAGCTGGCGGACATGCTGCTCGAGGATCGCATCGACCTGGCCCTGTGCAATCAGCCGGAGCCGCATCTGGAGCTGGAGTTCTATCCCTTGCTTAAGGAGACGTTCAAGCTGATCGTTCCGGACGACCATCCGCTGGCGCGGCGGGACGACATTCGTCTTAAGGACCTGGCGGACGAGAAGTTCCTCTTCACGCCGGGTTCCTGCGCGTTTCGCATCCGCATCGAAGAGATGATCACCAAACATATCGGCAAGCTGCGCCAGAGCAGCATCGAGGTCGCGGGCATCACGGCGCTGAAATATTACGTGCAGTCTAAGCTTGGCATCGCGCTGGCTCCCGTCGTGGCGATTACGCCCCCGATTCCGGGCGTTGTCGTCAAGGATGTCGCCGATCTGCTGGAGGGACCGTCGCTCGGCGTCCTGACGCGCCGCAACAAGTCCTCGATGAGCCGCATCAGCCTGGAGCTCGTCGAGGAGATCAAGCGGTTTTTCTCCTGATCAACCCTATAATTAAGAGACTTTACCGTTATCTAATCTCCGATTCACTTCTTTCTATTGTACTTTCGCGCGCCGCTCGGCTATCCTCTCTAGTTAAAGGCACCCATTCCGATGGACGAACCGTAATATAGAGCGGAAGGCAGGCACATGCGATGAAAAAAATCCATCTAGGCATCTTCGACATCAATACGCTTAATCAGATGACTCAGGGCTTGTGGGCGCATCCGGACAACGAGACTTACCGGTACAAGGAACTGAGCTTCTGGATCGAGCTGGCTCAGCTGTTGGAGCGCGGCTTGTTCGACTTCATGTTCTTCGCCGATTCCTATGGCTATCCCAACCATAAGAGAGAGCTATCCTATCGAGAAGCGGTTTACGCGCCTTCGAACGATCCGATGCTGCTAATCCCGGCGCTCGCGGCGGCGACGAAGAATTTGGCTTTCGTCACGACGGCTTCCCCCGTCTACGAATTGCCGTATCCCAATGCGCGGAGGTTCTCGACGCTCGATCACCTGACAAGCGGGCGCATCGGCTGGAACGTCGTCGCCACCGGCGGCCTCAGCGGGGCGGAAGCGTTCGGGCGTGACGGCATCCTTCCGCATGACGAGCGTTACGAGCAAGCGGAAGAGTTCATGGAGGCCAGCTACAAGCTGTTCGAGGGAAGCTGGGAGGACGGAGCGGTCGTCGGCGACAAGCGGAACCGCTATTATGCCGATTCCTCGAAGGTGCATATCGTCGATCACGAAGGGCGTTATTACCGAATGAAGGGAGCTCACTCGTGCGAGCCGTCGGTTCAGCGCACTCCGGTTATTTTCCAAGCCGGCAGCTCCGACCGCGGACGGGACTTCGCGGCGAAGCATGCGGAGGGCGTCTTCCTGAAGGCGCCGACCGTGGAGGCGCTGCGGGCTCAGGTGCAGGATATCCGCCGAAGGGCGACCGCCTTCGGCCGCGGGACGGAGCAGATCAAGATCTTCACCGGCCTCTCGGCCATCGTGGGCAGAACGAAGGAAGAGGCGCAGCGGAAGCTGGAGTCTTACAGGGCCTACGCGAGCCGGGAAGCGGCTCTGCTTACGTACGAGAACTCCACGGGCATTGATCTCTCTTCATTAGACCCGGATGCTCCGTTCGTCAACGTCAAGACGGAGCAAGGCCTGACCCACACGGAGAGGTACACGAAGCACAGCGGCACCGTCCAGACGGTACGCGATGTCATGGACAACTTCGCCGCCAAGGAATTCCGCGGCATTACGATCGCGGGAACGGCGGACGAGATCGCAGATCTCATGCAGTATTGGGTGGAGGAGACGGGAGTGGATGGTTTCAATCTGGAGCGATACGTGTTGCCGGGCGGCCACCGCGACTTCGTCGAGCAGGTCGTGCCGGTTCTGCAGAAGCGGGGGATGTTCCGCGAGCGATACGAGGCGGCGACACTTCGCGAGCGATTGTTCGGCCCCGGCTTCGCGAGGCTCGCGGATTCGCACCCGGGGGCGGGGTACCGAAATCTAACGGAATAAAGTTCTCCTTATTTTCCTCCGATATACTTCACCGCGTACATGTGCGTCTTCGTCAAATCGATGACTTCCTGGATAAACGTCTCCCGGGACTCCCGGAAGCCGTTCTGGATCCAGTTCAACACGAGCCCGTAGAAGCCGTAAGCCGTGTACCGTTTGAAATAATCCATGTTGACGGGGATGTTGTCGATCGTCTCGAATACGAAGAGCTCTTGGTAAATCTTCAGGATCGCGTTCGGAAATCCCATGAGCAGGCCCGGCAGGGTATCGTCATAGTTCACGAGCTCGAAGAAATCGCGGTTCTCGTAAATGTAGGTGACGATATTGAAGGAGGGGGCGTTCAGCTTGGCCGTCAGCACCTTCTGGCCGGGAATATAATTCTCGCCTACGGAATCCGCTAACCCCTGAAGCATGGTCGCGAGCAGCTCGTCGGCCAGCTCTTCCTTGTCCTGATAATGTACGTAAAAAGTGCTGCGGTTATAAGAGGAGCTATCGACGATATCCTTTACGGATACAGAGTGATAGCCCTTTTCTTTGATCAGCTTGATCAGGGCCGACTTGAGATGTTCTTTAGTCCGGTTTCGCCGTTGCGATGTCACAAGTTGTTCATCGTTCAAGACAAATCCTCCTCACAAAAAAGACACTTCCGGACCGAATGTCTACCGCATAGACAATCCGAAAAATGTTGATGATTGAGAAGCGGGCGCGAAAAGTTCACAATTAGGCTGTGATTGCAAAAGCACAGTTTCTTACGATTGGGAAGCTGCCGCTTAAAATATTGTACTGGAGGAATTTACGATGGGCAAATTGCAAGGCAAGGTAGCGATTATCACGGGCGGAGCATCCGGAATCGGCGCCGCGACGGCGCGTTTATTCGTCGAAGAAGGAGCTAAAGTGGTTCTGGTCGACCTCAACGAAGAGAAGGGCAAGGCGTTCGAGAGCGAGCTGAAGGCGAAGGGCGCGGAAGCTCTGTTCGTCAAAGCCAACATTACGAGCGAAGAGGAAGTCGCGGGCATCTTCAAGAAGACGGTGGAAGCTTACGGCAAGGTGGACGTCGTCTTCAACAATGCCGGAATCGGACGCGTTCAGCCTTCGCACGAGCTGGAATATTCCGAGTGGCGCAACACGGTTAACGTCGACCTGGACGGCGTTTTCCTGGTTGCTCGCGAAGCGATTCGCGAAATGCTCAAAACGGGCGGCGGCTCTATCGTCAACACGGCGTCGATGTACGGTTGGGTCGGCTCCCCGGGTTCGGCTGCGTACAACGCGGCCAAGGGCGGCGTCGTGAACCTGACCCGTTCCCTCGCGCTGGAATACGCGGAGCAAAATATCCGCGTGAACGCGCTGTGCCCGGGCTTCATCGACACGCCGATCATTCCGGAGGAGAGCAAGCAAGCGCTGGCTTCGGTTACGCCGATGAAGCGTCTCGGCAAGGCGGAAGAAATGGCGAAGGCCGTGCTGTTCATGGCAAGCGACGACTCCACGTTCATGACGGGCAACAGCCTGATCGTCGACGGCGGATATACCGCTCAATAATCGCAGAGCGCTCCTATTATGGATGCTCCATAGGAAGGGCCTTAGTCCGGTATCGCACCGGCTGAGGCCTTTTTTTTGATTTGGTGCCCGTGGAGCGGGACCGTGTGCGTTTCCCCGAATACTGTAAGCGATTTTACTGGAACCCCCTTACCCATATTCCACGAAGTTCCATCTTGATGATAGTCTAGGGACGAATCCAATCTTGGACCGGAAGGAGACCCGCGAGACAAGCTGTATGCGCTATGTCACCGTCATCCGCTTCATTTGCTCTTGCTGGTCTTGTATTTGAAGGAACAAGTTTATGAAAGATTCGAATTATAAAGCCTATCGGCTCTTCTATTCATGTTCCTGGTGCTTATAAGATCCGTTTCGCCGGAATCCGGTCTCCGATCCTCGGAGGCCTTTCCTCGTTATTCCGTTCAAGAATCGTATGGCGCGGCCGGCCGCCACGGAAGCTCTTGCTTCTGTGGGATGAAAATTTTCTATCCGTATCAAGAATTCCCCCTTGAACCTTACGTAACGTCATCTTTTATAATAAGCTTACCGGTACAACAGTTAGCGCTAACGAGGGAAAACGATGAAACGACTTTGGAAGGTAGGAGACCTTGCCAGGCTGACGGGGCTCACGGTGCGGACCTTGCGCTTCTACGATCAGATCGGCCTGTTCTCGCCGTCCGGCCAGACCGAATCCGGGCATCGCCTGTACGATGAATTCGACTTGTTCCGCCTGCAGCAGATCCTGTCGCTGAAGGAGCTGGGCTTGTCCCTGGACGAGGTGAAGGCCGTTCTGGAAGGGGAGCAGTTCCGGCCGCACGAAATCGTGGATCTGCAGATCGCCCGGCTCAAAGAGCAGATCCGGCAGCAGCAGCGGCTCCTGGAGCAGCTTCAGCACGTATCCAAGAGAATGGCGGGGAACGAGCCCGTGAGCGTCGAGGACTTTACCGGAGTCCTGCAAGCGATGAAGCAAAGCCATGAGAAGCTGGTCATCGAGAGAAGGACAAGCTGGATGAGAGCGCTCGATTCGCTGGGAGATTGGCTGGCGGAAGAGGACAAGAACAAACCCTAAGGAGGATAAACCATGACCGAACGTTTCACCAAGCACGCCACTTTCGTTGTCGAGAAGACCTATGCCGCCGCGCCGGCGAGAGTATTCCAAGCCTGGGCCGATCCGGATGCCAAAGCCAAGTGGTTCTCCAAACCCGACGGCTTCGAATTCCGCGTCGGAGGACGCGAATACAGCAGGGGAGGCCCTCCGGAGGGACCGATCTTCACCTTCGATGCCGTCTATCAGGAGATCGTCCCGGAGGAGCGCATCGTTTACACTTACACGTTGGATTCGGACGAGACGCGAATTTCCGTCTCGACGACCACGGTGGAGCTCATTCCGGCCGAGGGAGGCACGAAGCTGGTTTTCACCGAGCAGGGGGCCTTCTTCGACGGGCACGACACGCCGGAGATTCGCGAGCACGGCACGAACGAGATGCTGAACGCGCTGGGCAGAATTCTCGAAGAGCAGGGGCAGGCATGACCGCGATTATTGGACCGAACGAGATTATCTCGTCGCGAGAGTTCGATTTTCCCCGGGAGCTTGTCTTTACGGCTTGGACCGATCCCGGGCAATTGGCCCGCTGGTGGGGGCCGAAGGGGTTCACGAACACGTTCAGCGAATTCGACCTTCGGCCGGGCGGCCATTGGCGCTTCGTCATGCACGGGTCGAACGGCGTCGACTACCCCAACCACATTATCTTCGCGGAGATCGTGCCGCAGGAGAGGATCGTTCTCGATCACCAGCCCCATCCGGAATTCCGGGTGACGGCTGACTTCGAGGACCTGGGGGGCCGGACCAAGCTTACCTTCCGGCAGACGTTCAAGCATGCGAAGCAGTTCGAGCAAGTCAAGTCCTACGCCATCGATGGCAACGAACAGAACTTCGACCGATTGGAAAGTCTGCTGGCGGACATAACGGCATAAGGGAACGAGGGTACCTGTGAGGTGCCCTTTTTTTATGCCGGTTGAGGCCGTTCCTCGTTTGGGGGCTGCTGATCCTTGGCCGCGTTCGCGCTAGTCATGGTTATCCGTATCCCCTATCATCCGAAGTCGGCCTCGGGAAAGATCGCGTTGTTCGAAAGGTCTGTTTTGCCTCTAGCAACGGCGCTCTTCTTATCCTTCGCCTATGGCGGAATAGCGAAGAGCCTGGAATCGGGCCTTCTGTTTTCTTTGGTTTCCGTCCAAGCGAACAGGAGGTTTTCAGAGTTTTGCGTTGTCGGATTATTGATCGCATGCAGGATTCTTTCTGGATTTAGCCGAGGAGGATACATCACAACCGGATAGCTTGAGATCGGTTAGAATATAGCCAGCATCGCCTAAGGAAACTTTGTTCGGGCCTTGTACGAGTCGGATAATTGTTCAACTAGACTCAACTTAATTCACCTCAATTTGGCTAATGACGTTTGGAGCATTGAATATGACTTAGTTACTGTCCGGGGTAGTGTAAGCGGGGCCTTCAATATCGAGTCGGAGAAGGTAAATTGATTTTTTATGACGGGTTTGATAGGTACACTTCTTAACGTTTAAAGTTTTACGTTGTATGTCAATTTCAAACTTATCATTGCCCTGAATAGAAGACGCTTCTATAGTTAAGTAGGATTGCAAAGAAGTAAAAACGATAGGCTTGGAGCTGACAAAATTTTTTAATGCAGCAAGTAATCGACGGGCTGCTTCGAGATCGGTCAACAATTGGCTCCCTCGTTTCTTTTCCGTAGTAGTTTTCCTCTATTCTCCTTTTCTCATTTATTTTTAGTTATGCTACATTATAGGAATAAAGCGCCAACCAAAAGAGGTTATCCACTCGTGAATTCGCAATTGACCGCGTATGTAACGCTGATCTGCACGTCCGGCGTCTTCAACTTGTATTTATGCTTGTATGTCTTGGCCAATCGGCACCGGTATACGAATATCGCAGCCTATTTTGCGCTCTATACGGCGGCGACGACCGTCTATTGCTTCGGTTCCGCTTTCGGACTGGTGGCGACGTCGCTGGAGCAAATCAAGCTATGGACGGTTATTCTCTATGTCGGAATGCCGTTCGCCCCGCCCTTGGGCTTGTTGTTTGTCTGCAAGTATCTCGGAATCACCATGTCCAGAAAAAGCACCGCTGTGCTGCTAACGGTTCCCATCATCACCTTGGTCATGGTGGCCACTAATGACTGGCATCATCTGCATTACCGGGTGTACGAGCTGGATCCTCTGCTGGGGGCTCCTTACGTTCATTTGGAGATCGGCCTCTGGTATGCGGTTCATGGCGTGTTTATTTTCGGGTGCATGTTCGCGGCCTTCCTGCTGCTGCTCTTCCGTTGGAGAGAGACGGATAAGTCTTATCGTCTTCAGTTGATCGCTCTGATGGTCGGCCAACTCGTTCCGATCGTGACCGCTTTCGTCTATCTGGTCGGGTTGACGCCGCCGGGGATCGACCCCGTACCGATGGTGCTATGGCTCTCTTCCATTCTGTATCTCGTGTCGATCAACTCGTCGCGCATGTTCTCGGTTGTCCCGATCGCGAAGGATACGATCTTCAACAGCATAGACGAGGGCGTCATCGTGCTGGACGAGGCCAATCGGATCATCGAATTCAACCAAATGAGCAAATCGATGTTCCCGCAGCTGGACAAGTCCATGTTCGGGATGGACTTCGACAAGCTCTGGCCGGAGCTGACGGGCGACTCCTTCCCTTCCCGGTCGGACGCCGCTTCGTTCACCTGGGAATTCCGATCGGCCTCCGATTCTTCGAAGAGGGTCTACCAGGTCCGGACCTCGTCCCTGCGGCATACGAACAATAGAAAGGGTTCTTTGATTATTTTTACCGACGTGACGGAGCTTCAGAGGCTGCAAGCCCAACTGGAGCATCAAGCCTATTACGACGAGCTGACGCAGATTTATAACCGCCGGGCGTTCTTTCAGCGAGGGGAGGAGGAGCTTGCCGCGGCGCGGGAGGCATCGGAGCCGTTCGCCCTTCTGTTGTTCGATATCGATTATTTCAAGAAAGTAAACGATACTTACGGCCATGCGGTAGGCGACCTTCTGCTCAAGCACGTCGCGGAGATCTGTCGAACGCAGCTGACGGACGACATGCTGCTCGCCCGGTATGGCGGCGAGGAATTCGTTCTGGCCCTCATGGGAAGCGCCGCGGAAGAGGGCGAAGCGGTGGCCAACCGGCTGCGCAGGCAAGTGGAGGAGCATCCCTTGCGTACGGATGAAGGAGCTATCGCCGTGACGATCAGCAGCGGCGTGGCCGAGGCCGCGGCGGGGTCGGAGGAGAGCCTCAACCAGCTGCTGAATAAAGCGGATCAAGCCTTGTACGTCGCCAAGGGAAACGGACGCAATCAAGTGCGCGTTTATACGGGAAAATAAAGCGGGCAAGGGGCCGATCCTGTTAAAGGATAGGTCCCTTGCCTCGTTCCGGAACGATAAACGATACTTTCGTGCCTTCGTTCGGTTTGCTGATAATGGACAAGCCTTGACCGTACAGCTGGATCAGCCGCCGATGCGTGTTGAGCAGTCCGACGCCGCCCTTGCCCCTGCGGTCGGGATCCAGCAGCCCTGCTGCCTGCTCCGGCTCCATTCCCTTGCCGTTGTCTTCCACCTCGATTGCCGTATTCCCATCATGGAGGCGGGAGATCCGAAGACGGATTCGGCCGCCAGAATTCTTACTAAGCAGGCCATGCTTCACGGCATTCTCGACAAGAGGCTGTATCGACAGCGGAGGGAGCAGCAGGCCGAGTCCCGGCTCCACCTCCCATTCGACGGACAACCGGTCCTCGAACCTTTCCTTCTCGATGTATAAATACGCTTGGACAAGATCAAGCTCATGCACCAGGCTGACCATTCGTCCCGTGTTCAGGAAGTCGAAGCTTACCCGAAGATAAGTGGCGAAAGCATCGCCCAGGTCCCTCATTCGCTCCGTATCGATATCGCTGAGCGCCAGCAGCGAATTCAGCGTATTAAACAGGAAATGCGGATGAATCTGCGCCTGAAGATAGGCCGCCTCCATGCGCAGCCGTTCGTTGACGGATTGCTTCAGCGCGACCAGGGCGCGGATCCGATACTTTAATTCCAAGGTGTCGACGGGCTTGGCGACGTAATCGTTGGCCCCCGACGAGAAGCCGGCATAGATGTCCTCCGGTTGACTGCGGGCGGTAAGCAGCAGAATCGGCAGCTCGGACATCGCGTATTGCTTGCGGATTTCGCACGTCAGCTCGTAGCCGGACATATGCGGCATCATGACGTCGATAATCGCGAGATCCCAGGAGGCCGTTCCGAGCTTGGCCAGCGCCTCGCGGCCGGACGAGGCCGGGATGACGCGGTACCGCTCCGCCTCCAGGATGTTGGTCAGCACCTTCAAGTTCAAGGGATCGTCGTCGACAATCAGGATAGTCGGCGCGTCGGCACCCGGCAGTACGGCAGGCTCGGCTAGTGCGGCAGGTACGGGAAGCGCTTCGGATTCGATCGGATCCGGATCGGGAGAAGGAAGCGGCGCTTCCCGCTCTTCGCGGGCTGCCGCCGTTTCTTCCATCGCCAAGACGTCCGCCGAAGCCAACGGAATCGTGAACGTGAACGTGGAGCCGTGTCCCGGCTCCGACCGAACGGTTAGCTGCCCGCCGTGCAGCTCCGTCAACTGTTTGCTAATCGCCAGTCCCAGCCCTATCCCTCCGGCTTCCTGGGCTCCCTGCTCGTATGCCTGGAAAATCCGCGCTTGCGTCTCGTCGTCCATCCCGATTCCGGAGTCGGACACGTGCACGCAGGCCATCCGGCCATTCGCTTCGGCAGATAGGACGATCGTTCCGGTATCGGAGTATTTGATCGCGTTATGCAGCAGATTGTATAGGATCTGCACGAGTCTCTTCTCGTCCGCGAAGACGGGAGGGAAAGAGTCCGGCACGTCCATTCGCAGGCGCAGCCCCTTGGCATCCGCCAAATAGGCGAGCATTCGGAAGATGCCGGGCGCGACGGATTGGAGCGTCAGCGGCTCCGCTCTTAGAACGACTCGTTTCTCCTGCAATCGCGACATCTCCAGAAGGTCCCCCACCAATTGGGACATGCGGCGGCCGACGTCGAGCAGCAATTCGACGTTGGCGGCGTTCCGGGGCCGAATCGCCGCGCGCTCTTCGCCAAGCACGGTCTGAGCCAGGCTGATCATCCCGTGAAGCGGAGTTCGCAGCTCATGCGCGGTGTGCGCCAGGAATTCGTCCTTCAGCTTGTCGTTTCGCCGAAGCTTCTCGTTCAGCCTGATATTCTCCTCCGCGTTCCGGAAGTAGTTTTTGAACCAGTAGGCGGAGAAACTGATCAGAGCGGCAATCATGTCGAGCGGATAGTAATACTCGGAAGGAAGCGCCTCGGCAAAGAAGCTGGTCCCCCCCGCAACGCTGAACACCACGCTGGTCGCGGCCATGAGCAGAAGAACGTCCCGGCCGTCCCGTCGAACCTTCTTGACGAACAAGACCAGTACGGCCGCGAACGGGAGCAGATAGAGAGCCCCGAAAGCATGGAACCAATCATAGACGCTCTGCGCGGACGCGAAGCACAGGAAGAGGGTATAGAGTCCGACGGCGGCCGCGTACAGGCGGAAGGCCGTGTTCTTCAAGCGGACGCCGACCAATTGCAGCGTCATCGTCAGGATGAAGAAGGTTTCGTAGACGTAGGACAGAAGGCTGACCTTGACCCGCGCGGTGAACGTAAGCGGAAGCCAGTTAAGCAGCAGCCGGTCGTTCGCCGTCACGACCGTCATTCCGGCGAAGAACAACAGCAGAACCGCGACGAGCAGCATCTTCTGGCGCGGATTGATCGCGAATAGAATCAGAGCATATAAAGCATGCAGCAGGAAGACGACGAACGTCACGAGCTGGAATCCGATGGAATACCAGCGTTCCGTATCGATCGCGGCTTGGGAACCGAACCTGATGGAGGTTTGAAATCCCCCTTCGCGCGGATTGTCGAAGTTGGAGATATGCACGAGAAGGTCGATCTCCCGGCCGTTCTCCAGCGGGTAGGATACCGTGTAAGAGCGGACGTTCGGCGTATAATCGGACTTCTTCTCGCCGGGCGTGCCGATGAGAGCGAGCTCCTCCCCGTTGATCTCCACCCTGGAGGAGGTCAGGACGTTGTTGAACCAGAATCCGTATGGCTGGTTCAGGGGTCCGTCCACGAGAATGCGAAGCCGGTACGTCCCGTATCCGTAGGAGTCGCCGCGTTCGGGCCATGCCTCCCGCCAGTCTCCCGGGGTCTGCATATAGCGGGAAGGGATCGAGGCATCTTCCTTCAGATCGGACTCGGTCAGAAGCCGATCCGGATAGAAGGTCCATTCCCCGTCCAAGGGAATCACGCGAGAATGCTCGAAATCCCAGCCCCTCATATCGAGAACGCCGCCAACGGCTTCGGGATGCTCGGGCGGCGTATAGTGCATATACCAGACGGCACGGCCGGCAAGCAGCATCAGGATAAAGAGTCCAAGCAGAATGAAAGGGTTGCGCAGAAATTTTGTCGGTTGCTGTCTCATAATCAATGGAATTCGATACCTGCCGATCATTATCCTTCTCGAAGCGCTTCAATCGATTTCAGCCAATTCGAGACGAGGGAGAGAGGGACTTCCTCGCGTAGGATCGAGTCGTGATTTTGATTCGGAACGACGTGAACGTCGGCTTGGCAGAATTGCCCATAGAGCGACGCATAGGCATGGGCGTCGAATACCTCGTCGTCCTCTCCGACGAGGACGAGGGTCGGCTGCGTCAGCTTGGCCAAGTAATCGCCATAACGGTTCCCGACCATTCGCGACGCGGCCAGCCGGTAGCTTAGCCGGCAAGTTTCGGTCCCGTGCAGCCGTTCGCTCGGCGTCAACCGGCGGTAGACGACCGCGCCGTTGAACCGGCGAATGCCCGCCGCGTTGAGCAGCAGAAGAGCGAGATATCGCGGAATGCTTACTTTGGATTCGTTGCCGGATCCGCCCTTGCGATCCAGGGGCGCATTCGGACTGAGAGCGGGGGCGAGAAGCAGATAGGCCGCAATCTCTTTGTGAATAGGGCGGATCGTCTGCCTAAGCGCGGTCGCACCGCCGGCGGAGTGGCCGCCGAAGACGATCCGGGCGCCGGGATGACGATGCCGGACGTGCCCGAACAGGTCCTCGAGATCGTCATCGAGCTGGCCTATATAATCAATATCGCCGCGGCGAACGGGACGGTCGCCGTATCCTCGCAGGTCCGGAAGGTAGACGTCGGCTAGCCCAAGCCGAGATAGATATCGGCCGAACTCTCTTAGGTACAGGCTAGGCTCCGTGATTCCGTGCAGGAAGATCAGAACGGTATCGGACGAGCCTTGGTAATAACGATATGGAAGCTGGGCCCCGTCCCGGGCCGAATACGTTTGAAAGTCCTCGGGGTAGCTGTTCGTCATCGGAAGTCCTCCCGCTTTTGCGCCAAGATCTAGGTAAATCTTACAAGAATGATACTATCATGAAAAGACTGAAATGAAGAGTCGAACGTTTGGACCGAAAGATTCTATCCCGAACCTGGACCGGCCGCGAAAGGATTCCCCCCCCCTCCATGTTCCAACCCCAGAAACCCCAGATNTCATTTACGTTTAGCCCCTACACGNCACTGTACGACCTTGTTGTTCCCAAAGACAACATGCTGCGCGCCAGNTCAACGAATTGGTGGACTTCTCNTTTATATACGAAGAATTGAAGACGAATTATTGTTTGGACAACGGTAGGAANGCCATTGACCCTGTTCGGATGTTTNAATATTTTTTGCTCAAAGCGATCTTCGAGCTGTCGGGTGCGGATATTGTTGAGCGGTCCAGATACGATATGCCGTTCAAATACTTCCTTCACATGGCACCGGAAGAGCCGGTCATCGATCCGAGTTCCCTGACCAAGTTCCGCAAGCTCCGGCTGAATGACTTGAACCTGCTGGACATGCTCATTGGCAAAACGGTTGAATTGGCGGCTAACCAAGGCATTCTCCAAAGCACCGCCATTATTGTAGACGCCACGCACACGAAAGCTCGCTATAATCAGAAATCCCCACGAGAGATTCTGCAGGATCGATCTCGCAAGCTGCGCAAAGCGATCTATTCCGTGGACGAATCACTCAAAGCAAAGCTTCCAGCCAAGAATACGGTGGACACTCTCGAAGCGGAGATCGCATACTGCCAACAGTTGATTGAGGTCACCCAGACACAGCTTGGGATCGCTCAATTGCCTAATATTACGGAGCCGCTGAATCTGCTCCAAGAGACCGTCGAGGATGATGTGGAGAAGCTTCGAATCTCGGAAGATCAGGACGTGCGAGTGGGTCACAAAAGTGCGGATTCCTCGTTCTTTGGGTATAAGACGCATCTAGCCATGACCGAAGGGCGAATCATAACGGCGGCTGTTTGTCACGACGGGAGAAAAGAGCGACGGCAAGCAACTTCAGGAGCTCATTGAGAAAAGCAAAGCTGTCGGTGTGACCATGAAGACAGTAATTGGAGATACCGCTTATTCGGAAAAAGATAACCTAATCTATAGCCAAGCAAACAACATTGAACCGGTCGCGAAGTTTAACCCGCAGATTACGCAAGGCGGGCGCAAAAAAGAGGATGAGTTCGAGTTCAACAAAGACGCGGGCTTGTAAGTATGCAAGGCTGGCCATATGGCGATTCGCAAAGCCAGGCAGGGGAAGAAGGGAGTAGGAAAAAACCAAGTCGACACTTATTACTTCGACGTTGAGAAATGCAAACGGTGTCCGTTTAAGGANGGGTGTTACAAGGACGGGNCCAAAAGCAAGACCTACTCGGTCTNGCTAAAATCCGATGAACACACGGACCAAATGGCGTTTCNGGAGAGCGAATACTTCAAGGAAAAGGCNAAGGAACGCTACTAAATTGTAGCCCAAAATAGCGANCTCGACCCGTTTACGGGTGAGTCGGTAAAGAAGGACAAATAAAAAGCCCCTTTACAGGGGCGAGCCTGGGACAACACGCGGTTGGCAGACTTTCAGTGCGCCTTATAGGCGCTTGCTTGTCCCATGCCCTTATAGGGCTGATGCAAGCCACCGACTAAGCCGGTAGTTATGACTTATTCATGGAGAACGCTTCGATCATGGCTTTGTATAAACAATCGATGTTTTGTTATCTCGTTTCGTCGCGGGCTCGTCGCTAGAATGAGGATTAACCATTCAAATCGACGAACAACGGAGGTAGGGCATGTCGCAAGCAACGATGGGAACCAAGTCAACGGCCGCACCGCCGAAGCGGGACGAGCCGGGCCGCCCGGGCCAGATCCGGCGATTCGCCAGGCAGTGGGATATTCAACTGATGGTCTGGCCGGGATTGCTGCTGGTTCTGGTGTTCTCGTATTTTCCGATGTATGGCATCCTGACCGCGTTCATGGACTACAACGTGTTCACCGGAGCCGACATCTTCGCGAATCCGTGGGTCGGCTTCAAGCACTTCGAGGCGTTCTTCAACGCCCCGAACTTCGACACGATCATGCGGAACACGCTGGTCATCAGCTTCCTTAAATTCGCGATTGGGTTCCCGGCTCCTATCCTGCTCGCCCTTATGCTGAATGAGGTTCGCCATATGGCGTTCAAGCGGGTCGTCCAGACGATTACGTACCTTCCCCACTTCATGTCTTGGGTCATCGTCGGGGGTCTCGTCATGTCGCTCCTGTCGACGGAGAACGGCAGCGTCAACATTCTGCTCGAGAGCGTGGGAGCGATCGACGAGCCGATCAACTTCTTATCCATTAAAGAGTATTTCTGGGCGATCCTCGTCTCGACGAACGTGTGGAAGGATATCGGCTTCAACTCGATCGTCTACCTGGCGGCCATCGCTGCCGTCGACCCGCATCTGTATGAGGCGGCCGATATCGACGGGGCAAGCAAGTTCAAGCAGATCTATCTCGTTACGCTGCCTACGATCATGCCGGTCATTACGGTGTTCATGATTCTGGCGATCGGCAGCTTCCTGAACGCGGGCTTCGAGGACATCCTCATTCTGGCCCAGAACCCTTCGCTGAGGCCGGTATCCGACGTTATCGACACGTATACGTTCCGAATCGGGCTCCAGAACCAGAAGTACTCTTATGCCGTGGCGGTAGGCTTGTTCAAGGCGGTCGTGAGCGTCGCCATGCTGTACGCCGCGAACAGGATCGCCAGGAGATGGGGGAACAGCTTATGGTAAACGCGTTTCGGGAGGTGGCTTGAGTTGAGGTTCAGAATGCTTGGCAATGGCGATCGCGTCATGGTGATCGGAATCTACGTCTTCCTCATTCTGTTGTCGCTATCCGCGTTCTACCCGTTCTGGAATGGGCTGGTCATCTCCTTCAACGAGGGGCTCGACACGTCGAAGGGCGGGGTCACGATCTGGCCCCGGGAGTTCACGGTGGAGAATTACAAGGTCGTCTTCAGCGACAAGATGCTGCTTAACGCTTTCTTCATCTCGATCAGCCGAACGGTTATCGGCACGATCGCCGCGACGTTCATGACGGCGCTGCTCGCCTACGGGCTGTCGCGTTCGAACCTGATCGGCAGAAAGTATTACACGCTTTTCCTGATCTTCACGATGTACTTCGGCGGAGGCCTCGTGCCGACGTTCCTGCTTATCAAGTCGCTCGGGCTCATGAATAACTTCCTCGTGTTCATCATTCCGGGCTTGATCAGCGTCTGGAACATGATCGTCTTCCGCACGTTCTTCAAATCGCTTCCCGCGGGGCTGGAAGAGTCGGCCCAGATCGACGGATGCGGGAATTGGGGCATCTTCTTCCGCATCGTCCTGCCGCTGTCGGGACCGATCATCGCCACGCTCGGGCTGTTCACGGCGGTCGCCCACTGGAACGATTGGTTCCTCGCCACTATCTATATCTTCGAGGATAAGCTGATGCCCGTGCAGACCGTGCTGCGGCGAATTCTGAATGCTAATCTGATCCAAGAGGTTAGCGGGGCGCTCGATTCCAACACGGCGGAGCGGCTGGCGAAGAAGACGCTGACGTCCAAGGCGCTCATCAATGCGACGATTATGGTCGTTACGCTGCCGATCATGCTTGTTTATCCGTTCGTGCAGAAGTACTTCGTTAAAGGCGTGCTTGTCGGCTCCCTTAAGGAGTAGGCCGTGCCGCGCTTCCTATCGGTTTAAGGCGTAATCCGCTTTGGACATAGATCGAAGATAATGAGGAGAGGGGTAACAAGAACATGACGATGTGGAGAAAATCGCAATGGCTCGCCTTGACGGCCGTTCTGCTAGGAGCGACCGCGCTGGCCGGGTGCAGCGGCAACAATGAAGGACAGAGCGCTTCCGAATCGCCGAGCGCAAGCCCGTCCGCTTCGCCTTCCGGCGAAGCGAGCCCGAGCGCGAGCGCAGAAGCGGATGCCGCATGGGTGTACGGGTCCGAGCCGCTCGAGTTTAGCGCTTATGCTCACTACGGCTGGCTTGATTTTCCTAGCGACATGACGAGCGTTCCGTTCTGGAAGTTCCTGAAGGAGAACAAGCAGACGAACATCAAAGCCATTCAGGCGAAGGGCAACCATGCCCAGCTGATGACGACGATGTTCGCTTCCGGAGACCTGCCCGACCTTATCTACACGGACCGCAATCACCCCGATATCAACCGTCTGTACGAGGCAGGCAAGCTGGTCGCGCTCGACCCCTACTTGGAGAAGTATCCTAATTTGACGAAATATTTTGACAAGAAGTACTTGGACATCCTTCGCTCCCCGGACGGCAAGCTCTATCAGATTCCGAATTGGTACACGAACAAGCCGACGAGCACGTCCGGCTATGTCGTGAACAAGAAGATCTACGAGGAGCTCGGCTCTCCTAAGCTTGAAACGATGGACGATCTGTACGCTTACCTCGTGAGCGTCAAGGGGAAGTACGGCGACGAGGTCGTTCCGTTCGAGCCGGATCGCACGCAGGACGCGCAGGGCATCGGCGTCCTGTACACGGGCTTCAAAGAAGGCAACCTGTACAAGTCGCTCAGCGCTTCACTCATGGCCGCCGTCGACGGCGACAAGCTCGTGTCGATCTTCAAGGACCCTTCGTTCCATGAATCGCAGAAGTTCGTCTCGAAGCTGTACCGCGAGAAGCTGATCTCTCAAGACATGTTCACGCAGGATCGCGGCCAGGTGCTCGAGAAGCTGTTGACGGGGCGCGTCGCCGTCTACGCGGGCTCCGGTCCGACAACGTACGCTTCGCAAGGCCATTACGAGCTTCAGAAGACCGATCCTAATAACGGATACTTCATGATCTGGCCGCTCGCCAAGGCGGGACTCGATCCGAAGAAGATTCACGCCGGCGGCTATGACGCGCTCGGCTGGAACGTCAGCGTCATCACGACCGCGGCCGAAGACCCGGAGAAGATCTTCGCGTTCCTCGACTACATCACCGGACCGGAGGGCATGACCGTACAGTTTTACGGACCGGAAGGGAAGAACTGGAAAGGCTTCGACGAGAACGGCTATCCGATCTTCACCGATACGTACGATGCTCTCGAAGTCGCCGACATTCAGGCGAAGAACGATCCGGTCATGATCTCGGGCAACAGCACGTACATCGACGCCGCGAAGATGCGCTACGAGAACGCCCAGCCTCCGGAGAAGCAGAACTGGTCGGCTCGCTGGCAGAACGAGATCACTTGGCCGTCCTCCAACGACATTACGGAGTTCTCCAACCGGTTGGAGCCGACCGCGGACAGCGAGCTCGGCGACATCCGCCAGGGCGTGCTGGACATCTTCCTTCAAGTGCTGGCCGACTCCGCGACAGCGAAGAGCGACGAGGAAGTCGACAAGATCCTCGACAAGGCCGACGCCGACGCGAAGAAACTGGGCTACGACAAGCTGCTGGAATGGCGTACGGAGCGTTGGCTGGAGAACCGCAAACTGCTGAACCAATAACGACATAAATGCCGGGGAATCGTCCCGGGGGATCCGTCCGGATCCCCCGGGATCGTCCGCTTTACGGGAAGAGATAGGGATTCGGGCGATTCTTGACGAATAGATTAAGGATACGAAGGGGGACAAGGCAATGAGCATCGTCGCTAAGAGAATCCTGCCTGCCGTCGGAACGATTCTGCTCGGGCTGTCGCTCGGCTCGTGCGACTCGTCGGAATCGGCCGAATCGCCATCTCCCGCCGCGGTGCAGGCCGCCGCGAAGGGAACAGAGGAGAACGGATCCGGGAACGGCCTATACGAGCTAGGGCGACAGCCGCTCGACGTGACGTTCTACGCGCATTATTCCTATTATTCGATGCCGGAGTGGGGCGCGGATCCTTCGTCCCGGTGGATTCGGGACAACAAGAAGGTCAATGTGCGCGCGATCGGAGCGGATGCCAACAGCCCGCAGAAGCTGCAGACGATGATCGCGTCCAATACGCTCCCGGATCTCATCTGGGGGGAGAGGGACTCCGACTTCGAGCGCCTGCGCGAAGCGGGCCTGCTCGTTCCGCTGGACGCCTACATCGAGAAGTATCCGAACCTGAAGGAATGGGCGGGCGAACGCATCCTGAACATGCTGCGGGCGCCGGACGGCCATATCTATTACTTCCCCAACTACTATACCAATAAGCCTTACGGCAACGCGGGCTACGTCGTGAACAAGAAGATCTACAGGACGTTGGGCTCCCCTAAGCTGGAGACGACGGACGACTTATATGCTTACTTAAAGCTAGTCAAGGCCAGGTACCCCGACGTCGTTCCGTTCGAGACGGGAATGGCGAGGGTCGGCAACGGCATCGACCAGCTGTTCTCGGCGTTCAAGGAGGACAACTTCAGCTTCACTCGCTATTACGCGGTAACGAGCGGAGACAGGATGACGTCGATCTACAACGACGAAGGCTTCCGGGAGTCGGTCCAGTACGTGGCGAGGTTGATGAGGGAAGGGCTTATGACGCAGGACGCCCTGACGCAGACCGAGGGGCAGGTTGCGGAGAAGCTGATGAACGGCCGCGTGGCGGTGTTCGCGAGCGCCGACCCGATGAAGATGACGATGGAGGCGGACGCGGCGCTGTCCCGAGGCGATCCCGAAGGCGGCTATTTCTTCATCGAGCCGATTTGCAAGGAAGGGCTCGACAAGAGCCGGATCTACCCGGGGACGTACAACCTGCTCGGCTGGAACGCGGCCGCCATCACGAAGAACGCGGACGATCCGGAAGCGATCTTCGCGATGCTCGACTGGATGACCGGTCCCGAAGGCTCGGCCGTTCAGATGTGGGGGCCGCCGGGGCCGGACGGCTACTGGGACGGGTTCAAGGAAGATGGCGTCACTCCCGCGTTCACGGACAAGTACGTCAAGGATCCGGATGGACTGACGCGCATTCAGGCGCTGTCCGGCGACATGATCTGGGTCGGCAACACGACGTACTTGGACCAGACCAAGAGCGCGTACGAAGCGACGCTGCCGGAGGAGGACCGGAGCTGGTCGGCTTACTGGCAGCATAAGATCACCTGGAAGTCGCAGGGAGACGCGACGCCGTTCGTCAACCTGTACCCGGAACCGGATTCCGAGGAAGGAATCATCCACCGGCAATTGAAGGAGATCTGGCTGAAGACGCGGGCGGAGACGATGTATGCCGAGTCTGATCAAGAGGTGCTGGACCGGCTGGATGCGGCCAACCGGGAATCGTTCGAGGTTGGCTACCAGAAGTACCTGAATTACATCACGGACAAGTGGCGGGCGAACTTAAGAACGCTCGGCAAGGCGTAACGGTCGCCGGAAGCGAACTCGGGGAGGTGGCTTCGTGTACAAAGTATTGCTCGTGGACGACGAGGAGCTCGATCTGGAAGGAATGAAGCGGTTCATTCCGTGGGAAAAGCTGGGGATGGAAGTGACCGGGGCGGCTAACAACGCCTTGTCCGCCCGCGAGATCATCGAGAAGCAGCCGATCGACATTCTCGTCAGCGACGTGAACATGCCGTACATGTCCGGCTTGGAGCTGGCCCGGACGGCGCTGGAGCGCTCGCCGGACCTGCGCGTCATCTTCGTGAGCGGCTACCAGGAATTCAGCTACGTGCGACAGGCGTTGTCGATGAAGGCGTATAACTACGTGCTGAAGCCGATGGAAGACGAGGAGCTCGTGGAGACGCTGAGAACGGTGAAGCGGGACCTGGACGAGGCGAACAAGCAGCGCGAGGTGGAGCGGTCGTACGAGCGGATGATCCCGCTCGCCAAGAGCGAACTTCTGAATCGCCTGCTCGAGGTCGACGGCGTCCCGGAGGAAGAAGGCGAAGGCGGCGGAAGACTGCTCGGCGCTTACGAGCTGGATCGCCTTCGCTGGCCGGTCCGCGTCGCGGTCGTCGAGCCGGACAAGTGGGTATGGGACGCGAAGAGCGCGGATACGGGCCAGGAGGCCGTTCGGAGGTTCATGGAGCTGGCTCCGGAAGAAATTCGCCGGCAAGGGTTCGCGCACTATTGCAAGGTCAGCCCTCATCGCTTCGCCTTGCTGATCGAGGAGGCCGAGCTCGCCTCCTTCGAAGCGGCTCACGAGCGGATCGGCCAAGCGCTCCGCTCCTCGGCGACCGCGGGACTTGGAGAGCCCGTCCTCGACTTGACGGGCCTTCCCGTCTCCTACAGACAAGCGGTCCAGGCCGCGGAAGCCAAGCTGTTCGCCGGCAAGGGAAGGATCATCCGCTACGAAGAGGTTCGCCGCGATCCGGGCATGGTGGACGTACGCACGCTCGAGGCGCGGACGGAAGAGTGGCTGCGGGCGATCGCCGACTTCGAGCCGGTGCGCGTGCACGACGAGCTCGAAGGGCTGTTCCGGATGGTCGCGAGCAGCCAATCCGCCTTCTCGGTCCGCCATCTCGCGAATTACCTCGTCTGGAAGCTGGAGCTTCATCTGACCGGGATGAACGAGAATCTGTTCAAGCTGCTCGAGATGGAACAGCATCAGTTGGACGAACTGCACCGTCTGGACACCGTCGACGAGGTACGCTCGTGGCTGCTGCTCCGCTCTTACGAGGTCGGGGAGAAGCTGCGCGACAAGTCCTCCGCCACGAACGGCAAGTTCATGCGGAGCGTCGTCGCCCTCATGAAGGAGCGGCTCGGCGAGAACTTGACGCTGAAGGACTTCTCGAAGCATTTTCCGTTCTCGGCCAGTTATTTCGGGTTTCTTATCAAGGAAAAGTCGGGGCAGACGTTCGGCGAGCTGTTGACGGGGCTGAGGATGGAGAGAGCCTGCGAGCTGCTGAAGGAGCCCGGCATCAAGATCTACGAGGTCGCGGACCAGGTCGGCTACCGGTACCTCCCGTACTTCAGCCGGCAGTTCAAGGAGAAATTCGGCATGACCCCGCTCGAATACCGCAAGAAGGAGCAGTGACGGAGGAGCGACTATGACGGCGAACCCGAAGAAACACCACCGGCTGGGCTACGTTCCGATCGGCTATAAGCTGCTGTCCGCGTTTACGATCTTCATTATTCTGCTTGTCGTCGTGAACGGGTACGTCACGAACTCGATGTACGATACGTCGATGCGCAAGCAGACTCGGATCAACCTGCAGGGCACGCTGGCGCAGATCAAGGACAACGTCGCCTACAAGGCGAACGACATGACGCGGATATCGTCATTGCTTTACGACGACTACAATCTCGTGCAGAGCCTGCGGTCCTACGACACCGGCAAGGACAATTACAACCGCATGGTCAAGACGATCATCCCCCTGCTGGAGGCGGCGGCCAAGTCGATCGGCTTCCGCCAGCAGGTAGCCATCTACGTTCGCAATTCTACGGTAAGCGAGGTTTATCCGAACCAGCCTTACGAAATCTATCACCTGAAGCGCATCTTGGGCGAGGATTGGTACGAGCAATACCCCAAGGAGCGGTACGGCGTGACGATGCAGTGGAAGCAGATCGAGAACGATGAGGCGGCCGGCAAAATTTCGCTCTTGCGCCGGATCGTCGACACGACGAATCCGCTTCAGGTCGAAGAGCTTGGCATGATGAGGTTCAGCGTCGGACTGGCCGATCTGTTCGGAAGCGTCGACAGCGAGAAGACGGGGGAGGGAAGCGGGCTTCTCGTTCAAGATTCCGAAGGGAATACGCTGTATTCCTCGGGAAGATCGGGAGGGGGCCTGGAGTCGCCGGACGTTCCCGGGAGCAGCTACCTGACGATCGAGGATCGGATGGAGCCCCAAGGGTGGACGATCGTCGCGCACGTTCCCATGACGGTCATCGGGCAAGAAGCGAAGAAGGTGCAGAGCTTCCTCATCGGAGCATGCGTCCTGTGCTTCCTGCTATTCATGGTCGCGGGAGGGTTTATCTCCCGCTACTTCTCCTTGCGGATCACGAAGTTCGTCGCGGTGTTGAACGCGTTCCGGGAAGGCGACCTGCACAAGCGGATGACGTACAAGGGCAAGGACGAATTCTCGCAGATCGCCACCGCGCTTAACGGCATGGGCGAGGAGATCGAGGCGCTGATCAACAAGGTTTACTTGACCCAACTGCAGAAGAAGGAAGCGGAACTGGAGATGCTGCAGCTTCAGATCAATCCCCACTTTCTGTACAACACGCTCCATTCGATCAACCGGCTCGCCAAGTTCGGGGAGAACGAGAGGCTGCAGCAGACGGTGCTCGAGCTGGCCAAGTTCTACCGGCTTACGCTCAATTCGGGGCGCATCCTCATTCCGGTATCGTCCGAGATCGAGCAATCGAAGGCCTATCTGGCCATCCAGCAAATCAAATACGGAAGCCGCCTGGAGGTCGACTTCGACGTCGACACCGGCGTGTGGCCATACGAGACGGTCAAGCTGATCCTGCAGCCGTTCATCGAGAACGCGCTGAAGCATGCCTGGGCAGGCGACCGGATTCACCTTCGGATCACGGCGACGCTCGAGGAAGAAGAGATCGTCTACAGGATCATCGACGACGGAATGGGGATGAAGAAGACGAAGCTGCGGGATCTGCTCGACCCGCCGGAGGACGGAGCGAGCGCGAACGGCTACGGCATCCGGAACGTCGATCAGCGGATCAAGCTGCAATACGGTCCGGAATACGGCGTGAGAATCTTCAGCCGTCCCGGCATCGGGACGACCGTCCAGCTCCGCATCCCGGCCAGGAAGCGGAAGGTTTACGGGGCATTATCCAAGGCGAGCGCTTCCGCGGATAGATCCGCTTGAATAGTCGTCGTATCCGGCAAATTTTCGGATGTCGTAATACTTCCGCCCTGTTAGCCCTTGGAGAAGTAGGGGAAGATGAGTCCATCGAAGCTTCGAGGCCATCGGACTTGGAGCTTCGGTCCTCAGGCTATTGCTGTCCTTCCTTCTATTTCGCTCCCTATACGGCGGCGACGGCCGTCTATTGCTTCGGTTCCGCTTTCGGCCTGGTGGCGACGACGTTGGAGCAAATCAAGCTATGGACGGTCATTCTCTATGTCGGAATGCCGTTTGCCCCTTCTTTGGGCTTGTTGTTTGTCTGCAAGTATCTGGGGATCAACCTGTCCGGAAGAAGCGCCGCCCTGCTGCTGACGGTTAACTTCATCACCTTGGTCATGGTGGCCACGAACGACTGGCATCATCTGCATTATCGGGTATACGAGCTGGATCCCCTGCTGGGAGCCCCTTACGTTCATTTGGAGATCGGCCTCCGGTATGCGGTTCACGGCGTGTTTATTTTCGGATGCATGTTCGCGGCCTTCCTGCTTCTCCTGTTCCGCTGGAGAGAGACGGACAAGTCTTGCCGCCTTCAATTGATCGCTCTGATGGTCGGCCGACTCGTTCCGATCGTGACCGCTTTCGTCTACCTGGTCGGGTTGACGCCGCCGGGGATCGACCCCGTTCCGATAGTGCTGTGGCTCTCTTCGATTCTGTATCTCGTGTCGATCAGCTCGTCTCGCATGTTCTCGGTCGTCCCGATCGCGAAGGATGCGATCTTCAACAGCATAGACGAAGGCGTCATCGTGCTGGACGAGGCCAATCGGATCATCGAATTCAACCAAATGAGCAAAACGATGTTCCCGAGGCTGGACAGGTCCATGTTCGGGATGGACTTCGACAAGCTCTGGCTGGAGCTGACGGGAGACTGTTTGTCGTCCAGATCGGACTCCGCTTCGTTCACCTGGGAATTTCGCCCCGCCCCCGATTCTTCGAAGAGAGTCTACCAGATTCGGACCTCGTCCCTGCGGCACCGAACGGAAGATTCTATCCCGATCCTGGACCGGCCATAAAGACCGGTTGAACAAAAAGAAAAACCCCGGTAAAAAGCCGGGGTTGATTGCCAGTTAGCTGGTTCGCATCTCGTAGAGCTTGATCGCGATATGAAGCTGCAGCCGATCGTTCACGTTCTCCGGATTAAGCTCCAGAATGGAATAAGCTCTCTCGATGCGGTAGAGAATCGTATTGTAATGAGCGAACAGCGCCTCAGCGGTCGATTTGACGTTCTCGTTGTGGCGGATGTGGCACTGCAGCGTCTTGAACAGAAGCGTGTTGTGCTTGCCGTCATAGTCGAGAATCGGTTGAATGAGCCGGTCGAGGAATTCCTTCACGGACTCCGATTCCGGCAGCAGGTAGAGCAGCTGATAGATGCCCAATTGATTGTAGCGGATATGGGGCCCCATGATTCCGCAGATGGTGCTGATCAGATGAATCTTGCGGGCCTGCTCGCATTGCTGCCCGACCCGGATCGGATCGTCGGCCGGATCGCTGACGCAGAAGGAGATCTCGTTCTTGTTCTCCAGCCCGAGAATCGGTTCCAGCCGGTAGCGGCATTTCTCGAGCTGCCGGTGAAGATGCTCCGTGGAATCGTGAGAGATCAGCAGGACGAACTGCCCGTCGAGCAGCGTCGCATGAATGCCGTCCCTTCCGGTGCCGAAGCGGCGGAATTGCTTGATCTCCTTGGTCAGAGGCTTCGGATTGCCCTTGCGCTCCGGCCATTTGAGGAACGCGACGCTGAAGAAGCCGTCGCCCGGGATCCGGCAGCCGCAGGCTTCCGCCCGGGCCCGGAGATCCTGCGGGGTCGGAATGCGGCCGTTGAGCCAGTCCTGCAGGAATTGGTCGACGTACTTGGATTCCACCTCGCGCCGGGCGTGAAGGTTGGCCAGCTCAAGGCTGACGAGCGCGCCGATGCGGTCGAGCGTGAGCATGTCCGCGTCGGCGAGATCCTGGTTCCATTCGAGCAGCAGCATGCTGCAATCGGCATCCTTGCCGTTCTCGCTGGAGATGTAGACGCGAATCCGTCGGTCGCCGACCGTCATGTAGTTGACGCCAAGCTGAATGTCGTGGCTAAGCCGCATCCATTCCGGGGAATCCTCGGTCCACGGGAACAGCTTTCTTGCCATGGGGGAGAAATAAAGCTGGCCCACGCCGTCCAACAGGACGACCGGGTTGAGCAGCATGGCGTCCAGCTCGGTCATGAAGTCGTCGATGCCGCTGCCGTGAAGCAGCTTCTGAGACAGCTTCTGGTAGCGGAATTGGAGAAGAGAGAGCTGCCGCGCTTCCTGCACGAGCACTCTCTCCATGACCTCGCGAACGACATCCGAGAAGGAGGTTCTCAGAGGAAGCTCGATCAGCGGCATGTCGTATTGATTCGCCATCTCCACGACGGATTCCGGAATCTGGTCGATGTACCGTTTGGTCTTGATTCCGATCGCCGACACTCCGCGTTCCGCCAATTCGGGAATGATCTCCGCCAGCTGCTCCGGACGATCCCGGAAGGGGAAGCCGCTCGTCACGAGGAATTCCCCCGACCTTACGTAGTCGATGACATCGGGCACTTCCATGACGTTGATTCGGGTGACGGCCCGATCCATGCCTTTCTGGCCCGCGAGAACGACGGAACCCTGGAGGTTCGGAATAAGCAGCAGATCGCGGCACGTGAAGGTCAGCGCGTCGTTGATCATGCTTTGAGCGAGGCGGTGTAGACGTCTTCGACGAGATGGGTATTGAAGTACGAGTTCGCCGGAGCGTTCTCTTCGACCGGCAGGAAGATGCTGATCTGCTCGCTCGGAGTGTCGCCCACGCAAGCGACGGAGTGGACGACTCCCGCCGGCACGTGGAACGTGTCGCCCGCCTTGTACTCCGTCCAAGCGCCGTTGCGCAGCAGCTTAACCCGTCCGGCGGTGATGTGGATGATCTCCGCCACGTCGTGATAATGAGGCAGCACGGCGCCGCCGACGCCGATCTTCTCCCACAGGACGGAGCTGGCGCGGATGCCCATCTCGTCCGCTTGTGCGGCGTTCACGATCTCGCGGTGGTACAGATGCCAATGATTCGGCATCAGGCCCCATTCCATCTCCTCGCCTACAATTACCTTGGTTTCTTCTGCTTTGCTCATGGTATCGTTCTCCTTTGCGTTGTCGTGTCATAGGTGCGGATCGCCAGTCGATTGACGTTTTAATTGTTGGATATGCTTCCAGCTCCCGGCCGACGTAACGTCGGTTGCGGATTCGGCCGCATAGCCTTCGCAGACGAAGCCGGGAACCTCGGTTCCGTCCGAGAGCTGCACCTTGCCGATGCCCAGCGGGGCCGGGATTAGAGAGGCGAAGGAGCCGAACCGGTCGAGCGGCATTCTCCATATCTCCAGCTCGATGGCTGCTCCGCCTTCGGTCTGCTTGATCAGACCGGGCTTGGCCGGGACGGTCGGCAGCTTATAAAGCTTATAGACCGGCGCCGTCGTGTCCTCGCGGACGAAGACGGCTTCGTGCTCGAGCATTTGTTTCTCTAGCGGAAAACCTCTCATGTGAAGGCCGCACACGGCGACCAGGGTTTCGGGACGCTCTTCCTTAAGCGAAGCGGTCTCAGACTTGGCCGCGACCGAGGGCCGGCCGAGCCAGCTCGCCGCGAGCTCCGCGAGAGTCGCTTCTCCGCCCGATACCGCGAACAGC
>Ga0065721_10049297_pt1 | contig 38434 bp, 34 predicted proteins | sample Mesricmetagenome_FD_59108 | JGI IMG/M metagenome (GOLD analysis project Ga0065721, IMG submission 59108) | Mesophilic microbial community from rice straw/compost enrichment Sample: eDNA_1 v2 (version 2) | ecosystem: Engineered > Solid waste > Grass > Composting > Bioreactor | place: USA: Davis... | reverse complement strand
CCCCGCCTTCTTCTTCTGGACGAGCCGTCGCTCGGCCTCGCCCCGAAGATCGTCGAGACGGTGTTCGAGACGATCCGTAAGATCAACCGCGAGGGCGTCGGTATTGTCCTGGTGGAGCAGAGCGCTCAGCTTGCTCTTGAGACCGCGCAACGGGCCTACCTGATGGAGAACGGTCGCATCGTCAAATCCGGCCACTCGACGGCCCTGATGAATGACGACGCCGTTCGCGAAGCCTATCTCGGCCTTTGACGGGCAGGAGCATATCTCACCATGTTTTCAATGCCGCTGTCGCTTTTCTCGGAGCAAATCATCAACGGTATCGTCCTCGGCTCCATGTACGCCCTCGTTGCGAGCGGGCTGACATTGATCTGGGGCACGATGCGCATGCTGAACTTCGCTCATGGCGAGTTCTACATGATCGGAGGGTATGTCTTCTTCCTTCTTATGTCCTCTCTGGGGATACCGTCCTATCTCAGCGCCCCGCTCGCCATCGCAGCCGTCTTTGTGGCCGGAATCGCCGTACAGCGTCTTGCCGTGCATCCCTTGCTCGGGCGGCCTCAATGGGAGTTCAGTACGCTGGTGGCTACGCTCGGCGTATCGATTTTTCTGCAGAATGCTGCGCTCCATATCTGGGGCGAGCGGTTCAAGACGGTGCCTTACTTCATTAGCGGCGTGGTCGACGTTTTCGGCATGCGTCTGTCCTATCAACGCCTGCTGATCCTGGCCGTCGCTATCGGAACGATGCTGGCCATGTGGTACGTTCTGCGTCGTACACGCTTCGGCATGGCCTTGCGGGCGACTGCCATGGATCGAGATGCCGCCATGCTCTATGGCGTCAATGTTTACCAGGTCTTCATGTTGACTTTCGGCATTGCGGCGGCACTCGCCGGCATCGCGGCCACAATGCTCTCCAGTATCAACTCGATCAGCCCGTGGATGGGCGCTCCGTTGATGCTCAAAGGGTTTGTGGTGGTCGTGCTCGGAGGTCTGGGGAGTTTTCCGGGAGCCATCCTCGGTGGCATCATTATCGGCATTGTCGAGACGCTCGGGGTTATCGCCTGGTCATCTCAGTGGCGGGAGGTGATCTCGTTCACCGTCCTGATCCTCATCCTGTGGTTTCGACCGTGGGGACTCTTTGGCGTCAAGGAAGAGGCATGAGCCATGGCCGATCAGAAGACGACCACGAACCAGAATAGCCTCTTCGTCATCATTGGCGTGGCGGTCGTCCTTGCGCTGGTGCCGCTCGTTACCCAAGAGGCCTACCTGCTGCACATTTGCATTCTGGCGCTCCTGTTCGGGGCTCTCGCGTCGAGTTGGAATCTAATCAACGGTTATGCGGGGATTTTCACCTTCGGCCACCAGGCCTTCTTCGGCCTTGGCGCCTACGGTTCGGCGCTGATGAGCATGAAGCTCGGCTTGAGCCCATGGGTCACCATGTGGGTGGCTGGCATTATGTCGGCAGCTCTCGGACTGGTCATCTCCCTGCCGGTGCTGCGCATCCGGTCCATTCCACATATTGCGATCGTCACACTCGCTTTTGCCGAGATCGTCCGCATCGTCTGTTCGAACCTGACCAGCCTCACTCGCGGTGAACTGGGTCTGTGGGGCATTCCACCGTACACCTCATTTTCCCTGCCGTTCATTGGCGATGCCACCTTCGATGCCGCGCACAAGGTCGCCTATTTCTACGTCGTGATCCTGCTGTGGCTGCTGGTCGTAGGCGCCACCTATTGGATTCTCAGGAATCGCTTCGGGTTCGGCCTCAGGGCAATCCGTGACTCGCAGATCGCAGCCGAGAGCCTTGGCGTCCACCTTACATATTACAAGACCCTCGTATTCGGTTTCAGTTCGTTCCTGGCGGGCATCCTGGGCGCGTTCTACGCCCATTATGTCCTTATCCTGACACCGAGTTCCGCACTCGGGATCGACATCATGATCCAGATCGTCGCTATGACGCTCATCGGTGGCATCGGGCGCCTGCTCGGCCCGACGATCGGCGCATTTATTCTGACCTTCGGACTGGAATGGCTACGCGGCTTCGGTGAATACCGCTTGCTGATCTACGGCGTGCTCCTTGTGCTGATCGTGATGTTCTTGCCCAAGGGGCTCGCCAGTATGCGGCTCGGCTTCCTGCGAACACGAGCTGCGAAAAAGCTCCCGACTTGAGGTCAGGGCACAGCGAATGAAACTCCCTGCCGGACGATGCTCCGGCAGGAATGGAAGAGAGGCCGCGCCTCCTGGATGGTGCGCTAGTCGAGAGGCAACAGTCTGACGCCATGATAAAATCAAATATTTCCCACCGTATCCGCGATGCCGTCGATGCCAAATTCGAAGAGCAGATCTCGACCACAAAGGATTTCGTGGCAATCCCGAGCACGCGCGGTGCCGAGGGTCCTTGCCAGGATATGATTGGCGACCTGCTGCGCCGGCGCGGCTACGAGGTAGATGACTGGTATATCGATACTGACGACCTCAAGGATCTTCCAGGTTACGGGCCAATCGAGCACGATTTCTCACGCGCGCGCACGGTCGTCGGCACATACCGGCCAACTCATGACCGCGGCAGATCCCTGATCCTCCAGGGCCACTGCGACGTCGTTCCCGCTGGGCCGCTGGACATGTGGGAGACGCCTCCTTTCATGCCGCTTGTAAAGGATGGTTGGCTCTACGGCCGCGGCGCCGGCGACATGAAGTCCGGCACGATCGCGGCTCTTTATGCCCTTGATGCCCTGAAGGCAGCCGGCCTGAGGCCGACGGCCCGAATCCACTTCCAATCTGTCATCGAGGAAGAGAGCACCGGCGTCGGCGCACTCTCGACGCTTCAGCGAGGCTATCGCGCGGATTGCTGCTTTATTCCCGAACCAACCGACGGAAAACTCATCCGCTCACAGGTTGGTGTGATCTGGTTCCGTCTGAAGGTGCGCGGACGCCCTGCGCACGTAGCCCATGCGGGTTCCGGATCGAATGCGATTAAAGCCGCCTATCATCTGATCCAGGCACTCGAAGGTCTTGAGGCCGAATGGAACGAGCGGGCGAAGAAGGACCGGTGGTTCAAGACCCTCGAGCATCCGATCAACTTCAATCCAGGTATCATCAAGGGCGGCGAATGGGCATCCAGCGTGCCGGCATGGTGCGATGTGGATTGCCGGATCTCGATCCTGCCCGGCTGGTCGGTTGCTGAGTGCCAAGCGGAAATCCTCACTTGCATCAAGAAAGCCGCGAAGACCCATCCCTTCCTGGCCCAGAGCCCGCCGCAGGTAGTGTGGTCCGGATTCCTCTCGGATGGCTTTGAGCTCACGGGTGCGGAAGAATCCGAGGCCGTGCTGCGCAAGGCTTATAGTGAGGCCTACGGCGGGGACCTTCCGGATGATGCGATCTTCACTGGCCTCACCGATACCCGCTTCTATGGCCTCAATCACGGCATTCAAAGCCTCTGTTTCGGCGCGAAGGCGGAACAGATGCATAGTTTCAACGAACGTGTCGAACTCGATTCGCTGCGCAAGGTGACGCAGACCATCGCGCTCTTCGTCGCTGATTGGTGCGGTCTGGAGGAAGTATGACGAAGGATATCCTGTCGCTTTCGGTGGCCGAGCTCACTGCCCGCTACCGTGCGAAAGCGCTCTCTCCGGTCGAGGTCGCACAGGCCCACCTTGACCGCGCCGTGGCGGTTGAACCGACGATCGCAGCCTTTCAGCTTCTGACGCCAGATCTCGCACTCGAACAGGCGGAGGCCTCCCGGGCACGCTGGTCTGAGGGTAGGGCGCTTGGTGAACTCGACGGCGTTCCAGTGACGATTAAGGACAATCTGGATGTCGCTGGCCTGCCGACCCGCCACGGGTCGCTGACGACATCGGACAAACCGGCGCAGGAAGATTCTCCGGCCGTGGCACGCCTGCGGGAAGCAGGGGTCATCATCCTCGGGAAGACGACGACTCCGGAATTCGCCTGGAAAGGCACGACCGACAGCACCTTGCGCGGGATTACTCGCAATCCATGGAACACCAACCATTCGTCAGGCGGATCAAGCGGCGGTGGCGGTGCGGCTCTGGCCGCAGGCGTGGGCACACTCGCTCTTGGTAATGACGGTGGCGGCTCGATCCGAATTCCAGCAAGCTTCTGCGGTCTCTTTGGCATCAAGCCGACTTTCGGACGAGTTCCGCATCGACAGTATGGGTTGTTCTGCACCATTGCCTCGAATGGCCCGATTGCCCGTTCGGTGGCGGATGCGGCAGCGATGCTGCGTGTCCTTGCACGTCCCGATGGCCGTGATTACTACGCCGCGCCGCCGCCATCAGCCGAATGGCTCACCAATCTCGACTCCGGAATTAAGGGACTAAAGATAGCCTATTCCCCCGCGCTGCAAGGAATTGAACCGGACGCTCATGTCGCCCGTGCCATTGCCGACGCAATCGCACTCGCGCGTGATCTCGGCGCCTATGTCGAAGAGATCGGTCCGGTGATTGAGCCCTTGCGTCCAACGTTCAAGGATCATTGGAAAGCTGGATTCGGCGCCCGCCTGAAGGATGTGCCGCGTGAACAGTGGGATCTCGTCGAGCCAGGCTTCCGTAAGCTAGCGGAGGAGGGCTTGAACATCAGCGGTGAAGCTCTTCATAAGGCCGAGGTCGCTCGAGCGAAGCTCTATGAAACGATGGCAGCGTTGCACGAGCGGTTTCCGATACTCGTGACCGCTACCACGCCTCATACAGCGCCGGCTGCGGATGTAGTCTATAACGGAGCGGACTATGATCGTTGGGATGACGCGGTGCCCTATACCGTTCCCTTCAACCTCACTGGACAGCCTGCGGCATCCCTTCCATGTGCCTTGTCACCCGAAGGTTTGCCGATCGGCCTGCAGGTAGTAGGCCTCCGGTTTGCTGACGAATTGGTCATGCAGGCCTGTCAAGCCTTCGAGATGGCGATTGGTCCCCAAGCTGTACTGTCATAGGAATTTGCATAACGCGGAAAGAAGCTGAGTCCGCTCTCCCTCGGATCGCCGCCGCGTGGCGAGATATGAGATGCTGCTAAGCGGGAATTCACCACGGTTCCAGAGGGCCGAAGCGCTACCATGTCACGGGAGAGGCCGATCTCGTATCGGTAATTAAGATGCCGACAATGACCGCCTTAGACATGGATCCTGACAGTCCTGGGCAATATGTCGCCGTATGGTCTTTAAGGCGCTTGGCATAGCGCTGTTCGCCGTCAAGCTGTGCAAAGCGTTCGATGCGAGCCCACCTCTGCTACCCATTGATGGTCATCGGCACGATGTCAGGCAGCGTGCGGCGGGCCTCAGCAGCATAGCCATTCCAGATCAGGTATTGCACACGATCAATATTGAACGCGGTATGATCGAGCGGACGGCAGCAACGACGACACGGTCGAATTCGGTTCAGCAATCGGCGACATCTCATAGTCGCCAAGTGCTTTCTGTGCCATACGCTGAAGCGGCACGGCCGTTCCGAGCATTTAAACGACAAGGGCGTGGTCCAGCGAAATTCTTCAAAGCCAGCAGTGAGTAAACTGCATGAGCAGGCCGGACACACGACTGCAGTCGACAACCGCCGCAAAAGCGATACCACCAGACCAACACGGGAGCCATCCATACGCGGTGTCCATCATTGCGCCGTTGGGAGCTGGAGCTGTTCACCTCGTCGTTTGGAAATCGTCCTCATCCCTCCAAGAGTCGTCCTAAGCAATAGCATAAGCTCATTAATAGCCCCATTCGTATTTATATATAATACGGCCGGGTTGATTAGTGGAATCGCCTTCGGCATGGTCCTGGGATCAGGCAAACAGGCATAAGCAGGGGACTGGAATGGGCCACGACGCCGAGAAAAACGACATTGGCATCTCATTCGCGCTGTCGGGGCTGGAGCAACCGGTCGAAATCGCTATCGACCGACAGGGGGTAGCTCATATCCGGGCCGAAACCAGAGATGACCTATTCTTCGCTCAAGGCTGGAACGCAGCGCGTGATCGGCTCTGGCAAATCGACCTGTGGCGCAAGCGGGGTCTGGGTCTGCTGGCCGCGGATTTTGGCCCCGGTTATCTGGAGCAGGATCGTGCGGCACGTCTGTTTCTCTATCATGGCGATATGGAGCCGGAATGGGCCGCCTATGGACCGGATTCGCAGGCGATCTGCACCGCCTTCGTAGCAGGGATCAATGCCCGCATCGCCCAAATTGAAGCTGGTGACGCACCGCAGCCCGAAGAATTCAGGCTGATGGGCACCCGCCCATCACGCTGGCGGCCCGAGGATGTAGTGCGCATCCGCAGCCATTGCCTGACCCGCAACGGCCTGTCCGAAGTGATCCGAGCCCATATCGTCACGAAAGGCGGCGACCGGCTCGATGCCCTGCGCCGCAAGCTCGAGCCCAAGGTCGCCCCAACCCGTCCCGAAGGCCTCGACATCTCCGATATCCCGCTGTCGGTGCTGGACACCTTCGCGCTGGCCACTGCGCCCGTCACTTTCAGCCACGAGCGGCTTGCCGCCACACCGGCCGAGGCTGGGCGCTGGCGCAAGGTGACCCCCCTTGGCGATGTCTTGCGGGCAGGCGACTCGGAAGGCTCGAACAACTGGGCAATCTCCGGCGCACTCACTGCGACGGGGCGACCCATCATGGCCTCGGATCCGCATCGCGCCCATGCGCTGCCCTCACTGCGCTACATGGTACATCTGACCATGCCGGGGCTTGACGTGATCGGGATGGGCGAACCCAGCGTGCCGGGAATTTCGCTGGGGCATAACGAGCACTTTGCCTATTCGCTGACGATCTTCGGCGGTGATCAGGAGGATGTCTACGTCTATGAGACGGATCCTGCTGCGTCGAACCGTTACCGCTATGGCGCAGGCTGGGAAGAGATGCGTGAGCAGGTCGAGTGTTTCGACGTTCGTGGTCACGAGCCCGTCGAGCTGACTCTGCGTTATACCCGACATGGCCCGGTAATCGCCGAAGAGCCGGGCAGGGGGCGTGCCTATGCGCTGCGCACCGTGTGGTCCGAGCCCGGCATGGCCCCCTACATGACCAGTCTCAAGGTCATGCAGGCGCGCGATTATGCGGGCTATGTGAAGGCCCTTGAGAATTGGGGTACGCCTTCGGTCAACCATATCTATGCAGGTATCGACGGAACCATCGCATGGCATCCGTCGGGTGCAGTGCCGATCCGTCCGAACTGGAATGGCTTATTGCCGGTGCCGGGGGACGGGCGTTATGAGTGGGCCGGCTTCCTCGCCCCAGGTGAACAACCCGTTGCGGTCAATCCGGAGCGTGGTTTCATCGCGACCGCAAATGAGATGAATCTGCCCGATGGCTGGCAGGAGACCGGGGCCACGATTGGCTTCGAGTGGCTCGACCGCAGCCGATCCGAACGGATCCACGCAGTTCTCGGTGCGTCGAAGGGGCACGACCTGGATGGCTCCTGCCAGTTGCAGAACGATGTTCATTCCGAGATCGGCAAGCGGATCTGCGCAGTTCTGGCCGAACTTCCTCCAATGGAAGGTGACGCCGAGAAGGCCCGCGCATTTCTGTCCGGCTGGAATGGCTGGGCCTCCGTCGGCAGCGCGCAGGCCGCCCTGTTCGAATTCTGGGTCACCCGGCACCTGAAGCCGCATCTCGGCAAGGCCTTTGGCGCGGACGAGGCGATCCACGCCCTGCTGATGCCTTACGATGTCCAGAGCATCGCTGAGGTGATCGAGGCGCCGCAGCACTGGTTCGACACCGATCCGACGGCAAGGCGCGATGCGCTGGTCGCAAGCACGCTGGCAGCTGCCTGGGGCGAGCTCTCGGCGCAGCTCGGGCAGGACAGCGCAGGCTGGAAATGGGGAGACCTGCACGCGCTGACGCTTGTGCATCCGCTGGCGTGGGTGTTCCCGGATCAAGCCGAACGGTTCTCGGTTCACCGACTTCCCGTCGGCGGCGGCGCTTCGAGCCCGAACTACGCTCCCTATCGCGCCGGCGATTTCGGCATCATCACCGGCCCCTCGCTGCGGCTCGTGATGGATGTGGGAGCCTGGGACAACAGCTGCTTCGTTACCCTGCCAGGCCAGTCGGGCGATCCGGCCTCGCCGCATTTCCGTGATATGGCCGAGGATTGGCGCAGGGGCACTTACCATCCCTTGCGCTTTTCGCGCGATGCGATCGACAAAGGGACGGAGGCCGTTCTGCGCTTATGTCCTGCAGGCTGATCGCGCCGGCCTGCCTCTCGAAGCGACTCAGCCCGACAGGGCTCGTGTCGCTTCGAGAAGAAGAGGCGAGAACTTGCGCCGGAATCTCTGTTCGTCCCACTCGGCCAGGGATCCGGCAATATGAATTGCTCCTGCTGGCCTGCCTTGCTGATCCAGCACCGCCGCTCCGATCACGATCTCACCCAAAAGACTCTCCTCGAGGGCACAGGCGTAGCCTGCCTCGCGCGCTTCCGCGATGCGCGCCATGATCTGGTCGGGATCGGTCAGGGTCCGAGGAGTGATGGGCTTGCGGTCAGAGGTCTCGATGATCATCCGGGCTTCTCCCTCGGGCAGATGGCTCAGACAGGCACGACCGCCGGAAGAGGCAAAGGACGGAATCCTGCGCCCGATCAATGTGGCAAAGAAGGTCTCACGTTTGCTCTGCATGCGCAGCGCATACAACGTCGTGTGTTGATCGAAGAGACTGAAATCTACCCGCTCTCCAGTCACCTTGCGCAGGTTCGACAGAACCGGTGTGACCTGCGCGATCAGGGGATTGCTACGCAGATAATCGAAACTTCGGTCGAGCAGGCGGCGACCGGGAACGATGCCGCCGCTTTGAGCATCGCGCTCCATGTAGCCTAGGCACTGCAGCGTGTAGGCGATGCGCTGGACTGCACTTTTGTCGAGCCCCGACAGCTGTGCAAGCTCGCGCAGCGATGGCGGCCTTGGCACGCTCGCAAGAGCTTCCAGAACCCGGAAAGTTCGCGCAACGGATTGAAGATAAAGCCTGTCGTCAATCTCAGGCGTCGGCTTAGGGGCTGGATGGTTGTCTTTCAAGAATGGCTCCTCAAGCTGGAAGGCGCATTCAGGCCGAAACCTGTTGACGGCAAACGGCCGAATGCTAGGATGACCAATAATACAAACCAAAAGAATTGTATAGCAATACGATAGTTGTGGCAAACAAGAAGACCAGTCCGCAGATCATGAGGGGATGAAGAGCTGATGACTTCCACCAGACTCGCCAGTGGCGCGGCCGCGCTCCGGTCATGAAGCTGTTGCGTGCGATCGCGCTCCGCGCGGGAAAATCTGTCGGCGTCATCCTCGCCATCGTGGCGCTGAATTTCCTTCTGATCCGTCTGGCGCCCGGCGATCCGGCAGCGGTCATGGCTGGCCAGGCTGGCGTCGCGGACGAGATCTTCATGAAGCAGCTTCGTGAACAGTTCGGGCTGGACGAGCCAATCTGGCAGCAATTCATCTTCTATGTCGGGAACGTCCTGCAAGGCGATCTGGGCTATTCCTATCGCCAGGGCATGTCGGTGGCGAACCTGATCGCGGAACGCCTGCCGGCGACGTTACTGCTGACCGGCACCGCATTTCTCTTCGCATTGCTGGCTGGGATCGTGCTCGGGTCCATCGCGGCCGCGAAGGCTGGCAAGATGCCGGATCTGGTGGTGTCGATCCTGTCGCTGGTCTTTTATGCCACCCCGCTTTTCTGGATCGGGATGATGTCCATCCTGCTCTTCTCGGTCTGGCTGGGTTGGTTTCCGGCTTTCGGCATGATTACCGTGGGCGCCAATCTGCGGGGATGGGACTACGTCCTCGACGTTGCACATCATCTGGTGCTGCCGGCCTTCACTCTGGGGCTGTTCTACATGACGGTTTACAGCAGGATGACCCGCGCCTCGATGCTGGAGGTGCGCGACATGGATTTCGTGCGCACCGCACGGGCCAAAGGGCTTGCGCCGAGCATCATCCTGCGTCGCCACATGCTGCGCAATGCAATCTTGCCTGTGATCACCCTAGCTGGGATCCAGGCTGGCCAGCTCGTGGGCGGCGCGATCCTGACCGAGACGGTGTTCAGCTGGCCAGGCATTGGGCGCCTAGCCTTTGATGCGCTGGTGCAGCGCGACTATCAGGTGCTGATGGGCGTCTTCCTGATCACCTCGATCATGGTCGTCGTATTCAATATTCTGACCGACCTGCTTTATCGCGTGGTCGATCCCCGGATCGGAGCCGGCGCATGAACCAGGCGCTGAAGCAATTCCTGTGCAATCCTAAGGCTATCATCGGACTGACAATTCTGGTGCTCGCTGTGCTCGCCGCCATTTTCGCGCCTCTGATCGCCCCCGGCGATCCGTGGAAAATGGCGACCCGCCCCTTCCTGCCGCCGATGCAGGACATGCGCTTTGCCTTCGGCACCGACATGATGGGGCGAGACATCATGACAGGGCTGATCCACGGGGCGCGGGTCTCGATCCTTGTCGGGCTGACCTCTACGCTGGTGGCACTGGTCTTCGGGTTGCTCTTCGGCGCGCTCGCGGGCTTCTATGGCGGCTGGATCGACGATGCGCTGATGCGCATCACCGAGTTCTTCCAGACCATTCCAACCTTCGTGTTTGCTCTGCTGCTGGTGGCAATCCTGTCGCCTTCGATCCTGTCGATCATCCTTGCTATCGGCATCGTCAGCTGGCCACCGGTCGCGCGCTTGGTACGATCTGAGTTCGCTAGCCTGCGCAACCGCGAATTCGTGCGTGCCGCCGAGGTGCTGGGGCAGAGCAACTGGCAGATCATATGGGGGCAGATTCTGCCTAACACGCTCTCGCCGGTGATCGCTATGGCCTCGCTCATGGTGGCCTCGGCGATCCTGACCGAGGCGGCGATCAGCTTCCTTGGTCTGGGTGACCCGAACCGCATGAGCTGGGGCTTCATGATCGGTGCCGCCCGCACCGTGCTGCGCCAGGCCTGGTGGATGAGCTTCTTCCCCGGAATGGTGATCCTGCTGGTAGTGCTGGCCCTGAACCTTGTCGGCGATGCGCTCAACGACGTGCTGAACCCGCGCCTTTCCAGAAAGAGACGCCAATGACCGGGCATCTGCTTGAAATCAGCGGTCTGACGGTTGCTCTGCCCGCCTCGGGGGATCGCAGTCACGCGGTGCGCGATGTCTCGATCACCCTCGACCGGGGCGAGATCCTGTGCATTGTGGGCGAATCCGGCTCGGGCAAGTCGGTGACCGCGAACACGATCATGGGCCTGCTGCCGCCCGACAGCCTGAAGGTGCAGTCCGGTCGGATCCTCTTTGACGGGCAGGATCTGCTGACCTTGACCGAACCTGCCCTGCGTAAGCTGCGCGGTGCGCGGATCGCGATGATCTTTCAGGAGCCGATGACCTCACTCAACCCGGTCATGAAGATCGGCCAGCAGATCGGCGAGGTGATGGAAGCCCACGGCGTTCCTGCCGTTGAGCACCGTGCCAAGGTGCTGGCGCTGCTCGAAGCTGTTGGTCTGCCCGATCCTAAAACCTTGATCGACCGCTACCCATTCCGTCTATCGGGCGGGCAGCGGCAGCGCGTTATGATCGCCATGGCGCTGGCACTGGAGCCCGATATCCTGATCGCGGACGAACCGACCACGGCTCTCGACGTGACTACTCAAGCGCAGATCCTGTCGCTGATCCATCATCTGCAGCGCAGCCGCGGTATGGGAGTGATGTTCATCACTCACGACTTCGGCGTCGTTGCAGATATCGCCGACAGCGTGGTCGTGATGCGCAAGGGCGAAATCGTTGAGCAAGGGCCGGCCAAGAAGGTTCTGAGCCATCCCGAGCATCCCTATACCAAGGCTCTGGTCGCCGCCGTGCCGCGCTTCCGCGAGGAGCCTGCGCCTGAGACAACTGAAAAGCCGGTGCTCCAGGTCGAGGGGCTACGCAAGGTCTACCACACGCAAGGCGGCTTCTTTGCCCCCACGCGCGAGTTCGTGGCGGTAGACAATGTCTCCTTCAGCATCGCCAGAGGCGAGACGCTCGGACTCGTCGGCGAATCCGGATCGGGCAAATCCACGATCGGGCAGTGCCTCATGCGGCTGTTCCCGGTCGATGGGGGACGCATCCTCTTTGAGGGCAAGGATATCGCCCATGTTAAGGGGGAAGATCTTAAAACCTACCGCGCCAAGGCGCAGATCATCTTCCAGGACCCCTTTGCCTCGCTCAACCCGCGCCACACGGTGGGCCGCTCGATCATGACCGGACCGCTGGCGCACGGCGTGGATGCAGCGGTCGCCAAAGCACGAATGAACCGGCTGCTGACCCGCGTCGGACTGGAGCCCGGCGCCGCCGCGCGTTATCCGCATGAGTTTTCCGGGGGCCAGCGCCAGCGGATCGGCATCGCACGGGCGCTGGCAGTCGAGCCTAATCTGTTGATTGCCGACGAAGCGGTCTCGGCGCTGGATGTCTCGGTGCAGGCGCAGGTGCTCGACTTGCTGCGTGAGATCCGTGACGAGATGCACTTGGCGATGCTTTTCATCACCCATGACCTGCGCGTGGCTTCTCAGATCTGCGATCGGGCCATCGTTCTGCATCGCGGCAAGATCATCGAGGAAGGCGAAGTCTCCGCCGTATTCGGCAATCCGCAAGCCGCCTATACGCGCAGCCTGATCGATGCCGTGCCAGGGCGTCACTGGCACGAACCGGCATAAAGACCAAAGCGAACAGAGAGGACCGCTCCATGACCCAGTTCCACCCGACCCGCCGGACCCTGCTGAAGGCCGGCACCGCCGCGGGGATGATGGCTTCCTTCCTGCCCCAGATGGCCTGGGGGCAGGCTGGTGGCCGCAATGCGATGAACATCATCTGCAATCCCGAGCCCGCCACCCTTTTCATCGGCCTTGAGCAGAATGCCCAGGTTCAGCTGGTTTGCGGCAAGATGTACGAAGGTCTGCTGACTTATGATTTCGACTTCACGCCGAAGCCGGGTCTGGCAAAAAGCTGGGAGGTCTCCGATGACGGTCTCGTCTATACCTTCCATCTGGTCGAGAACGCCAAATGGCATGACGGTAAACCCTTCACGGCCGAAGACGTCGTCTTCACCTGCAAGGACTTCCTGACGGAGATGCATGCCCGCGCCCGAGTGAACTTCGGCTATTGCAAGAGCATCGAGGCGCTTGATGCCCACACGGTGCGCTTCACCCTGCGCGAGCCCTATGGTCCCTTCATTATGGCCTTCGAATTCTCGTCGGCCCCGATGATCCCGTCTCATCTCTACAAGGGTACAAACTTCCGTACAAATCCTGCCAACAATACTCCGATCGGCACCGGCCCGTTCAAGCTCGCCGAATGGCGCCGCGGCTCGTTCATCCGGCTGGAGAAGAACCCGGATTACCATAGCGAGGGCGAACCGCATCTCGATGAGTTGATCTTCCACATCCTGCCCGACGGCGCCTCGCGCGCGGTGGCGCTCGAACAGGGTACGGCAGATCTGTCGAGCTCCTTCGATATCGAGATGTTCGACGTGAAGCGCATTTCGAGTCTGCCGCATCTGGCCCTCGAGACTAAGGGCTATGAACTCATGGCGCCTGTTGCCCGGATCGAGTTCAACACCCGCGTCGCACCCTTCAATGATGTGCGTTTCCGCCAGGCGATCTGCCATGCGCTCGACAAACAGCTCTTCACGGATATGATCTTCTTCGGCCTGGGCAAGCCTGCGACCGGGCCGGTCAGCTATCGCACCCGCTTTTACGAACCGGATGTGAAGGCCTACGACTACAATCTCGACAAGGCGAAAGCGCTGCTGGACGAGATGGGTCTGACACCGGGCGCGGGCGGCGTGCGACGCACTGTTAAATTCATGCGCCTTCCATGGGGTGAGACCTGGGCGCGTTTCGCCGAACTGGTACAGCAGCAGCTCGCGCTGATCGGCATCCGCGTTGAGATCGAGCCGTCTGATCCGGCCTCCTGGACACAGCGCTACGGCAACTGGGAATTCGAGATGACCTCGAACTATCCCTATCAGTACGGAGACCCGGCTCTGGGCGTCGCGCGCTTCTTCCTGTCGAGCAACATCAAGCAAGGCCTCGCCTATTCGAACTGTACCGGCTACTCGAACCCCGAGGTCGACGCGGCCTTTGCCGCGGGTGCGCGTAGTGTGGCCGACAAGGACCGTCAGGCTGCCTATTCGAAAGCCCAGAAGATCCTCGTCGACGAAGTGCCGATGGCTTGGCTCGTCGAAGTGGATTTTCCGACGATCTACAATCCGAAGTTCAAGGACATCACCTCGACCGCGATCGGCGTGAACGAAACCTTCCGCTCGGTTCGCAAGACAGCCTGATGCTATCCAGGCCGGCCATTCAGGCCGGCCTGGTTCTGTTTCGCGGTGGCCCTGCGAGGTGCCTTGCCGCACTGCAGGGAGAGCGCCATGAACTGGCCAAATGGGGCGCGATGCGCCGTCATGCTGACTTTCGACTTCGACGCCGAGACGCTGTGGCTCGCTCGGGATCCAGAGAATGCCCGTCGACCGGGCGTCCTCTCTATGGGGACCTATGGAGCTCAGCGTGGCGTACCGGAAATCCTCAAGCTTCTGGGCGAATATAATCTGCCTGCGACCTTCTTCACGCCTGGCTGGACTATCGAGAAGTATCAGGACCGCATCCACGCGATCCTCGAAGGTGGCCACGAGATCGCGCATCACGGCTATCTGCATGAGCGTGTCGACCCCGACAAGCCGGATGCGGAACGCGAATCCATCCTGCGCGGCCTTGAGGCCTTCGACAAGGTAATTGGCAAGCGCCCGACCGGCTACCGCTCGCCGGCAGGAGAGACCACGCCTACCCTGATGGGACTGCTGCATGAGCAGGGGATCTTGTATGATAGCTCGCTGATGGCAGATGTCGTGCCCTATCGCCATACGCTGGCCGACGGCAAGCCTGGCCCGCTCGAGCTGCCGTGGCACTGGGGGTCCGACGATGCACCCTACATGATGTTTGCGCTGCAGGCTTGGCGGCCGCAGTTCACCAATCAGCAGGTGTTTGAGAATTGGCGCGACGAGTTCGATACGATTCATGAATGGGGCGGGCTCTTCAATCTCGTGATGCATCCGCAATTCATCGGGCGCCCGATGCGTCTGCCGTTGCTGCGCCGGATCATCGAGCACATCCGCTCGAAGCCCGGTGTGTGGTTCGCTACCGGCCATCAGGTGGCTTCGGAATGGGCTGCAAGAAATGAATGATCTGCTCCTCGGCGGCCAGACCGCTATCGTGACCGGCGCTGGTTCGGGCCTTGGACGCGCCTCGGCCTATGCGCTTGCCCGGATTGGAGCCCGATTAGTACTCCTCGACCGTGACGCGACAGCCCTCGACGTGATTTCGACAGAACTCGGTTCGACCGTCATCTCGTGCCATGTGACGGATGTGACTGATATGTCAGCAGTCAGCGCCGCCTTCGCAGATCTTCCTGCCTGCGACATCCTCGTGAACAGCGCCGGGATCGAGGGGCCGCGTGGCGGACTGGAGAAATGTGATCCTGCGGATCTGCGCAGGGTGATGGAGATCAATCTGTTCGGCGGTTTGAACTGCGTTCAGGCCGCGGTGCCGAAGATGAAGGCCGCAGGCAAAGGGGCCATCGTCAATATCGCCTCGACGGCGGGCTTGGTTGGCTCTGCACGGCTCGGAGCCTATGGCGTCTCCAAGGCGGCGGTAGTGTCGATGACGCGATCGCTGGCGATCTCGCTCGCACCGTCGGGGATCCGCGTGAACGCGGTTTGTCCAGGATCCATCGATAGTCCGATGTTCGACCGCACGCTCGACGCCGCCAGTGCCGAGGCTGACCGTGCGCATATGATCTCGATCCATCCGCTCGGCCGCCTCGGCCAGCCGGAGGAGGTGGCACAGGCTGTAGTCTATCTGGCGTCACCAGCCTCCTCCTATTGCACGGGGGTCCTGCTGCCGGTCGATGGTGGGAGGCTCGCATGAGCGCGCCCATTGCCATCGTCACCGGCGCGGCAGGCGGAATCGGCGCGGCGACAGTCACCCGGCTCATGGCTGACGGGTTCCAAGTCTGTGCCGTCGACCGAACCCAGGGCGAGGCCCCGGCGCATGAGAACCGGCTGGATCTGATCGAGGATCTGGTCGATCCGTCGGCAGCCGCGCGCATCGCGCAGGCCACTTTTGATCGGTTTGGCCGGATTGACGTTTTGGTCAACAATGCCGGAGTGGGAGGTGCGCGCGCGGTGCATGACACTGACGATGCCGGCTGGTCGCGTATCATCGAGATCAACTTGACCGGCACCTTCCGCATGTCGCGGGCGGTGCTTCCGGATATGCTTTCGCGCGGATCGGGCTCGATCATCCATGTCGCCTCGATGTTCGGCCTGATAGGCTGGCGAAACAACTCGGCCTATGCCGCCTCGAAGGCCGGGATCGATGGGCTGACCCGACAGATGACGGCGGATTACGCCGCCAAGGGGATCCGGGTGAATGCGGTCGCCCCGGGTTTGATCCTCACGGCTATGACCGAGCAACTGCTGACCGATCAGGTCTATCGTGAACTGATCCTACAGGGCACACCGATCGGGCGCCCCGGTGAGGTTGGCGATGTCGCCAATCTGATTGCTTTCCTTGCTTCGGATCAGGCGACCTTCATTTGCGGCCAGACTATCGCGATCGATGGCGGCTGGACAGCTGCGCGCGTGCGCAACACCCCTTGAAATACTGGCCCTCCAGGGCCACGGAGACTGCATGACCACGACCCTGTTCTCACCACTCCGTCTGGGTAACCTGGAATTGCTCAATCGCATCGTGATCTCGCCGATGTGCCAATACAGTGCGGAGGCAGGTCGCGCCACCGACTGGCATCGCCAGCATTGGAGCAGCTATGCCCTGTCAGGTGCAGGCCTCATGATGATTGAGGCCACCGGTGTTTCGCCCGAAGGCCGCATCACGCCGGGTTGCGTTGGACTCTGGGACGACGAAACCGAAGCTGCCTTCGCGTCAGCGCTGGCATTTGCGCGGCAGTTCTCCGATACGCCCTTTGGCGTGCAACTCGGCCATGCCGGGCGTAAGGCTTCAACCGCGCGACCCTGGGATGGCGGTCATGTCGCGCCAGAGGCGGGCGGTTGGCAGGTAGTCGGTCCTTCGGCCATACCTTTTGCCGAAGGCTGGCAGACACCGCTGGCGCTAGATGAAAACGGTATCGAGAAGATCATCGCGGATTACGCCGCAGCCGCGAAGAGGGCGCTGCATCTTGGTCTCGACACGATCGAGATCCACGGCGCGCATGGCTATCTATTGTCGAGCTTCCTGTCACCGCTTGCGAACCGGCGTGAGGATGCGTGGGGCGGCTCGCTGGAAAACCGCATGCGCCTACCGCTGGCGGTGTTTGACGCCATCCGTGCTGTCTGCCCGACGGATTTTCCGATCGGCATGCGCCTGAACGGTACCGACTGGCTAGATGGCGGCATCGTGCCGGATGAGGCAGTGGCCTTTGCACGTGCGCTGCGGGATCATGGTTGCGACTATGTCGATATCTCAAGCGGTGGCAATGGCATGGCTAAAATTCCGGTCGGCCCGGCCTATCAACTGCCCTTTGCTTCGCGAATCAAGCGCGAGGTCGGTATTCCGGTGATCACGGTGGGCATGATCCGCTCGCCACTCCATGCGGAGGCCATCATCGCGACCAGCGCCGCCGATGCCGTCGCCCTTGGCAGAGTGGCATTGAACAATCCACGCTGGCCCTGGCATGCCGCGGAGGAGCTTGGGGTCAAGCTCGACGTTGTCGCGCCCTACCGGTTCGGTGCGACCAGACAGTATCGCCCGACCTTCGGGCGCTGATCAACGCAATAGCCAAGGCACGCGCTCTCGAATGCGCCAAATGCTTCCTTCTGAGTCTTGGCCTTCTCCAGTGCGGCAAGCTGGCTCTACCATTGCATAATGGATCCCCGCTCCGATTATTGGATCGGGCCAGTCGGCAGAACTCGTGCCGCCGAACCGGCGCTGTCATGTCTAAGTAAGCGTAAAAGTACGCTTGCTGGTGCCGCTCCCCCTACCTGACGGAGCTTTCTTCGCAATCGGAGCAAGTTCCAGGATTGCCTCGGCGGCCGATATGTCGGTGATGAGGACGGAGGCATTTGTTGTTGCTACCCCGGCGCGAATAATGCGGGCCTTGCTCCGCCCGCCGGAGGAAATGATAACTTTTGGAACATCTTGGATCATTGTTGGATTGATCGCCATCACTCGGCGGTTCACAGGATGGTCGACAACCTGTCCATCGGCGTCGACAAAGTGGCACAGGACATCCCCGACAGCCCCGGCCTTTCGAAGGCTCATCATCTCAGAGAAATCAAGGATACCCCTGCGGAAGATGGAGGCCTCTTCGCTGATGTTGCCGACGCTCAACAGTGCGATGTCCACATCGCGCGCCCGCTCACTGAGCTGGCGGAAATCCTTCAGTTGCCACAGAGCCTCTGCCATCCCAGGCTCGGGCACAAAAATAGGGGCCGTGATCTGGTACAGATTGGTGCCGTACAAATCGGCTAAGCGCCAAGCCACCGCAGATGGATTGTCTGCCGTTGCGTGGGTCAATCCGCCCAATAGAGAGACGACTGTGAGCTTCTCAATATCCTGTTGGACCAGGGTCTGCATGCACACTTTGAGGGTAGCCCCCCAGCCCACGCCGACCGACATGCCGTTGGCCAACTCCTTGGAGAGATACTGGCCTGTCGCATGGCCGACCACTGCAGAGACGCTGGCTTCCGTCTGGTCGCTTGTCGGGACGACGATTGCTTCGGCGAGGTTAAGATGGTCTTCCAGGGCGCGTTGCAGACGGATGATGGAGTCGACCTCTCTATTAATAGAGATCTGTACCGTGCCATCTCCGCGGGCTGCAGCGAGAAGACGCAAGGCCTTGAGCCTGCTGACGCCAATCTGCTGGGCGACCTGCTCCTGAGTCAGCCCTTCGATAAAATAATGCCACGCCGCCCGTACCTTCAGCTCCTGTTGGTCGGCCTGGAACTTACTTAATCTCGGCCTTTTCCCGTCTGACATCTTCTTTTCTGTCACGTAGTCTACGTCCCTTCTAATACGCTGGAAACGCATCCGTAAGCTTTGTCCTGCGCAAAACGCAAACAGTAGCTTTGCACGCCCGGATACTTGAACATTCTTATCATCAGTGTCATAGAAGTTCAAATCAGCTAGACAAGGGGTGTCTAGGGCGCGGCCGCGGCCGCAGGGGGCCTTTTTGGAGCGCCTAGGGAGAGGGGGACCCAATGCGGGTTTTGATTTCTAATGATGATGGGATCAATGCGCCCGGGCTTGAGGCGCTGGCAAGAGCTGCCGCTCAGTTGTCCGAGGACGTTTGGGTTATCGCACCGGACGGGAACCGGAGCGGCTATGGTCACTGCATTACTCTGAGGCGAAGCTTCAAGGTGGAGAAGGTTGCGCCGCGCCGCTATATCTGTTCAGGCACGCCAGCAGATTGCGTGATTGCCGGCATGTCGTGGGTATTCAGTAATGATAAACGCCCTGACCTGGTGCTCTCAGGCATCAATGAAGGGCGCAACGTCGCGGAGGATGTCTCATATTCCGGGACCATGGCGGTCGCACGTGAAGCTGCGCTTTGCGGGATCCCCGGGATTGCTTTTTCCATGCCCCGCGACAGCCGTGAGCTCGACGATCTCGCCATTGCCTGGCTTGCAGAAAGAATTAAGGCCTTCTGGGATGCGCGAGGTCATTGGGCTCACGAGGGCCATTGGCTGAGCGTGAACCTCCCTCGTTTGGTTCCGGCGCCTGTTCGAGCAGCGCGGATTGGTCGTGACAAAGTGGCGATGCGGGTCATCATTCATGATGAGAACGAGCACAGCGCAATGATCGAGACCTTGGCTGATCGCAGCTACACATCAACACCCGGCGACGAGAACCACCTGATCGACAATGGGTTTGTATCTGTGACTTGCCTGAACTGGATGGGGCATGCATCGGTTCCGGAATCTGCATTGGATGGAGCGGAAGCCAAGGTAGCATGAGGCCGTTTCGGCTCCGGAGCGATGGAGCTCCGGAGCCCATTGGGAATCGGCCTAGTACTTCGGGTAAACTTCGTCCATTACATCATCGAGATATGTATTCTCGAACCCCTCGATGGACCGAGGTTGTGTTTCGACTCGCCCGTCGTCGTGAAACGTATGCTCCATGTAGCCTACCTCACGCGTGCCGCCCATTTCGGGAACAAGCGCTTCTCGAGTCGTGAAGGCAATGGACGAGCACCATTGCTGGCTAAGAGTACCGTGCTGGCGTGAGCGCCCCTGATGCAGGTGACCGCTGGCGATCAAACGAAGCCGAGGGTCATTCAGGAGGGGCCGCACATGCTCATGGCCGCTAGGGTCGATCGTCCAGTAAGTCAGTTCGGCCGGCTCCGGTTCATCGATATAGAACGGCTGATGCGTAAACAAGGCAATGTGGCGACCGCCCGCTGACGCAAGTTGTTCATCGATCCATACATACTGTTCATTCTCACGAGTGAAACCCGATCCGATCAGCATGGAATTGATGCCAATGAAGCGCCAGCGCCCGAGGTCTACCGACCATCTATCCGTGCCGAAATAGCTTAGGAACTTGCTGATGCGTTTCTCGCTGATAGCACTTCCGTTGACGCTCTCTGGCTTCGAAAGGCGAGCATTGTCACCCACGTCATGATTGCCTGGAATGAACTTGATGTCCTTTCCGGTGCTTGTGAAGAAATCCCTGCAAAGTTCAAAATCTTCCGAGAATCTTACTCCGTCGAGCGTGATATCGCCCGAATGAACGATCAGGTCGTGATCGGACGCTTTGAGGGGCGCGTCCATCAATTCGTTGTTCTTGCGGAAATGCCGGGTTCTCGGCGAGAGATGAGTGTCTGAGATTTGCATCACTCGAATGATCGACATGGTTCCTCCGTTACGGCCAGGATGCAGAGAGTAAATCAGTTCCGCCACAATTTGCACATCTGTATTGACGACGGCGGAAAAGTTCAATAACTTTTGACAGTTGCCTTCACTAATTTGGCCAAGCTCCTACGGGCGGTCATCACGGCGGCGGGACGTTTACTGCTTGAGGGAGAACACCCAGTGTCCGGCATCGAGATTGTCCATCTCAGAAAGTCCTGGGCTGCATTCAATGCAGTGAACGACATCAGCTTCGAGGTTGCTCCCGGATCCTTCACGGTTCTCCTCGGGCCGTCAGGCTGCGGCAAATCGACTACTTTGCGTTTGATTGCGGGGCTGGACCTGCCCACTTCGGGGCAGATCCTAATTGGCGGCAAAGATGTATCCACCGCACCGCCCGCCAAGCGCGGATTGGCAATGGTTTTCCAGAACTATGCCCTTTTTCCGCATTTGACCGTTGCGGAGAACATTCTCTTCGGCCTGAAGGTTAGGCGCGTTCCATCAGCTGATCAGGAGCGCCTGTTGAAGAAGGCCGTGGACATTCTTGGCCTCGGAGCATTTCTGAGCCGCAGGCCATCGCAACTGTCCGGCGGCCAGCAGCAGCGTGTAGCCTTGGGGCGAGCCATTGTTGCCGAGGCTCCCGTCTGTCTGATGGACGAGCCACTCTCAAACCTTGATGCCCAGCTGCGTCACGACATGCGCAAGGAGATCCGCAAAATCCAGCAGGAGCTGGGGATGACGATGGTCTATGTCACCCATGATCAGATCGAGGCGATGAGCCTCGCGGATCAAGTCATCCTGATGCGGGGAGGGAGCATCGAGCAGAAAAGCGACCCGTCAGGTCTCTACGAGAAGCCGGCAACGACGTTCTGCGCACGGTTTATTGGAACCCCGCCGATGAATGTCGTTGCGCTTGAAAACGGCCCTGATGGAGGCATCATCAAAGGCTCTGCAGGGCCCGCAGTCGTCGAAGGGGCAGGCACAGGCTTGCTGCTCGGACTACGCCCCGAAGATATTTCTATCGACCCGCACGGGCAAGTGGCAGCCAGGGTCTCCACCGCGGAGTACCATGGAGCTGACAGTATCCTGGAATGCATGGTTGGAAGCCAGACGTTGCAGGTTCGCGTCGAGGGGGCCCGGCGGTTCGCACCCGGGCAGCAGATCGGCCTGACCTGGTCTGCCTCTGCCATGCATGTTTTTGATGAAAAGACCGAACAGAGAATCGAGCGCAAAGCACTGGCGCCTCTCGCGCCAAGGCTCTGCGCTGCTGTCTGACCTAACCATCAAGCACTACCGTTGGGCCTGAATACGCAGGGCCGAGATGAAAGTGCCAAAGCGCTTAAAACAATCCGGCAACAAGGCTGGAGCATTGAACCAGGAGGAAACTATGTCGAAGAAGATGATGATGTGGCTGGGGGCATCCTTGCTGACCGCCGCGGCTCTTGTCGGCCCTGCACGCAGCCAGGCTGCACCTGTTGAGATCAGCTTCTATTATCCGATTGCGATTGGCGGCCCGGTGACCAAGATCGTGGACGATCTCATTGCGCGCTTCGAGAAGGATCATGCCGATATCAAGGTCAAGGCTGTCTACTCGGGGACCTATCCGGAAACGCTCAGCAAGTCCTTGACCGCTTTCAAATCTGGCCAGCCACCCGAAATGGCCGTGATGCTGTCGACAGAGGTCTTTTCGCTGATCGATGAAGACGCCATTATGCCGTTTGAAGAGCTTACGAAGACCGATGATGACAAGAAGTGGCTTTCGGGTTTTTCGGATATCTTCATGATCAACAGTCAGGTGAACGGAAAGACCTGGGGAGTGCCCTTCCAGCGCGGGACAACCCTCTTCTTCTGGAACAAGGATGCTTTCCGCGAGGTAGGCCTTAATCCTGATGTTGGGCCGCAGAATTGGGAGCAGGTTGTCGAGACAGCAAAGAAACTCACCAAGCGCGACGCCTCGGGCAACGTTACGCAGTGGGGCATGCAAGTGCCCTCGTCGTTGACCTCTTACTGGCTGCTTCAGGGATATGTCGCTCAGAATGGCGGTAAGATTGCTGAGACATCCGGGACGAAGACATATTTTGACAGCCCCGAAGTCGTCGAGGCACTTCAGTACTGGGTTGACCTCGCAAAGATCCACAAGGTCATGAAGCCTGGTGTGATCGAGTGGGCCACGACACCCAAAGACTTCTTCGAAGGTCGTACCGCCATGATCACGACGACGAGCGGTAACCTGACCAATATCAAAAACAATGCGCCGTTCCCGTTTGGCGTTCAGATTTTGCCGGAGCACAAGCGTCGTGGTGCTCCCACGAGCGGCGGCAACATTTATATCTTCAAGGGAACCGATCCCAAAAAGCAGGAAGCGGCTTTCGAGTTCACCAAATGGCTGACTTCAGCGGCGCAGTCTGCTGAATGGAGCATCAAGACCGGTTACATCGCGCCTCGTAATGATGCCTGGGAAACGGATGCCATGAAGGCCTATGTCAAGGAGTTCCCCGGCGCAGCCGTTGCTCGGGAGCAGATCCCCTACATGGTGCCCGAACTTTCCACTTATGAGAACCAACGTGTGTCCCGGGTGATCGATGACGCCATCGAGGCCTCCTTAACCGGATCCAAGACGCCCAAGGAGGCGTTGGCGGTTGCCCAGCAGGAAGCTGAGCGCATTCTGCGCGACTACCGCTAAGAGGGGCAGCGGCGCTTGCCGTCAAGTCAGGCGCTGCTGATCCATGAATGAAGGGATCGGTCAAGCCGGTTCGGGATGCTCAGGAAAGTGACTTCCGTGACGAGAATGCAGAACTCCGTGACACCATGGCTGCTGCTTTTGCCGGCGATCGTACTGCTTGCAACATTCACGCATGTTCCTGCGGTCATGACGTTGATCGACAGTCTGTTCACCACGCCGAGAGGAGCACGGCCCCCGCGTTTCATCGGTGCGGAGAATTACATGTCGATGCTTAGCGACCCTGTATTTCTCGCTGCGCTGAAAAACAACGCGATCTATGCGCTCGGCACGGTTCCCCTGTCGATTGCGTTGTCGCTGCTCATGGCGGTCATCGTAAACTCGTCATTGCGGGGAACGACGCTCCTGCGGATGTCGTTCTTCCTGCCGACCGTTCTGCCGATGATTGCCGTGGCCAATATCTGGCTCTTCTTCTATACGCCCGGCTACGGCCTGTTCGATCAAGTGCTGGGCCTCTTCGGCTTTCAAGCACACAACTGGCTTGGCAATCAGGACACAGTGCTCGGCAGTCTCATGGCGCTTGCGGTCTGGAAAGAGGCCGGCTTCTTCATGATCTTCTACCTCGCTGCCTTGCAGCAGCTAAGCCCGACTCTGCGAGAGGCCGCCGATCTGGAGGGAGCCGGGCGTTGGTACTTTTTCAGGCGAGTGACGTTTCCGCTTCTGATGCCCACGACGTTGTTCGTGATGATCAATGCCGTGATTAATTCCTTTCGCCTGATTGATCATGTCATTGTCATGACACGCGGCGGTCCTGACAACGCCAGCACATTGCTGCTGTACTATGTCTATAACACCGCATTCCGCTTTTGGAATACGAGCTATGCGGCCGCTTTGACCATGGTCGTCCTCGTTATCCTTGCGTCCATTGCCTTTCTTCAGTTCGGTATCCTTGACCGTAAGGTGCATTACAAATGACCGCGTCCGCTCTCTCGTTGGCTACGCCCACGATGCAACGTGCCGCAGGCATGCCGTCCTTCTGGCGCATCCTTGAGATTACGGGATCATATCTTCTCGGAGTTCTATGGGTCCTGCCGCTTTTCTATGCGATCTGGATGGCAGTTCATCCACCGGCTTACGAGGTTCGCTTTGAACTTTTTGCCCCTTTAACATTGCAGAACTTCAAGGACGCTTTGAATGCCGCTCCCTTCGCGCGGTACTTTTTCAATACCTTTCTGCTGATCTCGGTCATTCTGGTCTCACAGTTCCTCATCTGCACGTTAGCGGGATATGCCTTCGCGAGATTTGATTTCCGAGGCAAAACGATCATGTTCATGCTCGTACTCGTGCAGTTGATGATCATGCCGGAAGTACTCCTGGTAGAGAATTATCGCACCATCGTTCGTCTCGGCTTACTGGATACGGTCTGGGCCATGGGCCTGCCCTATATGGCATCGGCTTTCGGGATTTTCCTACTGCGGCAGGTCTTTATGACGGTTCCGAAGGAGCTCGACGATGCGGCGCGCATTGAAGGAGCGGGTCCTATCACGACATTGCTAAAAGTCTATGTTCCTTTGGCCCGGCCGATCTATGTCGCTTACGGATTGGTGTCCGTGAGCTACCACTGGAACAATCTCCTGTGGCCTCTGGTCATCACGAATTCCGTGACCACACGGCCCCTAACAGTTGGTCTGCAGATTTTCTCGTCACCGGACCAGGGTGTGCAGTGGAGCATCATCTCGGCCGCGGCACTGATGACCTCCGCCCCACTCCTGATCGGCTTCCTGCTGTTCCAAAGGCAGTTTGTCCAGAGCTTCATGAGAGCTGGCATTAAGTAGCAGATTAACTGAAACGAGCTGAATTAGATTGAGCAAGCGCTGGATCAACGACGCTCGCTGTATTCACAAGCCAGCCGCACATTCGGGGCATAAGGCTCAAGTGGCCTGTCGCCCTTGAGGCCCCAATTTTTCTTGGCCTTTGCCAAATGAAGAAGGCCTCCGGAAATTCCGGAGGCCTGTCGTTTCTGAGCGTGTTAAGACGCAGAGGTCATATCGCCGGTCAGCCAGTACTTCACGCGTGTCGGATGCTCATTGATGTAATTCTCGACCGCCTTGTCGACAGAGGTCTCGTTCACATCGGATGTTGTCGCTTCGAGTTCCATAAGCGGAAGGTGCATGCGCATCAGGAACTGAGCGACCTCCGAGTAGTCTCTCTGAAAACCCGGGCGACAATAGCATAAACCCGCTCAACACCACCAATGCATGCTTAGGATTGTCAAGGTAGCGCAAGTCGTACTTACCGAACATCCAATATGGGCTTCAGGAGTGCTGATCGAGAGGCAGGCTGGTTTGCAAGCTATCGATGCGCCGGCGGTGACCGCCATCAAAGCCTCGGCATGGGCGCGAGGAATAGGAACGAGCTCGACGCTGCCATCATCTGCATGGGTCAGCAGAAGCGTCGATGCCTCGCCTGTGATCTCGACCGAGGGACCGCGCGCGGGTGTCGCCGGAAAGTAGCCTTCCACATACCTTACGCCGCCATGCTGTCGGGCGGCGAGACGGGCAAAGGAGGCTGCTATGAGGAACGTCCGTTGGCCTATCCTATGACGCACCCCGTGCCGGAGCTTGGTGCCTGCACTTGAAAGAACCGCTTCCAGGCACAAGCCCCTAGCGTAAGGCAGGGCAGGGCGGGAGGCTGCTCTTTCGGGGCAGCAATAGCGCCAACGCCTGCCTTGCGCGAGTTGGAGCAGCTTCTATGCCTCTCGCTCGAGGAGGAGCAGTGTGGGCCTAATGCGGGGACAAGAACTATATAAACTTTACGCCGCTCTCTCGCCCATTCGACCAGACGAGCCGCACCAGCGCTCGTGCGCCCTCGTCTGGAATCTCGAGCGCGAACTCCAAAGGCAGTTCGCCGGGCTCGCACAGAACCAGGCAGGCGCCCGTCTCGGAGAGATCGCTGACCACGCACTCCAGAGGAGGAGCATGTCCGTTTGGCACGATTCTCCCGTCCAGGCGCGTTGGAAAGCGATAGCTCATGCAATGTTCCTTGTCCTCATTGCGCTGCATCAAGTGTTCCTGCCATGAGGTCAGTTATGGAATGAGAGGCTGGTCCGGGCCTTTCCTGGGGCGCGGTCGTCGGAAGAATAGGTCTCGCGCTGAAGGGTGGAGGACAGCCTGAGACAGGATCTTGGGGATCGTCTCGAGGCGGCTTCCGAGCACGCTGAGGGGGCTCGCCCCTGCGGAGGCCCAGGCATTGTTTGTCGAGGTCGCTGATGAAGTCGAGCATTTGCGGCGTCTGCCCGATGCCCCGATCCAAGGTGACCTGGACCTGATGGAGCCAAAGGGTAGGGCTTAAGGTTCGAAGCGATCTGGCATCGTCCTTTGTGGCCGGATATGCAGATATCGACCTTCAAGTCAGGCCAATGGGGAGTTCTCTTCTCTGTTGTGGAAATGGTGTTGCGCTGCTTGAGACCTCAGCGTAACGCACTATGGATATGATCCTGGCCGCTACCTCGCGGCTCAGAGAGGGAGTTCACCGTGGCTAAAGCTGCAACCAAGACGACCACCCGCAAGGCACCGGCTCAAAAGGGCGCTGTTTCGAAGACCGCCGGCAAAACCTCGTCCAAGACCACGAAGGCCCCTGCCAAGGCCACAGCATCCAAAGCTGCGCCGTCTAAGACCGCAGCGACCAAGGCCGCGGCCTCCAAATCGACCGCATCGAAGGCTGTCGTGAAGACGGCGGCCAGGGCCGTGAAGAAACCCGCGAAGGCGTCTGCCACCGCGGCAAGCCCAATTCTGACGTTGCGCCAGATCGCCGAGGCTCTTGCCGAAACCCACGAGCTGCCCAAGCGCCAGGCCAACGCGATGCTGGTTCAGGTAGTAGAGCTGATCACCAGGAGCCTGAAAAAGGGTGAGAAGATCCGTCTGACCGGGCTTGGTATCCTGCAGGTGCGCAAGCGTGCCGCGCGGATGGGTCGCAATCCTCAGACCGGCGAACCGGTGAAGATCAAGGCTTCGAAGAAGATCGCCTTCCGGCCGGCCAAGGACCTCAAGGAAGCTATCTGAATACGGGAGAGGCGAGCCAGACAGTTTCACGTCGCATTTATAGAAGTGACAGCGCGGCGTCTGCATCGATCAGGATCAGTTGCATGGAGCCAAAGGCTTCAATAGAGGCCTGGAGTTGCTCGATATGCGGCGGGAATGAGTGTGCAAGGTGCGCTTATACGCCCTGGGGCTCTCGATCGGGATATATGCGATCGCGAGCTCCAGGTCACAATAGGGCGTCAAGTACGGTAGCGCGGTTTCCTTTACGCTTCGGTCGATACTTGCCGGAAGTAGATGTAATCTGAGTTGAGGAGGGGCTCATTACAGACCCCTTCTCGGGTGTGCGTCATCGCGCTTCACAAGCTTGTGTCCTCTCTCCACGGGAATGATCCCTGTGGAATGCAAGACGGTTAGTGCCCTCCCTAGATTGACGAGTTTCGCGGTTCCCACCGAGTACTCATCCTGTATCTACACAAATGAGGGGCGCGCTACCTGTAGGGGAGTGCACATAGAAAAATTATATTTTACTCTAGGGTAGAATTAAGCTCATCTGACAGAGTAAATACATATTTACGCTGTCCTTGTACTTTGGATTGCAGCGCCCCATCCCAGGCAAACTTAGCGTATAAGGATGAGGATCAGGGCCACCATTCGTGGTTTCCCTGCAGATTATCTTCAGAGCAGTGAAAGTCACGGGAGACCGGTTCATGCCCGACTGCCTTCACCACCAACCTTCTCAATAGCTTACGAAACGGGTGATATGGAACGGCAGAGCCGTTTTACACTCATTTTACAGTTTCCGTTCTCGTTTCCTTCCGCTCGCGCTTCCTCATCTCCGCCTCGGTGAGCCTCACATTGCGATCCAGATATTTGGCGTCGAGGATCGTCCTGATATCCTTCAACGAATGCCACGTGAGAGAGGCATTCTCTGGCACATCCACGCCGGCCAAAGCTAACCTTGTGTCCATCGATCCGCATAGCTCGTGGATCACGTCGTCGATCCTTGCGCGCCCGCAGACTTTGCCCCATGTCGCCCCGAAGCCGTCCGAGGTCCATGTGCTATCCTCGGTTTTGTAAGGAGCCCTCTGCAAGTCGCCGGTCGAGGGCCCGACAGGCACAAGATCGGCAGCAACGCATCCAAACTCTTCGTCTGGCGGGCCCATGTCAGCAGGATCGTCGAGGTAAGCGGATGGTCATCCGTCGCTTCGGCCGTTTTCTCCACAGCAACCACTGCCCAGACTGATATCCATCTCAGAGGAGTTTCATTTCCTGGACAGCATTAGCTTCGCCGAATGAACCATCACACGATCCGGTTCGAAACCATCCTGGTTCGAGCACAAAGGGAGGCACGAGAGATCATGAGCAGCAAGCATTTCCAGGCCCGGCCCCATTCTCTCCTGCACGCGGGACGGGCATCTCGCCCGCGTTACCTTCGAGGAACTATTCTCCAACCTTGTCTATGTCTTCGCGGTCACCCAGGTCTCTCACCTCCTTCATCATCTGTTGTTCGCAAGCATGGTCGAGACCCTGATACTCTGGTTCGCGGTTTGGCTCGGATGGCAGTACACCTGCTGAGTCACGAAATTGGTTTGATCCGGAAGTACCCCAATCCGGCTGATGCTTTTCGCGATCATATTGGCTGCCATTGTCATGACTGCGGCGCTGTCGGAGGCGTTCGGGCCTCGGGGGTTGGTCTTTCCGCAAGTTATGTCACTATTCAGGTCGGACGCCCGGCATACGTGCTCTCCCGCATCGAAAGCGGCCACCCGCTGGCGCCAAACTTCTGGCGTCTGCTGGCATGGCTGTGCATTTCCGCTGTGTTCTGCATTGGCGACCCGGGCCGGATCGGCGCCTATTTTCACTACATCCATGCTGCCCTCGTGGCCGGCGTCATCATCACCGTAGTCAGCAACGACCTAGTTATCGCTCATCTGGATGAGTCCGTGACGCTGCCCATGGACCTTATCTTGATGGGAGGGCCTGCCATCTACGCGTTGGGCAACGGCATTTATAAATCGGTGGTCTACGGCCGCTTCCCGCTCTCCCGTGCGGCGGGACTTGTCGCCCTCGCAGTGTTGTTCTCTATGGCCTTTCTGACGGCTCCCTTGATGATCGGCGGAGCAGCAACGGTGATACTTCTCGCGATTGGCATCTGGGAGTGGCAGTCGCTGGGTTCTGGCTCGGGAGCGTTTACGATCGAGCTCGGATAATGGTTCATCGGAACACCCTTCACTACGCGTGTAGCCCATGAGGTTCAGCAGGAAGCCTTTGGCGATCAGTCCATCTTGCCGCAGGATCAACCTACGAGAGGCAAGCCATCCCTTCAGGGATGAAAGCCCTGGTGGGGCTCATTGACGGAATGCTCTCCTCCAGCGAGGGTGCTCTGGCCACAGAACTATTCTGGAGCTGCTAAATGCCCGCGCGCCAAACCTCGTTCCTATTCGACCTCGATGGCACCCTTGTCGACAGCGTCTATCAGCATGTGCTCGCTTGGCACGAGGCTCTTCAGGCAGAAGGGATCGAGCTGTCGGTCTGGCGGATCCACCGCAGGATCGGCATGTCGGGTGGTCTGTTCACCAACATGCTCTTGCGCGAGACCGGGCTGGCCATTGAACCGCAGCGGATCGAGCGACTGCGCCACCTTCATGCGGAGGCCTACGGAAGGCGTGCCGGACAGGTCCGTCCGCTGCCGGGGGCCCGTGAACTCTTGGCTTACCTGACCCAGGCGGGCCTGCCGTGGGCGATCGCGACCAGCGGGCGGATGGAGACGGCTGGACCCGTGCTCAACAACCTTGGCGTTGACCCTGGGACAGTGCCGGTCATCACACGCGATAAGGTCAAATACGCCAAACCCGATCCGGACCTCTTCCTGGCCGCGGCTGACGCCCTCGGTCATCCCATCGAGAGCGCCTGCGTGGTGGGAGACAGCATCTGGGACATGCTGGCCGCACGCCGGGCGGGAGCGCTCGGAGTGGGCCTGCTCTCGGGAGGATACGGCGAGGACGAGCTTGTCCGTGCGAGCGCATACCGGGTGTACCAGGATCCTGCTGACCTGCTCAGGCATATCGATGAAGTAGGCGGGAGGCAGTGAAGGTGCCGGCTGGAGCATCGGCCCCAAAAGCGGGTCCCGCTTTTGGGTGGAAAGATGCTCAAAGATAATCACCTAAAGCCTCGGACGTGAGTTTGAACTCACGTCCGAGGCTTTAGGTGAAACGAGCGGGACCAACATACATCAAGCAGGGAGAGCGGACCTTCAGACGCCTCCGTTCCGTATCAAAACCACGTCCTGTCCTCTGGCGAAACTGATCTGCGAAAGATCAGCGGCCGCGTACCTCTGCCGCAGAAAACGAGCAGGTTCACCAGATTCCTGGCGACGCACCTTCGAGCGTTTGACTTGCTTGTGACGCAAGGCGGATGGGAGCGTTCACGGCGCCATAGCCTTGATAGTCGCGCCGCTCTACGATTTCGAAGAAGAAGCCACCTTCCAGAGTTCTGGTGTAGATCTGGAAATACTCGGCGCGCCCCTCACGGTCATACAGGATATTGCTGGCGCGCAGCCGCTCCACATCCTCGAAAGAAAGATCAGCTCTTACTTCGAGATCGTCATAGTAGTTCTCCGGGATCGTCAGGAGATCGACACCATTGGCCTTCAGGCACTCGACGCTTGCGAAGATGTCATCGGTCTCAAGCGCAATGTGCTGAACTCCGGACCCGAAGAGTTCGTTCAGGAAACGTGACGAAAGAGTGCGCTGGCTCTGCGACGCATTAAGGATCAGACGAAGCGACCCATCTTGTGTCTCAATGGCCTGGCTCTGAACCACGCCGCCCGGATCGATCACGGTCTGAACCGGCGTTTTCCGCACGTCCAGAAGCGATGTGTAGAACAAAAGCCACGTGAGCATCTCCTCATAGTGCATCGATTGGGAGACGTGATCGACCGATCGCAGCCCCGCTCCCGTGAAGTCTTCCGCCTCCACAGGTTCGAAATCAACGTCCCAGAGCCGGTCCAACCCGGTCTTGCGGTCCACGAAATACAGCAGGCTGCCTCCAAGGCCGCGGACCGCCGGGATGTTCATCTCGCCGGGCCCGACCGGCTGCTGGAAAGGCTGGTCCAGGAGCGTGAGCGCGCGCTCTATGGTTCCTCGTGCATCCTCGACGCGCAGGGCCAAAGCGCAGACGGAGGTGCCGTGCGTGATATTGAAGGAATGGGCGAATCCCTCTTTGTCCGCATTCACGACGATGTTGATGTCGCCCTGCCGCCAGCGCGTCACGGCTTTTGAGCGGTGGAGGCCAGCTTTCCGGAACCCCAATCCGCTTAGGATCATCTCGAAGCCGGCAGCACAGCGTTCGTCTACGGCGAATTCGAGGAACTCAATACCCGAGCAGGTTGCCTTGGCCGGAAGCTCCGGAAGCTTGGGAATAGCCGATCCAGTGCGCCGGCGCAGTTCGTCCAGCATGACGATGAGGGAGCGCTGCCCATCGACGGCGACGCTGCGGGCGGAGCCGGCCCGGAAGCGGTCGTTGAAGATCTCCAGGGACAGAAGCCCATTGAAGCCTGTGGCATGGAGGGCGTTCATGAACTTATCGATGGGCAGGTCACCCTGTCCCGGGAAACATCGGTAATGTCGGCTCCAGGAGAGATAATCCATGTCGAGTTTTGGCGCGTCGGCCATTTGCACGAGGAAAATCCGGTCCGACGGGATAGAGCGGATGGCGGACAGGTCCGTTCCCCGCGCCAGCACGTGAAAAGAATCGAGCACCAGCCCGACAGCCGGATGGTTGGCACGCCGCACCACCTCCCAGGCATCGCGATAATCGTGGATATGCCTCCCCCAGGACAGAGCCTCGAAAGCCACGCGCATGCCGCGCTTCGCGGCACGCTCGCCGAGTTCCTGGAAATCCGCAGCGGCCCGTTCGATTCCGCCAAGTGAATCCGGTGAGACGTTGCTGCATACCATCAGGAGGTCGCAGCCGAGTTCCTCCATGACGTCGAATTTGCGCTCGGCACGGGCAAAGACCTTGGAGCGCTGCGGCTCGGGCATGCCCTCAAAGTCGCGAAACGGTTGAAAGGTAATCGTTTCCAGGCCGAGGCCTTCGATCATGCGTCGGGCATCGCTTGGTGTTCCGTTGAAGGAGAGGAGATCGTTCTCGAAGATCTCCACGCCTTTGAACTTGGCCGCCGCGATGGCTTCGATCTTTTCGGCGAGGGTGCCGCTCAGACAAACAGTTGCGATAGCGGTGCGCATGCTCTCAATCCATTTCCTCTCAAGGGCATGGGAGCAAGTTGCCGTACTGGCCTGCCCCTTCTGTTCTAAGTGATGGTTCCGGTTGCAAGCGCATGCTCGACACCGCCGGCAACATGGCGCGTCAGAACCTCGCAAGCGCGCGCCGAGTCTCTCGCAAGAGCACATTCGAGAAGAAGAGCATGCTCGTTGGCGGCGATCTCGCCGCGATAACTCAAGGCAATCATCTGGTAGCGCAGGTACTTGTCGAAGACTGCCGCATGATTGTCGATCAGCATCTTTGACCCACAGGCGGAGATGAGAGCCTGGTGAAACTGCCAATCGTAGCGCTTCCACTCTTCCGTGTGGGTTCGGTCACCCTGCGCCATCCGCTCTTCCATCCGGGCGAGCCTATGGTGGGCAGCGACGACCCGGCCTTCCCACTCCATGTCGCCGGCCCGGAACGACTGCTCCAGGGCTCTGCATTCGAGGAGTTGCCGGAGAGCTGCAATTTCTCTCAGGTTCGGAATAGAGACGGGTGCGACCTCGAAGCCTTTCTGCCCTTCGGCCACTACGAGCCGTTCGGAATGAAGCCGGTTCAGAATTTCTCTGAGCGTGCTGACGCTGGCCCCATAATCGGCCTTCAGGCGTTCGAGCTTCAACTTCTTGCCCGGTGGGAGCCGACCAAAAATGATGTCGGACCGAATTTTCCGATAGGCACTCTCGCCAACCGTCGAGGGTTGGGGGATTGTCTGCACGTCGTCCGTCATGTCAGCGCCCCGCTCTCGAGCGTATGTGCCACGCATCCATTCACGTGCCGAATAAGCAGCCTGCAAGCCTCCTTGGTATTACGCGTCAAGGCGCAGTTCAGCAGCATCCTGTGCTCTTCGGCTGCAATCTCTCCGCGAAAAACAATAGCCACCATCTGATATCGAAGGTATTGGTCGAAGACACCGCCATAAAGATCGAGCAGGGTCCGGGAGCCGCAGGCCTCGATCAGGCACTGATGAAACTCGCGATCATAGCGCTTCCAGAGTTCTGTCCCCTCCTGGTCGCCGGACATCATCCGCCGCTCCATGGAGGCGAGCTTATGATGGGCAGCCACGACCCGGCTTTCCCACTCCAGATCGCCGGCCGCGAAGGACAAGGGCAAGGCGTAGGTTTCCAGGAGCAGCCGCATCGCTGCGACATCCTCGAACCCCGCTGGCGAAACGGGCGCAACCCGAAAGCCGCGCTGTCCTTCGGCGATCACGAGACCTTCCGACGACAAGCGGCTCAGGATTTCCCGCAGGGTGCTGACGCTCGCTCCATAGGCACTGGCCAGACGATCCAGCCGAAGGCGCGCTCCGGGCGCCAAGCGGCCGAAGACGATGTCCGCCCGCATCCGATCGTAGGCACGATCTGCAATGGATGCCGCTAACAGTTCGATGCTCATTCTGTCACCACTGCCTTACACCTCAACGGCAGAAAGCCTTCCGGATTACCTCCGTTGGACGCCGACGAATTCACGATCATAAGGCAAAATGCAAAATATCAGATGTTTTTGCTAATGCCTATTGATTTTCCGATTGCCCGAACGAATAGTGCTGATCAAGACGCAGTCTACTGCGCGGCATGATAAGGAGAGGAAACCATGGCATTCAGCATCAATCGGCGCCTCCTGATGGCGGCTGGCGCAGCCCTTCTGGCATGGAACGCAAGTGGGCCGGCCAGCGCCCAGACACCGACGAACCTGAGATTCTCGGCCGTTTTCTCGGAGCAGGATATCCGCGCCGAGATGATGAAGCGGTTCGGCGAAGAGATTAAGGCCCAGGGCTTCAACCTTCAGCCCTATTACGGCGGCAACCTTTTCAAGCAGGGTACCGAGCTCGTTGCCATGCAGCGGGGCAACCTGGAGATGGGCAATATCGCGCCGCAGGACATCTCCAATCAGATCCCGGCCTGGTCCATCGTTACGTCCGCCTATTTGTTCCGCGATGCCGACCACCTGAAGAAGGTGTTCGCCAGTGACGTCGGACAGCATCTGAAGAAGATGGCCTCGGACCAGCTGGGCATTCATATCCTCGGACCCACCTATTTCGGCGCTCGTCAGATCGGTCTGAAGCCGGATAAGAAGATCAATACGCCTGCGGACATGGCTGGCATCAAGCTGCGCATGCCCGGCGGCGATGCTTGGCAGTTCCTGGGTCAGGCCATTGGAGCAAACCCCACGCCGATGGCTTACGCAGAGGTCTATACCGGCCTGCAGACCGGCGCGATCGATGGCCAGGACAACCCGCTGCCGAACGTGCAGAACATGAAGTTCTATGAGGTGATGTCGCAGATTGCTTTGACGTCCCATCTCGTCGGCTTCGACCTGCTGGCTGTATCCAACAAGGTCTGGAATGCCATGTCGCCGGAGAAGCAGGCCGCCTTCCAGGCGGCTGCCGACAAGGCGATCGAGTGGAGCACCCAGGAGCATTTGAAGAAGGAAGCGGAGCTCGTCGGCTTCTTCAAAGAAAAGGGCCTCAAAGTCTATACGCCCGACCTGAAAGCCTTCCGCGACTTTGCTCAGAAGAAATATCTCGCCTCGGATCTGGCAAAGGGCTGGGAGCCCGGCATGCTGGACAAGATCAACGCCATGTAAGGCCTGGTCCAGGGCTGCCGGACATGCGGTAGCCCTGTTCCTCCAAGTGCGCTTGATTGCCTTTCTAGATCAAGATTGGATTCCCATGGCCGCAGGGTTGAGGACGGTTGGCTCCTGGCTTGCTCGACGTGCAGAGAACATCGCAGCCGCCATGCTGGCGGCGATGTTCCTGGCTTTTCTCCTCCAGATCGTCTTCCGGTATGTGCTCGGACTGCCCATCGGCTGGACGCATGAGGCGAGCGTGATCCTCTGGATCTGGCTCGTGCTCTGGGGAGCGGCCTTCGTCGTCACCGAACGGGAGGAGATTCGCTTCGACATCGTCTACGGAGCGGTCGGCCCCGGTGTTCGCAGGGTGATGTGCGTCATCACCGCCATGGCGGTGATCGCGCTTTACGTCATCTCGTTCCCGGCGGTCTGGGATTACGTCACCTTCATGAAGGTGGAAAAGACCAGCTATCTCAAGATCCGCTTCGACTGGCTGTTCTCAATCTACATCGTCTTCGTCGTTGCCAGCATCATCCGCTACATCTGGCTCGGCTGGCAGGCACTGCGGGGCGTGGCACCGGACGAATTCGACCCTACCAAGGCGAGTTCCGGCGTATGAATCTGACAAGCCCTTTCTCGATCGCGATTGTCGCAATCACGATTCTCGCCTTCCTGGGTCTGCCTATCGGCCATGCGATGATTGCTGGCTCGATCCTATACCTGCTCCTTGCCGGGCTGGACATGGGAACAGCCGCGGAGCAGCTCCTGAACGGAATGTATTCCAACTACATCATTCTCTCGGTGCCATTGTTCATCCTGGCGGCCGAGTTCATGAATATCGGCAGCATGACCGACCGGCTCATGACATTCTGCAACGCCTTGGTCGGCCGCTTCCGCGGTGGATTGGCTCACGTCAATATCCTGCAGAGCATTATTTTTGCGGGCATGTCCGGTTCGGCGATCGCCGATGCCGCCGGCACAGGGCGCATGATGCAGATGATGATGACCCGCGACGGCCGGTACACGCCGAGCTACGCGGCAGCCTTGACGGCCGTCTCGTCCGTCATCGGACCGATCATCCCGCCGTCGATCCCGATGGTGCTCTACGCTCTCGTATCCGATGCCTCAATCGGGTATCTGTTCCTGGGCGGCGTAATCCCGGGCCTGCTGATGGCTCTGAGCCAGATGTTCATCGTCTTCATTACGGCACGCCGCAGGAACTTCCCAGTCGAAAAGCCGATTCCCCTGCGCAAGCTGCCGCGGATCACCTGGGAGGCATTTCCTTCGCTGATGATGCCCGTCGTCCTTCTTGGCGGCATCTACAGTGGCGTGATGACCCCCACCGAGGCAGCCGCGGTAGCGGCCGCCTATGCGCTTATCATTTCCGCGGGTCTCTATCGCAGCGTGAGCTGGCGCGAATTCTACCAATCGCTCGCGGTCAGTGCGCGAACAACGGCATCCATCGGCATGCTGATTGCTGGCGCGCTCGTGTTCAACTACGTCGTCACGGTCGAGAATATCCCGGAAAGCGTAAAAGCGCTGCTCGCAACATGGAACCTCTCGCCGGTCGGTTTCCTGATCTTTGTCAACGTTCTGCTGCTGCTGTTGGGCTGCGTGCTGGAAGGAACAGCGATCCTGCTCATTGTCGTACCGGTCTTCATCCCGACGGCTCAAGCCTTGGGCATTGATCTCGTGCATTTCGGCGTCGTGGTTGTCGTAAATATCATGATCGGCCTGGTCACGCCGCCTTACGGCCTGCTTCTGTTCATCATGGCGAACATCTCGGGAGAGCCTCTGCGTGCCATTGTCCGCGATACGCTCCCGTTCCTTTTCGCCATGATCGTTGCGCTCGCGATCCTCACTTTCGTGCCTGAAACCGTCCTCTGGCTCCCGCGCCTGTTCGGGTACCAAGGTTGAACGGCATATTGCAGAAAAGCGTATCCATGAGCAGACCGGTCTACATCCTGAATGGCCCCAATCTCAACCGCCTCGGAACCCGCGAGCCGGAGATCTACGGCCGCACCACCTTGGCTGAAGTCGAGGCTTCGTGCCGGGAGGCTGCATCCGGCCATCCCATCGTCTTCCGTCAATCTAATCGTGAATACGAGATCATCGAGTGGGTGCACGAAGCGATCGATGAAGGCAGCGGCATCGTGATCAACCCGGCCGCCTTCACATTCACCTCCATGGCCATCATGGACGCGTTAAAGATGTTCCCTGGCCCCATCATCGAGCTGCACATCTCGAATATTCATAAACGTGAGCCGATCTACCACAAGTCCTACATTTCCCCGGTGGCGACAGCCGTCATTGCGGGCCTTGGCACCAACGGTTATCCGGTGGCTGTACGAGCCGTGCTCGGCATGATCCGTATGCCGGCAAAGGCCTGACGCCCATGACCGGAGAGCCATCCCTCGAAGCCATGTCCCGGAGCTGCATGGCCACGAATGTGTGGACTTATCCTCCGGTTCTCGTCGGCTTGGTGGGCGCCGGCATCCAGGCCTCCCGGACACCGGGCCTTCATGAGCGGGAAGGAGCCGAGCAGGGGCTACGGTATATATACAAGCTGATCGATCTGGAGATGTTCGGCCTCGATACGAATGCCCTGCCTGACATTCTCACGGCCGCGCAACATTTCGGCTTTTCCGGCCTCAACATCACGCATCCCTGTAAACAGGCTATCATCCCGCTCCTCGACGAGTTGTCGCCTGACGCGGCGGCCCTCGGTGCCGTCAACACGGTCGTGCTGAAGGACGGCCGACGCGTGGGACACAACACCGATTGGTGGGGGTTCGCCGAAAGCTTCCGGCGCGAATTGTCCGATGTGCACCGCGACCGCGTGGTCCAATTCGGTGCCGGTGGAGCCGGCGCGGCTGTCGCCTACGCCCTTCTGACGCTGGGTGCGGGCGAGGTCATTATCATCGATACGGATGATCACCGCGCCCGAAAACTCGCTGCTGCCTTGCACGAGCGGTTTGGTCCAGGCCGCGCATCGACCGGCATTCCTGCCGTTGAAGCTCTGGCCAGGGCCGACGGAGTG
>Ga0065721_10000002_pt1 | contig 38443 bp, 42 predicted proteins | sample Mesricmetagenome_FD_59108 | JGI IMG/M metagenome (GOLD analysis project Ga0065721, IMG submission 59108) | Mesophilic microbial community from rice straw/compost enrichment Sample: eDNA_1 v2 (version 2) | ecosystem: Engineered > Solid waste > Grass > Composting > Bioreactor | place: USA: Davis... | reverse complement strand
TTTGTGGAAAGCCCACTGCGACCCCGCGAACCCCTACATCTTCCACGCCCTGCCCCGCGGACCGAAGCACCGGGCCGACACCACCAGGCCGCTGAACGTGCGGGAGATCCCCCGTATCCTCGACCGGCTGGCCCGCACCTATGGGATCGAGAAGACTCTGTCCGGGCACTCCGGGCGGGTGGGCGCGGCGCAGGACCTCGTGCGAGAGGGCCACGACTTGCCCTTCATCATGCAGCAGGGGCGGTGGAAGTCCCAGGCGATGCCGGCGCGCTACGCAGAGCGCGAGCTGGCCAAGGTAGCGGGCAAGAGGCGGTTCGCCACGCTCCGGAAGGGCCGCCAGCGCTAGTTCACACTCCGAGGCTACGGGTAGCCTATAGTAGGGCTCAAAAGAGCCACAGGAGGCGACCATGACCGCCAAGCAAACCACCCCATCGCGGCCGGCCACCCCGAAGCGCACCGCAAAGGGGGCGGGGGCCGCGCTGTTGGCGACGACGGGATCCTATCGGCAAGCGCGCGGCGACACCGCCGCCAGCGTTCTATCCCGCAAGCAGAACAAGGCGCCGGTCTCCAAGAAGACCTTCAATGACATCCGCGCCTTCAGGGGCTATCTGCGCGGCGCCGAACTGCTCGAGCGCGTGAACCTGGAGCGCCAAGGCGTCCCGAGCATCGTCGTTAAGGACTTCATCGACCGGTCCGGCGTTACCGCGCGGACCATTCAGGAGGCTGCAGGAATCCCAAAGGCGACCTTCACCAAGAAGTTGCGGGGCAGGAGCCTGATCGGGGGGGCAGCTGCGCTTTCGCTCATGGACATGTTCGACCTGGTCAACACGATCGAGGACATGGTCCAGCGGGATCCGGCGGCCGGCGCGGAGAGCTTCAACGCAGAGGAGTGGGTGGGCGAGTGGATCCAGAAGCCCAACCCTGCCCTCGGTGGCCAGCGCCCGGCCGACCTATGGGACACCCCGGCCGGGCGTGATGCGGTCCTGCGCGTGGTAGGGGCCGCGCGGGAGGGCGTCTTTTTGTGATCGTCTACCGGATCGCCGCCGGCGGTTCGACCTATCGACCGGAGGACACCAGCGGGCGCGGGGCCGCCGCCAATCCTGGGCGGTGGAACCTCCCCGATGAGCGTGTGGTCTACGCGGCCGAATCGATCGCCTTGGCCATGCTCGAAACCGGTGCGCATCTCGGGCTGGCAGTGCCCATGAACCGGTACGTCATTGAGATCGAGATACCCAGATTCCGTCTGGGAGAGGCGAAAGATCTTCCCCGAGGCGTCCCTGCCTGGCGGCTGGGACGCGATCCCAAACAGCATCGTTTCGCAGCAATTTGGTTCCGATTGGTACCAAGCGGGTGCCGAAGCTGTTTGCGAGCTTCCTTCAGTCCTCGTAAGGGAGGAAAGTATCTTCCTGATCAATGCCGTCCACCCGGATGCCGCGGACATCAAAGCAACGACCGGGAGACTCGTGGACTACCGGACTCTGTTTCGGATGTAGCCATGCCCCAGGAAGACGTCGACCGCATCGTCGAAAGCACAGAGACTGTTCGTCAACGGGAGGAGTGCATAGCGCGAATCGCGGCGGAGGTGTTCGCGTACCTTGAAGATCCCGCCTTCGTCTCAGCACACCTGCCCGGAAACATGGGCGCCACGGAACTCCGCCCACACACCTGGTGCGTGGAGGGGCGCGTGCGCGCATTCGTGGCGACGCTACGGGATCTAGTGAACAGCGAGCTGTCGGGCCCTCCGCCAGCGACTCTCAGTCCCGAGGAAATCGAGGCGATCGCAGTCGCGCTCCTGCAGCGCACAGATCGATGCACCTACCGGCGAGAAGTACAAGCGGCGCTGACGCATATGTGGCTGCAGTCGCTGCCTGAAGCGGCCGCAAAGCTCGCCACCCTGCCCGAGGCTCCTCCTCCCAAGCCGAAAATCTGAGCCTCCGACGTGGCGCTGGGGCTGCGTGTCCCGCGGGGCGAGCCCCCAACGCCCCCACCGGGGATAGGCGCCGTAGATCTCAAAAATGTGACGATTTATATCGTTGTCCATGCCGGACCGTGGGGTCTATGATGCGGCCATTCCTGGGAGTTTGGGGACGTCACAATGGAGCTGAAGCCCCGGACGGAAGTGCCCCGTTCGGCCGTGCCCCTGCATAGGGCATTCGCCCTGCGAAGCTCTCGCGTGCAGGCAGGTCCGCTCGGCCGCTTGCTGCCCGAGTTCGAGGCGGCGTGCGCTATCGCGGCGCGGTGCGGCCTCTCTGGCAACCAGCTTCTCCTCAGTGCGGCTCGCGCCGTCGCCAGGACCCATGGCCTGGACCCGTTGCAGCTTCTCGGCCTCCACGGCCTGGAAGGTGATGCCCCACACTTCGCGGCCGGCCAGCTTGGCCGCCACCTGGGCAAGACGGCCCGCGAGGTGAACGCCGACCTGGAACGGCTCGGCCTGCAGGTCCGCATTGACGGCGTCTGGACGCCGACGGCCGAGGGCCGTGCACACGCCGTCCTCGTCGACGTGGGCAAGCAGCACAGCGACGGCGCGCCGGTGACCCAGGTCCGCTGGCGCCTTTCTGTCCTTCCCCTACTCGATCCGGCAGACCTGCTCGCGGCTGCCTGCGCATAGTCGGCCCATGGCCATGAACACGAAGATGAAGCCTCCAGAGGGCGAGCGGCGACGGGAGTTGCTCGTCGCCGCGCTGGCAGAAGCGGTCGACCGCATGCTGCAGCTCGGCCGTAGCCCAGACGAAATCCGGTCTCGACGGCTGGAGGACACGATGCAGCTGCTGTTCGAGCTGGAGCCACAGGCGCTGGCAGCGCGGCAGACCTCGGTGGACGCGGCGCTGCGCACGCCTACCATCCGCCCCGCCGAACGCCCACTGGAGGGCGCGCCCTACCAGCGGGTGTTCGAGGTGATCGAACGGGCGCGCCGCGAGACGCCCGAAGCGGAGGCCTTCACAGTTCTCCTGCTGTCCTTGGTGGGCAAGGCAGACTTCCCGCACGCAATCCGCTTGTGCCGGAACGCGGTGACCCCGGAGCACCGATACCTGGTCGCTGAGACGCTCAACTATTACGCGGCCCACGGTGCGAACGCTGAGCTGCGCGACATCATCTGGATGTTCGACAACGTGCCGCGTTCGCCCCCTGGCGCCGGCGNCCCTTACGCCTGATCCAGACTCATGGCCGCCACCTGCGCGGCCAGCTTGCGCCAGTGCGGCAGGCGATCGAGGACGCCAACGGCTGCGAGGTAGTCCTCATCCACCGGTTCCCCGGTGATCAGGGACGAGGCGACATGAACGGCGCCGGCCAGCCAGAAACCAGGGTCGCTACTCAGCTCAGGCTGCCGATGGAAGGCGACAGCCTCCACGATGGGCATCGGCAGGCCCCACAAGCCCAGCAGGAAGGCGCCAGCTTCCTGGTAGCTCGGTGGCATGCCGTCGAAGCTGGACGGAGGTGGTAGGAGGTGGCCCACCTGGGTGAGCAGGCCAGCGGTGGTCACCATGTCGAAGCTGGACTCGGTGAGAAGCAGCCCAGCCAGGCGTGAGATCCGCAGGGCGCGCTCCTGTAGCGCCAGCACCTCGGTGCCGGTCAGGTGCTCTGCGCCTTGGCCGTAGGCCTCGCTGGCCAGCACAAGACGCTGCACCGTGACCAAGCCTAGCCGGGTGATCGCCATGCGCACGTCGCTTACCTCACGCCCCGTGCCGAAGTAGGCCGAATTGCAGAGGCGGAGCAGCTCGGCCACCAGGCCCGGCTCGCGCTCAATCTCGGACGCGATGCGGACGAAGGAAACGTGGTCCTGCGCCATCAGGCGGGTGAGGCGGAGGAACGTCTGGGGTGCGACGGGGAGGTGGGCGACCTGCCCGACGTAGTCGCGCAGCCGCGGCGCGTCCAGGCGTTCGCGCAGGTGGTTGATGCTGTCGATGGCGTGGGCCAGGTCGGCTGCCTCAACCGGCGCGGTCAGGACGCGGTGCGCGCCGTCGAACAGCTGCAAGTTGGCGCTCTCGGACTCCGCCAGCAACAGCCGGACCATGGCCGGCTTGGTAGCACGAAGCTGCAGGAGGACGTTCCGCCACTGGTCGGCGTCCGTGCTCACCATGAGCACGTCGGCCTGCGCCAAGCGTTCTAGGTTGCTGATGTCCGCCTCCACGCTGACCTGGTCGAAGCCATGGTCGGCAAGCGCTTGGCGAAGCTCCTCTGTGTCTGCGGGCCGTTCGCCCGCGAGTACGACGCGCACTCGTGACTTCTCCGGTTCACCAACGGCCCGAAGGCCAGGCAAGATGGTAGTGGACCGGTTCCGTACCCGCCTGAATGGAGGCCTCAAAACGCTGCCTTATGGGCGTAACCGTGAGCCGTTCCCCGATTTCATACCCGTTGCAGCACGCTTGAGACGGCACCGTCGATCCGCCATCCGTCGGCGGTCGTCGTGCCGTGTGGCGCGATGACACGGTCGAGCCAGATCGTTTCCCCTCCGGCCTCGCTGGTCTCGCGGCCGAGAATCCGGGCAGTCGCATAGTGGCGGCTGCCCTGCCTGCGCAGGGCCACCGCGTCCGTCCCGATCGACAAATGATAAACCGAGTCACGCCGCATTCTTGAGGTCCTCCCGGAGCTGCTGGGGATCCGTACCGTGCAGGCTGGCCAGGTTCTGCACGAACCGGCTCAGGATCATGTCGAGGTGCTGGAACTGCCGCTGGGGGTCGGCGGGCGTCATGAAGTCCTGCGCCGCGGCCGCCGCCTCTACCTTCATGGCCGTCATCTGGGCCTGGTACTCGTCGATCGACCCGCGCAGGTTGGGCTTCTCGATAAGCACCTGCGCGGTCTGCTGTGGACGGCACATCCGCCGGGCCCCTTGTTCCTCGGTGTCGCCGCGCCAGGATCGGCAGGCGAAGATGCCCCGCGAGGCACAGTACAGGTTGTGGCCGCGCTCGATGGTCTGGATGCTGGCCACAAGCACTGGGGCAGTGCCTTCGGTGAACCGCTGCCGCAGCTCCGCGTTACGCCGGGCGATCGGCATTTCCCCGTGGAAGGCGACGGCATCGATCCCGGCACGCTCCAGGTGCCGCGTGTAGAGGTTCACCGCCTGCGGCGAATCCACATAACAGATCGCCTTGTGTCCTTCCTCCACCCATTGGCCTAGCCGGTCCAGAACATAGCGCTGCTTGCTGGTCAGGGCACCGTAGCCCGGCACCGAACGGAAGACGGCACTGTCGCTGTGGTACTGCGGCAGGCTGCAGGCCTTTGTAACGGCGGCGATCCGCGCCAGCAGGACCACGATGTTCATGGGCCGGCCGGCGTCGTTGGCGCGCCGCAGTTCTTCCTGATACCAATGGCGAAACTCGTCGGCGACCCGAAGATAGTGCGCCAGGTGGGCCGGATCCCAGTCAATGGGGACCTCGCGGATGATGGGCTGCACCGCCTTGAAGTGCTGAGCCACCATCGGTTCGGACTCGAGCCGGCGCTTGAGGAGCGGCGCGGCCCACCGGCGCAGCAGCGGCAGGTTGTTGATGCGCGGCACCTGGCGCTTGGCGCCCTCCTCCAGGCCCTCTTTGAACTCCCGAGTCACCCATTCGGTGACCACGTAGTGGTCGGAGAAGGCATCGACGCCGCGTGTGGCCGCGTCCATGGTGCGGAACATGCTGGCGGTCAGGTACGGACGCCGGCGGCTGCCGTAGGGCTGGATCGCCGTGGCGTCGCCGTAGACCCACTGCATGGCCGGCAGGAGATCCTGCACGTAGTTGGGCAGCGGGGTGCCCGACATGGCGATCCGGCGCCTCGGCGACAGCATCCACACTGCCCGGGTCTGGGCGGTGTTGAGGTGGCGCAACAACTGGGCCTCGTCGGCGACAACCCGGCAGAACCGGCGGCGCAGCAGGCGCGCGTAGGTGCGGCGACCGGCGCCGGCGCAGATTGGGCGTCGCAGGGTTTCGTAGCTGATGATGTTGATCTTGCGCAGAGCGCGGCATTGGGCTGGCGTGCGGATGACCTGCCACAGTGCAGGGTCCACGTTCGATTCCCGCAGCTGTACCAGCAAGGTGTCCACCAGGTGGCTCTCGACGACGATGGCGTGATGCTTGCCGGGCATGTGGCAGAGCGCGATCGCCGCCCTGCCCTTGCCGCAGCCTGGCCGCCAAGCGAGGTAGCCATTGCGGCCTAGTTCCACCTCCACCAGGTCTTCAAGCTGGTAGCCCCAGCTGGCCACGGCCGCTGCGCCGCACGCATCCAGCTGCTTGCGGATGGCGCTGGCCAGGGCCGGGAAGGCCTCGGCACGCGAGCGGTGGGCGGCGCGCCACTCTGCACCAGCCGGGGGGAGGTCAAAATCTTGCAACAGGTCGCGCTCCTCGATGGCGGCGCGGGCCTGCCCGAGGCAGAGGACGTACCTGCCGGCTGCGTCGCGCTCGACGCCGACGCGGTCGCCTTGCCCGATTACCGGCGAGCCCCACACCGAGGGGTCCAGCAACCGCTTGCGGCGGGCTACGGCCTGCAGCTGCCCATTCGGCAGGCCGTCGCGCACCCAGTGGCCGAACGGCTGGGCCTGGCGCCGGTGCCGGCGGATCCGCCGCCGAAGGTAGCCGGCCAGGGTCGGGTCGACGATCGGTGCGCCGCCGGCGGCGGCAACCTCGCGCAGGAGCTCATCAAACGCTGCCTGAGGGTCTTCCTGCAGCAGGAGGACTTCCACATCCAGCCGACCTTGCCCGGCGTACTGGACGCTTTCCGGGTAGCGGTGCCCTTCGATAGGCAGCACCGGGCGGCGCAGGACGGCGTTGAGCACCTTCGCGCGGGTGAGCGCACACGGGCATTGCAAGCGGATCCAGCGCCCGTGGTGGACGACGCGCACGGTGGGGTCGCCCGTGACTGGGCCGACGATGGTCGGATGGCGGGCGGCGTCCTCAGCCTTGGCCAGCGGCCGCGGCCGGGTGGCGCTAGCCAGGGCGCCTGCCAGGCGTAGAGAGGGCAGCTGGGCGTCCAGAGTCGGCAACCGCAGCCGCAGCGGCTCGCCGCCATCGATCGGGCCGATCACCAGCACGCTGACGGCCACGTCGGTACTTTCCTCCCGGAACGTGCCGGCGGGCAGCTCGAGGATCGCGCGCAGGCGGCCCACCAGCTCCGGCGGGGTTTCCCGTGCCACGTCGGCGGCGTAGGTGGCCGGCACGATGGCGACTACGACGGGCGCGGCCTCAGCGGCTTGGAGCACGGCGTAGGCGTGGCTGCGGGCGCTGGTGTTCGGGCCGTACGCGCCCCAGGTCGTGCAAGAGAACGGCTCCATGTTCGGAGCGGACAGGGTCAGCCCGAAGGCCGGATTGAGCAGGCAGCAGTCGAACCCGGACGGTGACACCTCCTCCAGGCCGGCGCACAGGAAATCAGCCTGGAAACCCGCGGCCTCGGCTGCGGCGCTGAGGCCCTCGATCAGCTCGCCGTCGACATCGACTCCGGCCACGGTGTGGCGCGCAGGGTCGGCGAATTGAAGCAGGCGCCCCACCCCGACGCTGGTGTCCAGCAGGTGCACGCGGCGCGCGACGCCTTCCATGGCCTGGCCGGCGATGCGCCACAGCAACGCGGCCGCGGCGTCCGGCGTCCAGAACTGGCCAACGTGGAGCGCTCGGGCCGCAGCGAGCCCCGCCAGACTGCCCGGTCGCGGTGCCGACGACCCACGCGACCGGCGGCCACGCAGCGGCTCGATCCAGCATCCGGCCATCACGCTGCCTCCACCGGTGCGGCCAGCACGTCAGCCAGCTGTTCGCTTACGAACAAGTTGACGGCCTCTGCGATCGGGCGCGGCAGGTACAGACGGTATCCGGACCGGAAGGCGACCATGTAGGCGCCGCCGGCGAAGTGGAGTCGGGTGCGCGACACGAAGTCCGATCGCTCGTGTGCATGCAGCGCGCTGTGCATCGAGGCGGCAAGATCGTGGGGCTCGGCGCCCACGTGGTTCAAGGCGTACTGCAGGGCGTCGGCTGCGTCGAACGCATGCCTGCCGACGCTGGGCCGAGGCGTGCCGTAGTCGCGGATGTAGATCCCCGGAAAGGCCAGCTCCACGCAGCCTCGCACTTCGACCGGCGGCTTGAAGCGAGGATTGCGCCGGATTTCATGGCCCGGGTAAAGCAACCCCACCAGGCGCCCCAGGACCGCAGCGGTGTGGCGCGCCGCCGCTGCGCGCTGGGCGGTCAGATCCTGCCTGTCGGCCAGCTTTCGGTAATAGGCCGAGGGCATGCAGGGGGTGCGTACCGCCTGCATGCGCTCGTCGTCCGCTTCGTAGAAGTCGCAGTAGTCCGGGGCCGCGGGTCGCAGGTTGCAGGGGACCTCGTATGGCGCAAGCGGCCCCGACAGCAGTTCGACAGCGATCCGCTCGACGCGGTCAAAGTAGTCGCTGAGCAGACTCCGGTGTGACGGTGTGTGCACCTTGATGCCGGAACGCTCGTACTTGGCACCGGTCACGCTCTCCAACCGCGCGTCGAAGGCGGCGACTTTGCGTTCCAGCTCGGCACCCAGCTCGAGTTGCTCCAGCAGCAGGGCATCCAGCGCGGCAATCGTGTTCGGGATCGTGTCTCGGGTGGCGGTCATGTGCGGCTCCAGGTAGATCTAGAGCCAGAGTCGCAAACGACGCAGACCCGGAAAGTTACTGCTGAGCCGCGGCGAAGCGGCGCGACTAATCCCGTGCGGCCTTGCCCCCCGCCTTGTACCAGTCCATCCCCGGCTGCTGCGCAGCCCCGGGCTGGCCGCCGCCTCGGTACGGAGGCGCTCCGGATGCGTGGACACGCCCGTACCCGGTAGGCGCCTCGGGCTGTTCCAGACTGCGCACAACCCCGTCCCGGGCCTGCCGCACGTAGCGCCAGGCGTTCCCGGCCGTCAGGTCCTCCGCGTCGGGCAGCGCCTCGGCGATCTCCACACCAGCCTGGTGGGCCTCACGTCCAAGCGTTCGGACCTCGTCGACCGCGGCGCGCGCGTCCCGGATCGGCTGACGCAGCTTGTCCAGCGCCAGAGCCGGCTTATCCGGCGCAACCGGCCGGGTCGGTGCCTCCCGTGTGTTCGTGCCATCCATAGCGGACGGCGCTTCTGCTGGTCGCTGCTTCGTGGTCGACGGAACCATCCCGCTCCGCGGTGCGGCATCCACCGGCTCGAACGACAGCCAATAGGCATAGCCCAAGGCGGCGAAGGCGCCGCACACGGCGAGGATGGTGAACAGCCGCAGGAAAATTGGCATGGTCAGAGCACCGTGATGCGAATGGTCCGGTTCCCGGAGATCGTGCCTTCGTGCGGCACCAGCTCCAGTTCCACCTCGCCCCGCGCCCCNGGCGGCGGCATCAGGGTTACGGTACGCGGCGNAGTGTCGCCCGCGCCCCAGTACAAGGTCTCCNCCCAGAACCCCGCNACGTCCGGTGAACCGCCGACGAGGGTGACGGTCGCAGAGGCGGTGCCGGCCGAGCCCTGACGCTTCACGGTCACGGCGACGCCCCGGCCTGCGTAGCCGACCAGGGTGTTACTGGCAAAGCCGAGCTCGGCCTGGCCCGGCTGGGTCAGCTGGTCGGACATCCAAGTCCGGCTGGCCACATCGGCCGCAATCGAGGACTGCGTCGCGCTGGCGTCGAAGCTGGACAGCCGCTGCTCGCTGCGAGTCTGGACATCCTGGCGGTTCTGGCCCATCGCACCGGACTGGCCCGCTCCGGTGTAGTTGCGCGCGGCGTTGTCCGTGTCGTTCGTCCTGCCGAAGACCCCGCCCTCCTCCATGTTGGCGATCAGACGGGTGAAGTCGATGGCGTTCCAGTCGATGCGGTCGAGCTCGTCGACCCGGATCCCGCGGCAGTCCGGATTCTTGGCGCTGCCGTGTTTGAGGACACCGCCCGGCTCCGCGCTGGCGCGCANNCTCTTGCTCATCGGCGAATTGAAGCAGCAGTAGGCCTCCTTGCGCTTCATGCAGGCGCCGAGGACTCGCTGACTGCAGTACGAGCCGGCGTAGCTGCACATATCGACTTCGCGCTGTATGGCCAGGTCGAACTCATCGTCCTTGCACACCCACTTAGGCGACAGGCCCGGCTTGATTTCGGCCCGGGCGCGGCGCAGGAACTCCTCCCAGACCGTCATGGTCATGGCCTCGGGCGAGACGTTGCCACCGGCAGTGACGTTCTCCCGCAGCGAGGTGAAGGGATTGGACAGACTGGCGTAGGTACCGTCGCCCTGCTGCCACTGCTGGTACGCGCTGGTGCCACCGCCCTGTTGCAGCAGGCGCGAGGCCTGCTGGTCGCGCTGGACGCTCTGGTAGATGGACCAGTACAGCTCCTGCGCATTGCTGTTGGTCTTGCCGCAGCAGTCCACCAGGCCGGCATAGCCCTTTTGGCAATGATGCGCCTTGCCGCGGAACATCTGGATGTCGTCCAAGGCGCGCTGCTGCTCCGGCGTCAGCTGACCCGAGCCGTTACCAGCCAGTGCGGCCTCGTCGTAAGTCATATCGGCCAGCATGGTTTCGGTCACTGCCATGCGTGCCATGGCCTCCTGGACGGACATCTGGTCCGTCCTGGAGTCCCTGGCGGCTCCGGTGTTGCAGCTGCCGTCAATACACTGGATTTGCTCCTGGCACGTGTGGCCCACCTCGACCACCGAGGTCTCGACCGTCCTGGTGCTGGCGCACTGGTATCGCGTCGTCTCCAGGGCGCACTGGCCGGTCAGCTCNTCGTACATGACGCACTCCTTGCCGACNGGCTGGCACGCCGCGTTGCCGATCGGGTTTGGCGACTGGCAGGTCGGCGGCTCCGGCTGGGCNGGATCGACCATGGTGCAGCTGGTGGCGTTGCCGGCGTCATCCACGACGCACACCGGGCACGCCAGCTTGGCCACCGCCGCAGTGCAGTACCGCGAGACTCGGGTGTCGTCCACCAGCGGAGGGATGCCCAGCGCGTCCCAGAAGGATTGCGGCAGCTTCTTCCCGCCGGCTGCCAGCGTGCCCTCGTCACTGCAGGACCACTCCACCTGGCACCCGGCCGCGGCGGCCTCTGCCTCGCACTGGGCATGCTCTACCGTCCAGCTTACGTAAGGTGCGAGGCACTTCTGTGGGTTGCTCTCCCGCTCAGTCGCGTCGCAAGCCTGGTCTGCGGCTGGGTCTACCTCAAAGATGAATCGCCGGCCGCAGTGCGCGTAGCTCGATCCGCTCGTCGGTGCCTGCGTGCAGCTGGTGGACGTGTAGACGGTGGTGGTGATCGGCCGGGTTGAGATTTTGGTGGTGGTCGGCTTGCAATCGGCGAATGACGCAGTGATCTCGTCGCGGGCCTTCATGCTCTCCTGAAGCCACTGCACCCCCACGGTGTCTGCGCTCGTGTCCTGCTGGGAAACGTCCAACATCGCGCGAGCCGCGGCCCCCTCGGCGTCTTCCCTACGCGCGGTCTTGTTGAACTCCTCCTGCCCGTCCTGCTCCAGCTTGGACAGGTCGCTGTCATTGCGGACCCTGCGGGACTGCATTTCGGTCATGCCCGCTTCGCTCGCACCCGGCGCCAGGTCGGCGATGTCCAGCGTCTGGCCGGCGATCGTAACGCTGCCGGCGCGATCACGTCCGCCCTTCTGCTCGAACGACGGCGCCGAGAACCTGTCGAGCAGTGCATGCCCGGCCTCATTGGCCGCACGTACCGCTTCAGCATTAGGCACGGGCGACGCGATCGCTCCGGTTGCGCTAGCTCCGACGGCTGCGAGGACCAGAAAAAACCGCGATACTGAACCGTTAAGGAATGTGAATGCAGCAATTTTCATAGGTGCTCAACACTTGGATGTAGTCCTCACCCACTTGCGGGAGGTTGCGGTACTCGCGGTCCAGCAGCGTGGAGCGGCCGGTCCATTCGTTCTTGTTTTTCTGAGCGACCGGGTACAGCACTTGCCACCTGTACTGGTGCTTGGGATAAATCGGCCACGGGTGCGACATGCAGACCGCGCTCTGCCCGTAGTGCAGCATCGCCATGCCGCGCTTGTGCGCGATCGCCAGTGTCCGCGCACCGGTCAGGCTCGCGTCGGCGATTGGCGACCGTGACTGGTTGTGGCCCGACAGTGGATAGGTCTGACCCCACGAGCCCATGCACCAGAAGGCCGCGAGCAGCGGCTTGTACGCCGTGGCCGCTGCCGCATCCGCCAGGCACACCGCGCGTGCGACAGGCTTGCTGAACAGGGTTGCTTCAGGGTTCACTACCATGGACAACATCGGGTCCACGTACGTGGGATCGATCTCTGAAATGGATGCGATGTCGACGTCGTAGCTGCTTGTCGTGGTGCAGACGGACGAGGTCAGCATGTCCAGGATCGCGCCGACCGGGAACGTGTAGATGTGGGTCGAGTGGAACCCGGAGTCCACAGCGTCGTGCTCTGTCTGGCCATACTGCAGGTCCAGTACGGATCCCAAACCGGTCGAAGATCCGATGGTTGGGAAGCAGCCCGGTTGGCGCACCGTTTCGACCAGGTGCGAGGGCTTCCACATCCCGTAAACGATGCCTGGTGTCGGAGTGCCCATGAGCATGTAGCTGGGGCAGATGCAGGTCTTGGCGACGTCGTCTGGGAAGTGGGACCCGCTGGAGGCGCCGGCAATCTGGACGGGGAACAGGCAGCCCCAGCACACGTCCGAGAGAAAGGCGCCGGAGGAGAAGGTCTTGGCGTCAGGGCACAGCGCCATCGCTGGCAACGCGGCCAGTGCCGAACCAACGGCCACGCCGGCGGCGAGCGCGACTTTGGCGAGCAGGCGGTTCACCGGCGGCGTCCGCTCTGCATGGTGCGCGCAGGGGCCGAATTCGCGTCATCCAGCAGCTCCAGGCGCGCGACTGGAACGCTGCGCGGCGCCTCGATGCCAAGTTGAACTGACCCTTGTTCGTCGCGGAGTACGTAGACCCGGATGTTCGCGTTGATCTGGATTCCCTGCCCGGCATTGCGGCTGAGTACAAGCATGGTTCTACCTCCGGCGCCTCACGGCACCTGTTCGTGGATCTGGAACTTCAAGTCGCGGCTGGTCACCAAGGTGGGCACGCGCTCGATGTGGAAGGTCTCCCGGACGTCGTCCGGCAGCGAGAACACGCGCACGCCCAGCTGCTCGGTGAGCTTGGCCAGGCCCTCGAGGCCATCGAGTGTGCGCAGTTGGCTGGCCATGACGGTCACGGGGCGGCCGGGGTACTTGGCCACGGTTCGGCGCACCCACTGAACCTGGTCCGGGTCCGCCGGGTCGAAGAACAGGAGCGTCATCGGAGCGGGGATCGCCTCCAACGGATTGAGGCGCTCGCCGGCCTGAGCCACTACTGTCCCGTCGGGCGCGGTCAGGGTCTGGGCGACCTCAAAGGTCGGATCGAGCATCCGCATCCGCTCTGTACTCACCCGCGGCAGGTCGTGAGCCGGCACCTTCGCCCAGAAGCGATCCAGCGCACCCTCCTTGGCCTTGTTCCAGTCGAACTCACGCACCCGCTTCTGAATCACCTCCAGAATGTCCACCTCGGCGACCGGTACCGTCGGCCCGTGGACGCCCAGGTTGCCGCGCGCACCGCCTGCGGACTTCGCGGTGAGCCACTCCTTGGACGTGACGCCCTGCACGAACGCCACCAGTTCACCGGAGCGCGTGTACTCGGCGAGCACCGGAACCTGGTCCACCCCGAGCTCATTGAACGGCTCGGGGTCCATGGTCACTGCCGGCACCTCCTCCCCTGCCTTGATGGGCTTCAGCAGACGGCCGACCCACTCCTGAAGCGCGGTCACGTGCTGATCCGGCTTCAGGCCACGGACGACAACGACCATGGATGGATCGTTGCGTGCGAGGTCCAGCAGGGCCTTCACCTCGGCGTCTGGCATGGATTGGGAGACGAACAGGCGGAATCGCGGGTTGCGCCAGACCTCGTTGGCCTGCTGCNTTTCCACGGCCTGCATCTGGGAGCCAGCCAGCTCGCGCGCGAGCTCGATGCCGCGCAGGACACTGTCTCGCGCCTGCTCCTCAAACCGGGCGATCTCGGCGCCGTACTGCTCCCGGCCGGCCGCCAGCCGCTCGGGCAGGTTGTCGTACAGTTCCTCGCCGACGAGCGAACGCGCATTCGCTTTGGCATCGCGCACCAGCTCGGCGAGCTCGGCCTCCGTGGGGGCACTCGAGGCCTGGGCGCCACCAGCTCGGTGCTCTGCCTCTCCGTGGTACTGGGCCGCGTTCACCTTGGCCCGCTCGGCCAGCGCCCGCAGGTCGTCCTGGGCTGCGGCCGCCGGCACCGCGACAGTGATCGCCAACGTGAGTGCGATGTTCCTCACCATAGCGGCGTGGCCTCCCCCAGCATGCCGGCGAGCGGCACCGGACCGTAGTAGCGGGAGTCATAGGAGCGCGGATGCGTCCCGGCGACGAACACATGACCCTTGGGGATCAAGTATTCGCGCGGACGCAGGTCAACCGCGCCGGCCGCACGCTTGGCCAGACGGTCAAGCGCGTACTCGCTGTAAGGCAGCGACTGGCCTCCGACCTCTACGCCGTCCGGTCCGACGTGTACCGTCGATCCGGGTCCGGCAACAACTTGCTTGGTGAACAGCGTCCCGTCCTCGAAAAGGGGCACCGCTTTGGTGGCGAAGGTCACGAACGTGCCCGGCAGGGGCTCGGCCTGGCCGAGGGTGACCAGGAAGACGCGGTGCGGGTCCAGACAGGGGTACTGGCTGCGGTCGATGGCCAGCCGCCAGTGGGCCTGGACGTACCCCAGGGTTCCAGCCACCAACACAGTTACGGCCATGGCTCCGGCGGCGCGCCGAAGTAGCGTGCGACGGGGAGGCAGCGTCACCTCGAGCCCTCACTTCGCTGCAGCACGGCCGTCGGCGTGGGCTGGGCCACCTCGATCCGTGCCTCCGGCGGCGAGTACATGACCATCGAGCGGCTCACCAGGATCGTCTTCTCCAGCCCGGCACCAGCCACGATCCTCTCGATCTCGGCCGTCACCTCAGCTGGCTTGAACCGATCGGCGCCGTTGGCAATGGCCAGGCGTACGAGGCCTATGTCGTCGACCACGGCCAGGTCAGGTCGCGCTAGGAGAGCCTGCTCGACCTTTGCGTCCACCCGGTGCTCGATGATGATTCCTCCCACCAGGCACACGAGCGCCGAAACCATCGCGGACATGCCGATGTCCAACCACCCTCCGGAGCGTGCCGCCTTGGCTTGCTCGACGGGCTGGCCGGGCGCTGCGACCGGGGCCGGCACCGCCGCCGGGTCGACGTTGCTGGCGTCGTTGTCGGGCGCGCTCATGCTGCCTTCTCCTCTTTGCGCGATGCGCCGGGAGCCGGCATCGCAATGTCGTACTCGGACGCGTCGCCGAAACGCTGTTTGACCAGGTGCTGCACTGCCTGATGCAGATCCATGCCCTGCTCGCGCAACTTGCGTAGCGCCACGACATCCTCCGCCTTGGTGGAGAACAGAACCTTCTGGAAGTTGTTGAGTACCAGACGGCCGACCCCGACGCCGTATGGCGTGACGCACATGATCTCGGCGTACTTGCCCGGCGCGGTGTGGACCGTCTTGAGCAGGTTGTAGCCCCACTCGCCCACCGGCAGCCGCTTGGCATCCTTGATCGCCTCGATCGAGTCCGACTTCTGCCGAAGCAGGTAGAAGTGCGAGGTGTTATCGGCCATGGCGCGGCCACCCTTGCTGTCCCAGATATCGAGCACGCTCTGGGTGACACAGCCAACGCTGGCGTCGTGCTTACGGAACTGGCGGTAGGCCTTCTCCACGAAGGACGCCGTCTCGTCGCCGGACAGAAGCTCCCAGGCCTCGTCGATCAGCAGCATCTGCTTCTGGCTCCGGTCGCCACGGTAGATGGCCGCGCCGATCTTGTTCATCAACGCCAGCAGCACCACGCGCTGCAGGTGCTTCTTCTCCTTCAGGTCGCCCAGCTCGATGACGACCATGTTCTTCTTGAAGTCGATGTTGCCCGGGCCCTGGAAGAATCGCCCGTAGGTGCCCTGCGTGGTGAACGGGCGTAGCTGTAGGGCCAGATCGGTGATGTCCTGGCGCTCGCCGGCGGCCAGTTCGCGGGCTATGTCGTCGATGCTTGATTCCCGGCCCCGGGCCTCCCAGACGCGCTCCAGCACGTTCTTCAGGTACGCGTACTGGTACTCGCTCAGGCCACCCTTGGGCGAAATCATGATCGCCACCAGGTCGGTCAGGATGTCCAGCTGGTCGTCGAACTCGGTGACGTCCTCGAACAGCGGCATGCGGATGTCGCTGTCGGCCCCGAAGGAAAGGTACTGACCGCCGTTGGTCTCGCACAGGTTCTTGTAGCTGGAGCCGATGTCCAGCACCCACGCCTTGCCACCCACGCTGTTGATCGCGTTGATGAGTGCCTGCGCGAACACGGACTTACCGGAGCCGGTTGCAGCAGAGACCATGAAGTTCATGCCGCCGTCGGTATCCCATGGCGAGATGCTCTGCACCTGGCCATCGCGGGCGAACAGGGTCAGCAGAGGCGTACCGGTACCGCGCCACTGGCCCATGACCGGAGCCAGCGTCATCGCATGAATGCCGGCCATCGTGTGGTATCGCTCCAGTCCCTGGCGCATGGCCTGGTCGCCAGCGAAGGGGAGCATCTGGAAGAAGAACGGCGCGACCATGTAGCTCTCGGGGAGCATCTGGTATCCAAACTCGCGCCAGTAGGACTGGGCGTTGGTCACCGTTGCCGTGGCCCGGCGTTCGGTGGCGGCCCGCTGCTCCGGGCTATCGCCATCGCCGTGGATGAACAGCGCCATTGACAGGTAGGCCTTGACTGGCCGGTCTCCATCGCGCACCGGTTCCAGGATCGCGTTCAGGCTCTCCAGCTTGTCCTTGAAGTGCCGGACGATCTTGGAGATCGGCTTTGACGCCTGGTCCTGGTTCCAAAGCTGGCTGCGCTCGAGCTTGTCGGTTTCCTCCTTCCGGGGTGGCAGGAGGACATTCATCGTGATCAGGGCGTTCTCGCGGATGCCCCGGGCGCCGTACTCCGGGTCGTTGAGGTAGCGCATAGCCAGCCCGAAGTAGGTCACGTCCGGGTAGCGCTTAGGCGACATCACTCGCACNCGGGTCCTGCCGTTGAGCCACAGGCCGTGCTCGTCCACGTCGACGGCCGATCCAGGGTCGAGAACCTGCGTGCAGATGAGCTGGTCCGGCCGATAGGTCACCAGCGGCGACATCTTCCAGGCGGCGTTCGGCCCGTGATTGAGGATCGTCTCCACCACCCGGATGTAGCGGCGCGCGTTCAGCGGAGTGAACTGCATGCCGACCGATTGCAGAGACTGCTCGAAAGAGATTCGCAGCTCGCGGGCCAGCTCCAGGTCGTTCTCGCTGGGCTCGACCCCCTTGAAGGGGATCTGAGCCGTGATGATCACCTGCGTGTTGCGCAGGCGAGCGCCGCTCGCTGGGTCATACGGGGTCAGGGCGCTGCGCCGGATGAACTCGACATGTTCTTCCGTGGCCCGAACCATCAGCGGGTCGCGCACGGCCTGGCGCAGCTGGCTGTACTGCGCGGTAACGTCCACCAGGTCCGGTGAGGCGTAGCAGGCGAACTGGATCAACGTGTTGTCGGGCCAGTTCAGCTGCAGCAGCATGTTGAGTTTGTCGGCTGTGGATTCGTCCCCGCCCGGGAGTGGGGACGCCAGGACGCCGAATGCCAGCTTGTCCGGGCAGACGAGGAAGATTCCGCTCTCCTCGTCGTATGCATGCAGCAGGCCCAGACACTGAGCCAGCACCTCTGTCCGTTCCATCGTTGTCGCCTCCTAAGCCTTAGATGCTCGCGCCGAACACACCGAGGATGATGTCGGGGCCGTAGTAGAAGATGCAGGCGAACCCGATGCCGGTCAGAAAGCCGAGGATCGAGCCCTGGAAGATGCCGCGCACAATCGCCACCGCGAATGCGCACAGGGCGCCGATCTTTCCGAGCGGGCCCATCAGCAGATTGCGCAGCCATTGGAGCAGGTCGCCCAGGCCGAGATCGTCCCCGCCGCTGTCCGAAGCGAAGGCCAGCGAGGGCAACATCAGCACCAGTGTCAGCGCCAGGGTGGAGAGGATGCGGAGGNTGCGCTCACGGCGAGCGGGCGACGGCTGCTGCTTCGCTGCGGACTGGGTGTTCATCATCGAGAGATTTCCTTAGGGAACGGACAGGGGAAACATCGGCCCATTCGGGTCGAAGCTGGTCGCCGCGTCATGCACGGCACGGACGTCACCACCGATGGCCCACCGGCGCCCGGCCACTTCGGTGTAGACGTAGCTGGGGCGGTGCAGGTCGCCGCGAACGTCGGTCCATGGGGCGAACCAGATGCGCATGACCTGCGCTGGAAGACGGGCAACGGCGTCCGCCTCAGGCGACGGAAGGACGGCGTGGCCCGTGCCCCCCAGGCTCAGGGCACGGGTGCCGACTACAGCGCCGGAGTCGAACTGCACAGGTGCGGCCAAGGCCAGCGAATCGCCGTCCACGGCCAGTGCGTGCGCGTTCTCGGTGGCACGCACTTGTGCGGCCGATTCACGCTTGGCGGCCCGGCGGCTCTTCTTCTGCTCGGCTTCTGTCGGCTGGCGCGCGTCGGAGACGCCGGGCGCGTCGGTGCGCTCATAGACCTCGAGCATGGACTGGCAGCCGTAGCCGGTGGTCAGGGCCGGACATGCGAACTTCGGTTGGGAGGAGCAGCCGGCCAGGCCCAGTCCAGCTAGCATGGCCAGCGCGAGTTTTGTGCGCGCGGAAACGATCAGGTTCATAGACAAGGATCGTAGGTGCGTTCGCGCCTTTCGCTGCGCTGCAACCGCCGCAGTAATTGCTTCAGTTACGCGTTCTTTGTGTGTTGCCTGTCGGGCGAGCCGGTTTCAGATACGACGACGGCCCGGAAACCGGGCCGTCGTCGTTATGCAGTGCTGCTGCCGATGATGCTAGGAGCCGCGTGCCGGGAGGGCTCCCGTGGAGGGCGGCGAAGTCTCCGCCGTGGTCTGATCGCTGCTGCGCGGGACGGTGGAGAGGTTGGTGCCCTCCAGGAGGATGAAGCTCACCTCGCGCCCGGCCGAAACCTCGATCACGGGGTACATCGCCTCGGCCTGCTGCAGGAAATAGGACGCCACCCGGTCCAATGCGGACGACGTGCCGCCGGCGATGCCGCGGGTGGCCAGCTCGCTCGAACTGGGTAGGTCGTATCCGCCCGTGGACAGGCTGCCGTATGAGGTGCCGCCAAAGGCGCGGCTCACGCCCTCCGCCGTGCCCGCCATCAGCGCCTTGGCGATCAGGGCACCTTGCTTGCTCACCAGGGTGCCTCGGATGCCGGTTTTGCCATCTTGACCCACCGCGGCCATCTTGATCGGCACGTCGATGATGCGGCCATCGTTGAGGATCATCGACAGGCGCTCGGCACGCAGGTAGGCGCGCTCAGAGGACAGGTCACCGAAGCCAGCAGCCAGGACGAACGCCTCGCGCACGTCGGACCGGTAGCGCGACGGCAGGATGGCCTCATGCTTGACGCGTACGACGACGGGGACCGGCTGGCCCTGGGCATTGCGGCCGGTGGGCGCGTCCAGGCCGTTTAGCAGGACGCCCGTCATCACCGAACCGGTCGGGAGATAGACGTCAGGAACGGACGGCTTGACCTCGGGCACCGGCGCCGCCGCAGGGGCCTTGCCACGTACGACCTTCATGGTGGGCATAACCGGAGCCGGCGGCTGGGCCGCGGCTTGCTGGGGCCCCGAGGAGCCAGGACGACTGGGACGCGCCGGCACCCCGCCACCGCCGCCAGCACTCGGGCGGTCTGGATTCAGCGTGGTGCCGGCAGGCGCCTTGTACTCGGGGCTGGCAACGATCTCATTGCGCATTGCCTCCAATGCAGCATCCGGACTCTGCGCGGGCGCTACGGGCGCGGCCGGCGGCGATTTAGGCTCGTTCTTCGTGCGCTCCAGCTCTGATTGCAGCGCCTTGACCTGGTCCTGAAGGCTGCGCACGTCGGTGTTCATTGCGTCCAGGCCCAATTGCTCGGTTTGGGTCTGCAGCAGGTTGGGCGTGGTGCGTTTGCTGTCGGCCTGGTTCGGCTTCTTCTTGCCGCGGTTGTCCGGAGTCACGGCCGACACGGTCACAATGATGGTGAAGCCGATGGCGGCGATACCCATGAGCGTGACCTTGCGCTTACGCGCCGGCTCCAGTCCGTCGAACCACTTCTTCAGCCGCCCCGGGTCCTGCAGCGCGTTGTTGCTATTGCTCTTGAACATCGTGTCGGCCGTCAGTGGATCAGGGAGGGGCGCTGGTTGGCCGGCTTGGCGACTTCACGACGGGTGGCGATGAACAGCTCGGTCGCCTGCCCCGGCATCAGTTCGACGTACGGCCATGCGGCCACGGCCAGGACGTTGTCTGCTGCACAGCCAGCTTCGTCGACCGACTGGGGGATCGTGGTCGGGTTGGTGACCTTGGCCACGTAGACCACGATCCTGGAACCGGTCACTGTCTGACCCGGATCGATGCGCAGGCCGGGCATAAGGCACTCGGGAACCGCGTAGCGGTCGGCCACGTTGGCCAGGCCGAAGCCGGCGGGCACCCTGCCCTGGGCCAGTTCCTTGAAGGTGTCGCGGATCATGGCCGAGAAGTGATCGGCCTGCTCGAATGCCTCTGCCGCTTCTACCGAGCGCGGCGCCAGGGTGGGCCGCATGCCAAGCATCCGCAGCGTGATGGCCACCGCAGGCACTTCCCGCGGGACCAAGGTCAGCACGAAGGTGTTCTCCGCGTTGGCCTCATCCTCGATATAGAGGGTGACCGGGCCCTGGCTGGCGGTCGTAACGTAAACCTGCCTTCCCTCAACCTCGACCGACGTCAGGTCGTTGGCGAAGCGCACCACGGGCACGTCGAACGGGGTGTTGAACCGGTTGGGCTGGTTGCGGGCCACGGTCACCATCTCGTTTCGGCCGCTGACCATCTCCAGCAGCGACGGCGAGGGCCGCACCGCTCCGGGTGCGCGTGCGCCGGCGGGACCGACCATGGAGTCACGCAGCTCTGTGGCTGCACTAATCGCATCGGCGGCGTCCACGTTGGACGCCACGGTCGCATCGACCGGAACCTCGACGGGGGTGGCCAGCGGCCTTGTGGGCATGCCGGGCACTTCGGCCAGGGCCGGTCCTGCAACTGTCGCTGCAAGCGCAACAGCGAGCATCTTCATCCGCATCGCTTATTCCTTTCCTTCCACTGCTTCTTCGTCTTCGCCTGCTGCGATGCGGCGCTTCCATCCACCTTCGTAGACGTCGAACTCGGACAGCATCACCTTGTAGTTGCTCGTCGTGAACGCCATTTCGTAGGTGCGAGTCTGGCGACGCTCCTGGCCGCGCATGCCGCGCAGCACCAGCTCGCCGGTCACGACCACGCGATTGATTCGCGGCTCGAAGCGGACAACCGTCGGCGAGAAGGACAGCGTCACGTTGTCGCGCGCGATGATGCGGATCTCGGTGTCGATCCACTCCTGAACCTGGTTGAACAGACGCGGGGTCAGGTGGCCCTCAAGCTGCTGTTTCACGATCGGAGCCGTGCGCGGCGTCATGTTGCCGACCAGCGTGGTGAGGTACATCGCCCACTCCTGCTGCATTTCGGGGCTGGCGCGGTTCTGGTTGACGGCGGCCTCTGCGCGGAGGGTCGGCGGAACCACAACGACGGTCCGGTCCTGGTTGTAGAGAAGCAGGGCCAAGACGACATTCGAGGCCACGAGGGTGGCCAACAGAGGCCGATGGGCCTTGTTCTCGGCGCGGGTGCCGCGCCAGGTCTTGAGGTATTCGGCGAGTTTCACTTGGGCAGAATCCGCCTGTGGTAGGGATTGATGAAGCCGCGCCCCTTCGGCGCAAAGAGCCCGATCCAGTACGCAATGTGCATGAGGTAGCCGTCAGGCTTGCCCGCGCTGTACCGGGTGTAGGCCCAGCTGGCCAGGAGGCCGACGAAGGCCATCAGAGTCAGCTGTTCGGTGACGATGCCCAGGACGAAGCAGGCGCAGAACGGCAGCAGCTGATCTGGTGTCCACAGCAGGATCCGTTCCTTGTCCTTTGCGTTGTGGGGAAACTTGTAGGTCTTCATGGAGTGCAGTCGGCGACGGTGAACAATCGTACGTGCCGGTGAGCGCGCCAGAACAAACAACCCCCCCCTCAAACTGCTTCGGTTGCAGGCCCGGATGCCGCTATGGGCGTGCAACCATTCGCACACCTTCCCAACGGACCATGCAATGCAACTGTCTCACCTGCTCGTGGCTGCTGCGGTAGCCGTCACCCCGTTCATCGCNAAGGCCGCGCCACCGTCCACCTCGGACGGTGCGGATGCGATCCGNGCGAGCGTCGAGTCCCTGGGCGGCCGCGGTGAGCTTCAGGCCGTCCGCAAGGCCCCGGTGGCNGGCCTCATGGAAGTCCAAGCCGATGGGGAAATCCTCTACTTCACCCCTGACGGCAAGTACCTGATCGCCGGCGACATCTACCGGGTCGCGGACCGTGCAAACCTGACCGAAGGCGCCCGCGGCAAGATCCGCGTCGCGCAACTGGCCACCAGCGACNCGTCCACCCATATCTCGTATGGCCCCAAGGACGCCANNCACGTGATCTACGTGTTCACCGACATCAGCTGTGGCTACTGCCAGCAGTGGCACCAGCAGGTGCCGGCACTGAATGCTGCCGGCGTGCGCGTGGAGTATCTGGCCTGGCCGCGCGGCGGCGCGCGAAGCCCCGACGTGGCCAAGATGGACTCCATCTGGTGCGCCAAGGATCGACGCGCGGCCTACGATGCCGCGATCGCGGGCAAGTCTGTGGCCAGCGCTTCGTGCAAGTCGCCGGTTATGGCGCAGTACGACCTGGGCGAGCGGATTGGCGTTCAGGGTACCCCGGCTATCTTCGCGGCTGATGGCCGCCAGCTGGGCGGCTATATCCCGGCCAAGGCCATTCTCCAAGCGCTTTCTGTTGCCCCGTGACCGAACCTGAGCGCTCGGTAAGGCGTCGACGGCGAACCGGCCGCAATCTGCGGCCGGTTCCTCTCGCCCTGCTCGTATGGCTCTGGCCCAGCATCCTCGCCGCCTTCGCGGTCCCGGGCTTCCTCGTGCTTCACCTGGCCCTGCAGAGTGACACTGGCGCCCTCGCGCTGACGGCGCGGCGGATCGAACTGCTTCGCGGCTGCGCCTGGTGTGTCCTCATCGGCACCATCGCTGTGCGCGCCGTCCTCTGGCCGCCTCCGCGCTTGGCGGCGCTTATCTCGCGTCTGGGCCGCTGCTAGCCCAAGAGGCCGCATGCAGCGGCCCCCACCCGTTCTGCCACTTCCTCGACGGCGCCGCGCCCGTCCACGGCGACGACCGGGAGGCCGCGCGCCGCGAGAGCCTCGAGCACCGCGCGCTCGTGCTTCTCGTAGAAGGTCCGGCGGTGGACGATGCGCGCCACGTCCTCGCCCGTGCGGCCCCGGTCATACATCCGGTCCAGGGCCGTCTCGAAATCCACCCACAGCCGAATGGCCCCGGCGGCTTCGCCGAGGCCGCTTGCCCACTCCAGATGCTCCGGGTCGCGCGGGAACCCATCGACCAGGAGCAATCCTGCCCCACGTGCCTCTGCGGCCACGCGAGCCACAATCCACTGCGGATCTACAAGCTGGCGCTTGCGTGGGTGGCGTGGGACGGCCTCGCCTCTCTCCTGCGCTTGCCGCACAAGCTCGCCGGCGGACGCATGCACGCCCCCCAGCCGCTCCGCCAGGCGGCCACCCTGAGTGGTCTTCCCGGTACCCGGCGCGCCCATGAGGTAGAGGACGCGCCGGGCCGGCTCTGGGCCGTCAGCTCGCTGCACGACGCTGGCTGCCTCCAGAACGGCTGCCATACTCGGTCAGGGCCTGGGCCACCGACCGCAGGACATGCGGCACCACGGCCTGGTCGACCTTCAGCTGGTTGGCGGCCTGCCGAACGAACAGCGCAATCACGTTGCCGATGTCGGCCGGCGTCAGCTGCACCATGTACACGTTGCTTCCCTTGCCCACGGTGATCTTGATCGTGCCAGCATACTCGTTGGCCTGGCGCACAATCGAGAACCACTTGTCCTGTTCCTGGCCGTGGTTCTGGAACTTCACCTCCTGGATCAACCCCAGCATCAGGCACGTCACGTGCTGCAGCTCAGTCGGCGTCAGCTGCACAGCGATCTTGTTCTTCCAGTCGTAGGTTCGCGCCGTCCGGTCGAGCATGGCCGCCGCCTCGATCATCACGGTCGGTTCCCTCCGCCGGGTCTGCGTGGCTTCGAGCGTAAGCGCCGCGCGTCCACCATGGACCTTCACCGAGTCGAAGGTGGCCTCGGTCACATTCTCCGGATCGCTACCCTGCCCCTGCCGCGCCATGCGGGCCTCGCCGATCTGCCGCACGTTGCCCGCGTTATCGGTCCGGCGCGGGGGCGCCGCAGTATAGGCAGGGCGCTGCGCTGCCGGTCGCGGTGTCGCCGAGGGGGCGGACGCCGGCGCCGGGTGGCCCTTGGGCTCGGCGCGTCGCTCCGGAGCCGCGAAGCCACTGCCCTGCGCCGCCGGCGCCTCTCGCTGCGTCGGGCGCGGCGGCGCAGGCCGCTGATCGACGGCGCTGGCGCCAGCGCGGGACAGATAGTCGGTGATGCGCGCCTGCAGCTTGGCGGTGATCTCGGAACTGCCGCCGGCGGCGGCGTGCACCATCGCCCAGCCCGTCTCCGAGGCCGACAACGCACGCAGTGCGCTGGCGGGTAGCGCGCCCTGGTAGCCCACTGCCTGCAGGGCAGCGAGCACGGCGCGTGCGGTGTAGTTGGCCAGCGCGTGGCGATCGCCGGCCGCGCACGCGGCCAGGATACGGGTTCGGTGCGGATTGGCTTCGCCGCGGATGTAGTTAAGCACCTCGCGCGGCTGCCGGATGCCGGCGGCGTCCAGTTCGGCAAGCACGTCGGTGATGGTCGGCTGCGGCTTGTTGGTATCCATGGGCGTCCTCGTGGTTGATTAGGAGACAGCACAGCACCTTTGCAGGCGCGCGAAAGTTATCAGTGCAGGGTGCGCCCAAGTATCGAGGCCAGCAGGTGACGGGGATTGACCCCGACCCGCTTTGCCGCACGCTCCACGACCTTCATGTGCCGCTGGAACTCCGCCTTGGATGCCGGGGCGGGCTTGAATTCGGTGACGTTGGTCGCGTCCACATCGACCTGGGCCAGGTTGCGTAGCACCGCTTCTCTCAGCGCGGCGGACATGCGCCGGGTGTGCTCAGCCAGGTTCTGTTGCACCGGGAGCTCGGCCTCCAGCGCCAGCTGCAGGCCAACCAGCACCGGGTTGATACCCACGAGGGGCTCGCCATCATCCTCGGCGGTCCCGAACCACACCAGCGGCAGGGCCATCATGGAGAGCGGGCACTCGGCGCTGTGCGCCAGGCCCAGCAGCTCGTCCGGGAGCATCGGGGGCACGCGCGGCACGGCCGCCAGCATGCGTTTGATCAGAGCTTTGTAGGGGTGCGACATCGGTGACCACGGTTGCTATTACCGCGCCATTTCTAGCTGCCACGTGCCCGGGTCAAAGTTAGTCGCAGGATCTGCGACTGCGGGCAAAGAGAAGGCCCGCCGTGTGGCGGGCCTTTGATGTCCCCGGCGGCATCACGCCGCGGGGGTCTGCTGGAGCTTCTCGTACGCCGCGATCGCCGCCTCCAGCCGCTCGGCATACGGCCCGGTGTAAGCCGGGCGCGCATGCCAGCGGCGGACGAACCACCACAGCTGATGCAGGTACATGGCCACGCAACCGTGTGCCTGGTACTGCTCCCACAACCACCTACCGTAGTCCCGGTCCGTCCCGCGGAACTCCGCGGGAGGACAGAAGGGACCGCCGGCCCCGGGCGTGGTGTCGTTGACGTTCAGGTCAATAACTGACACGGGAAGCCTCCCGCCAGTCGTATCCCATCGCGGTCAACTCCTGCTCGACCTTGCCCCTGAGGTTCTGGACCATCGGGATCTGCCGACCCTTGTCGATGCCCATCTCCACCAGCACGTCGTTCCAGTCCAGCTTATGTCGTCCCTCGGGGACGACGAACGGCGGAGGCAGGATCACGACCTTGCGGCCCGCCGCCCGTATGCGCTGGGCGAGCACCTCGGCCGCCGCCTGACCGCGCGGGGGTAACTCACGCCCCTGCGCGTCACGCTGCGGCCTATCGGCGTCTGCTGCGATCACAACCAGCTCCACATGGTTTGGGATCACCAGCGACTCCATCAGGTTGGCCACCGTGGTCGCCCAGGTCGGGAAGCCGGTCAGCGCACGAAACGACAGTGCCGTCTCCACTCCCTCAGCCACGCACAGCACCAGGCCCACGTCATGGTCCAGGCGTACCGCGCTGCCATGGTATTCACCCGTGGACAGCCTCGGCATGACCTTCTTCTGCTTCTCCACCGGCGCCTTCAGGCCCTCGGGGGTCAGGTACAGCCGTTCGATAGTGAGCGTGCGGCCGTCCTTCTGGCGAAGCATCCGGAGCATGCCCGGGTAGTCCGCAACCGACGTACGGTTCTCCCAGTACGGGAGCGCCGGATGAAACCGCAGGTCCTCCAGTGGTCCGAAAACGCGCGTGATGCCACGGCGCTTCAGGTACTCCCTGGCAATGGCAGCCTCCGGGGCAAAGATCGAGTAGCTTCCCGCCCACAGATGGGCCATGTCCGCTGCCCGCTTCTCATCCCGCCGACGCACCATCTCCGGGTCTTCCTCCTTCGCCATTGCTACAGCAACGGTCTGGACTACCGGCGCGGTCTGGGCGACCTGGCCGTTTCCGTAGCGCAGGCCCACGACGTCGCCGACTTCCTTCACGGCTCGTGCGTAGTCCCAGCCGTACAGCCACTTCAGCGTGTTGAAGCCGTCCTGGTGAGTCCCGCAGGTGTTGCACACGGTGCCGCCGGTCATATTGAAGTCCGACAGCAGACGGAATGCATCACCGTGGACTCCACCGTGGACCGGGCATGCCACATGCTTCCGCGGCCCGACGTCCAGGGCGGGATGCAGCATCGGCGCCAGGACGCGAAGCACCATTTCCCAGTTGCCGTACGCGCGGCGCTTGACCTCCCTGCCGTACTCGCTGAAGCGCTCTTTCCGACCATGGGCATCGGTGGCCGGGAATCGGCCCCTATTCCCTCTTGCTCGCATCGCAATGCGTGCTGACATGACATCTCCTTTGGGCGCCTCCCCGGGTGGGGTCGACCCGCCCGGGTTGTTGGATTGGTGGTGTGACGCAGTCACGTCCGTTCCTGTCCGGCGTCCAATGCGGACAGATTCATCCAGTTGTTGCACTTACTCATGGTTACTCCTTAGTTCTGCGGTTAGCTCCGCACAGCTGGGCATTGCCCTGAAAGCCATGACGCCATAACCGGCCTACCGACCATCGCGTCCTGGCCCTCGCGGGAGGGGGTAATCCCCCCTCCCGCTGCCATCACTCATCAGGCCGCCAGCCTCTGCTTGGGACCTGTCACTAACGCCTTGTGGAGCATGTCCAGCATCACCGACGGAAGCTCGTTGATGCTCCGGATGACGCAGTGCTTCGGGAACAGCTTCGAGACCTCATCGGCCCCAATGCCAACACCGAAGACCTCCACACCCATTCGCTCCAGGGCGGCCTTCGCCATCTCGACTTCCCATGGATCGCTCGGGGTTCCGTCAGTCATGACCATGAGGATCTTCCTCGGCTCTCGACGCCGGGAAAGCTGCCGCGCCGCCCAGTACATCGCTTCTCCCATGGGCGTACCGCCGGTCGCTTGCACCGCCAGATGGTCCAGGCGGGAGGCAGGCGCCGCCCCGATCGGGATCAGAATTCGGTTGGAAGGGAACACCCCCGCACCGACCTTCACCCCTCGCAGCGAGTGCATCGCTTCGGCTACGCCAAACAAGGCTTGACCGAGGATCCGCACCTGCGCGCCTTGCATGGAGCCGGACCGGTCCCCCAACAGGTAGACCACCGTCTCCACGTCCTTGCGCTCGTCCACATGGACGAACATGCGGCGACTGCACTGCGAAGCACGATGCACCAGACGCTCTGAAACCCGGCTACCGCGCACAGACTCGTGCGTACGCGACTGGGTCTTGGTCTGGAGCTTCGCCCTCAGGCGCGTCTTCAGCGCTCCGATGACCTGTTGTACCCCGTCTTCCGGGACCAACCTGCCGTCAGTTGCATCACTGCTCGCACCCTCGTGGGCAGCGGACCTCACCCTCTGGCCGATCTGCTGCATGCCCTTCGCGTGGACGTCACCCACCGTGGACTTCATCGCTTCGGAGAGGATGGCACCCAGGTCTTTGAACCCTTGGTCGCCCTCAGCCTCCGCTCGGGCAAAGGGGCTGTTGCCAGACCCACTGCCCGCCTGCGACTGCCCAGCATCGGCCTCGCCACCGTCCGAGCCGGACGAAGGTTGCTCGGGTTCCCCCGACTGGCCTGCGTGGCCGCCCGTAGACGGATTGGGCTTGTCACCGTTTCCGCCTGCGGGCTTCTGGGCTTCGGCCTCCTTCATCGCCACGAGGACCGCCCTGGTCAGCGCAGAGGCGTCCTTGGTGGACCGCATGCGCATGCCGTCGGTATCCAGGAGAACCTTCAACCGGTTGGCAAAGGCTTCCCCGAACACTTCAGCGACGACCGGCCACCCCTGCTCAGCCAGATCGGCCATGAGCTCCTGCTCGCGCAGTTGTCCCCGCAGGTGGTAGAGCACAATCCCCGTCAGCACCGAAGCCGGCGAGTCCGTTGCTGACAGCGGCGGGAACCAGCCCAGCTGGCCAAGCCGCTCACAGCCCCGGTCCATCTGCGCACGTGTTCCCGGGAAGAAGGCGATCGTCTCGCACTCCATCCGCGGGTCCTCGATGCAGTTCAGGAGGCTCCGCTCCAGGTCCGTTTTCATGGCCGCCATTTCGCGGAAGCGCGTGAACCGGATGTGGCCAACTTCATGAGGGATGAACACCTCGATCAGATCAGCCAGAACCTGGCACGTCTCCACGTCCTCAGCCGAGCGAGGCATCGGAAGGCCAGGGAGGGTCAAGACCCTCCCGTCCGTCCTCGCCGTCTCTGCATAGGGATCGAACACCACTCGCACATCGCGGTCTCCGCACAGAGCCTGCGCGTAGATCGGGATGGACGCCAGGGTAGCCCTGGCGTCCTTCACGGCGTCATAGACGCGGTTCTTCATCTTCAAGCTCCTTAGAAAACCGCCGGGACGAACCGGCGCTCATTGGTGACAGCAGGGGGCATGGTCGAGACGTGCGGCAGCTCGCCGTCGTCTACTTCCACCTCCTCCTCCAGCTCCTGGTCTTCCGCGCCGGCGACGAACTGTTGGCCATAGGCCAACAGCTTGTCCGGGTCGGACATCGCGGTGAGCATTGCCGTCACGATCATCGCTTCGGTCGGATCCAGCGGCCCCTTGCTGCGGACCCCCTTCAGGACTTCCGCGAGGGCATCTGCAGCTACGCCCAGACGGGGATCGAAGCGGGCGAAGTTGCGCAGCTTCTGCACCAGCTCCCTGGCGACGTTGACAGCTCGCTGGGTGACCTTGGCACGGCCATGGAACGAATCCGCGATCAGCCGGTCAGCGGACTGGCTGACGTCCTCAATGAGGCCGCTCACCACATCCTTTCCCAGCGTCTCAAAGCGCCGCTTGCCTTCTGCGCTCTCCGCCTGGGTCAGACGGAATGTCGCGTAATCGAACTCGCATGCGGCGCTTACCTGCAGCACGGTCGGGCGATTACGGCGGAGCAGGCCCTCGTAGCCGGCGTTCTGGTTCTCCCATTGCGTGCAGAACAGGTCGTAGTTGCTGACCAGTTCGGCCTTGGCCTGGTTGAACGCAGCCTCGCGGTCCGCCAGTTCCTTATGGACCTCGTCCTCCTGATCCGGACTGATAACGAACCCCATCTTGTGACGGGAACCGACACGAGCCAGGTACCTGTCCACACCGCGCCGATGGGTTTCCAACGGGGTCAGGTGCTTCGGGTCGATGACGCGCTTGGCGCCATCAGATACCAGGGACTCAGGCGGCAGTCCGGCGGCGGATGCCAGATCCTCTTGGCGCTTGACCGTCACGCGTCCCGACCAGATGGAAATGGCGGGGGTGATGACGACAACGCTCTGCAGTGCTTCAACAATCTTGGACACGGTTACATCTCCTCTCGATTCCGGCAGGCAGCCGGCTGCTTCGGTCGCAATGACCGAGAAAAAGGGCTTCTCCCAGCCGTCATCGGACGACTCGAAGAAGCCCTCTCTCTAGGAGAGGGCACCGCATTGCGCGGTTAGAAGACGGCGGGAATCACCGGGCGCCCCCACCTGCGCATCAAGCTTGCAGGCGGTTGCGGCAGCGCGATTCCGTAGCCCTTGAGAATGGGATCGAAGCGTTCGTCCAGCACCAGCTCGGAGGCCAGCGCGTTGGCACACACCCCCGTCCCGTCAGCACCCATGACCCTCCCACCGTGCTTGATTGCCAGTACGGCCAGCACGTGGCTGGCCAAACTGCCTCTCGGCACCTGGGTGACCAGGGTGTCGTAGCGCAGAGGCCGGGTTTCCCCCGCCCTGCGTCGGCTCCGTTGCAGCTTCACCTCGTAGCCCCCAATGAACGCAACGCTGGGGTCTTCCAAGGCTACGTCTACCTCGAAGATCGTGTTGCCGATGGCCTCGAGCACATCCCGCAGGTCCTCGGTGGCCCGGATATCGAAGGCGACCGTGTCGCCATCCATACCCGTTACCGCCGGAAGGATCTCCTGTGAGAAGTGCATGACCCAGCCTGCAACCACCAGCTTGGCTCGCTCCTGGTCGATGATGGCTCGCCGGTTGAGGCCAGAAGCACCATCGACGTAGTCAACGGTGCTGCTGACCGCAGAGGCCGCCCGGCTGAAGGTCCGCCGCTCGATCTGCTCGCCGTCCGGCCCGTAGATCACCTGACGATGCTCCACCCGGGCCGTCCCGGCTATGGTCCGATGGAAGTGCTCCCTGATCGGATTCATGCCATCAGCCCCCGAACGTGGAGCGGTAGATCTGCTCCAGCGCCTTCATCTCTTGGCCGGGGCAGCCGCCCATCACGCGGCGCAGTGCGAACAGTGCGCCGGCCTCCGTCTTCAGCGATCCGAAGTACGTGCTGGCCTGTGCCCAGTCGATCAGCTCCCGCGTGCCCATCGTCACCGAGGACGTTGCTCGCTCGTATGCATGCCGGACCGCTGTGGCGAACTTCACGTGCTGGCGCGCCGTTGCCTCATCCAATCCCGCCCTGTTCTGCAGAATCTTGATCTCCACGTCCTCAGCGGGATAAGTGACCTCGAACTTCAGAAACCGGGACAGGAACGACTGATCCATCATGTTGGCGTCCATGTAGGCACCGCGCTCGTCGCCAAACCCCATGGTGTTGTCGGTTGCGAACACCACGAAGCCGCGAGCGGCACGGACTACTTCGCCGTCATCCATGATGTGGATGCCGCGGTCGATGATGTCGTTGACGGCCACCAGGTCGGCTGGATCCATCCTCGACACCTCGTTGAGGCACACCGGCAGACCCATCTGCATGGCCAGCTTGAGCGGGCCCGGCGTCTGGATCCAACCGCCCGTGCCATCGGGCGACATCTTGGTGAGCAGGTCGGCAAGCGGCGTCTTGCGGTTGCATGTGATCACCGTGACCGGCACTTTCAGGCGGCCGAAGAACTGCTCGACCAGTGTGGTCTTGCCGGTTCCTTTCGGACCACCGAACCACACGCCGCGGCGCGGGTCGGTATCCTTCCTGGACCATTCCCGGTTCCAGGCATAGGCCATGGTCATCCAGGCTTCCTTGTCGAAAAGGAAGTCGGCGTCTTCCATCACCTGCACCTGGAACGGATGCTGATCCATTCCGTTGAAGCCGACGAGGGTGGCAGCATCGGGCGCTTTGTCGAAGCCAGGCACGACAGTGCCAAAGGCGTCCTTTACTTTCACCTCGGTAACGTGAGTTGCGTTCTGCATGGGATATCTCTCTCTTTGAATCGGGACGTGGTCCCGTTAGGTGGTCCGCTTCACGCGGTCGTGTTGGTCGGAGCTTCGATGCCGAGCTTTTCGAGCACCCAGTCCGGGGCGAGCCCTGGCAGCTGCCCGATGAACTCGTAGGGCTGCCGGTAGCCGGCGGTGACCAGAACGTCTCGGAACGAGAACGCCTCTTCGGGGTTGCCAAGCATCCAGGCCCAATAGTCCAGAACGGATTCCCGATCCTCCACGACGGGGAATCGATCCTCCCAGTCGCGGAACAGCTCCAGGTGGAGCCGGTGGATTGCTTCGAGCGACCAGCTGTAGTCGTTCGTAGCGTTCGGGTCTTCCTTGAAGCGTCGCTTGAAGGCGATCTTGCGAGCCCACTTCAAGACAAGCTTCTTCTGTACTGGAAGCCGCTTCTTGCTTCCTTCGTCCTGCTTACGGGTGATCCGGCGGATCCGACGATGCACCGTTCGTTCGTACGGGCCGATATCGAACAGAGCCATCTGTTGCAGCATGGGTACGTCTCCTTTGGACGCGGAGACGCCCCATGCGGGGAGTCCCCGCGAGGGTCAGGTCAAGTGGTGCTTCTGTTACCGACGACGAGCCTTGCGCGCGAGCCTGGCCGCGTTGCGGGCAGAGATCGGGAAGGGGTCGACGGGGACGGACGGCTGCCCAAGAACAGGCAGCGAGAGAATCTGGCCAAACAGCCAGTCGATGGGTTTGAACATCAGGTGGTCTCCAAGAAATGGAGGCACCAGTCCCCTCATGGGGGCTGACGCCCCCGGGGGGTTTGCGAAGCAACCGGCTTCTTCGGATCGCCGTAGGCGATATGAGCAGTGAATGTAGCAGCGTGCGGCGGCGCGATCGCATTGCAACCCGGCCAAAAATAGGCCCGGTTGCAGCTACGGCATCAGCCGCACTCGGTCAGCCGGAGAGGTCAGGACCTGACCGGTGTTCAACTCGGCCCTGGTCGGGACCGGGTTGGCCCGCAGTCCATCCAGGTACTGCCGGATGCACTCGAACCGCACCCGACCCTGTCTGATCCGGGTGTCGTCCCTGGTATTGAACAGCTCCTGCTGGTTTGCAGTCATGGCGCGCTTCCTCTGGTAGGGAGGCGCACGGATCCCCTGGTGAGGGGAGCGTGCCCCTCGGGGTCTTCGGCATACCGGCCGATCGGTCAGCGCCGTAGCGCTGGAAAACCATCATCCCGCCTGCTGTTCGCCCGACAGGGCCATTTGACCGCTTGCTCCGGGAAACAGGCTCGCCACCACCCTCGCCCGCCACTGTCGTGCACGCGGTGTAGCCGCGGTCGTTGCGGACAGACGTTGGCGGATAGCCGCGAGGATCTGCGGAACGATCGCCCTGGCTGCGGCCGGCGATCCATCCCAAACCCATCCCTCCACTGGCCCGGATCCGTGGAGCCCTTCAGGTTCCAGGACCAGTGCAGGCATAGGCTCGGCACGCAGGACCACTTTCGTGGCTGCCCCTTCCAGGGCCCGGCGCGGGTACACGAGAACGTGCACGGTTCCGTCGAGCGACTGGATGTTCCAGATTCCGGTGTGGATCGAGAGTTTCATGAGATGTGAGGGTGGCGTGCCCTAAGTGTAGGTGTCCAGCCTCGACATTGGGGGTGCGCAACCGCGCCAAAATGCCCCCTGGTTGGAGCACCCGCCCCCTGTTTAGGGGGCGGGGCACCTTCAGGCCGCCATCTTCAGCGCAGCCTCCTTCGCTTCTTCCGATGGGAACACGTAGTCCTCGGTCCGGCCCTGCGAGCACAGGTCCAGGAACGCGCACATGGTGCATGGCGTGTTGTAAGCCATGCGGGGCGTCTTCGGGAAATCCCGATTACGAATCCGCGTGGCAACGCCGTGGACCTTGTTGACGTACCGGGTGATCGCCTCCGACGAGCGCGGTTTGACCGAGCTGATTGGAAGGATCTCCGGCCCCTTTCCGGCGTTGGCCTTCTTGGGGATGTTCCGGCGGATCATTTCCCAGTAGGCCACCTTGCTGATCGCCGGCAGCTGCAGGGTCGGTGCGTGCGTGGTCACTGTCATTTGGTAGGCCGTGAGCTGGTCGCCCATGAGCGCGAAGCGGACGTCGGTTTCCTGAGCGGTGGCCTTCTGGTCCACCAGCATCAGTTCCCAGTCCGGCGTGAATGCGCATAGGTCCAGCTTGGTCACCAGGCGGACGCCCTGGCCGATGTCCGCGACGAGCTTGCGCTCGATCATCGGCTCGCCCTGAGCGTCAAGTGCCACACTCAGCCCTTCCCTCTCCCATGCCGCCGGTAGCAGTTCCGCCAGCTTCGCGCCGGCGGCCTTCAACTGCTCCTCGGTGGCCTTGGAGGGGTAGCGGACCGCATGCTCACGCACGAACGTGTCCCACGCCTGCTCGAACACCGGGACCGGATCCACATAGTTTCCGGTGACCGTGCCGCGCAGGAACGCCTCCGAGGACTGGGCCAGTGCCTGCCCGAGTCCAAGTGAGGCGGACGTTAGACGCGTCCTGATCCTCAGCACCCTGTCCAGGTAGTAGCTCATAGGACAGTTCTCGTAGGTCGCCATGCCCGACGGTGACAGGTGAATCGTCTCCATGCCTCACCCCTTGCCCTGCAGCTTGGCAAGGAACGCGGTGGCGTCCTTTCGGGTCGCCAGGTGCGGAACCTCCTTGCCCATCAACTTCGCCAGTCGGGTGATCTGCTGCAGCATCTGCGGTGCAGGTGGCATCGAGTCAGGATCACCATCACCGAGCTCCATGCCCTGCTGCTGCGGCGCTTCGGCCGTTGCTTCGGGCTGTGCCTGGACGGCCGGCACGACGTGGCCAGGGGCCCCGACGGGTGCGGGTTCAGGCATGGGCGCCTGGACCGGAGCCTGCGTGGCCTCCCCCGTGGTAGGCGCGGTCGCGGCGTGCGCCTTGACCGGTTCCTCCTCGATCGGCTTGACCACCACAGGACGCACATCCGGCGTCGGGAGCGCCGTGACCGTCGCCGCCTGGCGGCGGCTCTCTGGTGCTGGCAGTGCCTCGCCGAACCGGATCTGCAGCCCCATCGCCTCGTACAGACGTGTGCGAGCGTTCGTCTCACCGCGCTCCCAGGCCGTCGGACCGCTGATCGTCCACAGCGTCGAAGCGGAGCCCACGACAACCCCGGAGGGGTTGGTCAGGGTGGCCACGAACTTCGCTGCCGGAACGTGCTGAGCGTTGACGCGGTAGCCATCCTCCGGAACCGGCCCCGTGAGCGGGACCATCTCCAGTGGAAGCAGCTCACCAGCGACCTGAACAGACCACCCCTCATGAGGCGGGAACTTCTCCAGGAACCGCTGGGTCGCCGTGGCAAGCAGAACCTGCTGGCGCAACGTGCCGTCGTCGTTGATTGCGGTGTAGGCCTCGTTGACCTCGAACTCGTTGCCCGCGAACGGGCCATGCTTGATCTTCAGATTGCTCATGGGAATCTCCTCTTGAAATGAGAAATCCCCAGGCGCACGACGGCCCTTGCGGGCTGCTGTGCCCGCTGGGGACGTGTGTGACGCTTACTTAGCCGAAATCGACCTCACCGGCGCGAACCGGGACCAGTCCAGACTGGGTGTTGACGACAGGCTGATGCACACGCGGCGCCGGCATAGCCGGTGCCGCCACGGGTGCTGCGGCGACTGCTGGTGCCTGCCGCGCCNCCCTTGCGGGTGACACAGAAGGCCTGGCAGGTGCAGCAAACTCCTCNCCGAAAGCGGCGGCCAGCCGAGCATCCTCATCCTCGTATGCAGCAGCGGCGCGTGACCGTTCTTTGGGGAACGACAACACCTCGCACTGGGTAGCGTGGATATAGNNGTGCTTGCGATCGGCGACCGTGTAGCTCCGGATNTGTCCGGTGACGTGGACCTTGACACCACTGAGCAGGCTCTCGGCCAAGAACGCCGATTCCTTNTCACCGGAGCTCCGGTACATCACCTTGTGCCAGACCGGCTTGTTGTCCTGGCTGGTGTTGGTGGCCACGTCGAACGTGATTGTGACCGCGCCATCCTCCTGTGGACGATGGTTCGCATCACTTCCAAGACGGCCGCACAGCGCAACGAAGTTGATGTCCTTCATCACGCACCTCCGTTCAGGAAGGCGACGGCGAGCTCCGGCAGCACGCAAGCCAGCAGGAACAACCCCAGGACCAGAACGACACCCGCAATGGCCCCGATGGCCGCGCTAGCCTTACGGGCGGCAATGCCGCTATTACGCCTGCGCTCTTGCCGCTCGACGATGTCCGGAACCCGGACCGCCATCTCTCGATTGAACTTCTTCATACAGTGCATCTCCGTTTCGTTGGTAAGCCCAGCGAAACGGCTCTCCCCTAGCGGGAGTTGCCGTCCCGCTGGGGCTCGTGGTTTTCGGGATAACTCCCGACAGTTCGCACAGACGTGCGAGTGACTCAGGAGGGGAAGCAACCCTTCCGCTTCCCAAAGCCCCGGTGACCCAGGGCCTTGGGAAGCCCGCCTGCCGGCGGCGGCCTCGACGGCCGGTGTCGATTGACACACTTCCCCCTCAACGATCAGACCTCACCGAAGTCCCCCATGAGCGCGTCGCGCTCGCGCAGGTAATCCTCGTGCGTGATGAGCCCAGCGTGGTACGCATACCTCACCGCTGCGTCCAATCCGGAAACGTCCAGGTCCGAGCGCGGGATGCGCACAGACCGGCCGGTGCTCAGGTCCAATTCGGTGTGGGTTTCCTTGATGAACAGTGCCAGCATCGTCTTCTCCGTTTGGTATGGGGTGGCCCCCTCAAGCCGGCTTGGAGAAGCCGGCTTGAGTGGGGCCACCCCCGGGGAAGGGAGTGGCACCGCTCTCGATTAGCGAGTCGCCGAGTCGACGGCGGCGTCGATCCAGCACGTCCGCGCGCTCAGGAGGCGCGGGGCGCATTCGGTCTGCTGCTCAGTGACCGCGGCAGTGGCGATCGGGGCCGAAGCCGTCGATGCGATTGCCTTGGTGACCAGGAGCAGGGTGACCATGCACGCGAGTCCAGCAAGAATCACGACAGGACGGTGCAGGAGCGGAACTTCATGGCGCGAAATCGCCTTGGTGGTGCGCTTGTTCATGGGGCTTCTCCGTTCTTGGCTTGCCAGGCCGGTGAGGTACGTGCGAGACGCATCCCGGGCGGCGAGCCGGGATGCGGTGAGGCATCCCGACGGAGGACTCCCTGCATGGGAGGCCCACGCAGGACATGAATTCGACTAGGAGGTGCCCGTCTCCGGCACGCTTGGTGCCCGGATGGGCGTGGTTCCTAGTGAGGCGATCTGTTGAGCGGATCAGGCGCGCGAGCGCAATTGCGCACGACGCGACACCGGCGCTTTCCGCGCGGGCGTACTTCCTGTCCCAGATCATCCGTGACGCGACACCGCGCAGCAGTGGTCGGTCGTTTCGCCCGAATGGGCGGTAGCCGGTAGCCGGCTTTGACGGCGCAATGCGCCGATCAGTGTTCCCTCGAGAGGGTGGTGGGGCGCGCAGGAGGCGCGCTATCGGGAAATCGTTCCCGCACGATCAGTGCCGTGGCACCAAGATGAGGGGATCGTAGCAGTCCCGGCGGCACATTCAACCGTGCAACTGCGCCAATTTTTCGCCCGGTTGCAGGTCAATTTGGCCCGCGAATGGCCCGACCATTGGCAGACCTGCTTTCCTTCGGCAGGCAATCTACAGGAGTGCCCCTATGTCCCTGGACAATGCCGCCACCGCGGCCGATACCACCCCCACTGCTGGTGTGCCCGAGGCCGCCGGCGTCGAGACCACCGAGCGCCAGGCGCGCCGCCGCGAAACCCCCCGGTCCGTAGCGGACTGGAAGCCCGACGATGGCGTGACCAAGATCGACCGCGAGATCGAGCTGTACTCGCCCCTGCTGCGCCGGAATATCAACCGCATGGGCATGCGCGCCCAGCTCAGCCTCTACCTGCTGCAGCGCGTTCTGCCCAGTAGCGGCATGGTCGATGAGGCCCAGCGCTTCCAGGCGACGTTCGACGAGAAGATGTCGGCCCTGGAGGGCGCGATCGAGCAAGCCCAGGAGGAGCTCACCGCCATCTGCAAGCGCGTGGGTATCGACAAGAATCCGCCCAGGTCGTCGACGAAGCCGCTCACCATGACCATCCCGGTGTACTCGCAGGGCATGAACCGCTTCATCCAGGTGGTGCTGAAACTGGACAACTACTACTGCCGTCTCGACTACGTCTGGATGAACAGCGCGATCAGCACCCAGACCCAGTGGGAGAAGATCAACCACTTCCGTCGTGCCCTGTGGAACGAGATCACCTTCGTCGGCCAGTCCTGGACCCACGCCCGCGCCGTGCTGCGTGACCACCAGAACGGGCGCCGCACGGCCCGCGCCATGCGCGACGGCCAGGAGGCCACCGAGTCCGCTGCGGCGTGAGCCGGCTCTCGCCTGCCCAGGAGCTTGCGGCCACCCAGCCTGGCTGCATGCTGGTGGCCGCCTGCCCTGGCGCTGGCAAGACGACGGTCTTGTCCTACCGCGCCGAGAACCGGCTACGGTCCAAGCCCGGTGCGCGCCTTGCGGCGGTGACATTCACCGCCGAGGCCGCCGCCTCCCTGAAGGCGCGCATCATCAAGAAGTACCCCGAAGCGGCCAA
>Ga0065721_10049296_pt1 | contig 38460 bp, 40 predicted proteins | sample Mesricmetagenome_FD_59108 | JGI IMG/M metagenome (GOLD analysis project Ga0065721, IMG submission 59108) | Mesophilic microbial community from rice straw/compost enrichment Sample: eDNA_1 v2 (version 2) | ecosystem: Engineered > Solid waste > Grass > Composting > Bioreactor | place: USA: Davis... | reverse complement strand
CGTCGCGAGCCTGTTCAGGATCACGGCGGTCGGGCTGCTCTCGCCCCGCTCGATGAGGGAGATCATCGAGCGGCTCACGCCCGTCCGCTCGGACAGTTCATCCAGCGTGAGGCCGTTCCGGGTTCGCAGACCGCGCAGGCGCGCGGCCAGATGGTCGTTGATGTCGGATGTTGATTCCATGAAAGTAGATTATAAATCCAATATATTGGAGTCAATCGATCAGCTGTGGATCCGTCCTCCTTGGGGACACGAGACCGGCCGCAATGGCGTCCCCTTCCCATGAAAAAACCCGCTCCGTTGCCGGAGCGGGCTTCGTTTCGACCAGGGTCGAAATCGGGCCGATTACATGCCGATTTCGTTGCCCGAATAGTCGATCTTGCCGTCAGCGCCCTTCTTCCAGACATACATCACGTAGTCCGGACGGGTGATGTCGCCCTTCTTGGTGAAGGAGAGATCGCCGATCACGGTCTTGAACGGCTTGCCCGAGTGCAGGGTGTCCGCGACCTTCTTGGCATCGTTGCTGCCGGCCTGCTTGGCGGCCTCCGCCAGGACCTGGGTCGCGGCGTAGGAGTAGAGGGTGTAGGCCTCGGGGTCGTAGTTCTTGGCCTTGAACTTGGCCACCACGTCCTTGGCGTTCGGGTTCTTGCGCGGATCGGGCGAGAAGGTCATCAGGGTGCCTTCGGCGCCGGGACCGGCAATCGAGGTGAACTCGGCCGACACGATGCCGTCGCCCGACATGAGCGGGGCGTTGAGGCCCTGGTCACGCATCTGGCGGATGATCAGGCCCGCCTCGGTGTGAAGGCCACCGAAATAGACCACGTCGACGCCGGCCTGCTTCAGCTTCGACACGAGCGCCGAATAATCCTTCTCGCCCGGGTTGATGCCTTCATACAGGACTTCCTTGAGGCCCTTGGCGTTCATGGCCTTCTGGGTCTCGTCCGCAAGGCCCTTTCCGTAAGGGGTCTTGTCGTGGACGACCGCGACCTTCTTGCCCTTGAACTTGTCGGCCAGATAGCCGCCGGCGACGAGGCCCTGCTGGTCGTCGCGACCGCAGGTGCGGAACGTGTTCCACATGCCGCGCTCGGTGTATTGCGGGTTCGTGGAGGCTGGCGAAACCTGGATGATGCCGGCTTCCTCGTAGACCTGCGAGGCCGGGATCGAGACGCCGGAGTTGAAGTGGCCGACGACCCATTTCACGCCTTCGGCCGCGAACTTGTTCGCCACCGACACGCCCTGCTTCGGGTCGGACACGTCATCGCCGACGACAAGCTCCAGCTTCTGGCCATTGACGCCACCGGCTGCGTTGATGTCCGCGACCGCCTGCTCGACGCCGTTCTTCAGCTGCGCGCCGAAAGCGGCGTTCGGGCCCGTGATGGGGCCGGCAACGCCGATCTTGATCTGCGCGTTGGCCGCGCCCGAGAAGGCGAGGCCAAGACCGAGCGCGACGCCGGTCAACAGCAATTTCTTCATGAGGTCACTCCTCTGGGTGGTTTTATAGGCCCCCTTCCTGGGGCCGGTTCAGCGGGCCGAGGCCCGTCGTCCGCGTGACATCATGACTCTTTTTGAGCGGAAGTCACGCTGGAATTTCTAGGGCTTAGCCGTTCGTCTGAGAGGCTTTTTCCTTCCAACCGAACGGTCCCGTCCGCTCGTAGAGCCAGCGGTACTGGGTCGTCATCTGGCGGGCCCGGTTGTACTGGAACCCGAGCGCCCCGATGATCAGGACCACGATGGCGTCGACCGCATAGTAGTGGACGGACAGCAGGGTCCCGGCGAACAGGGCGAAGTGGATGAACCGCACCGCTGCCGCGAGGATCAGCAGATAGATCAGAAGCTGCCAGAAGGGGCGCCAGGTGATCGCGATGGCCCGCCCGGTCATCCAGGCGGCCGAGCCGCCCAGGATCACGGTGACGAACAGGAAGAGCCAGATCGAGGGTTCTTCGTAGAGGATGCCCTGCATCAGTGGTTCCCTCCTTCGAGATAGGCGGCCTGGACCTGGGGATTTTCGAGCAGTTCCTTCCCGGTGCCGCTCATGGTGATGTTGCCCGTCACCATCACGTAGCCGCGATGGGCCAGCTTCAGGGCGTGGTAGGCGTTCTGCTCCACGAGGAAGACCGTCATCCCGTCGCGCTCGTTGAGTTCCTTGATGATCGTGAAGATCTGCTTGACGATCAGGGGCGCGAGGCCCAGCGACGGCTCGTCCAGGAGCAGGAGCTTGGGCCTACTCATGAGGGCTCGGGCGATGGCCAGCATCTGTTGCTCGCCCCCCGAGAGGGTGCCGCCGCGCTGGTTCAGGCGCTCCTTGAGGCGCGGGAACAGGGTGCAGACCCGCTCCAGATCCTCGTCGAAATGGGCGAGCCCGTTCATGGACGCGCCGATCTGCAGGTTCTCGAACACGGTCATGCGCGGGAAGATGCGCCGTCCCTCGGGGCTCTGCGCGATGGACAGGCGGGCGATCTCGTGGGTGGGCATCTTGGTGATGTCACGTCCCGCGAAGGTGATCGTGCCCTCCCGCGCCCGCGGGTTCCCGAAGATCGTCATCATCAGGGTGGACTTGCCGGCGCCGTTCGCGCCGATCAGGGTCACGATCTCGCCCTCGTGCACGTCCATGTCCACGCCCTTGAGGGCGATGATGTTGCCGTAATAGGTCTTGACGCCGCGCACGCTCAGGAGCGGCTGGCGCGCCGGGCCGCCCTGGAGCGACGCCGACGGGCTGATGGCAGCGGTGCTCATGCGCCGATCTCCGCTTCGACTTTTTCCACTTCTTCGTCCGCGACGCCCAGATAGGCCGCGATGACGCGCGGATCGCTCCTGACTTCGGCCGGGGTCCCGTCCGCGATCTTGGTGCCGTAATCGAGCACCACCACGTGGTCCGAGATCCCCATCACGACCGACATGTCGTGCTCGATCAGCAGGATCGAGGTGCCGTGATCCTTGCGGATCGCCAGGAGCAGCTCGTTGAGCTCGAGCGATTCGCGCGGGTTGAGGCCCGCGGCCGGCTCGTCGAGGCAGAGCAGGAGCGGGTCCGTGCACATGGCGCGGGCGATCTCCAGACGGCGTTGGTCGCCGTAGGGCAGGTCGCCGGCGGGATCGTCCGCCCGGTGGATCAGGCGGGTCTTCTCCAGCCAGAAGCGGGCACGCTCGATGGCCTCCTTCTCGGCCTTGCGGTAGCCGCCTATGCCGAGCACGCCCAGGAGCGTGAAGCCCGAGGCGATCATGAGGGGGTTGTGCTGTGCCACCAGCAGGTTTTCGAGCACGGTCATGCCCGAGAACAGGCGGATGTTCTGGAAGGTGCGGGCGACCCGGCCCTTCCAGTTGATGTTGTGGCCGGGCAGGCGCTCCAGCAGGAGCTGGTTGCCGTCCGGCTTGCGGAGCACGACCATGCCCTCGGTCGGCTTGTAGAAGCCCGTGATGCAGTTGAACACGGTCGTCTTGCCGGCGCCGTTGGGGCCGATGAGGGCCGTGATGTCGCCGCGTCCGGCCTGGAAGGACAGGTCGTTGATGGCGACCAGCCCGCCGAAGCGCATCGTGAGATGCTGGACGTCGAGAAGGGGATCCTGGAGCCAGCGCATTAGCCGTGTCCTTCTTTCACGAGCGATGCCGAGATGGCTTTGCGTTCCTTCAGGATCACCGAAGGCTCACGCTCCGAGATCAGGCCACGCGGGCGCCAGACCATCATCGCGACCATGCCGGCGCCGAAGAGCAGCAGGCGGTATTCGTTGGGATCGAAACCTTCACCGAAGACCGCCTTGAGGAATTCGAGGTTGCGCAGAAGCTCGGGGCCGCCGACCAGCACGACGGCCGCGATGGCGACGCCGATCTGCGAGCCCATGCCGCCCATCACGACGATGGCCAGGATGATCGCCGATTCCAGGAAGTTGAAGCTCTCCGGAGAGACGAAGCCCTGGCGGACCGCGAAGAAGGAGCCCGCGAAACCGCCGAACATGGCGCCGATCGCGAAGGCCGTCAGCTTGGTGTTGGTGGTGTTGATGCCGAGCGAGCGGCAGGCGATCTCGTCCTCGCGCAGGGCCTCCCAGGCCCGCCCGATGGGCAGGCGCCGCAGGCGCATGGTCACAAAGTTGGTGAGCAGCGCGAGCGCCAGGATGAGATAGTACAGGAAGATCATCCTGTGCATCCCGTTGTACTCGAGCCCGAAGGTGCTCGCGAACCCGCCTTCGCTCGCCGTGAAGGGCAGGCCGAAGAAGGTCGCGCGGGGGATCGACGAGATGCCGGCGCCGCCATTGGTCAGGTCCACCCAGTTGATGAGCACGAGGCGGACGATTTCGCCGAACGCGAGGGTCACGATGGCGAGGTAGTCGCCGCGCAGCCGCAGGACCGGGAAGCCCAGGATGATGCCCCAGAAGGCCGCCAGGATGCCGGCGAGCGGCAGGCAGATCCAGAAGGACAGGCCGAAGGTGGTCGAGAGCAGGGCGTAGGAATAGGCCCCGACCGCGTAGAAGGCGACGTACCCTAAGTCGAGAAGGCCCGCGAGGCCGACCACGATGTTCAGGCCCCAGCCCAGCATCACGTAGGTGAGGATGAGGATGCCGAGGTCCACCCAGTAGCGGGACTCGGTGAGGCCGCCCTGGATCAGGTAGACGAGGAGCGGGAACGCCAGGGCGATGCCCAGGAAGAAGGGAATCGCGAAGCGCGAGACCCTCTGGTAGGCGCTCGGCTCCGCATGGACCGGCTCCGTGGCCTGGTGCGGGTCCGGCAGCGCCTGCCGGGCCGCCCGGGTCGCCATGAAGGCGTGCTGGAGCAGCCGTAGCCCGAAGATGATGGCGCAGACGATCGCGACGAGGCCCCAGCGGGGGGTCAGGTAGAGGGTCGCGGCATTCTGGTCCGTCTTGTAGGCCAGGATCGGGAACGAGAGGCCGAGGGTGATCAGGGCCGTGACGAAGGCGTCCTTGAGGGCGGCCGCCAGGTCGAAGCGGTTCGGTACGGCCGATTGCTCGGCCGACGAGGTGGCGATCGGTGGAGCGTTCATGGGCGAGGCTCCTTAAACCTTCTCGACCTCAGGCCGCCCGAGAATGCCGGAGGGCATGAAGATCAAGACGATGGCGAGGATCGAGAACGCGGCCACGTCCTTGTACTCGATGGTGAAATAGGCCGACCAGAACGTCTCGATGAGGCCGATGATCAGGCCTCCGAGGACCGCGCCGGGCAAGGACCCGATGCCGCCCAGGACCGCTGCCGTGAAGGCCTTCACGCCGGGGACGAAGCCGTCGCTGAAGCTCACCACGCCATAATACAACAGGTACATGGTGCCCGCGACCGCCGCGAGGGCCGCGCCGATCACGAACGTGAGGGAGATCGTCCGGTCCACGTTGATGCCGAGGAGCGCCGCCATCTTGCGGTCCTGCTCGCAGGCGCGCTGGGCCCGGCCCAGGGAGGTCTTCTGGACGATGTACCAGAAGATGGTCAGCAGGACGACCGTCGAGACCATGATGATGATCTGCTTGTAGGAAAGGGCCACGTTGTAGCCGCTCTCGCCCTGGAAGAGCACGATCACGTCGCGCACCATGGGAGGAGTGGGCTTGTTGCGGGCGCCCTGGGTCACCTGCACGAAGTTCGACAGGAAGATCGACACGCCGATCGCCGAGATCAGCGGCGCCAGGCGGAAGGAGCCGCGCAGGGGCCGGTAGGCGATGCGCTCGACCGCCCAGCCCCACAGGGAGGTCAGGGCCATCGACACCACCAGCACGATCAGCAGCGCCAGCGCGATGGACGAGACCCCGAGCCAGGTCGTGACGATCAGGAAGAGGATGAGAGCGAAGAAGGCCGAGAGCATGAAGACGTCGCCATGGGCGAAGTTCACCATGCCGATGATGCCGAACACCATCGTATAGCCGATTGCGATGAGGCCGTAGATCGACCCCAGCGTCAGCCCATTAATGAGCTGCTGCACAAAGATTTCCATGTCCTACCCTTGCCCCTCTGGATGGGGGTCGTTCTTGAAGAGTCCCAGCAAAGCACGATGCACGACCGAGGCCAAGCGGGACATAAGGTGGAGGGGTCTCTAGCAAACCGCGGCCTTTGCGACAACATTCTGTTAAGTGTCCCATCACTCGACTTTATGGGAGGTAGACAGAGGGGCGGATTGGGCGGCGGGCCGGGCGGCTTCCCAAATCCGGGATCGCAACCATATGCGGCTTATGGGCTTGTGCTTCGTGCAAAAGGGTGGAAGAGGCTTCCGGAAAGACATGTTGAAGACTCATCCCACTCCCGCCTCCGCCGGCCGTTCCGGCGTCGACACCGCCCTCTTCCGGGAGGGCATGAGCCGCGTCGCCGCCGCCGTCCACGTGGTCACCACCGACGGTCCCGCGGGGCGCGCGGGCTTCACGGCCACGGCCGTCACGCCGGTCACGGACGATCCGGCCTCGCTCCTGGTCTGCGTCAATGCGAGCGGGCGCACCGCCAAGGCGCTGATCGCCAACGGGGTCTTCTGCGTGAACACCCTCGGCATCGGGGACATGCCGGTCGCCGACGCCTTTGCCGGGCGGGCGAACCTGCAGGGCCTGGACCGTTTCACGATCGGAGCCTGGGACGTGCTCGAGACCGGCGCGCCGCTTCTGACGACGAGCCTCGCGGCCTTCGATTGCCGCCTCGACGATGCTCGCCTCGTGGCCAGCCATTACGTGATCGTGGGCCAGATCGTCGCCGTCCGCCTCGGAGAGGAGCAGCCGGCGCTTACCTACAAGGGCAGGCTCTACCACCGGATCTGACGGCTCAGTCCCGGCGGCGTGGCCCCTGCGGCGCATAGGCGCTCCAGCCGGTGAGCTGGACGAAGCCGTCCCGCGCGGCAACCACCAGATGGTCGCGGTGGCGGTGCACGAGGGTGCCCGGCCTCTGGCTGTGCGCCTCCTGCCACCCGGTCCCTTCCCAGACATAAATGAGCCGCGAGTTCACCAGGGCGAAGGCCTCGATGGAGCCGAAGGCCCGGATGGTGCGCAGCACATCCTCCACGTTCCGGGTCCAGTCGAGGGTGCGCTGCTCCCGGGTCATGCGCAGCCAGTAGCTCCCGGGTCCCTGGGGCGTTGCCTGGTTCCAGAGCATGGGCAGGTCCTCGGCCAGCCGGGACGCGATGCGCCGGGCCGCCATCTGGCACCGGGCCAGCAGCCTGTCGTGGTTCTCGTCCGGCGCGAGGGGGAAGCGCTCCTGGGCCAGGATGGGGCCCGTGTCGAAGGTCGGGTGGAGCATATGGGCCGTGACGCCCCATTCCGGAACCCGGTCGAGGATGGCCTGGAACAGCGGATAGGGGCCGCGGCCCATGGGCAGGGGCGAGGGATGGAAGTTCACCGCATAGGGCAGGTGATGTTCCCATCCCCGGACGAGCCAGGGATAGCCGGCGACGATCAGCGCCTCGCAGCGCGAGGCCTTCAGCTGGACGAGGTCCGCCGGTCCGATGCGGGACAGCTGCACCGGCACCTTGAGGGCGCGCGCCCGCGCCACCGTCGTCTCGTTGAAGTCGTAGATCCCGTCGCAGGGCCGGCTGAAGAGCCGCACGGGCTCCCAGCCCCGCGCCAGGAGCGTCTCGAAGACGTCGCCCAGGAAATCGATGCCGGCGAAAGCGAAACGCATGTCCTGCTCAGGTCTCCGGGGCGGGAATCCAGGTCCGCCAGGGGAGGGAACTCGGACCCGCGCCGCCCCGGGTCAAGCGGAGCGGCGGAGGCTTAAGGAGAGGGGGCCTCGCCCTCCAAGGTGGCGGTCAGCATGCGCTGCGGCACGCCCTTGATGAAGCGGCGGAAGACCGCGTTGTTGCGCAAGGCGATCTCGCCCGTCTCGATCACCGTGTCGAGGGTGGCGGGGTCGAGCTGGAACCGGGTCGGCACCTTGTCCATGCGCTTGCGCAGTTCCGGACCCGCATCCTCAGACGAGACTCGCCCGACCGTGAAGGTCACGTCGGCGCATCGCCAGCCTTCCAGGGTGCCGCGCAGCTTGAGGACCTCGTCGCTGGAGAGCGAGCAGCGCCAGCGCCTCAGGTCGCTCTGCCAGCCCTTCATGATGGTCGTGAAGTAGTCGTAGCCCTTGTAGACGCCCGAATCGATGGCGACGTCGGTGACGATCCCGGCAAGCTCCATGCCGGTGGGCGAATCCAGGTGCGCGGGCCAGTTTCCGGCCGGGCCGCGGCCCGCATCGACCACCAGGAACAGGAAGCGCTTCACCCGCACGGCCTGCTCGGCCGTCATCGGCATGTAGGGCCGGTCCCGGTTGGTCCGCGCGATGGCGAGCGAATGGATGCCGAAATTATCCGTGAGGCCGCCGTCGAGGAGCTTCACGTAGCGGAAGCGCTCGGGGTCGTTGCGGTAGCGCACCATGGCCTCGGCGCTGGCCTTCAGGGTGGCCGGGGCGGCCGGGTCCTCGGCGCCGCGCTGATAGAAGTGGGGAATATGGCCGCCGCAGGACGAGCCATAATTCTCGACATTGAGAGGGATGAAGAGACCTGGCACCGCCGCCGAGGCCGCTACCGCCTCCGACAGGCGGACCTTGCTCAGGTCGCTGCACAGGACGCTGAAGGTGACGGGCTCGAACACGAACGGCACGCGGCTGTAGATGTCCGAGGCGGCGATCCAGACGAGCGGCCGCTTGCGGGCGAAGAGGTCCGCATAGGTGGCGCCGTCGAACAGGTTGTCGTCGAGCCATTTCGGGAACTTGGAGCGGTCGTTGACGCCGCCGTCGTTCACGATCCTGAGAACGTTGGCCAGGGACACGTCCGTGTCGAAGCCCTGCTCGGCGTTCTGCTCCAGGAAACGGGACCGGAAGGTGGGCAGGCCGTCGCGGCCCCTCAGGCCGAAATAGGCGGCCGTCACCGAGCCGCCGGACACGCCGGAGACCAGGTCGATCATATCGGTCATCCGCTGCGGGCCGCGATCGGTCATCACCTGATAGCGGTCGAGCTCGCTGAGGACGCCGTACGAGAAGGCCGAGGCGCGCATGCCGCCACCCGAGAACGCGACGCCGACCACCGTGGAGCCGAACTGATCGGGGCCGAGCGGCCAGCCGCCCTGGTCCGCCACCTTGGCGATGGGCCCGTTGATCGGCGTGTTGATGACACCTCCGGCACAGGCGGAGACCGCCATCGCCAGAGCGCCCGCCATGAGCCAGCGCCGCCACAAACCCCGGTTCATCGTCGTCATCCCCGCAGCCGCTTTTGCAACGGAATACGATGGCAGGAGCAGAGTCACAATAGGCAAGCTTCCCTTGCGGTATAACGGCCGCGTGGAAAAACCCGACAGGGTTTACGGCGACCAGGGCGGCCGCGGCGGAACTCTCAAGCTCGCCCGGGCTTTGATTCAGTGCCGGTTGCCTTTGCGTCGGCTTCCGGCGGCGTGAGCATCGTCAGGAAAGGGTTCGCATGGTTTCCAGGGATTTCATCCGCCAGCTCGAGGGTTACGGCCTCACCACCGCAAGCATCCTCTACCGCATGCCCGACCATCCCCATCTCCTGCAGACCTATATCTGGCAGGAATACGACTTGGCGCCCCGGTTTCCGGTCCTCCTCGAGTTCCTGGATTTCTGGCAGCGGGAGCTGGCGGGGCCGCTTCATTCCGTCACGGTGAGCCATGCCCAGTTGATCCGCCCGACGGAGTTCCGGGCCGTGGATGGGGAGATCAGCCTTCACTGACGCAAGGGGCTAGGCCCGAGACCCATAGTCTCGAGACTCTTGGCCCCGAGAGCCTTCTCGGGTAGAGAGGCGGTCTTGAGCACCCTTGAACCTGCCGAGGTTCCTTGTTTTCCAACGCGCGTACCTCTCAGGTCCTGGCAGCCCTGGCCTCCCAGCCGGGGGAGCGGCTGACCGTCCGCGACATCATGGGTGTCCTGCAGGACCGGGCCTTCGCGCTTCTCATCGTCCTTCTGGCGCTGCCGAACTGCCTGCCCATGCCGCCGCCGATCCCCCTGGTCTGCGGGATGCTGCTGGCGCTGGTCGCCGTGCAGATCGTCTACGGCCGTCCGACGCCCTGGCTGCCGAATGCGCTCCTCAACCGCTCCATCGCGTCCGTCGACGTGGAGCGCGCCGTCACCCGGGCCCTGCCGGTCTTCCGCCGGCTGGAGCGCTTCTCCAAGCCCCGGATGACCTTCCTCGACACGCCCTTCGCCATGCGCCTCATGGGCCTCGTCATCCTGGTGATGGCCTTCGGGCTTCTCTTCGCACCGCCCTTCGTGGGCCAGATCCCCATGGGTCTCGCGATCTGCCTCGTCGGCCTCGGCCTCGTGGAGCGGGACGGGATCGTGGTCCTGTGCGGCCTCGTGATCGGTACCTTCGGCCTGACCTTAAGCCTCGGCTTCATCTACGCGATCTTTTCGGGGCTGGAGACGCTTTTCTGAGGCGTTGCCAACGGTTCGGATGCCACCGTCATTCCGGGGCGCCGCAGGCGAGCCCGGAACCCATAAACACTGGCGTCTCAGAACAAAGCTAACGATAACCGCTGTGCTTTATCCTGCACCGTCAGCGGTTATGGGTTCCGGGCCCAGCGCTCCGCGCTGTCCCGGAATGACGGTATAGGACTTCAGATCAACTTCAGCCCCTTCAGGCTCGCGTGCCCCTCCCGGCCCACGATGATGTGGTCGTGGACCACGATGCCGAGGGGCTTGGCCACATCGATGATCTCGCGGGTCATCCGGATGTCGGCGGCCGAGGGGGTCGGGTCTCCACTGGGGTGGTTGTGGACCAAGACAAGCGCCGAGGCCGAGAGTTCGAGCGCTCGCTTCACCACCTCGCGCGGATAGACCGGCGTGTGGTCGACGGTGCCCGATTGCTGGACTTCGTCGGCGATCAGGGCGTTGCGCTTGTCCAGGAAGAGCAGGCGGAACTGCTCCTTGTCCATGAACGCCATGGCGGTGCGGCAATAGTCGATCACCGAGGCCCAGGAGGACAGAACGGGCCGCTTCGCCACCTCGCCCTTGGCGAGCCTGCGGGCGGAGGCCTCGACGATCTTGAGGTCCGTGACCACGCTCTCGCCGATCCCCTCCACCTCCATCAGCCGGGCCGGCGGCGCGGCGAGCACCTCCGCGAAGGTGCCGAGCCGCTTGAGAAGCTCCTTGGCGATGGGCTTCACGTCCCGGCGCGGGATGGAGCGGAACAGGACCAGCTCCAGAAGCTCGTAATCGGGCAGGGCATCGCCCCCGACCTCGGAAAAGCGGGCGCGCAGCCGGTCCCGGTGGCCGTAATAGTGGGGCGGGCTGTCGTCGCTCATGCCGTCCGCTCGTTTCACGCACAGAATCTCATCGATATTCTGTCACGTTAAAGGCGGGAAGGCGCGACCGGTCAAGCGCAGCGCCGACCGGCCGGGATCAGACGTTGTAGGGCGGCTTGTCGTAGCCCTTGGGCGAAAGAGTGAAGATCTCGAAACCGGTCTCGGTCACGCCGACCGTGTGCTCGAACTGGGCCGAGAGGGAACGGTCCCGGGTCACGGCGGTCCAGCCGTCGGAGAGCACCTTCACCTGGGGACGGCCGAGATTGATCATCGGCTCGACCGTGAACAGCATTCCGGGCTTCAATTCCACGTTGTAGGCCGGCTCCACGTAATGGAGGATGGTGGGCGAATCGTGGAACACCCGGCCGAGGCCGTGACCGCAGAAATCGCGCACCACGGAGCAGCGCTCGGCTTCCGCATAGGTCTGGATCGCGGCGCCGATGTCGTTGGTGGTCGCGCCGGGCCGGATGACCGCGATGCCGCGCATCATGGCCTCGTAGGTGATCTCGCACAGGCGCTGGGCCCGGCGGGGCACCTCGCCCACATAGAACATGCGGCTCGAATCCCCGTGCCAGCCGTCGAGGATGACGGTCATGTCGATGTTGACGATGTCGCCGTCGCGCAGGGGCTTGTCGTTGGGAATCCCGTGGCAGACCACGTGGTTGATCGAGGTGCAGATGGTCTTGGTGTAGCCCCGGTAGTGCAGGCAGGCCGGGTAGGCCCCATGATCCCGGATGAACTCGAAGGACAGCTTGTCGAGCGCCTCCGTCGAGACGCCGGGCTTGACCTTGTCGACCAGCATGTCCAGCGCTTCCGCGGCCAGGCGGCCGGCGCGGCGCATGGCCTCGAAGGCCTCCGGGCCATGGAGCGGAATTTCGGCGGCGCGCCTGCGTTCGATGGTGTCGGTCTCGGTCATTCGCTGTTCCTGGATCGTGTCCCGAATGTAAGGATTGACGCGCCTGAAGCAAGCAAAGAGAGAGCCGCCCGCTTGCGATCAGCGCCCGGGAATGCCATGACCACCCCGAATTTCAAGCCCGAATGAGCGTCGGTGCGCCGGTCGCGACGGTTTCAGAACGATATGAACGATTCACGCCCCTACGGCGCCTATGCGCCCTCCGGACTGGCCAGCTTCGCCATTGAGGGAACGCGGCGCCTGCCCCAGCGCTGGGCCACCCGCCGCATCGCCCTGATGCTGCGCCACCTCGTGCTGCAATCCCTGAAGGGCGCGCCGGTCGATGTGGAGACCTTCGGCGTGCGCATGCGTCTCCACCCCTACAACAACGTGTGCGAGAAGCGGATTCTCTTCACGCCGCAATATTTCGACCCGGCGGAACTGGAGCTTCTCGCGTCCCGGATCGGGGAGGGGTTCACGTTCGTGGATGTGGGCTCCAACGTGGGCTGGTATGCGCTCTTCGTCGCAGCCCGGGCCGGCGCGAAAGCCCGGATCCTGGCCGTGGAGCCGCAGCCGGAGGTGTTCGACCGCCTCGCCTACAACATCCGCCAGAACCCCTTCGGCACCGTCAAGGCGGTGGCCTGCGCGGTGGCGGATAAGACCGGCGAGCTGACTCTGTTCCTCGACCCCAACAACCGGGGCGAATCGAGCGTGAAGATCGTCAGCTCCAGCCAGACCGACGCGATCCGGGTCCCGGCCGTGACGCTGGTCGACCTGCTCGCCCGGGAGGGCTTCACCCGGGTGGACGCCATGAAGCTCGACGTGGAGGGGGCCGAGGACCTCATCCTCGATCCGTTCTTCCGGGACGCGCCGACCTCCCTCTACCCGTCGCTCTTCATCATCGAGGACGGCCGCGACCGCTGGCAGATCGACCTGCCGGCGCTCCTTGCGTCCAAGGGCTACCGCCTGATCCTCCAGACGAGGATGAATCTGGTCTTCGAGAAGGCTTGAGGGCCGGTTCTCAGCCGAAGACCAGGGCTGGCGTCCCGTCCTGGCGGACGACTTTCCTGTAGAAGCAGGAGCGGCGGCCCGTGTGGCAGCAGCCGCCGTCGCCCGCGACCTTCACCTTGAGCCAGAGGGCGTCCTGGTCGCAGTCGACGCGCATCTCGACCACCGTCTGGACCTGCCCGCTCGTGGCGCCCTTGTGCCAGAGCTCGCCCCGCGACCGGGACCAGTACCAAGCCTCGCCCGTCTCCAGGGTCTTGGCCAGGGCCTCGGCATTCATGTGGGCCACCATCAGGAGTTCGCCGGTCGCCGCATCCGTGGTCACGCAGGTGACGAGCCCGTCGGGGCCGAAGCGGGGCGTGAGCACCGTACCCTCCTCCAGCTCCGCCTTCGGGCCGGGGGAGGGGAAAACATGGGACGCGCACATGGCAGGAACCTCGAAGGGCGGCGAGCCGCACTCAGGCGACTCGCGAAGGGACGGGAAGGGATATTCTCAAGCCTTACCCTGGCGCAGCAGGGTGAGGAAGCGCACCTGCTCGGCCGGGTCGTCGCGGAAGGCGCCGAGGAACTGGGTCGTTAGGGTGACGGCACCGGCCTTCTGCACCCCGCGCATGGACATGCACATGTGCTCGGCCTCCACCATCACGGCGACGCCCCGCGGCTCGAGGAATTCCTGCATCGCGAAGGCGATCTGCGCCGTCATGGTCTCCTGGGTCTGGAGCCGGCGCGCATAGACCTCGACCAGACGGGCGAGCTTGGACAGGCCGACCACGCCCTTGGCCGGGTAATAGCCAATATGGGCCATGCCGTAGAACGGCACCATGTGGTGCTCGCAATGGGAATAGAACGGGATGTCCCGCACCAGGACGATGTCGTCGTAGCCCTCCACCTCGGCGAAGATCTTGTCGAGAACCTCGCGCGGGTCGTCCTTGTAGCCCGCATAGAATTCCTTGAAAGCCTTGGTTACCCGCTTGGGGGTGTCCAGAAGCCCTTCCCGGCGCGGATCGTCGCCCGCCCAGCGGATCAGGGTGCGGACGGCTTCCTCGGCCTCCTCCCGGCTGGGGCGCTCGACAGGTCCGTCCTTGAGGGAATTCAGGTTCTTGGACAGGGACTTAACCACATCATCCATGTGGAGCCTCGTTTTCTCGGTTCGGGGCGGGCGGCGGCCCTTAGGCGGGCTTCCAGCGTCCCAGGGATGCGACCGGCCGTCCGGATGCGGCCGGGTCGCGGATTCGGATCGTCAGGCTTATATTGTGCATCGACGCCCGACTGTCACCTCATGAGCCCGATGCTGAACGAGATCTATAGCCGCCGCATCCTCGAACTCGCCGCCGCGATCCCGCATCTCGGGCGCCTTGCGGACCCGGATGCCAGCGCGACCGCCCATTCCAGGCTCTGCGGCTCGACCGTGACCGTGGACCTCAAGGTCGACGACGGGGTGGTGACGGGCTTCGCCCAGGACGTGAAGGCCTGTGCCTTGGGCCAGGCCTCCTCGTCGATCATGGGCCGCCACGTGATCGGCTCCACGGCCGGGGAATTGCGGGAGGTCCGGGAGGCCACCCGCCGGATGCTCAAGGCCGACGGCGCACCTCCGGGCGGAAAATGGGCGGACTTGGCGGTGCTGGAGCCCGTCCGGGAGTTCAAGGCCCGCCACGCCTCCATCCTCCTCACCTTCGACGCGGTGGTGGAGGCGCTCGACCGGGTTGCGGCCGGGAATGCTGAGGCGGGATGATGCCGAGCCCTGTCCAGCAGGCGGCCCATTACGCGATCCGCGGCTACCAGCTCACTCTCTCGGGCGTCATCGGCCGCCAGTGTCGCCATCTGCCCTCCTGCTCCGCCTATACGGACGAGGCCATCCAGAGGCATGGCTTCTGGGCCGGAGGCTGGATGGGGGTCGCGCGCATCTGCCGCTGTGGCCCGTTCGGCACGTCGGGGCTCGATTACGTTCCGGAAACGTTGCCCGAAGGGTCCGCCTGGTATAAGCCCTGGACCTTCGGTCGCTGGAGAGGCGTGAACGCCCCTGCGATCGCCTGCGAGTCGGTCGAACCTGACGGCGGCTGATTCCTTTCCCGTTCCAACACCCGTCGGCCCCCGCTTACCTGCTCCGTTGGCAGGAGTGAGCAAGGAGAACCTGATGATTACAGTGACATTTCCCGATGGCGCCCAGCGGCAATACGCACCCGGAACGACCGGGCGCGAGATCGTCGAGGGCATTGCCAAGTCCCTGGCCAAGCGCACGGTCGCGATGGCGCTCGACGGCACGGTCGCCGACCTGTCCGACCCGATCCGGCGCGATGCCAAGATCGAGTTCCTCAACCGGGACGATCCGCGTGCCCTGGAGCTGATCCGGCACGATTGCGCGCACGTGCTCGCCGAAGCCGTGCAGGAGCTCTTCCCTGGGACGCAGGTCACCATCGGCCCGGTGATCGAGAACGGCTTCTATTACGATTTCGCCCGCAACGAGCCCTTCACGCCGGAGGATTTCCCGGCCATCGAGGCGAAGATGCGGGAGATCATCGCCCGGGACAAACCCTTCACCAAGGAGGTCTGGAGCCGCGAGAAGGCCCGGCAGGTCTTCGCCGACAAGGGCGAGGGCTACAAGGTCCAGCTCGTCGATGCGATTCCGGAAGGCCAGGACCTGAAGATCTATTTCCAGGGTGATTGGTTCGACCTCTGCCGCGGTCCGCACATGGTCTCGACCGGCAAGGTCGGCACCGCCTTCAAGCTCATGAAGGTGGCCGGCGCCTATTGGCGGGGCGATTCCAACAACCCGATGCTGACCCGCATCTACGGCACGGCCTGGGCGACCCAGGAGGACCTCGAGGCTTATCTCAAGCAGCTCGAGGAGGCCGAGAAGCGCGACCACCGGCGCCTGGGCCGCGAGATGGACCTGTTCCACTTCCAGGAGGAAGGGCCAGGCGTCGTCTTCTGGCATTCCAAGGGCTGGACCCTGTTCCAGGAGCTGACCTCCTACATGCGCCGCCGCCTCAAGGGCGACTACCAGGAGGTCAACGCGCCGCAGATCCTCGACAAGGCGCTCTGGGAGACTTCCGGTCACTGGGACTGGTACCGGGAGAACATGTTCGTCACCCAGACGGAGGACGAGCGCGTCTTCGCCATCAAGCCGATGAACTGCCCCGGCCACGTGCAGATCTTCAAGCACGGCCTGAAGTCCTACCGCGACCTGCCCCTGCGGCTCGCCGAGTTCGGCGCCGTATCGCGCTATGAGCCGTCGGGCGCGCTCCACGGGCTGATGCGCGTGCGCGCCTTCACGCAGGACGACGCGCATGTGTTCTGCACCGAGGATCAGATGGCCGACGAGTGCCTGAAGATCAACGATCTGATCCTCTCGACCTATGCGGATTTCGGCTTCGAGAACATCGTCGTGAAGCTCTCGACCCGGCCGGAGAAGCGCGTCGGCACCGACGCCATGTGGGACCATGCGGAGGACGTGATGATGCGCGTCCTCAAGCAGATCGAGGCGCAGTCCGGCGGGCGCATCAAGACCGGGATCAACCCGGGCGAGGGCGCCTTCTACGGGCCGAAATTCGAGTACGTGCTGCGCGACGCCATCGGCCGCGACTGGCAGTGCGGGACCACGCAGGTGGACTTCAACCTGCCGGAGCGCTTCGGTGCCTTCTATGTGGACCAGGACGGCCAGAAGAAGACACCCGTCATGGTCCACCGGGCCATCTGCGGCTCCATGGAGCGCTTCACCGGTATCCTGATCGAGCACTTCGCCGGGCATTTCCCGCTCTGGCTGGCGCCCGTCCAGGTGGTGGTCGCCACCATCACGTCCGACGGCGACGACTATGCCAAGGAAGTGGTGCGGGCGGCCGAGCGGGCCGGCCTGCGGGTGGAGGCGGATCTTCGCAACGAGAAGATCACCTACAAGGTGCGCGAGCACTCGCTCGCCAAGGTGCCGGTGCTCCTCGTGGTGGGCAAGAAGGAGGCGGCCGAGCGGACGGTGTCGATCCGTCGCCTGGGCAGCCCCGACCAGAAGTCCATGACCCTCGATGAGGCCCTGAAGGCGCTTGTCGACGAGGCGATCACGCCGGACCGCAAGCGCGCCGCGAAGGCCCTGGCCGAGCCGGACGAGCACCTGACCCTCGACGGCCACCACGTAGTCGCCCGCACGGTCGCCTGAGCCTCATCGTGAAATGTCCCCGGGCATGGCCCGGGGACAGCGGCCTTACGCCATCTGATGCCTGAGAGCCTGCACCTGCGCGTCGAGATGGGCCACGAGGTCGGGCGGCAGCTGCATCTGGGCCGAGAGCTGCTGGAGATAGGCTTTCTCCTCGGGCGTGTCGGCATCGCCGATGGCCATGAGGGAGGCGGCATAGAGTTCCGCGGCCTGGGCCTGGGTGCCGGCGAGCCGCGCGATGGCCGCAGGATCGGCCGGCTTGCCCATCACGTCCATCAGGAAGCCCTTCTCCTCGGCGCCGAGGCCGAGCTTCTGGATCTGATCCTGGATGCGGGTCGTCTCCTCGCCGTCGAGATGCCCGTCCGACTTGGCGGCCGAGATCATGGCCTGGACGAGCGCCACGCCGAGTTCCCGCCCGTGGGTGTCCTTCTCCTCGCCGATATGGAAGCCGCTGCCCTGCGGAATCTGTGAGGGCAGGTTCGCCGGGCCGGCATTCGTGCCGGGGGCCTGCCGGTTCTGCCAGTCCTGATAGGCCTTCATGGCGACGGCCGAGAGCACCGCGAGGCCGCCGGCCTTGAGCAGGGAGCCTCCCGCAGAGCGGCCGGCCTTGGAGCCGAGGATCAGGGAGAGCAGCGCGCCTCCCGCGAGGCCACCCATGCCGCCCATGCTGCCGGAGACCTGCCGGGCCAGATCGCCGAGATTGCCCGGCAGATTGCCGAGGTTGCCCTGATTCGGCATCGGCCTTCCGGACGGCGTTTGGCCGCGCGCCTGGCCCTGGCCGTTCATGAGGCCTTCGAGAATGCTGCCGAGATTCATGTCCGTTCTCCCCGTTTCGCCGGCATCCATGCCTGGCCGTTGAAAAGCCCTCCTTCCCGAAACGGTTCCGCCGTGATGCTCCGGCTGTCAGAGTGAGCCGGGCGGCGGGAAATCCGCGGAGAGGAATTCGAGCCTGTTGCCGCAGGGATCTGCCACGTAGAAACGGCGAATTCCGGGCAGGGCCTCGTCCCAGTGCAGCTCATGGCCGGCCTCCGACAGGGCCGCCGCGAGAGCATCGAGATCGGCGACCACGAAGCCGGGATGCGCTTTCAGGGCGGGGCGGAAGGCCTCCTCGACGCCGAGATGCACGACAGCATCGCCGCCGCGCAGCCAGAGGCCGCCGCGGACCGCGAGGGCAGGGGGCTTCTCCACCTCGTCCATCCCGAGCAGGCCGACATAGAAGCGGCGGCAGGTCTCCTCGGCGCCCGGCGGGATGGCGAGCTGGACATGGTCCAGGCGCAGGATCATGCCTTGTCCTGCGCCTCCACGATCTGCTCGATGGCGCCGAAGATCGAGTGGCCCTGCCGGTCCTTCATCTCGATGCGGATCGTGTCGCCGAAGCGCAGGAACGGCGTCTTCGGCTCGCCCTTGAGGATCGTCTCGACGGTCCGCTGCTCGGCGACGCAGGAATAGCCGACCCCGCCCTCCGCCACAGGGCGGCCGGGGCCGCCATCCGGGTCCTTGTTCGACACGGTGCCGGAGCCGATGATCGTTCCGGCACGCAGGGGCCGCGTCCGGGCCGCATGGGCGATCAGAGTCGGGAAGTCGAAAGTCATGTCGGTGCCGGCATCGGGCTTTCCGAAGGGCTGGCCGTTGAGGCTGGACAGAAGCGGCAGATGCACCTTCCCGCCGTCCCAGGCCTCGCCCAGCTCGTCCGGCGTGACGGCGACCGGCGAGAAGGCGGAGGACGGCTTCGACTGGAAGAAGCCGAATCCCTTGGCGAGCTCCGCGGGAATCAGGTTGCGCAGGGATACGTCGTTGACGAGCATCACGAGGCGGATGGCCTCCGCGGCCTCTTCCCGGGAAGCGCCCATGGGCACGTCCCCGGTGATCACGGCGATCTCCGCCTCGAAATCGATGCCGTGAGCCTCGTCCACGGCCACGATGGGATCGCGCGGACCGAGGAAGGCATCCGAGCCGCCCTGGTACATGAGCGGGTCCGTCCAGAAGGAGGCCGGCATCTCGGCGCCGCGGGCCTTGCGCACCAGTTCTACGTGATTCACGTAGGCCGAGCCGTCCGCCCATTGATAGGCGCGGGGCAGGGGCGAATCGCAATCATGCTCGTGGAACCGGATGGTCGGCACGGAGCCGTGCTCGAGCTGCTCGGACAGGTCCTGGAGGAGGGGGGCGACCCGCTCCCAGTCGTCGAGGGCCTGCTGGAGTGTGGGGACGATGAAAAACGCATCCGTCGCGCGGGTGAGATCCCGGGATACCACGACGAGACGGCCATCACGGCCTTGCTTGAGGGAAGAAAGCTTCATAGCCACCGACCGGGTTGATATGCTTCACTGGAGACCATCGGACCTGAGGGCGAGATTCCGCCTTCGGGGCGATCCGATGTTTTCTTCCTGAGGAAGAGCACCGCGCGCAAACCGGGTCCGCCTGCGCACGGTGCTCGAGCTTGCAACGAAACGACTTGCGGGGAAACGCCTATGTCGACCACCATGAAAAGAAGAACCTTTCTCGCGGGTGCCGGACTCGCGGCGACCGCCGGGACGGTCGCCGCGCCCGCCATCGCGCAATCGGCGCCGGAGATCCGCTGGCGCCTGACTTCGAGCTTCCCCAAGTCGCTCGATACGATTTTCGGAACCGCCCAAACCTTCGCCAAGTACATGGCCGAAGCGACCGACAACAAGTTCCAGATCCAGGTCTTCGGCCCGGGCGAGATCGTCGGCGGCCTCCAGGCCCTCGATGCCGTCGAGAACGGCTCGGTGGAATGCGCCCACACGCCGGTCTACTACTATATCGGCCGCGAGCCGGCGCTCGGCCTCGGCACGGGACTGCCCTTCAGCCTCAATGCGCGCCAGCAGCAGGCCTGGTGGCACTTCGCCGGCGGCAAGGAGATCATCAACGGCATCCTGGCCCGCTACGGCGTCACGTCCCTCGTCTGCGGCAATTCCGGCGCCCAGATGGGCGGCTTCTTCCGCAAGGAAATCAACACGGTCGACGACCTGAAGGGCCTCAAGTTCCGCATCGGCGGGCTCGGCGGCATGGTGCTCGCCAAGCTCGGCGTGGTGCCCCAGCAGCTCGCTCCCGGCGACGTCTATCCGGCGCTCGAGCGCGGCACCCTCGATGCGGCCGAGTTCGTCGGCCCCTACGACGACGAGAAGCTCGGCTTCCTCAAGGTCGCCAAGTACTACTACGCCCCCGGCTGGTGGGAGGGCGGCGCCATGCTGCACCTCGTGGTCAACCAGAAGAAGTGGGACGAACTGCCGAAGAACTACCAGGCCATCATGGCGCAGGCCTCGGAGGCCGCGAACAACTGGATGCTGGGCAAGTACGACGCCGTGAACGGCGCAGCCCTCCGGCGCATGGTGGGCGCGGGCGCGGAGCTTCGCACTTTCTCGCAGCCCATCATGGAGGCGTCCCTGAAGGCCGCGAACGAGCTCTATGCGGAACTCTCGGCCAAGAGCCCGGACTTCAAGAAGGGCTACGATTCGATGGTCGCGTATCGCAACGATGTCCTGCCCTGGTGGCAGCTCAACGAATACGCCTTCGACACCTTCATGATCCGCACCCGCGGGCGGACCTGACGCATTGTCATTCCGGGGCGGCTCGGAGAGCCGAGCCCGGAACCCATAATTGCCGACGATGCAGGATGAGGCGCAGCGGCTATCGCAGCTCTTTCTTCTGAACCGCTGGTGTTTATGGATTCTGGGCTCCGCTGCGCGGCCCCGGAATGACCGACGCTCAGCACGCGTCCGACTCACTTCGGCTCCCGCCGGCTCGGGTCGAAGTGCTTCTTCAGATCCTTCCAGCAATCGATGTAGTTCTTCTGCAGGGAGGCGGATTCGGCCGCGAATTTGGTCACCCGCTGGGGAAAGCGCGTCTCGAACATGAAGGCCAGCGTGCCTTCGAGCTTCACGGGCTTCAATTCCACGTTGCTCGCATGCTCGAACGCCGTCGTGTCCGGCCCGTGCGGGAGCATCTGGTTGTGCAGGGACATGCCGCCCGGCACGAAGCCTTCGGGCTTGGCGTCGTAGACGCCGTAGACCAGGCCCATGAACTCCGACATCAGGTTGCGGTGATACCAGGGCGGACGGAAGGTGTTCTCGGCCACCGACCAGCGCTCGGGAAAGATCACGAAATCCACGTTCGCGGTGCCGGGCGTCTCGGAAGGCGCCGTCAGCACCGTGAAGATCGACGGGTCGGGGTGGTCGAACATGACCGCGTTCACGGGTGAGAAGTGCCGCAGGTCGTATTTGTAGGGCGCGTAGTTGCCGTGCCATGCGACCACGTCGAGGGGTGACTGGTCGATCCGCGTGCGATGGAGCTCTCCGCCCCATTTCACGTAGAGCCAGGACGGCTCCTCCCGGTCCTCGTAGGCGGCCACAGGCGTGTGGAAGTCGCGCGGATTGGCCAGGCAATTGGCCCCAATGGGCCCCCGGTCCGGCAGCGTGAACGCGCCGCCGTAATTCTCGCACACATAGGCTCGCGCCGGGCCTGAGGGCAGCTCGAGCCGGAAGATCACGCCGCGCGGAATGATAGCGATCTCGCCGGGCCCGATATCGATGATGCCGAACTCGGTCCAGAACCGCAGAGCATTTTCCTGCGCGACGATCAGGTATTCGCCGTCCGCATTGAAGAAGTACTCGTTCTCCATGGAGCGCGTGGCGAGGAGCACATGGGCCGCCATGCCGACCTGCGTGTCCGAATCGCCCGCGGTGGTGATGGTGAACAGGCCGGTCACGAAGGTGGTGTCGCGGTCGGGCAGCGGCAGCGGATCCCAGCGCAACTGGCCGAGGGGCAGCTCGCTTTCCTCCCGCGCGGCCGGGGCGGTGCGCATGAAGCCCTTGTCGACCTTCTCGTAGCGGCCGGAATGCTTCACGGTCGGGCGGATCCGGTAGAGCCAGGAGCGCTGATTGGTGGCCTGCGGCGCCGTGAAGGGCGAGCCGGAGAGCTGCTCGGCATAGAGGCCGTAGGCGAGCTTCTGGGGTGAGTTGCGCCCGACCGGGAGGGCGCCCTCCAGGGCCTCCGTCTCGAACGAGTTGCCGAAGCCCGACATGTAGCCCGGCAGGAGGGCGCTCCTGCGCTGATCGGATGCCTGAAAGCCGGAGACGTTCTGAACATTCATCGTCATCTCCTCCAGAGCGGCCGTGGCGTACGGCGCCGCGGCCCGGAAATATCCAAGGCGGTTGCCAATGCAACGATTACGGCGTATTGGTTGCATGAGCAACGGTTTGTGTCAATGACGGTATCCGGATCCACCGCCCGTGAGGAAGACTACGAGGCCAAGCTGGTTCTCGAGGAATTCCTGCCCTATCGGCTCAACGTCCTGGCGAGCCTGACCTCGAACGCGCTCGCCCAGATCTATGCGGAGCGCTTCGGCCTCTCGATCCCGGCCTGGCGCGTGGTCGCGACCCTCGGCCAGTACGACGAGCGCACCGCGCGGGACATCGCGGCCCATGGGGTCATGCACAAGTCGACCGTCTCCCGCGCCGTCTCGGCCCTGGAGCAGCGCGGGCTGATCAGCCGCCGCCCGAACGAGGACGACCGGCGCGAGGAATGGCTGGCCCTCACCGAGGCGGGACGGCGCATCTACGATTCCATCGTGCCTGAAGCCCTCGGCTTCGAGAGCCGGGTCATGTCCGTCCTCACGCCCCAGGAACAGGCGCTCCTCGGCGCCCTGGTCGACAGGCTCACCACCCGGGCCCGCGCGATGGTGCCCGAAGAGGGGATCCAGCCGTGAAGCTCTATACCTATTTCCGCTCCTCGGCGGCCTACCGGGTCCGCATCGCCCTGAACCTGAAGGGCGTCTCCTACGAGGCGGTTCCGGTCAACCTTCTCAAGGGCGAGCAGAAGGCGCAGAGCTACCGGGAGGTGAACCCCCAGGGCAGGGTGCCTTCGCTTGATCTCGGCGCGACGGTGCTGACCCAGTCGCCCGCCCTCCTGGAATATCTTGACGAGGTCTATCCGGAGCCGCCGCTCCTTCCGCTGGGCGCCGTACAGCGCGCCAAGGTCCGCGCCGTGGCGAGCATCGTTGCCTGTGATATCCACCCCCTGAACAATTCCGGCACGCTGGCCTACCTCAAGAACCGCTTCGGCCAGGACCAGGAGGCCGTGAACGCATGGTACGGCCATTGGGTGCGGGAGGGGTTCGACACGATCGAGAGGCTGATCGAGCCCGGGCCCTATGCATTCGGCAACCGGGTCACCCTGGCGGATCTCTACATCGTGCCCCAGGTCTTCAATGCCCGGCGCTTCGACATTTCCCTCGACGCCTATCCGAAGATCGCGGCGGTCGATGCGGCCTGCGCCGGCCTCGAGGCCTTTCGCAACGCCGCCCCGGGAAGCCAGCCGGACGCGGCTTGAGATCGGGCGTTCCCGCCGCCGGCGGGGCGCCTTCGCAACGGCCGGCCCGAAATGGCCGGAGGATCAACAGGAGGAAGAGATGGGACCGTTCCCGCACGATGCGCCGCCCCCGGCTATCTCGGACGAGAACCCGATGGGCACCGACGGCTTCGAGTTCGTCGAGTATTGTCACCCGAATCCGGAGGAGCTCGACCGTCTCTTCAAGACGATGGGCTTCTCGCTGGTGGCCCGGCACCGGTCGAAGAAGGTCGTGCTCTATCGCCAGGGCGACATCAATTTCATCGTCAATTCCGAGCCTGGCTCCTTCGCCGAGCGCTTCGCCAGCCAGCACGGGCCGAGTGCCCCGGCCATGGCCTTCCGGGTGGTCGATGCGAAATACGCCTATGAGCGGGCCCTCTCCCTCGGGGCCAAGCCGGTCGAGACCCAGGCCGGGCCGAACGAGCTCCAGATTCCGGCCATCGAGGGCATCGGCGGCCTGCAGATCTATCTGGTCGACCGCTACGGCGCCGAGGGTTCGATCTATGACGTGGATTTCGAGTGGATCGGCGAGAAGGATCCCAGGCCGCAGGGCGTGGGCCTCTATTACATCGACCACCTCACCCACAACGTCTATCGCGGCCGCCTCAACGAATGGGCCGCCTTCTACGAGAAGCTCTTCAACTTCCGGCAGATCCGCTACTTCGACATCGAGGGCAAGCTGACCGGGCTCCATTCCCGCGCCATGACCAGCCCGGACGGGAAGATCCGCATCCCGATCAACGAGGATGCGGGCGAGAGCGGCCAGATCGAGGAATATCTCCAGGAGTACAAGGGCGAGGGGATCCAGCACGTGGCCCTCGGCTCGCACGATCTCTACGAGTCCATCGAGAAGCTGCTCGCCGCAGGGCTCGAATTCATGCCCGCCCCGAACGACATCTATTATTCCCGCATCGACAAGAGGCTGCCCAAGCACGAGGAGCCCGTCGAACGCCTGAAGCGGAACGGCATTCTCATCGACGGGGAGGGGGTCGTCGAGGGCGGCTTCACCAAGGTGCTGCTCCAGCGCTTCGGCAAGACGGCCATCGGGCCGATCTTCTTCGAGTTCATCCAGCGCAAGGGCGACGACGGTTTCGGGGAAGGCAATTTCAAGGCGCTCTTCGAGTCGATCGAGGAGGACCAGATTCGCCGCGGCGTCCTCAAGCCGAAGGTCGCCTGATCCTTCCGGCGAGACCGAAAGGACGATTCGAAGGAAGGCCGGGTTCGTCCCGGCCTTCTGCGATTCTCCCGCAAGGCTTCCACAATTCGGCCGGACTTATCCCCCGGACCCTCACGCAACGGAACCTTGGCCGGAGGCGCCAACCGGCCGGTCAGAGGTTCCGGAGAGGGCTGGAGAAGTCCTTGTATTTTAAGGATTTGTTAGGAAACGGGCTCAAATCTTGACGAAGCGTAAAGACCGCCCTCCGCGATCGTTGCCTTTGTGCAACATGTCCGGGGAAACCCCCTCTGGCGGCCCCTTTTGCGCCTTCATTCTGTTGCCTGCCGGGCCGGTCTGGCTAATGTGACCACAGCGACGGGGGCACCCCAGTCGTGATTTGTCGGTTCCAACCACGAAGGTGGGGTCGTCAGGTCTCTAGGGGATAAGGGACGTGTTTTACGCTTCGTAGAAGCTGTCGAGGCACAAAACCCGGCCCCCCAGGGTCTCGAAACTTTGGAGGTCAACCAATGAAGCTCGTTAAGAGCCTTCTGCTCGGATCGGTCGCGGGTCTCGCCGCCGTTGCGGGCGCTCAAGCCGCCGATCTTCCCGCGAAGAAGGCCGCTCCTGTTGAATACGTTCGCGTCTGCTCCACCTACGGCGCAGGCTTCTTCTACATCCCGGGCACGGAAACCTGCCTGCGCGTCGGTGGCCGCGTCCGCGCGGACTACCTGTACGGCGAGCCGCTCACCCGCGGTCAGGATGCCATCGGCTTCCGCGCTCGCGGCCGCATCCAGCTCGACGCCCGTACGGCGACCGCTTACGGCCTGCTCCGCACGTTCGTCCGCTTCGAGATCACCCGCTCGTCCGGTACGCCGTTCGGCCTGACCAACACGGGCAACATCAGCACGTCTCCGAACGTGGCTGAGGCCTTCGTGCAGTTCGGTGGCCTGACCGCCGGTCGCGTCGTTTCGTTCTTCTCGAACGGCGACCTGCCCACCGGTCACATGGGCACGCTGCGCTTCGACGACGCTCCCGACGTCGACCTGCTCGCCTACACCTTCTCGTTCGGCAACGGCTTCTCGGCGACGATCTCGCTGGAAGACGGTCTCGAGCGTCGTGAAGGTCTCCGCTTCGGCGACACCTGGGCTGCCGCTCAGTACGCTGGTCAGCGCACTCCGGACCTCGTCGGTAACATCAAGTACACCGGCACCTGGGGTACGGCTCAGCTCTCCGGCGCTGTCCACCAGATCCGCAGCAACAACCTGCTCACGTTCGCCACTCCGTTCGGCGTCGTTGCGGATTACCCGGACACCGAGTACGGCTTCGCGGTTTCGGCCTCGGTCGGCGTGAACCTCCCGCAGCTCGCCCCCGGCGACGCTCTGTGGTTCGCTGCCACCTTCGCTGACGGCGCTCCGGCCTACCTCGACGGCGGTAACGCCGGCACGGTCATCACCCCGTTCGCTGCCTTCGAGAACGGCACCCCGACCCTCGTCGATGCCAGCATCGACCCGGTCACGGGCGACCTGAAGAAGACCCGCGCCTGGGCGATCGCCGGTGGTCTGCGTCACTACTGGACCCCCCAGATCCGTTCGAACTTCTTCGGTTCGTACCTGAGCTCGGATAGCCGCCAGGCCTTCAACACCCCGGCTGACTTCCGTGAGTACCGCCTCGGCGCCAACATCTTCTGGCAGCCGGTGTCGGGCCTCGACCTCGGCGTGGAAGTTATCTACGCCAACACGGATCTGCGTGGCGTCAACCCGGTCACGGGCCTTGGCTTCCGCAACTCCAACGGCTGGGAAGGCCGCTTCCGCGTCCAGCGCGACTTCTAATCGGCTCGACCGATTGGTTAGGGAAACCCCGGTGGAAACACCGGGGTTTTTCTTTTGCGCTCGGCCCATCGGGATTCGGTTCCAGGCCGCGGGGGCGGGGGTGAAATCCCTCGTACCCACTTCGCCGAAATGCACTAGCCGGATTGAAGGGTGGGAACGATCAGGAGAGCCTCGGATCACACCGCCCGAGGCAGAATGCGACACCGGCTTCTGGCCCGGACGCTGGCCCTCTGTACGTCGAAGCTGCGGTATCGGGCCGATCCCGGCAAAAGAAAGTCGTCGCCGGGGCGGCAGCCGGACATCGTCGGGCGAGGAGACCTCAGGCCTTCACGGCGCAAGCCCGCTCCGCCTCGGCGATCAGACCCTTGATGGCGTCGATGAGATCGCCTTCGAGAAGCGGGGCGTGGCCCTGGCCGGGGACGGTGATCGCCTTGAGCCGGGGATGGGCCTCCTGCATGGCCTTTAGGGTTGCGGCGCTCAGGAGGTCCGAGTTGGCGCCGCGGATTGCCAGGACCGGGAAGGGCTTCAGGCCCTCGAAGAGGGGCCACAGGTCCGGCAGGGGCATTTCGAGGTCGAGAGCCTCAAGGGTCTTCATCAAGAGCGGGTCGTAACGCAGGACGAGGCCTCCGCTCTCCTCTCGCCAGGTTCCGGCCGCCTGCTTGAGCCACTGCTCCTGCGTGAAGGCCGGGAACTGGGAATCTGAGAGCTGCCGGAGGAGGTCCGCGCCCTCCTGCAGGGTTCGCGGGGCAGGCAGCTTGCCCACATAGCCCTTGATCCGCATCAGGCCCTTGCCCTCGATGGCGGGCCCGACATCGTTGAGCACGACGCCGGCAAGGATCGTGGGATGGAGGGCGCCGAGTGCCATGGCGATGAGGCCGCCCCGGGAGGTCCCGACGAAGACGGCCTTGTGAAGGCCCGCCGCCGTCAGAACCTGAAGGACGTCATTGGCCTCGATCCGCACATCGTATTTGCGCCAGTCCTTGTCCCATTCCGAGCGGCCCCGTCCCCGGTAATCGAGGCAGAGCACCCGGCGCGGGCGGGCAGGATCGCCGCTGAGGCTCTCGGCCAGGTCGTGAAAATCCTCCGAGGTCCGTGCAAGGCCGGGTAGGCAGACCACCGGAAGAGCGTCGGAAAATTCGGGCCCGTAATCGCGGGCATAGAGACGAAGGCCGTCCGAGGCCGATACGACAAGATCCCGATAGGGGCCGTTCATCCGCTGCTGCTCCGAATCCCGCTGCGCCAGGGCCGCATCCTGCCTCAATTCACCGGCCGGGTCGCGTCCGCCGTAAGGTCGGCGCCCGCCTGGACCGGTTCGGGGCCGGCGGGCTGCTTGAGGCGCTGGCGATAGACGGCGAGGTTCTCCAGGACCCGCTGGACGTAGTTCCGGGTCTCCGAGAAGGGGATCCGCTCCACCCAGTCGACGGCGTCGACCTCCGGCTCTCGGGGATCGCCATAGGCCTTGATCCATTTCCGCACGTTCCCGCCGCCGGCATTGTAGGACGCGAAGGCGAGGATATGCGAACCCTTCCAGTCGTCCATGAGCTCGCCGAGATGCGCGGAGCCGAGTTTCGCGTTGTAGACCGGGTCCGCCACGAGCCTGTCGAGGTCGAAGCCGAGGCCGACCCGGCGTGCCGTCTCCTTCGCGGTCGCGGGCATCAGCTGCATGAGCCCGCGGGCTCCGGCGCTCGAGACCGCGCGGGGGTTGAAGGCGCTTTCCTGGCGCGCAATGGCATAGACCATCGCGGGCTCCACCTCTTCGCCTACCGGCTCGAAATCCGGGACGGCTGCCAGGGGATAGGCATGCATGTCGAGCGGGAAGCCCCGCTGTGAGGCCAGTTTGCCGACGATCAGCGCCGCGCGGGCATTGTTCCGCTCCGCCGCAAGCCCCGCGAGGGCGTCGAGCTGCCCCGGATCGTCGAAGGACTGGGCCAGTTCCGTATAGAGGCCGAGCACCAGCTCCGGCTCGCCGATCTCATGAAGCGCCGCCAGGGACTGAACGGGAGTGAGCGCCTCGAAGGCCTTGCGCTCCTCCGCAGAGAGCGGCTCCACCCGCCGCAGGGCGATGGGCTGGCCGAGTTTCGTCCGGGCGAGCTGGCCGTAATAGGTCGTGGGCCGGTCGGCGGCGCGCTGATAGAGGAGTTGCGCCTCCCGGAAGGAGCCCGCGGCTTCGGCCGCCCGGGCCCGCCAATAGGCGACCCGCGAGAGGGAGATCGGCGTGGTCGCGACCTTCTCGGCCGTTGCGAAATGCTGCGCGGCCGCGGCCGGGTCCTTGAGGAAGCGTAAGGAAATCCAGCCCGCATGGAAGGCGGCTTCGATCTGCTGGGCGGGCGATTCCGGCGCCGCCTGGCTCGCGACCTGATAGGCGGTCCTGGCGTCGCCCTTGTCGAGGAGGGCGCGGGCCACGAGCCGGCGCTCGGCCCACCATTCGTCGCCATCGACCAGGAGCTCCAGATCGCGCGGCGCCTGAGCCATGACGGCTGCGGCCTCGGTCAGCTTGTTGGCACGGCGCAGATAGAGGGCGCGGGAGAAGAGATAGGACGGGTCCTTGCGCAGGGCGGCCGGGACGGCCGCGAAGGCTTTCTCGGCCTTGCGCTTGCCCCGGTAGAGGTCCATCCGGGCCTTGACGAGGGTCTCGTAGCTCTTGCCCGCATAGCCGGCGGCCCGCTGGGCGGCGCCCCAGCTTTCCTTGAACAGGAGCCGCTCCATACGGAAGCGATGATCCGCCTGCTCCAGCACGCCCGGAAAACGATCGAGGATCCGGCTCTCCCATTCGGGGCCGAAGGAATCCTCCCGCCAGACCTGGCGGATCAGCGCGTTGGCCTCCTCGTCCTGACCGTCGGCCTTGTACGCGAACGCAAGGGCGATCCGTCCGCCGGACGTGAGGGGCTTCTGCTCGGCGAAGAACGCGCGGACCTGGGCCGAGGGGCGGCGCTCCGCCACCAGGGCTTCCTCGGCCCGTCGGCGGAACTGGGTCGTCTGCGGCCAGTCCGGATAGGCCTCGCGGAAGGCCGTGATCCGCTCGAACCCCATGGGGACGCCGCTGCGGATGGCGAACCATTCGGCCAGCGCCAGGGATGCGGGCTGCGTCAGCTTGGTTTCGAGGATCTGCGCCTCGGCCCCGTCGCCGGAGCGATAGGCCTTCAGGATCAGGGGCAGGTAATCCCGGTCCTGCAGGGGCGCGATGGGCGGGACGAAGTCGTAGCCGTCCACCGAGCCCGTGGTTTCCGGATCCGAGGGAGGCGTCGAGGTCAGGGCCGGAAGGCCGGGCTCCTCGGGCAGGGCGGCCGCCATGGCGGCCGGCAAGGCGAGCGGGACGAGGACGACCGACGCCAGAAGGCGCGGCAGGAGACGGGTCGTGAGGCTCATGTGATCCCCTTGTCGTCGCACGATGCCCTGTTTCGGCGACGTTGTGCTTGAGGAAACACCATGTCACGGGCTAGGACAACTCTTGACGGGGCCGTTTGCGCCGATGCGCCGCAGCCCCTATGTGTAGGCCCGACAGCCTGAAACTCCACCGAACGCTGCTTTTCACGAGGACGAACATGACGCAGTTCCAAGGCTCCATCACGGCGCTTGTGACCCCCTTCAAGGATGGGGCCGTTGATGAGGCGGCGTTCCGGAAACACATCAACTGGCAGATCGAGAACGGCACCAACGGCCTAGTCCCGGTGGGCACGACGGGCGAGAGCCCGACGCTGAGCCACAAGGAGCACGACCGGGTGGTCCAGATCTGCGTCGAGGAGGTGAAGGGGCGGGTCCCGGTCATCGCCGGGGCGGGGTCCAACAGCACCGAGGAGGCGATCGGCTTCTCGCGCCATGCCGAGAAGGTCGGCGCGGACGCGCTCCTGATCGTTACGCCCTACTACAACAAGCCGACCCAGGAAGGCCTCTATCACCACTTCAAGGCGATCAACGACGCCGTCGGCATTCCGATCATCATCTACAACATCCCCGGCCGGTCGGTGATCGACATGTCGGTGGAGACGATGGCGCGGCTCTACGAGCTCAAGAACATCGTCGGCGTGAAGGACGCGACCGCCAACATGGCCCGGGTCAGCCAGCAGCGGCAGGCCATGGGGCCGGACTTCATCCAGCTCTCCGGCGAGGACGCCACGGCCCTGGGGCTCATGGCCCATGGCGGACACGGCTGCATCTCGGTCACGTCGAACGTGGCGCCGCGGCTCTGCGCCGAGATGCAGAACGCCTGCCTGAAGGGCGATTATGCGACGGCCCTGAAGGTCCAGGACCGGCTGATGCCCCTACACGAGGCCCTGTTCATCGAAACCAACCCGTCGCCCGTGAAATACGCCGCGTCCCTGCTCGGCCTCATGGGAGAGGATGTGCGCCTGCCCCTGCTGCCCGTGTCCGAACCGACCCGGAAGCGGGTGCGGGCCGCCATGGTCCATGCGGGCCTGATCAACGCGTGAGACGATGAAAAGCGATCCGAAAAACGCCCACCGCATCGTTGCCGACAACCGGAAGGCGCGGTTCAACTACGAGATCGTCGATACCTACGAGGCCGGCATCGCCCTGACCGGCACGGAGGTCAAATCCCTGCGTCAGGGCAAGGCGACCATCGGAGAGGCCTATGCGGGCCCCTCCGGTGAGGAGTTCTTCCTCTTCAACGCCTATATCCCGGAATACCTCCAGGCGAACCGCTTCAACCACGAGACCCGCCGACCCCGGCGGCTCCTCCTGCACAAGCGGCAGATCAACAAGCTGATCGGCGCCACCCAGCGCGAGGGCTTCACGGTCATTCCCCTCAAGGTCTATTTCAACGACCGCGGGCGGGCGAAAGTCGAGCTCGGCCTCGGGCGGGGCAAGAAGCTGCACGACAAGCGCGAGACCGAGAAGACGCGCACCTGGAACCGGGAGAAGGCGCGCCTCATGCGCGAGAAGGGCTGAGCCCGGCCTCCGCCGGGGTCGTCCTCGCGGCACCGGCCACCAGGGTGGCGGCCGCCGCGCCCGCATGCTCCATATAGCTCGGGTCCCGGTGCAGCAGGACGGCCGCGAAGGACCCGTCGAGCAGGAGGGCGATCTGCCGGGCGAGGGCCAGCGGCTCGGCGATGCCATCCGCCGCGAAGGTTTCGGCCAGCCAATCCTCGAACTTCTTCTTGTGCGCGGCGCCGATCTTCATGGCCGGATGCCCCGGCAGGTTCGCGAGTTCCGCCGAAGTCCTCAAGAACCCGCAGCCCTTCCATTTCGGATGGCGGGCCGAGCGGGAGAGATGGACGAAGATGCTCCGCACCTTCTCGGGGAGGTCCCCGTCGGCTTCGGCGAACCAGCGCCTGAACAGCGCGAGATTCGGCTGGTCGCGGGCCGACAGATAGGCGGCCACCAGATTGTCCTTGCTGTCGAAATGGTAATAGAGGGTCCGCTTGGTGACGCCCGCCTTCTCGGCGACGGCGTCCATGCTCACGGCTCTGATCCCCTCGTCGTAGAACAGCCGCGATGCCGCCGAGACGATGCGTTCGCGGGTCTGGTTCATCGCCATCGCGGCACCTCATGTATACTGACCAGTGAGTATACACAGGCAGTACTTCCGTCATAGCCTTTCCGGACCATCACGTCTTTGGAGAGCAGACCATGTCGGACACCGTGCTGATGACCGTCGAGGACCGGATCGCCTGGCTGACCCTGAACCGGCCCGCAAAACTCAATGCCCTGAATTACGAGACCATCGACTGCCTCCTCGAGTTGCTCGACGAAATCGAGGTCGAGCACGAGGTCCGGACAATCGTCCTCACGGGGTCCGGCCGCGCCTTCTCGGCCGGTGGGGACATTGCCGAATTCTCCCGCAGCGTCGGCAGGGGCACGGCCCGGGCCATGCGGGATTTCGTGCGGCGCGGGCAGGCCCTGACGGCGCGCCTGGAGGCTTTTCCAAAACCCGTCATCGCGGCCGTCAACGGGCTGGCTTATGGCGGCGGCTGTGAGATCACGGAGGCGGTCCACCTCGCCGTCGCGAGCGAGCGGGCGGTCTTCGCCAAGCCCGAGATCGCGCTCGGAATGCCGCCGACCTTCGGTGGAACGCAGCGCCTCCCACGACTTGCGGGCCGCAAGCGGGCGCTCGAACTGCTTTTGACGGGCGATGCTTTTTCGGCCGAGCGGGCGCTGGAGCTGGGGCTCGTGAACCAGGTCGTGCCCCATGACGCGCTGCGCCCGGCCGCAAGGGCCCTGGCGGAGCGGATCATGCGCCACTCGCCGCTTGCGACGCGCAGCATCATGGCCGCCGTCACGCGGGGGCTGAACATGACGATCGGAGAGGGTCTTCAGGCCGAAGGCGAGCAGTTCGCCGCCCTGGTTCCGACGGCTGATCTCGCGGAGGGTCTCGGCGCCTGGATGGAGCGGCGCCGACCCGTCTGGCAGGGGCGTTGAGGAAGGTGTCCGGCTGTGCCGGGCACCTCATGTTTCAGACTTCGAAATCGTCGTCCTGGGGCTGGCGGATGCCGTAGCGGCGCTCCAGGCCGCCATTCTGCGGCTGGGCGTGGCGCGAGGGACGCTCCGGACGATCTCCGTTCTCGCCCGCGCTCCGCTGCGGCCGCTCGGTCGGGTCACGGCCGATCTTGGAGGCAAGCTGGGCGAGGTCGAGGAACTCGTCCGCCTGGCGGCGCAGCTCGTCGGCCACCATGGGCGGCTGGGTGGTAACCGTGGACGCGACGGAGACGCGCACGCCCCGGCGCTGCATGGCCTCGACCAGGGACCGGAAATCCCCGTCGCCCGAGAACAGGACCATGTGGTCGATGTAGGGAGCGAGCTCCAGGGCATCGATGGCGAGCTCGATGTCCATGTTGCCCTTGACCTTGCGGCGGCCGGCCGAGTCCACGAATTCCTTCGTCGGCTTGGTCACGACCCGGTAGCCGTTATAGTCGAGCCAGTCGATCAGGGGACGGATGGAGGAATACTCCTGATCTTCCACGAGAGCCGTGTAGTAGAAGGCCCGGATCAGGGTGCCTCGGCTCTGAAATTCCTTGAGCAGGCGCTTGTAGTCGATGTCGAAGCCGAGGGTCTTCGTGGTCGCGTAAAGATTGGCCCCATCGATGAAGAGCGCGATCCGTTGCTGGCCTGCCATGTGTAATCTCTTGATTGATCCGGCTGGGCCCATCAAACAACTTGCTTAGCAAAGCGACATCAAATTTTTCGCGGTTCAAATGCAATCGCGCGATCTATTTGCGGCGTGCCTGGAAACAGGCTGTTCTAAAAACCCATCAGACGAGTAAAAACTTAATCGAACATAGTAAAGCCATGCGGCCTTTTGGTGTCAAGATAATGCTTTAAAAACGCCTTATTTCTCCAAAGGGAATCAATGCTGAGCTAAGCTGTAATGTTGCGGCTTCCCGGCTTCACGGCCGGAAGGGCAGCAAGCTCGGGCGGCAGCTTGTCGGCCGGATAGGCCGGGATATCGAGCTGGACCAGGGACACCAGCGGGACGCCGAGATCAGCCTTGCCGCCGGAGCGGTCGATCAGGCAGGCGGCGCCGAGGATCTGCCCTGGATGCTCGCGCAGGGCCGCGAGGCATTCGCGAGAGGACAGGCCCGTGGTCACGATGTCCTCCACCATGACGACCCGCGCCCCTTCGGGGATCGCGAAGCCCCGCCGCAGCGCGAAGGTCCCGTTTTCCCGCTCCACGAAGATGGCCTTGCAACCCAGGTGCCGCGCCGTCTCGTAGCCGGGCACGATCCCGCCGATGGCGGGCGAGACCACGTAATCGACCGGGCCGTAGGCCTCGCGGATCTTCTGCGCGAGGCCGCGGCAGACGCGCTCCGTGCGGGCGGGGTCCTGGAACACGAACATCTTCTGCAGGAAGACCGGGCTGTGCAGGCCCGATGAGAGAATGAAGTGTCCCTCCAGAAGCGCGCCGGCGGAGCGGAATTCGTCGAGAATGTCATCGGGGGTCATGGCTTCGTCTCCTGCATCGCGGCTCTTTGGCAGGCGCTTTCGCAGGGCGCAAGGGGGAGATCCGCATTGCGCCCGTGCGCAGGCCGGTTCGTGGCCGCGATGTCACGCGGCCGGGACCAGGACGACGCCCAGCATGAGGGCCGCCAGCACCGCCATGGCCGAAAGGCCGAAGACCCAGTCGCACGGGCCGAAGCCCGGCGCGTTCATGATCGTACGCGGTCCGGTGGGCGAGAGGCCGCGCGCCTCCATGGCGATGGCGGTGCGGCCGGCGCGGCGGATTGCGACCGCGAGGAGCGGGACCACCAGGCTGAAGAGCTCGACGGGCCCGGGAATGCGCCGGGGCGGGCGCCCGGCCTTCATGGCGCGGGCGAGGCGCATCTGCTGCGCCTCTGCCGCGAGGTCCGGCACGAGATGCATGACGGCGAACAGGGAATAGCCGATCCGCGGGGGCAGGCCGAGGGTCGTCATGAGGGCGCGCACGGCCCGGTCCGGATCGGTCGTGAGGGCGAAGACCATGGAGATCGCCCCGCACGCGAGGGCGCGCAGGAACAGGGTCAGCCCCGCCGAGAAGGCCGGCGACGCGAAGGGCGCTTCCCCGGCCACCTGCAGGGCAAATCCGCTCTCCCGGTGGAAGAGCAGGGAGGTGGTCAGGAAGCCGAGGCCGAACAGCGCGAAGGGGATCGCTAGGAGCAGGAGCCGAAACGGCGAGATGCGGCCGAGAATGATGAGCGTAAGGGCAGGGATCAGGATGCAGGCGATCTGGAAGCGCGCATCGAAGACCAGCATGGCGGCGAAGAGCCAGGCGATGCATATGGCGAGCTTGGCGATGGGATTGACGGCGCTCAGCATCGGGACGCCCGTTCTAGCCAGCGGCGCGCCGGGGCACAGGAGGGTTCTGCCAGCCCCGCGCGTTGCAGGAGCGCTGCGTCGAACAGAAGGACATCCGGCGGCCCTTCGGCCAGGATCCGCCCCCCGCCGACCACCACGCAGCGGGTACACAGGCGCAGGGCGAAGTCCATGTCGTGGGTGATGAGCGCGAGGGCGCGGCCCTCGTCCCTCATGGCCGCGATCTTGCCGGCGAGCGTTGCGACACCCCGGGCGTCGAGGCCCGCGGTCGGCTCGTCGAGCACCAGAAGCGGCCAGCGGTCTCCGGCCGTCAGGGCCGCAAGGGCGAGCCGCCGCTTCTGGCCCTGGGAGAGCGTGAAGGGATGCCGGTCCTCCAGTCCGGAGAGGCCCCATGCGGCGAGCGCCTGCGTCAGGCGATGGCGTTTCTCCTCCTCCGTCATACGCCGCTCCAGCACGGACAGGATCTCATCCCGGACCGTGCCGGTCACGAGCTGGGTCTCGGGGCGCTGGAACGCGAGCCCGCCGGGGGTGCCGCTGCGCGTGCCGCCTTTCAGTCGCAGGAGACCCGCGAGGCTCGCGCCGAGGGTGGACTTGCCCGCCCCGTTGGCCCCGAGGATGCCCAGGATCTCGCCCGCATGAATGTCGAGGTCGATGCCGTGCAGCACGGCGGGCCCGCCAAAGGGCGCGCAATCGGCACGGCTGAGCCGCGCCAGGAGGCGGCCCGAAGCAGAGGGGGCCGGGTCGGGCTGGCAGGCGGCAAGGAAGGCCTCCACGGCGGGCCGGGCTCTGGCAATGTCAGCCTCGGGCGCAGTGCCGGGTTCGAGATGGGCGAGCGCCTCCGGCACCGAGAGGGGCGGCACGGGCGCGGCGGCACCGGCCTCCGCGAGCACCTCGTCGAGGTCGCTTGCGGCCGGACACCAGATGCCGAGGGAGCGCAGCAGGCCGCGCTTCTCGCGGAACAGGTGGCGCGGCTCGCCCACTGCCACGAGGGCGCCGTCCCGGCCCAGCACGGCGACCCGGTCGATGGAGCCGATCAGCCCGTCGAGCCGGTGATCGACGATCAGGATCGTGCGGTCCGGATCCGTCTGCATCAGGAGGCCATGGAGCCGTTCCGCCGCCTGCGGCGCCAGATGCGCGGTCGGCTCGTCGGCCACGAAAAGCGGCGCGTCCTGCACGAGGGTCGCGGCGAGCGCGAGGAGTTGGCGCTCGCCGCCCGACAGGGTCATGGACCGGCGCGGCCGCCAGGTCTCCGGCAGGCCGACCCGTTCCATGGCGGCCCGCACGGACTCGACGATGACGGCCGGTGGAAGGGCCCGGTTCTCGAGCGCGAAGGCGATCTCGTCCTCGACCCGCATCCCGCAGAGGGTCTGATCCGCGTCCTGGAAATACTGGGCGACGTCCTTCGCCCAGGCCCAGGGCTCCCGCTCCGTGGCATCCATGCCGAAGAGCCCGACCCCGCCGCGGATCTCGGCCGGGATGCTGCGCGTGATGAGCCCCGTCAGGGTCAGGAGCAGGGTCGACTTGCCCGAGCCCGATGGGCCGAGCAGCAGAAGCCGCTCGCCCGGCCGGATATCGAGCGCGACCGGGCCGACCGCATCCCGCTTCTCGAACGGGTAGCGGACCGCGACGTCCCGCCACTGCGCGACGGGTGGCGCCTCAGGCCGCAAGGATCCGCTTGTCATAGTCGATAGCGAGCCCCGAAAGCGCGCCGGTCCGGTAGAGAGCCTCCACAATCACATGGCCGAGCCAGCCGCCGAGAAGCGCGCCGCTCGCGCAGCGAAGCGCGAACATGGCGACGAGCACGCCGGGCTCCAGGGCGCCGTAATTGAAGCGGATCCACGTATAGGCGAACGAGAAGATCGCCGCGCCGACGCCTGCCGCCATGAGGACCGGAAGCGAATAGTTCCGCCACCGGGTCGTGGCGAACACGGCCTCGGCTCCTGCGCCCTGGATCGCGCCCGAGAGCAGGAGGATCAGGCCGCCCGGGCTGCCGAGAAGGAGCTCGACTCCCGAGGCCAGGACCTCGGACGCGAAGGCGACGCCGGGCTTGCGGATAATGGCGGCCGCCACGATCGACGCCAGGAACCAGAAGCCCATCACCACGTCCATGGTGAGCGAGCCGAAGACCGCCTGGGCGATCAGCCAGACCTGGACCCAGGCGAGATAGAGCACCGCGAAGACCGCGCCCAGAACGGTGACGATGAGGGTTTCCTTGAGAGTCCAGCCGTGGTGACGAGACATGGCACGATCCCGAATTGTGAAAGGAAGTGGAAAAAGGGCAGGCGGGCGCTTTACGCGCGGGTGGGGCTGTTCGCCGACACCTTCATGTCGAGCGCCACATGGCCTTCGGGCGCGCCGAAGCGCAGGAAGGCCTCGCTCACAGTTGCGAAGACCGGGCCCGCATCGCCGCGCAGCTTGGTGCAGAAGTTCTTCGACCGGTCGAAGACGCCCGACTGCTTGAGGAAGTCGATGCAGCCGTAGATCTCGTCCATGTGGTGGCCGCTGCCGAGCGGATAGAGCGAGAACTGCGCCGCGACCGGCTGGCCGAGGAGGGGCGCGTCGCGCACGGCTGCGAGCGCGGCCGCGACACGCCGATCGAGGGGCAGGGCGGGCTCGCCCGCCGCGATGGGCGTGCAGATCGGGTCGTCGGGTTCTCCCGGGCAGCCGCGCGACACGGTCGCGGCCAGCACGCAATGGGTGCCGCCCCTGGCGGCCGCCGCGAAGAGATCGCGCATGGCCGGGAAGAGCTGGTCGGGCGGGCCGACGATAAGGGTCGAGACGTCGTCCGTCTCGATTCGGAAATGCGGCCGGTAGGGATCGAGCGCCTTCAGCGCGTCGAGAATGATGCGGACGAAGTCGTCCGCCATGGGATAAAGGGAAATCTGCGCGCCGGAAAACATGATCGCCTCGCTCCGCTGGTATTATCCAGATCAGCTGAAGGGTCCGTCGGCTTCGCGCCGTCATCTCAGCCCCGGCAATACGGAGCACCCCTGTCGAATGGCGTCATGCTTAGCCCTTCCGCTGAGGAAAGGCAATTCCCGCTATGGCGCCATTTCTCCTTCGTCATCCCCGGGCTTGTCCCGGGGATCCACGTCTTGGAAACACCAGCGCTGCAAAGGCGTGGATGGGGGGGG